>ENA-OQAS01000049-OQAS01000049.1-human-gut-metagenome-genome-assembly--contig:-NODE-49-length-57787-cov-4.042508_pt1 | contig 57787 bp, 59 predicted proteins | sample MGYA00242733_ERZ504523 | MGnify/ENA primary metagenome ERZ504523 (study PRJEB26092, sample SAMD00036239) | human gut metagenome | host: Homo sapiens | study: EMG produced TPA metagenomics assembly of...
ATACAAGGGTGAGTAATACCGCAAAAACCTTTACAAATCCTTTGTTTTGCATGTTACTTTGAAATTTATTATTTTTACTTTTTGATTAATTCTTAGTTTATACAAGGTTGCAAATATAGTTTTTTTTCACATTCCCACGGTATCAAACACAAATATTTAGATTCCAAAAGAGAAAAAAGGCTGCAAAAGCATTTTTTGCAGCCTAAATTATTCTATCTCACAGTCTATTTTATTTCAAACCCCTGTTTTTAAGCAAGGTTCCAAGCTGGGATCAGCCCCACGAAAACCTCTGTAAAGGGTCATAGGATCTTCCGTTCCACCTTTCTCTAGAATATTTTTACGGAAAGAGTCTGCGGTATTTTTATCGAACACTCCATGTTCTTTAAACGCTTCAAAAGCATCCGTGTCAAGAACTTCTGCCCATAGATAGCTGTAATACCCAGCAGCATATCCACCTATAATATGACTAAAATAAGTGGCGCGATACCGAGGAGCTATTTCAGGAATCAGCCCCAGCTTGTCCATCGTTTCTTTTTCAAAAGCAACGACATTCAGGTTGTCTGTATCAGTCAGGTTATGCAGTTCCATATCAAGCAAAGCGGCTGCCAATAATTCCGTAGTCATAAAACCTTGATTAAAAGTACCCTGATTTTGGATTTTCGTAATCAGCTCATCCGGAATCACTTCTCTTGTTTCATAATGCTTGGCATAGAGTTTCAGCACTTCAGGTTCTACAGCCCAGTGTTCCATAATCTGTGAAGGAAGTTCTACAAAATCCTGCGCCACACTGGTACCGGACACTCCTTTGTAGTTACACTTGGTCAGCATACCGTGCAATGCATGTCCAAACTCATGAAACATGGTTTCCACCTCATCCAAAGTCAGTAAAGAAGGCATATTTCCTGCAGGTTTAGTAAAACTTGCCACATTATAAATTAAAGGACGTACTTCACCGGCCTGTTCACGAAAATTACTCATCCATGCGCCACCACGCTTACCTGCGCGTGGAAAGTAATCCGCATAGAACAATCCCAAAAATGAGCCATCGGCATCCTTTACTTCATACACTTTCACATCCGGCTCATATACGGGCACATCATTCAGTTCGGTCAATGTAATGCCATACAGCTTGTTGGCCACGGTATACAATCCGCTACGCACATCTTCCAAACTGAAATAGGGCTTGATTTCATCTTCATTCAAATCATACTTTTCCTGACGCAATTTTTCGGCATAATACCACCAGTCCCATGCAGCCAGCTTCTCTCCCTTACCTTCCTTATCCATTATTTTCTGCAACTCGGCGGCCTCTTTCTTTGCATTTTCCAGTGAGTATCCCCACAGGTTGTTCAAGAAATCCATGACTGTCTGCGAATTCTTAGCCATGTTCTCATCCAGTACAAAATTGGAATAACAATCGAATCCTAATAATTTTGCCTGTTCCAAACGCAATGCCATGATCTTTCCCAATATCTCTTTATTGTCATTCGCATCATCATGATTCCCCCGGTTGATATAAGCTTCATAAATATTTTTTCTTAGCTCACGGTTTTCAGCATATTGCAAAAAAGGCAAGCGACTGGAGTTTTGCAAAGTGAATAGCCATTTCCCTTCTTTTCCAGCAGCTTTCGCTTCCTCTGCGGCCCCCGCTTTCACCCATTCGGGTAACCCGGCCAAATCAGCCTCATTCTCGATAACCAACTGATAAGCGTTATTCTCATTTAAGATATGATTGTCGAAAGCAATCCCCAAAGTCGACAATTCTTTATTGATCTCCCTCAAACGGGATTGTTTTCCGGCATCCAGTCCGGCACCCGAACGGACAAAAGCTTTATAATACTTGTCCAACAGCCGGTGTTGCTCAGTCGTAAGAGTTATCTTACCTTCCTGTTCCTGTTGATGCACATCAGCCACCCGTTTATACAAATCCTGATTCAAATAAATATTATCACTATGTTCTGAAAGTACAGGAGCCATCTTTTCATTCAAGGCCGTCAACGAATCATTTGTATCCGCTTCGGTCAATGCAAAAAACACCCCACTTACTCTCGCCAGAATCCCGCCACTTTTATCCAGCGCCACAATGGTATTTTCAAAAGTAGGTTCCTCGGGATTATCAACTATTGCCTTAATTTCCGCATTCTGCTCCTCTATTCCTTTCAAGAAAGCAGGTTCATAATGTCCAGTCTGATCTTAGTAAAATCGGGAGCACCGTACTCGGTCTGGAATTCCGTAAAGAACGGATTCATTTCTGTTTTCTGTTCACATGCACACATTACGCAACACGTCGCTAACGTAAATAATAGTCTTTTCATAATCTGTCAATTAAAGGTATGTAAAATCACTTCTCCGCCACATAACACCAAATGGGGTAATGATCCGAACTCTTTATCGTATTATCCACCGTACAACGGTAAGATTTTAAATTCTTGCTCAATAAAATATTGTCTATTCTGAAATAAAAATGATTTTGATTATAAGATATGCCAAAGCCGTTTCCCGACTCCACAAAAGCATCATTCAGCCCTTCTCCTACCACCCTGTGAGTGTATGATATAGGAGAATCATTGAAGTCACCGCATACAATTATGCCTCCCCCTTTGTAACCGGCCACCAAACGAGCTATGGAATCAGCCTGAACGGCACGTATAGCCGATGCTTCCGCCAGTTTTCTGATCAGCAAACGAGACCCTTGCGATACCTTTTGCTTATCAGGGTCCTTCATCATTTCGCGATAGACTTCTTTATCCTTCTCAGTCAGCTTATTGGATTCCAGATGATTATTAACAACCAGCAAGGTATCACCATTCACTTTGATTTTATAAGCAATGGAACCATTGTTAAGGCTGGCATATTTCACCGGATGTGCCGACAAAATAGGAAAACGGGAATAACAACCCAAACCGTTGGCCCCCGATATCTTATGATAATTTTTATAAGGATAATCTCTTAAAGCATAATCCACCTCTTTCTTGGTTAAGCGTCCGCCTACAATATATTCCTGCAGCAGATTATATCCGCATTGCTGTTTCTTAAATATTCCAGCACAGGGTTCGGATTATCCTTGGTGTTCGCACGGTTCTTTTCAAAGGCCATCGTATTGTAGGATAAGAATTTGATTGCCCCTTCCGGTACATCAGATACAAATACATTGACTGGGAAATAAGTACGGATAGCACCAATGAACATACCAGGCCTAAAAATGAAAGCAACGCATATTTACGATAAATCACCAACCAGAAGACCAGAAACAAAAGATTAACAATCAAAAAAGCGGGAAAAGCCAAACCGGCACATGACCATACCGGATGAGCCACAGGATCAATATAAGGGCTGTAAGCACATACCAGTAACAATACCACCATACACAAGTTTATGCCCAGTAGTATCCATCCCAAAAAACGACCAATATATTTCATATATCACTTCTTGCTCGCATCAAACAAGCTTTTCTTCTCTTCGGTAGTCAGACTGTTATAACCGGATTTCTTTAATTTATCCAATATACGGTCTATCTCCTCGCTTTGCTGTTTTTTACGGGCATTATAATCGTAATCTTTTGCCTTATCACCATAATGAACTTTCATCTTCGGTTTTTTCGATTGACGACGAAACGAAAGACCTTCCGAGAAGCAATCCAAGCATCGGTTTATCCATGACGTAGCATCATGTCCGCGGGACAATCCGGAAGCAAACCACCATCCGGCCAAAGCACCTCCTAAATGAGCGATATGGCCACCGGCATTGCCCGATGTCATAAACAGCAAATCGGTCACAACCATAAACAGAGCCACATACTTCAACCTAACAGTCCCAATAAACATAAAGTTTACTCTATATTCCGGTGCACGTACCGCAGTGGCCACAACAATAGCAAGTACGGAAGCTGATGCTCCCAACAAATAAGAATAATACAAAGAATCACTGAAATAAGGGAAAACATTGTAAGCGATCATATACAACAAACCGCCACAAATACCTCCCAACAGATAGAGCCCGCGGAAATGCTTTGCCGAGAAAAGAGACAGAAACATCTGCCCGAACCAATAAAGCCACAGCATATTAAACAGCAAATGCAAAATACCTGCGTGCATGAACATATAAGTCAGCAAAGACCAAGGCTGCTTGACAAACTGCAACGTCCAGGCCGGCAGTTCCAAATATTGAAGCACAAATGCTCCATTCCGGTTGAACAGCATCCATAAAATTCCCAATAAGGAAGTTACAATGAATACCCCTACATTAATATATATAAACTGGATATATATGTTCCCTTTGTTGAAACTATTTTTCAAATCAGTAATAAAACTGCCCATTGTTATTCTTTTTTCTCCAATACATTATCAATATAAAGCCAAAAATCATACCTCCCAAGTGTGCAAAGTGGGCAACGCATCGGTCGAAGCACCCAAGCCCAAAAATATCTCCAAAGCAGCATATCCCATCACAAAATATTTAGCCTTGACAGGAAATGGGATAGGGAATACAAACATCTGACTATTGGGGAACAGCATACCGAATGCCAACAAAATACCATATATCGCTCCCGAAGCGCCAACTGTAGTCATCAGATTCAAGTACTCCGCCATCGGGATCACGGCAATCCCCGTATTCACACTGTCATACTGCGATAATTCAGTCACATATTGTATATATTGCACCAGCTCCTGCACCAGTCCCGCACCTATACCACATACCATATAATAGGATAAGAAACGTTTCGGTCCCCAGACCTGTTCAAGCGTACGGCCAAACATCCACAAAGCAAACATGTTAAAAAAGATATGCTGGAAACCGCCATGCATAAACATATAAGTAATCAACTGGCAGGATTAAAATCAGACGCCATAAAAAGTGTAGTCCCAGCAGGTCGTTTAGGTTAATTCCATACTTCATGCTACCACGCCTCCAAAGAAACACAACACATTTATTATCAATAAATTCTTGGTTACTGTAGGTATACTGTTCATAAATATTCTTTGTCTAATAAAACATTGATTGCGCGCAAATTTACAATTTATTCTGTTATATAACAGAAAACAAGAGTTCTCTTACGTTTTTTTGATTTTTGGAGCATCTTTTTTAGGCTATCTGTTTGATTTCTAATTTTGAAAGCATATATTTGTCACTGATTTTGGTAAAACTTTTGTGTTACATTTAATAATTAATCATTTTCGTTATGAATAAGGCAGATCTTATCAGCGCAGTCGCCGCTGAAGCCGGCTTGAGCAAAGTCGACGCAAAAAAAGCAGTTGAAGCTTTCGTTTCAACTGTAACAAAGGCCCTCCAAGAAGGGGACAAAGTATCATTAATCGGATTCGGAACATTCTCTGTTGCTGAAAGAAGTGCAAGAACAGGTATCAACCCATCCACAAAAGCAACGATTACTATTCCTGCTAAAAAAGTAACCAAGTTCAAACCAGGTGCTGAACTGGCAGACGCAATTAAATAATTGCTATTTTACATAAAAGGACTTAAGGAAAGGGGCGCCGGTACTAGCGCCCTTTCTTCTTCATTTTTCTATTTGAACCTATGAAACCTAAAATGACAACCTTATTTAAATTCCTGATCAGCGCTGCTGTATGCGCATATTCAACACAAGTTCTTCATGCGGAAGATACAAAACTACCTTATTGGAAAGATATTCAGACCGTAGCCGTCAACAAGGAATATCCACGCACAGCTTTCATGACTTACGACAACCGGAACCAGCACTGACCGGCGAGTATGAGAACAGCCCTTATTACAAACTACTAAACGGTACATGGAACTTTTATTATGCAGATGCATACAAAGATCTGCCTGCCAACATTGAGCAACCGGATGCCAACATAGCCTGGAAGGAGATTAAAGTACCCGGCAACTGGGAAGTACAGGCTACGGAGTGGCCATCTACACCAATCATGGATACGAATTCAAACCCAGAAATCCACAACCGCCGCAGTTACCCGAAACCAATCCGGTCGGTGTGTATCAGCGTGATATCGAAATTCCCGCCGATTGGGATGGACGCGACATATTCCTCCGTTTGGAAGGAGCAAAATCCGGTGTATACGTGTATGTCAACGGACAGGAAGTGGGATACAGCGAAGACTCCAAGAATCCGGCAGAATTCTTAATCAACAACTACCTGAAACCCGGCAAAAACTCGCTGGTCATCAAAATATTCCGCTGGAGTACCGGTTCTTATCTGGAATGCCAGGACTTCTGGCGCATGAGCGGTATTGAACGTGATGTATTCCTGTTCTCACAGCCCAAAACCCACATCAAAGATTTCAATGTGGTGTCTACACTGGACGACACTTATAAGAATGGTATCTTCAAACTGAATGTGGACGTAACCAACCATACAGCAGCCAACAAAGAGGTAACCGTAGCATACGAATTGCTGGATGCCGCAAAGAAAGTGGTTGCAGAAGGTAACACCCCCTGTCCTGTTACAGCAGACGGGCAGAAGAGCATCTCTTTTGAAGCCGCCCTCAGCAACGTCAAGACCTGGACATCAGAACACCCTAACCTGTATCGGTTACTGATATCTCTGAAAGACGGAGAAAAAACAAGCGAAATCATTCCTTATACGGTAGGTTTCCGCCGTTTCGAGATCAAACCAACCGATCAGATAGCCGAAAACGGCAAACCATACGTTTGCTTGTTCGTCAACGGCCAACCCATCAAGCTGAAAGGTGTAAACATACACGAACATAATCCCGAAACAGGACATTATGTTCCCGAAGAGCTGATGCGCAAGGACTTCACCCTGATGAAACAGAACAACATCAACAGCGTGCGCCTCTGCCACTATCCGCAAGACCGCAAGTTCTATGAATTGTGTGATGAATATGGCATCTATGTATATGATGAAGCCAACATAGAAAGCCACGGTATGTATTATAACTTAAGCCGGGGCGGAACATTGGGCAACCATCCCGAATGGCTGAAGCCGCACATGGACCGTACCATTAATATGTACGAGCGTAACAAAAACCATCCCTCTGTAGCCATCTGGTCATTAGGAAACGAAGCCGGAAACGGTTATAATTTCTATCAGACCTATTTATGGCTGAAAGAACGCGAAGTAAAAGGGATGAACCGTCCTGTAAATTATGAACGCGCCCTTTGGGAATGGAACACAGATATGTATGTACCCCAATACCCCAGTGCCGCCTGGCTGGAAGAAATAGGCAAGAAAGGCAGCGACCGTCCCATCGCACCATCCGAATATTCACACGCTATGGGCAATTCCAATGGTAATCTGGCAGCACAATGGAGAGCAATCTACAAGTACCCGAACCTGCAAGGCGGTTACATTTGGGACTGGGTAGACCAAGGTATTCTGGAAACAGACGAAAATGGACGTACCTACTGGGCCTACGGAGGTGATTACGGAACCAATGCACCCAGCGACGGAAACTTCCTATGCAATGGAATCGTAGCTCCGGACCGCACTCCGCATCCGGCCATGACAGAAGTGAAATATGCACATCAGAATGTAGGTTTCGAAGCCATCGACCCGGCTGCCGGCAAATTCCTGGTAAAAAACCGTTTCTACTTCACCAACTTGAAAAAGTATATGATCAGTTATACCGTAAAGGCAAACGGAAAAACAATCAAAGGCGGAAAAGTATCATTAGATATCGAACCGCAAGGTTCCAAAGAACTGAACATCAACCTCAACGGATTGAAACCCAAGGCCGGCACAGAATATTTTGTAGATTTTGTAGTTACCACCACAGAACCGGAGCCCTTGATTCCTGCAGGACACGATATTGCTTCCGAACAATTCCGCCTGCCCATAGAACCATTGGCTATGACCGGACATAAAGCAAGCGGCAAGACTACCGTCAGCACGGATGGTGACATCATCACCGTATTATCACCACGTATGCAGTTCGTTTTCAACAAGAGAAGCGGACTCGTGACTTCATACAAAGTAAACGGTACAGAATATTTCGCTGAAGGTTTTGGTATTCAGCCTAACTTCTGGCGCGCACCGACGGACAATGATTATGGTAACGGTGGGCCTAAGCGCGAGCAAATATGGAAACAGTCCAGCAAGAATTTCAATGTAGCAGATGTTACCACAACAACAGACGGCAACAAGACCGTATTAACAGTCAATTACCTACTGGCGGCAGGCAATCTGTACATCATGAAATATACCATCTATCCCGACGGTGTGGTTCATGCAGGCATCACCTTTACTTCTACCGATATGAAGGCTGCCGACACGGAAGTATCAGAAGCTACCTTAATGGCCACTTTCACACCGGGACAGGATGCTCAACGCCTTGCCTCTTCCAAACTGAACGTACCACGTATCGGTGTACGTTTCCATTTGCCATCCGATATGAACCAGGTAGAATACTTCGGACGCGGACCGGGTGAAAACTACATCGACCGTAATGCAAGCAGCTTCGTTGATCTCTACCGCACTACAGCCGACCAGATGTACACCAACAACTATGTCCGTCCGCAAGAAAACGGACACCGCACCGACACCCGTTGGGTAGAACTGACCCGCAAAGGCGGAAAAGGATTGTTAATACGTGCCGACAGCACTATCGGATTCAATGCCCTGCGCAACTCCGTAGAGGACTTTGACTCGGAAGAAGCTATCAGCCGTCCCCGTCAGTGGACTAACTTCACTCCCGAAGAAGTTGCTAACCATAATGAGGAAAAAGCTAAAAATGTAATACGCCGCATGACACATGTCAATGATATCACCCCACGTAATTTTGTGGAAGTATGTATTGATATGAAGCAACAAGGTATAGCCGGTTATGACAGCTGGGGAGACCGCCCTCTGCCGGAACATACCCTACCCGCCAATAAGGAATATCATTGGGGATTCACATTGATGCCGGTAAAATAAAAACATAGCAAGCATTCCTTCCTTAATAAGAAGAGTATGTCTGAACTCCGATGGCACTATCATATAGATTGTCATCGGAGTTTCATTTCCCATCCTACATTTCAATTATAACCTGAAAACAAGATCAGTCTGATTTATATTTGCTAGCTTTGTACTCAAAAAATCGAACACATGGAACAACAAGGAGAAATCATACTCTACCAGCCGGATGAATCAGTGAGGATGGAAGTGCGCATTGAAGATGAAACAGTGTGGCTGACCCAGGCACAAATAGTAGAACTATTCCAATCCAGCAAAGCCAATATAAGCGAGCATCTAAAGAACATTTATAAATCAGAAGAACTAATCCAAAGTTCAACCGTTCGGAATTTCCGAACAGTTCGCCAAGAAGGCAACAGACAGATTACCCGTAACTTAGAATATTATAATTTAGATGTGATTATATCAGTAGGATACCGTGTAAATACGAAACGAGGAATCCAATTCCGCCAATGGGCTAATAGCCAGGCACATGACCGTTTTCTTATTATAGACCAATCCGACATATATCACATCGGAGCCTCTTTGAAAGATTTGGGAAAGAAACTGTTTGCCTTCTCCAAAATGGATATTCCGGCATCCATCCTCACAAAACTGCTATAAAGATGAGAGAAACAGAGTCCAATAATAAAGTCCTACTAGGCATGAGCGGAGGAACAGACAGTTCCGTAGCCGCCCTTCTATTGCAGGATGCAGGATACGAAGTAACCGGCATCACCTTCCGCTTTTATGAAAAAGAAAATGATACAGAGTATCTGGAGGACGCCCGCGCTTTATGTGAACGTCTGAACATCCCCCATCTCACATACGATGTTCGTGACACCTTCCGGAAAACCATCATTGACTATTTCATCAACGAATATATGGCAGGTCATACCCCGGTTCCCTGTACCTTGTGCAACAACTACCTGAAATGGCCTCTTTTGAAGAAAATATCCGATGAAATGGGAATTTATCACTTCGCTACAGGACATTATGTACGCCGGCGCTTCATCAATGGATGCTATCACATCACTACCGGTGCCGACCCGGATAAAGACCAATCCTTTTTCCTATGGGGGCTGCCACAAGAAATCCTGCAACGTATGCTTCTCCCTATGGCAACCTGACTAAAGCCCGTGTCCGTGAAATCGCGGCAGAGCGTGGTTTTCTGAAAGCCGCCCATAAACGGGACAGTCTGGGAGTCTGCTTCTGCCCCATGGACTACCGCACATTCCTACATAAGGAATTACCTGAAGGAAGTATCCTACCGGGTAAATTCTTCGATGAAATGGGGAATTTTATCGCACGGCACAAAGGTTATCCTTTCTATACCATCGGCCAGCGGAGAGGATTGGGCATAGATCTTAACCGGGCTGTCTTTGTCAAAGAAATCATTCCGGCAGAAAACAAAGTCATACTGAGCGACTTGAAAGCACTGGAAAAAACAGAAATGAGACTGAAAGAATGGCGCATCACCAATCCCGCTTTATTACTAAACAAGGACGACATCATCGTCAAAATACGCTATCGGAAACAAGCCAACCGCTGCACAGTAACCCTGCAACCGGATAACACCCTGCATGTACAACTGCACGAGCCGCTGACAGCCATTGCTCCGGGACAGGCAGCCGCTTTCTATAGGGATGATGTAGTACTGGGTGGGGGCATTATCATCTAATTCCAGACACTTTCAAATCATATTTCGGCCCTCTTTTTTGCTGCTTCAAGATTTTCTTGATAACTTTCCGTCGTTCTTCACCTTCAGGTCGAGAAACCGGAAAGTGAAAATAGACATGTATCCGGATCAAACCTTAAATAAATAGAGATGAAAAGTAGAAATTATGCAGGCATATCCTTACTTGCCTCATTAGCCGCCTGTAACTCTGCAACAGCAGAAACCGTTCAAAAAAACAGTACGCAGGCCCCCCAAAAGCCCAATGTTATCGTTATTCTGGCAGATGACCTGGGATATGGAGATTTAAAATGTTACGGAGCCAAGAATGTAGAAACTCCCCATGTTGACAAACTGGCATCGGAAGGCATTCGTTTCACTAATGCACATACCGTAGCCGCTACCAGCACCCCATCCCGCTACTCCTTGCTGACAGGAGAATATGCATGGCGCAGACCGGACACGGATATTGCCGCAGGAGATGTAAAAATGATTATCCGTCCCGAACAATACACCATGGCAGACATGTTTAAAAGTGCCGGATATGCTACAGCCGCCATCGGCAAATGGCATCTGGGCCTGGGAGACAAGACAGGCGGGCAGGATTGGAATGCTCCTTTACCAGCGCTTTAGGTGACTTAGGCTTTGACTATCACTATATCATGCCGCTACAGCCGACCGTGTACCTTGTGTATTTATAGAAAACGGCAAGGTAGCCAACTATGATCCGTCCGATCCCATAGAAGTGAGTTACACCAAGAACTTTCCGGGAGAACCGACCGGCAAAGATAATCCCGAATTACTGTATAACCTACATCCCAGCAACGGACATGACATGTCCATCGTCAATGGCATCAGCCGCATCGGATTTATGAAAGGGGGCGGAAAAGCACTTTGGAAAGACGAGAACATTGCCGATTCCATCACCGTTCATGCCATCGACTTTATCAAACAGCATAAAGACGAGCCTTTCTTTATGTATTTTGCAACCAATGATGTACACGTTCCTCGTTTTCCCCATGACCGCTTCCGTGGAAAGAATCCTATGGGACTACGCGGAGACGCAATCGCCCAATTCGACTGGACGGTAGGCCAGCTGATGGAAACATTGGACCAACTTGGACTAACTGAAAACACGCTGATTATTCTATCCAGCGACAATGGTCCGGTTGTAGACGACGGATATAAGGACAAGGCAGAAGAGCTGTTGAACGGACATACACCTTCCGGTCCGTGGAGAGGAAACAAATACAGCGCTTTCGAGGGTGGAACAGCCGTCCCGGTCATTGTCCGCTGGCCACAGAAGATAAAAAAGACAGGAGACTCGGACGTATTAATGTCACAGATTGACTGGCTAGCCTCCTTAGGAGCTTTGATCAACGCCAGATTACCTAAAGGCAGCGCTCCGGACAGTTATGACCGTTTAGGGAATCTGATAGGAACCGACAAGACAGACCGCCCCTGGATTGTGGAACAATCATGAACCACACGTTGTCCGTCCGTACCAAAGACTGGAAATACATTGAACCGAATGATGACCCGACCACTTTCATGAAAGCAGAAAAAATAGAAACCGGAAACCTGAACGTTCCCCAGTTATATGAAATGGAAAAGGTGAGCGAACAAGAGAATGTAGCAGAAAAGTATCCTGAGAAAGTATTTGAGTTGCAGACCATTCTGAGGCAAGTACGCAATAAGAGAATAAAGATGTAAACAGGACTCATCCAATAAGAGGATATTTCAAAAATCCGAAATAACCATCAAATGTTCCACCGTATGGGCAGGCCCATGAGCCCGCCCATACAACATAACGACAACAAAAATCACTTTTGACTCATTTACATAAAACATAAAAGCATTCCATCACAACAACTCACTCATTACCAAGAGCTTCCCGTGCGACAGTCTTTCAAAACCTCCTCAATCGGTATGCCGGTGGCGAAATACATCTGCTTCGGGGATGCTCTCGGACAGAATGTAAAATCAGCCCCTCGTTACCTCCCGGTAGCTCGTAGGCATCAGAAGAACCTATTCTCATCATACCTTCACCTCACTCCATTTGATATTTCACCCAGGTGAAGCAGTTATTCCACTTGGGTGAAAGCGGCTGTTCACCTAAGCGAAGCTGCCTCTTCACCTTAGTGAAGCAATGAACGCACCCGAACAAAAATACGCCTTATGACGCTCCCCTGCAATGGAACAACCGTAGCTATGACACAGGAATCAGAACAACCGATATCGTCAAACCAAATTTGGCAGCGGAGAATGGCAAACCGTTTCGGGGGAATTTAGAATGTATTTCACGGTACATTACTGATTTACAGCAAAATAACGTGAAAAATCCAAGATGACAATATACGTATAATCAAAAAACTCCCTTGGTACAACCAAGGGAGACAGGTATACATTCCTTTAAAAGTTCCGGATGCAGTTGGGATTATAAAGCAGCCCTTCGGCTGCTTTATGTTTCTCTATCCTCTGTGTTAGCATTTAAAGGAATGATTCATCTTTTACTTATTACTTGCCTTAACAAACTTATAAAGCACGAAAGTCTTGGGCGCCATCTCTACATTCAGTACATTACCCTCAATCGTAACATCACTTTCTTTCGGAGTGATGACATTCGGATGCTCTACCGTGTTATCTTTATCCAAATCGGCAGACTGGAGCGTGATGCATTTACCTTCCACAAGTTTATCACTCTTCTTCAATCCGTTGAAAGTCACTGATACCGGTTGTGCCTTATCCGAAGTATTGGCAATTTTCACGATACAAGCCTTTTCATCCTTATCCCATACGGCACTGGCAAACAGACCATCCTGTCCTTCCTGACCGCTCACAGCTTTTTTATCCATTGTCAACGGCAATACATGCGTGCCTTTATTATGACTGTACAACTGTTGTACATAGTAACTGCAAGTACGGACGGAATTCAGATTATCAAACCAAATCAAATCCGGACGCCACTGCCACCCTTCCACATGAGCAAACAAAGGCGCATAAGTAGCCATGTGTACCACATCGGCATTACGTTCCAGTCCGGTCATGAACGCAGCTTCCATTAAAGCAGCATTAAAATGGTTCCATTTCTTGCCTTTTCCATGACAAGCATATTCTCCGGCAAAGACCTTCGGACCTTTGCGGTCGTAATTGTCATAACGGTTACCTTGTGCCAGGAACCAGCTTTCGGGACGATAGAAATGCTCATCCACCAAATCCACTTTCAGATTTTTCATTTCCGGCCATAAGTAATCAAAGTCTTTACCTTCAGACTGAGGTCCCGAACTGCGACAATCTTGATTTCGGGATGCGCCTTACGAAGCACCTCGACAAACTGTTTCAGACGTTCCGGATATTCCGGTCCCCATTGTTCGTTGCCAATACCCAAGAACTTCAAGTTGAAGGGAGCAGGATGTCCCATATCCGCACGAACTTTTCCCCAAGTAGTCGTAACATCACCATTGGCAAATTCAATCAGATCCAATGCATCCTGTATATACGAATCAAGTTTGGACAAGCTGACCTGCTGGTCGGGGTCATTCTGATACTGGCATACCAGTCCGCAGTTCAGAATAGGCAACGGTTCGGCGCCTATATCCTCCGACAACTGGAAATACTCAAAGAAGCCCAGTCCGTAAGTCTGGAAATAATCGGGGAAGAAACGATGCTTGAACGTATAATGCCAGCGGTTTTCATTCAACGGACGATTCTCTACCGCACCTACTGTTTTTTTCCATTCGTAACGGGTAGCCTCATCCGTACCTTCCACAATACAGCCGCCGGGAAAACGGAAAACACCGGGTTTGATATCATATAAAGCCTGCACCAAGTCCTTGCGAAGCCCGTTCTTACGTTCTTTCCAAGTATCCACAGGGAAAAGAGAAACATGTTCCAGATCCACCGTTCCCGCACTTTCAAGGAAAATACGGAGATGAGCCTTGGGTTCCGTTCTCGGCGATTTCAATATCACCTCATATTGTTTCCAATCCTTCGAGTTCACTGTCAGTTCTTTTGACTCAAAAGCCTGACGTTCCTCCATCGTATCATTCTTGATCAATTCAATGCGAAGTTTCTGGTTCTCACCACGTGCCCATACGGAAAAACGGTACTCGGCTCCTTCCTTGACACCTATACCGAAGAAACCTTCGTTTTCAATCCCTGTATGTTTTTCCCTGTGCCCGGAATTACCCAGACGGACATAATGCGGATTTCGTTCAAACGGCCCGTCATCCATCAAGGTCACGTTACCGAAAACATTCCACCCCATAAAACGTTGCGGGAATTCGAATGAACGGTTCTTTACCAGTTCGGCATACAATCCTCCGTCGGCTCCATAATTAATGTCCTCAAAAAACAAACCATACATGGTTGGTTGTATTTCCGCACCAAGTTTATTGGTCTGCACGACCATGTTGTGCGCATTCTGTGCATGTAGCGCTACTCCGGCAGCAAATACCCATGCTGTGAATAGAGTTCGGTGTAATTTCATGATAGTAATATTATTAATTTTTATTAGTTAATTCTCTTTCCCCATACAGAATGCCCTTGAGCATCCAGACCGGTAAAGAGAATGGTTTCTGTTTCATTTTCCCAATCGTGTCCGGCAAAGATAATCAAATTGTTAATATCTTCTGTGGCTGTTTTTATAGTAAGAAGTTGTTTTTTAACATTAAAATCCCAAGTTGCATCTCCAACACTGCCATCTGCTTCCAAAACGACACGGGCAGACAATGCCTGCTCCCCATTTCGCAAGTCTCCTTCGCCCCACAATATCTGACCGGCCTCCAAGCTACGTTCCAGAGGCGGCTCCTGAAGACGGATAATTTCCCACTCACCTGCCAAATCTTCTTTAGTGAAAGAGCGCGGAGCAGTACCTGCATAGCGTTCGGGAGAAACCACAGGCCATCCGTTTACAGTAAAGAACACTTCACGTACATGCAGATCCATCAACTGGTTCTGAGGAGAGAGCCGTCCCTGATGAGCCATAAAATAACGGCCGTCACCGGCATCAATAAGACCGCAATGAGCCGTTCCCGCCCATCCCGGATGATTTTCGAAGCGGTAAGGAGCTGTCAAAATGGGAACATTATTCGTTGTATCTTTTATATCCTCTCCATAGAAATCCACAAAAGGCCTTCGGGAGAATCGGAATAAGCGACACGTACATTATAGGTAGTCATCAGCGGATCGTAGGATGTAAACAGATAATATTTGCCAAGTTCCGGCTGATACATGATTTCCGGCGCTTCCAGATTGTCTTTCCGGTAATTGGCCCGGCGTGCTATCAAGTGCCCATGATCCTCCGGCTGCATAGTCATTCCTGTTTCGGGACTCAGTTCCACACAGTACAGACCGCCGAAATAAGAGCCATAATGCATCCACCACTTCCGGTTTCCGGGTCCTCAATAACAGAAGGGTCTATGCATTCATCGCATCCCCTTCCCCTGTCTTGACCACACACCCTTCTGTATCCAGGGACCTTCGGGAGAATCCGACTCAGCCATACCGATATAGGATGTATTCCTGCCGAATGCCGATACACAATAATACAAACGATAAATACCCTGATAAGGCATCAGGAAGGGAGCCCAAATGTTAGTCGCCCCTTTTCCCTCCGCCTGACTATGGACCCATTCTATAGCCGGAGCAGGTATTTCGGGAAAGGCCCATCCCACAAAATCCCAATGTACCAGATCTTTTGATTTGCGTACCTGAATAAAACCTAACGGTACATTCTTCTCTTCCGCCTCTTTCCGGTTCTCGGCAAAGATAGCATCAGTGGAATACATATAATAGGTATCCCCTATTTTTTTACAAGCCGGATCGTGTACATTATACGTTCCCCACTGCTTATAATTTTCCATAGACGAAAGGGCGGTATAATCATCCATCCAAGGATTCGGTGAAGGAACAGGCACGAAAGCCGTAGGTGCATTGCATGATACCAATGCCCCTACGACCAACAGGCCTAAACCAACCAACCTATTTATTATTAACCTCTTCATGTCCATGAATAATCTTTGAGGAAAAAATTGCTGTTTCATAGTATTTTGTTTATTATATGACCATTTGCTAATGTACTAATTTATCAATGGCCATGTGGCATATAGCGCAGCCAATTGGCACATTGGCATATTGACACATTGACTAATTATTATTAATGCAAATATAGCTGCAACCAAAAGCTCGCCAGGTGGACAATATCGCTTAAAGGGTGGACATTTGTACAGCAGAGGGATAAAAATGATTTGTTTGTTTTTAAGGAAAAACGAAAAGGTATATCTTTGTTTCCATAATGGTATATTCTTACGTCATTAATGAACTACACACTATGAAAAGACATTCTTTGCTATTTGCCCTGTTCATCTTTCTGTCGAGCCTGTCTATGCAGCTGAAGAGACCGCCGGAAAATGGTCTGAACGCTATAACGTCACCGCTATTACGATGGATGAAGGACTGCCTCACAACTTCGTGGACGATATATTGAAAGACAGTCAGGGCTTTTTATGGATTGCCACCCGTGGGGAAGGAATCGCCCGTTATGACGGTTATGAATTTACCGCCTTCAATATGGGAAGCACCCACACCAAACTACGAAGCAACTTCATAAACAAACTGTGTGAGGATAACTTCAAGCGTATTTGGCTGTCAGTGAAATGGGTATTGACATATTGGATATACAAACCATGCAGACTGTACAAGTCGCTGATACGAAAGACAAACTTATTTCACTGTGCAACCGCCCCTCCCATCTCATTCTCCATAGCAAAGCGGGAAATATTTGGGTTTGTTCGGAAAACAATTTATTCAAAATTACCTTTGACAAACAAGGAAATATAAGACAGATCATTAAAATATGCGAAGTGCCGGCAGGAGAATCCGTCCGGACTATTTGTGAGGTGGAAGACTATCTTTGGATAAACTACAAAGACGGTATCTACCGCATCAAAGAATCGGCTATGGAAGTACAGGAACCCACATTCATTTCATCTGCCCTGCAATTACCCGGTGTGTCCATACAAGTAATCTGCCGGAAAGAAAATGAAATTTGGATTGGCAGCGCACAAGGCCTTTTCCGATACAATATGGATACGGAACTGATGAAGCATTATATGTACGATCCGAATGACAACAACTCGCTTTCCCAAAACTTTATCACAGACATAGCAGAAACAGGAGAACATACCATGCTGGTTGCCACCCTAAAAGGTATAAACCTTTATAATGCGTTGACAGACAATTTTGAGCGGATAAATAAAGATACCGGAGAAGGAGAAATCGTACAAAACACATTGAACTGTGACTTCGTAAACTGTCTGCTGACCGATGGTGACATTATCTGGGTAGGAACCGAAGTGGGAGGGCTGAACAAGATGAGCCGCCGGATGCTGTTGGTACAAAACTATTATCATATTCCCACCATTCCCGGAAGTCTTTCCCAAAATCCCGTCAATGCCATTTATGAAGACCCGTCGGGTGTTTTATGGGTAGGAACCGTAGAAGGAGGTTTAAACCGGCGGGCTCCCGGCAGCAACACTTTTGAACACTATACCACTGATGCACCCGCCCACCTAAGCCATAATACCGTCAGTTGTTTTACCAGCGATAACGATGGAAGACTCTGGATAGGAACCTGGGGAGGAGGCATAGGATGGATAGACATGAAAAATCCGCAGAACAAACAATTCCACACATAGAAATACCCGAATACGGAGACTTCTCATGGGGATGGGCCGGAAGTATCTGCTATGACCACTTGAATAATGCCATCTGGGTGGGAACCAGTACCAATATCTATGTTTACGACTTGAAAACACAAACGCTCACCGAACCATTCAAGGGTATGAACCTAGGTGGAATTGAAGGCTGTACAGGATACTATATAGATAAGGATAACCACCTGTGGCTGGGACTTACAGAAGGACTTTGCCGAATAGATCTAAGCAGTTTGAAAGCCCCTAGACTGATTTATCAACTCTGGAGGATCAAGCTGGACGAACCGGAATCAAAGTTGAAGGAAAGGGTAACCTACATCACCCAGTCTAAAGACGGAACCCTATGGATAGGCAGCAACGGATATGGTTTCTACAAATCCTCACCAACAGAAAACGGAGAATATACCTTCCGCTCCTTCACCACCGAAGACGGACTGATAAACAACAGTGTCCGCTGCATATCGGAAGATAAAGAAGGGTATCTTTGGATTACCACCACCAACGGACTCTCCCGCTTCAATCCTAACAACAACAGCTTCTTCAACTATACCCGGAAAGACGGACTATTATCCAACCAGTTCTATTGGAACGCAATATGCCGTGCCGCCAATGGAGATTTGTATGTAGGAAGTACTAAAGGGCTGTCTGTAGTCAAACCGGTCATAGACACAAATCCCAAGGAGGCTGTTCCTCTGGCATTCACCCATGTTCGTGTGGCCAATGAAGAACGATTGTACACAAACGGCACCCTACAGTTACACGAACGCGACAAATCTCTCTATATTGAATTTGCCGCACTGGATTATGATGCATCGACATTCGCCAATTATTATTACCGCTTGAAAGGATTTGACGACAAATGGATAAAAGTGCCGGCCAACAGGCGACAAGCCGCCTATACCAACCTGCGTCCCGGCAACTATACTTTCGAACTGCGTTATGCCCCCGACGGCAAACAATGGCTGGAAGAAATGGCAGAACTCCACATTGCCGTATCACCTTATTTCTATAAAACCATCTGGTTCATTCTGTCCATATTGGTTCTTCTATCTTTCCTTATATATAAGGTATTATCATGGAGGCTTCGTTCGTTAAAAGAACAACAAGAAATACTCCACATCAAAGTAGAGGAACGTACCCGTGAACTGGAAGAACAAAAAAAACTGCTTTCCACTCAGGCAAGCGAGCTCTATCGTCAAAACCAACTATTGAAACAGCAAAACGAAAAAATAACCAAACAAAAAGGACAACTGATACAAATGTCAAAGAAAGTACAGGAATTGACGGTTGACAAACTCGCCTTCTTCACCAATATCACCCATGAATTCCGTACTCCGTTGACATTAATCGTAGGACCTATAGAAAGGGCATTGAAACTAAGCTACAATCCTCAAGTCATTGAACAATTACATTTTGTGGAGCGCAACTCAAAATATCTGCTCTCACTGGTCAACCAATTAATGGACTTCCGCAAAGTAGAATCAGGGAAAATGGAAATTGTCCGCAACCCGGGCAACTTTACCAAGTTACTCAATGAACTGCTGGTTCCCTTCGACGCATATGCATCCGAAAGAGGAATAACCATCGAACGTCGTTTCCGCCTTCCTTCATGTGAAATCATGTACGATGAGGATGCCATGCATAAAGTGATTGTCAATTTGATAGGAAATGCTTTGAAATTTACCCCCAAAGGAGGACAAATTACCATCTATGCCACCCCCTTCCGCCAGGAAGAGCAGGAAAAGTTGTTCATCTGTATCCGGGATACGGGGCCAGGACTGCCCGAAGAAGAGATAGACAAAGTATTCAACCGCTTCTACCAATCACAAAACAAGACGCATTCCTCTATCAACGGACAAAGCGGGACCGGAATCGGCCTCTATCTATGCAAACGAATTGTCCAGTTGCATGGAGGTTCAATTTGTGCCAAGAATAATCAGAGCAAAGGATGTTCTTTCCGTATTTTACTTCCTTTGCAATATGCCGATGCAGACAGTCTGCCCGCACCAACAGAGCAAATTAAAGAACCGGTAGGATCTCCGCTGGCCTTGCAACCTGCCACCAATGAAAAACTGACGATTCTGGTAGTAGAAGACAACAAAGATATGCGCGACTATATCCGTTCCATTCTGGCCGAATATTATAACGTGCTCGAAGCATCCCAAGGTGAAGAAGCATTGACTGTGCTCCAATCCCAGAACGTGGATTTTATTGTTAGCGACCTGATGATGCCTGTCATGGATGGTATGGAACTGTCCCGCCGGGTAAAATCCAATTTCGCCATCTCACATATCCCCTTCCTGATGCTCACAGCCAAAACATCCAACGAATCGCGTATCGAAAGCTTCCGTATAGGTGTAGACGAATACCTGCTGAAACCATTTGATGATACTTTGCTGCTGGCCCGGATATCCAATATACTGGAAAACCGCAAACGTTTCCAACAAAAGTTCTCATACAGTATGGATGTGGATGCACTGAATATCGAAAAAGAATCCAGTGACAAGAAATTCCTGGACAAGGCGATGCAGATTGTGAAAGAAAACTATAAGAACTCCTATTACGAAATAAGCGATTTCATCGAAGCAATGGGGGTAAGCAAAAGTTTGATGAACAAAAAAATGCAAAATCTGACGGGACAGTCTGCCGGACAATTCATGCGTAACTACCGGCTGAATCTTGCGCGGGAACTTATTATCCGTAACCGGCTGACGCACAATATGAACATATCCGAAATAGCATACGAAGTGGGATTCAATGATCCCAAATACTTCACACGCTGCTTTACAAAACATTTCGGAACAACACCCAGTTCGATGATGGAGAATGGAACCGACTGACTTATTCCAGAGCGTAAAATGAACGGATTGTATACCATAAATGCTCCGTTTTTCTACGCTCTCGCCTCGCTAAATAAATTATCTTTGCTCTACATTATAATAGCATATTTAATACCCATGAAAAAACAATTTATGACTTGGCTGCTTGCCATCACTACAATGTCAGCTTTTGCCCAACAAGCTACAGTTACAGGACCCGATTCCTTTTTGAAAGTAAATGTATCCGTAAAACAGGGTATCCCCGTTTATTCCGTTACCTATAAGGACAAGACCATCCTGGAAGATTCACCTTTAGGTTTCATTGCCAATGTGGGGGACTTCAGCCGAGATATGACTTCACCGGACAAAAAGAGAATAAAATAGATAAGACCTATACACAAGACCGTATCAAACAATCACAAATTCATTATCAAGCCAATGAACTTACATGCACCTTTACCAATAAAGAAAAGAAAAATATAAATATAATATTCCGCGTAAGCAACAACGATATTGCTTTCCGCTACGAAATGCCCAAATATGGCGATACGGGAAGCATCGTGATAGAAAAAGAAACTACCGGTTTTGACTTCCCCTCCTTCACCACTACTTTCCTGTGCCCGCAAAGTGACGCCATGATAGGTTGGAAACGTACCAAGCCCAGTTATGAGGAAGAATATAAGGCTGACGCTCCTATGAATGTACGTTCACAATATGGGCACGGTTACACATTTCCTTGTCTGTTCCATGTAGGAGAAAATGGCTGGGCACTTATCAGTGAAACCGGAGTAGACAGCAAATACTGTGGTTCACACCTGAGCGATGCCACCGCCGACGGACTTTATACCCTCGCTTTCCCCATGCCCGAAGAAAACAACGGTAACGGTACGGCATCTCCCGGTCTTGCATTGCCCGGTTCCACTCCTTGGCGTACTATTACTGTAGGCGAAAACCTGAAGCCCATTGTAGAAACAACGATTCCATGGGATGTCGTGGAACCTCTTTACCCAACGGAGCATACATACAAAATGGGACGCGGAACCTGGAGCTGGATACTTTGGCAAGATGCAGCATCAATTTCGACGATCAGAAAAAATATGTAGATCTTGCTGCCGCCATGGGATATGAATATGTATTGATAGACAACTGGTGGGATACCAACATCGGCCGTGAACGTATGAAAGACTTCATAGACTATGCACACAGTAAAAATGTAGATGTATTTTTATGGTATAGTTCCAGCGGCTACTGGAATGATATCGTACAAGGTCCTACCAATTACATGGACAATCCCATTATCCGTAAAAAGGAAATGAAATGGCTGCATAATATAGGAGTAAAAGGAATCAAAGTAGACTTCTTCGGAGGTGACAAGCAGGAAACCATGCGTCTGTACGAAGCCATCCTGAGCGATGCGGATGATAATGGACTGATGGTCATTTTCCACGGCTGTACCCTTCCTCGGGGATGGGAGCGTATGTATCCTAATTATGTAGGAAGCGAAGCCGTGCTCGCATCGGAAAACCTGATTTTCCAACAACATTTTTGCGATGAAGAAGCATTTAATGCCTGTCTGCATCCATTTATCCGCAACACCATCGGTTGCATGGAGTTTGGCGGCACATTCCTCAACAAACGCCTCAACCGCAACAATGACGGCGGAAGCATACGCAAGACCACTGATGTATTCCAACTGGCAACAGCCGTTTTATTCCAAAATCCTATTCAGAATTTTGCGTTGGCGCCTAATAACCTGACCGATGCCCCCCAAGTTTGTTTGGATTTCATGAAGCAAGTTCCCACCACATGGGACGAAACAAGATTCATTGACGGCTATCCGGGCAAATACGTAGTACTGGCACGTCGCATGCCGATAAATGGTACATAGCCGGAATCAATGCACAAAAAGAACCGCTGAAATTAAAGTTGAACCTTCCCATGTGTACTAAAGGAGATAAAGTGATGCTTTATCAGGACGATAAAAAACTAAATCCTCACGCTGAAGAGATAACATTAAAAAAGAATGATGAAGTCAGCATTACGATGCAGGCGGAAGGAGGATTTTTACTTGTGAAATAATTCCTTTCAGAGAATTTTATTTGTATTTTATCCCTCATGTAGCGGACAGTCCTTCACCAGGTTGTCCGGCTACATGACTTTATATAAAAAAGCCTTCTCCTAAGCCTATCTCACCACCTCCAAAAGACGCAAACTATAAGCGGAATAAATACATTTTTTTCCATTATCCATTCGTCCACCCTATAAAACCGTTTGTCCACCCCTGTTTACGGTGTAAATTATACTTTTGTCATGCAATCGGTGCTCAATCTTTCGGAAGAGAACCCTGCTTTTAAAGTCTAATCCTAATCTTAAATATTATGAAGAATAGCTCCAGCATATTTATAAACTCTGTGGTTTGTCTACCTAGAGTATTCAACATTGGATTGTACAATAATCCAACATCTCAATTCAATACATCAGCAACAATTTAATCTACTAATTTAATACTTAAAAAAATGAGGAAACATTTATTATTTTCCGTAATGCTTAGTCTGTGTGCTATGGGTGGCATGATGGTGTATCCCACACCTGCTATAGCTACCGTGGCACAATCTCCGGCTATCAAGGTTCGCGGTCAAGTTATCGATGAACAAGGTGAGCCCTTGACAGGAGCTACTGTCAGAATTAAAGGAGGACAAGGTGGAACCATTACCGATGTGGACGGAAACTTCCAACTGGAGGTTGCCGGAAACGCTATCCTTTCGATAAGCTATGTAGGCTACAAGGAACGCGAAGTAGCTGTTCGTAACCGCGCTATCATTGAAGCTATCCAATTGCAACCCGACAACCAGATGCTGGAACAAGTTGTTGTCATAGGTTATGGCACACAAAAGAAATCCGATTTGACCGGTTCTGTAGCTGTAGTAGACACGGAAGCCTTGAAACAGACATCCCATTCCAATATCTCCACCATGCTCGAAGGTAAAGTATCAGGCGTACAAGTCACTTCCGACGGCAGCCCGGTGCCGACCCTACCGTCCGTATCCGTGGCGTCGGATCTTTTGGTGACACTTCTCCTCTTTATGTTATCGATGGTGTCCCCATGGGTACTTCCATCCGCGATTTCTCTTCAAACGATATTGAAACCATCCAAATTCTGAAGGATGCATCGGCTGCTGCCATTTACGGTTCGCGTGCAGCCAACGGTGTGGTCATCATCACTACCAAACGCGGTCAGAAAGACCAACCGCTGAAAGTAGACTACAATGGGTACGTAGGTATGGACTACATTCCCAGTAGTGTCTATGACGTAATGGATGCCGACCAATACAGCCAGTACATCGGTCAGGCATGCGCCAACTCCAACACTCCGCTGCCCGGCGGTTACAAGCTGGACAGTACCACCGGAAAATATCATTTCCAGGATAACACCAATACCAACTGGTTTAAAGAAGTGTTCAAAACAGGTATCCGTCAAAATCACAATGTGAACCTCTCCGGTGGCGGTGCCCACAATACTTATAACGTTTCATTAGATTACTACAACCAGAAAGGTACACTGGAAGGCGCCGGTCCCAACTACGAACGTTACACGGCGCGTGTCAACAACACGATGGACACCAAATTCATCAAGTTCCATACCAGCCTGGTTTACTCTCACTCCGATCAAGACAACATGGGTTTGTCAAACGCTTCCGAATACGTTCAAGGTCTGTATGGAGACGTAACCAACATACTGCGTGGTACTTTGCTGATGCAACCCACCATCAAAGCCTACGACAACTCTACTTGGGTACTTGACAATCTGGTAGGGATCGCCAATAACTTCAACTATGACTCTTATGGTTATGGTGTTTACTACGACACCGTACATGGTGACATTTCAGCTTCCAACCCCTTGCTAGTCAATAACCTGTTAAAGCGCAATACCCGTGTAGACCGCTTTGTAGGAACAGCCTCTGCCGATGTGGATCTCCTGAAAATGATCGGTATTGACAGCAAAAACCACAAGCTCAACTATAAAGTCAATCTCTCTTACAGCAAAACCCATTGCAAGGACTTCACCTGGATTCCTGCATGGGTACAGAGCAACCGTGTCTATCTGGCCAAAAGCAACGAACGTCTCACCAAAGCTACCCGCTCTTATGCCGATGCTTTGATTGAAAACGTGCTGACTTATGATGCCACCGTCGGCAAACACCATTTTAACCTGGTAGCCGGCCAGACTTACGAAGAAGAAAACACCGACTTGCTGACAGGCTGGGGCGTCAACTTCACCGAGCCTTACTTCCTGCAACTCCAGAATGCCGCCAACACTTACGCTGAAAGCTTCGAATACAAACACACCCTCCTATCCTACATCGGGCGTATCAACTACAACTACGACGAGCGTTATCTGTTCTCGGCAACCGTGCGCCGCGACGGCAGTTCCCGCTTGTCCCAAAATATCCGTTGGGGCACCTTCCCTTCTGTTTCTGTGGGATGGCGTTTCGACAAGGAGTCTTTCTTCCCCTTCAACAGAAACATTGTCAACATGTTCAAGGTACGTGCCAGCTATGGCGAGCTCGGTAACGAAAACATTGGTGAATACATGTATCAGGCTGTAATGGCACGTAATAACATGACTTATAGCTTTGGCAACACGCCCATCACCGGTTCTGCTATTTCCACTTTCGTAGACAACAACCTTTCTTGGGAAAAGAAGAAAAGCTACAACGTGGGTATCGACCTCGCCTTGTTCAACAACCGTCTGGAATTCACTGCCGAATGGTACAAGAACACCAGTGAAGACCTGCTTTATGCTGTTCCCGTTCCCGAACAAGCCGGTGTATCCAATACCACCGTAACAATGAACGCCGCTTCGATGAACAATTCAGGTTTCGAATTTGCAGCTACTTACCGCAACCGAGACCACGACTTCAAGTATGAAGTGTCGGCTAACTTAAGTACTGTCCGTAACCGCGTAACCTCATTGGGCTTCGGTACCGATTCATACATCTCCGGCGCCTACATCACCAACGTAGGTGAAGAGATCGGCAAATTCTACGGATGGGTTTATGATGCATCGCCCGCACACAAGCTGACTTGGACAACCATGCCACACAAGAAGGCGCCCAAATAGGTGACTGCCTCTATAAGGACGTAAGCGGTCCCGACGGAAAGCCTGACGGAAAGGTAGATGCCAATGACCAGGTAGTATTGGGCAGCGGTATGCCTAAGATCAATTTCGGTTTGAACGCCCGCTTCGAATACAAACGTTTCGACCTGAGCATCGCTACGTTCGGTGCACTCAACTATCATGTTAGCGACGACATCCACAACTCTCTGAACTCTTGCTATGGCTGGGGCAACAAAGACGTAGCCATGCTCGACGCCAATCGCTTCAGCGAAGACGGCAGCACCTATCTTTCCAGCGTACCACGTACCTATGTCACCAACAGTGCCAGCCTGGCCTGGAACGATCTCTTCAGCGACCGCAAAATTCAGAACGCAGCTTATTGGAAAATTGCCAATATAGAACTGGGCTACAACTTCCCCAACGAATGGTTTGGCAAATACGTATCGGATGTACGTTTCTACGTGTCGGCACAGAACCTGCACACCTTTACCGGCTACAAAGGTTACAATGTGGACTATGCAGGAGGTACCTTCACACCGGGATATAACTTCTGTTCTTATCCTACCGCACGTACCTTCATGTGTGGCGTTCATTTCACTTTCTAATCACTAAAAACATAACAATATGAAACTCAATAAATATGCATTGGTTCTCTTTTTGGGATTAGGCACATTGACTTCTTGCAATGATAATTTGGAGCTGTTAAATCCCAACCAGCAAACCTCAAACACATTCGGTTTCAATGCCGATGATTTGGAAGAGAGCGTTATTGCCGCCTATAACCATATCCGTATGGAAGGTTCTTACGCCCGTGTAGGCTACACCATTGATGTGTGTCGTGGCGATGAAGCCTGGAATTCATCACAAGTATGGTATCTGCCTTTCGATGACCTGAATGCGGAAGTAACCTCGGACATCACGTGGTGGCCCTGGCGCGAATGGTACTACACCGTTAATGTATGTAATTTTGCCATTTCCCGTTGCGATGAAGACAACAGCCAGCTTTCCGAAAAAATGAAACGCATCAAAGGACAAGTGCTCTTCCTGCGCGGTCTGTCATACTACAATCTGGTTGGTTATTACCAGAACCCGCCCCTCATCACAGATTATGCCACCTACTCTTCATTGGATGGACTTATACCGGCAACAGCACCTATGATGCCGTGCTGGACCAAGTGGAAAGTGATTTCAAAGAAGCCATGGAATTGTTACCCTCACGAGATCAAGGTGGCGAATGGGAAAAAGGACGTGCACTGTGGTGCCGCAGCCGGTTACTATGCCCGTGCGCTCATGGTACGCCATAAATTCAAAGACGCCCTTACTGTACTGAAAGACATTATCGGCAAAAAATATGGTACTTATGAACTGATGGATAACTATGGCGACAACTTTCGTGAAGGTCCTGCCTATGAGAACAACAAGGAAAGCCTTTTCGAAGTGCAATTCCTTGACTTAGAATCACAAGGAACCGACGACGAGTGGACTCCGGTGAACACCAGCCCGAATGCCACCCAAGGTTCGGCCATCGAGAGTAACTTCGCTCCCGGCAATTATGGCGGTTGGGCCGACATTTCGGCTTCCCCCTGGCTCTACCATCTCTTCAAAGCAGAACGTACTACTGACGGCAAACTCGACCCGCGTCTGTACTGGACCATCGGTACTTACGAATCCGATTGGGAAGACTTTGAATATGGCAATGTAGCTTATACGAGCAAACTTACAGCCACCGACAACATCGTAACCAACAACACATACGGTGGTCTACCCATCGCCAAGTTCACAAACCTCCGTACCGGACTCTATAGCACCGTTATTACAGGTTTACACGATGGAATCAACTTGCGTCTGATGCGCTACTCCGACGTGCTGCTCCGTGCTGCCGAATGTGAAAACGAAGTCAACGGCCCCACACAACAGGCCATCGACTGGATTAACGAAGTACGCAACCGCGCTGACTTGCCCGATCTGGAACTGGCTGACTTCCCTACAGCCGACAAACTCTTCGAGCAGATTGCCAATGTGGAGCGTCCGAAAGAATTTGGTTGTGAGTTCGGACGCGGATTCGATCTTATCCGCTGGGGATTCTTCTATAAGAATGATCGTTTGCAACAACTTAAGGAGCACAGTGTCGTACGCCGTTCTGTAACCGGAACCAAAGATCCTGTAGACTACAACGATATCGCAACCGACTCCGAACTAAAAAGTTCTTTTGACACCTACTTACCCGGGCACGAATTTCTGCCCATCGTACAACAGTTGTTGAACAAGAACCCTAACCTAAGTGGTAACTCTGCCAACTTTAGCACGGACAACTCTACTTATTTCAGTGAGAACGGATGGACTGTTCATCGGTGGTTGACTTAAGCAAATAAACAAACCTATTAAAATGTAAGACAATGAGAATACTCAATAAATTAGTATACGCTTGCTGTTCCATCGCCTTCGGTTGATGGCATTGCCAAGCTGCGAGGGTGGCGAGCTGTATGATGTTAACGCCCCTGACTGGATTTCCGAGAAAGTGGACTCCATAGCAAATTCAAAGAAAGATCCGGAAGAAGAAGTGCTGGAGGGCATGCAGGAAGATGTCTACTCCTTCGGTAATGCGGACTACACCTCCGGTTTCTGGACAGCTTTCTCCAAGTATTACGTCGTGCCCGATGGTCAGAAGTGGCATGGAGTGTTCAACCTCAACATCAACCCTGCCGACAATACCTATTATAAAAACTTCGCCCTAGTCATAACCAATGACGCAGACCGCGGAGGTGAAGGATACACGGAATATGGCGCTTATCGTTTTGATACCACAAACGATACTTTGGCCTATAACTCCCAATGGGGTTCCCATCTCTTCTTCAAATACACCTCCAGCACACTGATGCTGTCACCCGTTGACAATCTGGACGAAACTGTACAGAAATTGGGCGGCAAAGTAACACTCACCGTAGACCGCACCAATGAAAATGCCTTCTCTATCAAAATCCAGAACGCTCGGCAACCAAAACCTACAAACAGCCGTACAAGTTACCCAATCTGAATGCAGACGCGAGCAATACCAACATCCGCTGCTTCCTAGTACCCGAAGGCTCTTACATCAACTTCTTGCAATCGAACATCGTTCCTATCGGCGGCCTTACTTCTGCCGAAGACAAGAATCCGCTCTCGATGGTACTGCAAAATGTACCCGATCAGGTCAATGCCGGCACCTCACTCGAAGAAGCCGTGACCGGGATTACTGCCATCGTCAGCTTCGAAGAAGGGGTGACTAAGACCGTAACCGCAGAAGAACTCCAGTTCACTGCCATCCCCAATATGAACGAACTGGGCACGAAGACACTGGTAGTCATCTACAACAAGACCTTCAAAGGCGAGAATTGCAACCAGCCGGTGGTGGCCAATGCTACGTTTGAAGTAGTGGAAAAGATTGTATCCATCCAAGTGACGGCTCAACCTGCGCACACGCAGTATTACTATTATACTTCGGCAGCAACGGAAACGATGACCGACCGTACGCTGGCATTCCTTCCCGAAGGATTGGAAGTAACGGCTACTTATGCCGACGGAAGCACAAGAGTAGTAGACAACGCCAAACTCCATTTCTCTGCCATTCCTGCCAAAGCCGGTACGCAGACCGTAACCATTACTGCCGACGAAGTTACCGCTACCGTAGAAGTCAAAGTTGCCGAATCTGTGGTTGCCGCTGTGAGCAACTCAGCCGGTATCATAGGAGCCGAAGACAATTCAACGGGTTGGTGGACTGTCTTTTCTGACAATTTCAACGTGCCGGCAGGTGAAACCAGATCCATCAGCTTCACCAATTACACCAGCCAAGCTAATAACTGGAGCAACTTCGCTATCGTTCTCCGCAAAGCCGATCTTGCCGAATATGCAGTGGTACGCGCCGACAACTATGGATGGGGTGCAGGATACGATGGAAATGCCAGCCTCGTTCACAACGGTACACAAGGCGACTGGGCTGCTTGGCTTGCCGATATGAACGGAGCCAAAGTCACCGTCTACGTGACCAATTGCGGCAATGGTACAGCCGACATTCAAGCAGTAATGAAAGGCACTTCAGGTACTTCCTATGCCCAATACTATTTAGGGATCAACAAATTGGATATGAACGACTTGAACTTCGCTTTAACGATTGAAGGCGGCCATCTCGTCTTCTAATCCGAATCAGTAATCACACAAGCCATGCCGTTTTCCTCAGGAAGAAGCGGCATGGTCTTTAAACTATCAACAGATGAAAAAACTATTACCATTGTGGATGTTCTTACCAATATTCCTTGTTTTAGCCGCTTGTTCTGACAACAGCGAAGATATAGACCGCTATTATGCAACTGTAAGTACTCCGAAAGTAACTACAACCACACCCACCTCGTTGACCGTCACCGCATCGGTTACAGGTGATCTGAACCAAATAGTCAAGAAAGGCTTCTGTTACAGTGCAGCAGCTTCCGTACCGACTATCAAAGACCACGTGGTGGATGCCGATGAGAATTTCAGTGCTTCCCTCTCAACCTTGACCTCCGGTACCTCCTACTATATCCGTGCATACGTCTACTGTGACAGCCGTTATGTCTATTCAGAGGTGGTCACGGCCACCACAGAAAGCTTAAGCTTAGACGATGAACTCAAGAATTACGTGGCCCCCACCTACTCCGATGACTATACCTCGATAAGTGACTGGAGCAAACGCTCTCAATGGAATCTTGCCAACGTACACGACCCCTCGGTTGTATTGGCCGAAGATGGTTATTATTACATGTATCAGACGGATGCTTCATACGGCAACGTCCACACCGCAGGCGGCCACTTCCACGGTCGTCGCTCCAAGGACCTTGTCAACTGGGAATACCTCGGCGGTACAATGAAGAACCTGCCCGAATGGGTAGTGCCCAAGCTCAATGAAATACGAAAAGAAATGGGACTTGCCGAAATCAATCCTAATGTTAATGACTTCGGCTATTGGGCTCCCGTAGTACGCAAGGTAAAGAACGGCCTCTATCGCATGTACTATTCCATTGTCTGCCCCGCACACTCAACGGTGCCAACACCTGGTCGGAGCGCGCTTTATCGGCCTGATGGAAAACAACGATCCCTCCAACAACGACGGATGGGTAGACAAAGGCTACGTCATCACCAATGCTTCCGACAAAGGACTTAACTTCAACGTGAAGCCGGATGATTGGGCCAATTGCTATTATAAATGGAATGCCATCGACCCCTCTTATGTCATCACGCCCGAAGGCGAGCACTGGTTGGTCTACGGTTCATGGCATAGCGGCATAGCCGCTCTCAAGCTCAATAGCGAAACAGGCAAGCCTGCCGAAAGTTTGGGCCAACCTTGGGCTACAGGCCAAGCACCTGCCGAGTATGGTCAGTTGATCGCCACCCGCCAGACAGGTAACCGCTGGCAAGCCAGTGAAGGTCCCGAAGTCATTTACCGCGATGGCTACTACTACCTCTTCCTGGCCTACGACGCTCTCGACGTGCCTATAACACCCGTGTGGTCCGCTCGAAAGCATCACCGTCCCTACGTGGGCATTGACGGCAAAGACGTGACCGCCGGTGCCGATGCACTGCCCATAGTGACTCATCCCTATAAGTTCAGCAAAGGCTACGGCTGGGTAGGCATCGCCCACTGCGCTATCTTCGACGATGGCAAAGACAACTGGTTCTACGCCTCACAAGGCCGTCTGCCTAAGGATGTTCCGGGCATCAACGCCAGCAACGCATCATGATGGGGCACGTACGCAGCATCCGCTGGACGAAAGACGGTTGGCCTCTCGTAATGCCTGAACGCTACGGAGCCGTTCCCAAGGTAGCCATCACCGAAGAAGAATTGCCCGGCAATTGGGAACACATCGACCTTACATACAAATATGGAGAGCAGAGAACTTCAGCAACAATGACTCTCGCCGCCGACCACACTATCACCGAAGGTATCTGGAAAGGCAGTACGTGGAGCTATGATGCCGCCCAACAGATTCTGACTGTCAACGGAGTGGAACTTTATCTGCAACGCGAAACCGACTGGGAAGCCAGTCCGCGCACCCATACCATCGTCTATGCCGGCTATGCCAACAACAAGACGTATTGGGGAAAGAAGTCCAAATAAACATTCCCGCTCCGCACGCAAACTTCATATAGAAACACCACCACTGCCCCGTAAAACAACACCAAGGTTTATGAGGCAGTGTCCTGTTTTACAAATCAATAGCAGAGATTAAAGATCATAAACAGAAACAAGAGAAACCTATTTCATGAAAAGGAAAAAGAGTTAGGTTCCCTAATCTCCATACAAAAAATCATTATTTTGTTCTTTTACGTTCAAAGACAACCTTTTATCCTAATTCTTACTTTTATTTATCACCATAAATCTCTATTCCTTAAACCAACAAACATCATTTGTAGACAAGCAGAGGACATCAGCATCAGATTTTTTGTTAATTATTAGCCAAATACACACTTTAATTTATAACTTTGCAATTCTAATAGAATGAATTATGGAAAATAAACTAACCATTTACAATACATTAAGCCGTCAAAAGGAACTTTTCGTTCCCTTGCATGCCCCTCATGTAGGTATGTATGTATGCGGTCCTACCGTATATGGCGATGCCCATTTAGGACACGCACGCCCCGCCATCACGTTCGATATCCTGCTCCGTTATCTTACCCATCTGGGATACAAGGTACGTTATGTCCGTAACATTACCGATGTCGGTCATCTGGAACACGATGCAGACGAAGGCGAAGATAAAATCGCCAAAAAGGCCCGTCTGGAGCAACTAGAACCCATGGAAGTAGTGCAATATTACCTCAATCGCTACCACAAGGCAATGGAAGCCTTGAATGTACTTCCACCCAGTATCGAGCCACATGCATCAGGCATATCATTGAACAGATAGACTGGTAGAAGAAATTCTGAAAAACGGCTATGCTTATGAAAGTGAAGGTTCCGTTTATTTCGATGTAGCAAAATACAACAAAGACCATCATTACGGCAAACTGTCCGGCCGCAACCTGGACGATGTGCTGAACACCACCCGCGAGCTGGACGGTCAAAGCGAGAAGCGCAATCCTGCCGATTTCGCCCTGTGGAAATGTGCACAACCCGAACATATCATGCGCTGGCCCAGCCCGTGGAGTAACGGATTCCCCGGTTGGCATTGTGAATGTACCGCAATGGGTAAGAAATACCTGGGCGAGCATTTCGATATTCACGGAGGGGGAATGGACTTAATTTTCCCACACCACGAATGTGAGATCGCACAAAGCGTGGCTTCACAAGGCGATGACATGGTTCACTATTGGATGCACAACAACATGATTACCATTAATGGACAGAAGATGGGAAAATCATACGGCAACTTCATTAACTTGGATGAGTTCTTCCACGGTACCCACAAGTTACTGACCCAAGCCTACAGCCCCATGACCATCCGTTTCTTCATCCTTCAGGCACATTACCGCAGTACAGTGGACTTCAGTAACGAAGCATTACAAGCAGCCGAAAAAGGATTGGAACGGCTGACAGAAGCTGTGAAAGGTCTTGAACGCATCACTCCGGCAACACAAACCACCGGCATAGAGGGGGTAAAAGACTTGCGTGAAAAGTGTTATACAGCCATGAATGATGACTTGAACTCACCGATTGTCATTGCCCATCTGTTTGACGGCGCCCGTATGATTAATACGGTTCTGGACAAGAAAGCACTATTTCCGCAGAAGATCTGGAAGAACTGAAAAGTGTGTTCCATCTCTTTATGTACGAAATCCTGGGCCTGAAAGAAGAAGCCGCCAATAACGAGGCACGTGAAGAGGCATACGGCAAAGTAGTAGATATGCTGCTGGAACAACGTATGAAAGCCAAAGCCAATAAAGACTGGGCTACAAGCGATAAAATCCGTGATGAGCTGGCTGCTCTTGGCTTTGAAGTGAAAGATACCAAAGACGGTTTCACATGGAAACTGAATAAATAGAATACATAGAGCGACACTATATTTTTCACCACAGACCATACAGATTCACACAGATTATCCACCTGACAATCAATGATTTAAGAAACATCTGCGTTTGTTTGTATAATCTGTGGTGAACCTTTTAGATAACCATCAAAACTGAAAAATCTCCCTTCGGATGGTAATACTTATTTTTAAATAACTATTTTTGCGGAAATTATACAAAACTGCTTATCACACCAATCCAATGCTAGCTGAGAATAAGATAACTTTAGCGTCCCTGTATAAGATTTTGTTTGAAGAAGAGCCACTGACACTCTCCGACCAATGTATGCAAAATTGGAAGAGAGTTTCCATTTTCTGAAAACATTCTCCAACGACAAGATCATCTATGGCATCAATACCGGCTTTGGACCGATGGCCCAATACCGTATTGAAGATGAATCCTTGTCACAATTACAGTATAATATCATCCGCAGCCATGCCACCGGAGCAGGGCAACCCCTTCCGGAACTCTATGTCAAAGCTGCCATGATAGCGCGTCTCTATACTTTTCTGCAAGGAATCCGGCGTACATAAAGAACTGGCATTGCTCATTACCGAGTTTATCAACCGGGGGATTACTCCATACGTACCCGAACACGGCAGTGTAGGGGCCAGTGGCGATTTGGTACAGCTTGCCCATATCGCCCTCACCCTGATTGGAGAAGGAGAGGTCTTTTACCAAGGCAAGAAAAGAGATACGGCATCCGTTTTGGCGGAAAACGGATTGCAACCCTTCAAAATGCATATCCGCGAAGGGCTTTCAGTGACCAACGGCACTTCGGTAATGACAGGTATAGGCATTGTCAACCTGATTTATGCCCGCCAACTGATGCATTGGGCAGTAGGCGCATCGGTCATGATGAATGAAATTGCCGCCTCGTACGATGATTTCATGTCCGAACCGCTGAACGAAGCCAAACGGCATGAAGGACAGCAAGAGATAGCCCGCATGATGCGCCAATGGGTGGAAGGCAGCCAATGTGTACGCAAAAGAGAGAATGAACTTACAACGGAAAACACGAAGAGAAAATCTTCACCCATAAGGTTCAACCCTATTATTCGTTGCGCTGCATCCCACAGATTCTAGGACCGGTTTATGATGAATTGCTCAATGCCGAAAAAGTATTGATAAACGAAATAAATTCAGCCTGTGACAACCCGATAGTGGACCCCGACACGCAAAACGTGTATCATGGCGGTAACTTTCACGGAGATTACGTTTCTTTTGAAATGGATAAACTGAAAATAGCGGTCACCAAACTGGCCATGCTTGCCGAACGGCAGATCAATTACTTGTTTCACGACCGCATCAACGGCATTCTGCCCCCTTTGTCAATATGGGAGTGCTGGGATTGAACTATGGTTTGCAGGCGTCACAATTTACCGCGACTTCTACCACAGCGGAGTGCCAGACTTTGTCCAATCCGATGTATGTACATAGCATCCCCAACAACAATGACAATCAGGATATTGTAAGCATGGGAACCAATTCCGCACTGCTGGCAAAAACAGTCATAGAAAATGCTTATCAGGTGATGGCTATCCTGATGATGGGTATTGTACAAGCTGTAGACTGTTTGGAAATAGCCGATCGCTAAGCCCCCGGTCACAACAAGTATATAAAGAGATACGAGCATTTTTTCCTGTGTTCCGGGAAGATACGCCTAAATATAAAGAGATAGAAAGAATGATGGTATATCTTAAAAAAGGGAGGTTTCAAGAAAAATGAAATACGCATTAGTAACAGGAGGAAGCCGGGGCATCGGACGGCTGTATGTCTGAAACTGGCCGAAATGGGATATCATATACTGATAAACTACCAAAGCAACGATACGGAAGCCGAAGCCACCCTGCAACAGATACGGGAACAAGGCTCGGACGGCGAACTGATGAAATTTGACGTGACAGACGCAGTAGCCACACACGCCGCACTGAACGGTGGATGGAGAAGCATCCCGATACCTACATTGAGGTACTGGTGAACAATGCCGGTATACGCCGTGACAACCTGATGCTGTGGATGGAACAGGATGAATGGAGCCGGGTGTTGGATATCAGCCTGAACGGTTTCTTCAACGTCACCCAACCCTTGCTGAAAAATATGCTGGTAAAGCGATTCGGACGTATCATCAACATCGTTTCCCTGTCGGGTATCAAAGGAATGCCGGGACAAACCAACTATTCGGCAGCCAAAGGCGGAATGATAGCCGCCACCAAAGCACTGGCACAGGAAGTGGCCAGAAAACACGTGACGGTGAACGCCGTAGCACCGGGATTTATCCGCACGGATATGACCAACGGCATTGATGAAAATGAATGGAAAAAACAGATACCGGCAGGACGGTTCGGCGAACCCGGAGAAGTAGCCGCACTGGTAGGCTTCCTGGCATCGGAACAAGCCTCCTATATCACCGGAGAGGTAATTTCCATCAATGGAGGAATCTATACATAAGCAGAAGATGAGAAGAGTAGTGATTACAGGCATGGGTATTTATTCGTGCATAGGCAAGAACCAAGATGAGGTGAAAGACTCTTTGTTCCAAGGGCGTTCAGGCATCGGCATCGATCCGGCACGTAAAGAGATGGGGTATTTTTCCGCATTGACAGGACTTGTCGAACGTCCTGATTTAAAGAAGTTATTGGACCGCAAAAAGCGGCATAGCCTCGCCGAACAGGGAGAATATGCTATATGGCTACCTTGGAGGCATTCCGTCAGGCACAAATAGACGAGGAGTTTTTATTGGATCATGAAGTAGGCATATTGTATGGAAATGACAGTAGCGCCGCTCCGGTAATCGAGGCCATTGATGTCATTCGTGCCAAGAAGAATACGGCTATGGTAGGCTCCGGTTCTATCTTCCAGTCCATGAACTCTACGATTACCATGAACCTTTCGGTTATTTTCCATTTGAAGGGAATTAATTTTACCATATCGGGAGCTTGTGCCAGCGGTTCACACGCCATCGGCATGGCGTATATGCTCATCAAATCAGGACTTCAGGACTGCATTCTGTGCGGAGGAGCACAAGAGGTAAATCCTTACTCCGTGGGTAGTTTCGACGGATTGGGCGCGTTCTCCACCCGTGAGGACGAACCGGAAAAGGCATCGCGCCCCTTTGACAAGGGACGGGACGGTTTGGTACCCAGCGGAGGAGGCGCCAGCCTGGTACTCGAAAGTTATGAATCAGCCGTAAGGCGCGGAGCTACTATTCTGGCAGAAGTCATAGGATACGGTTTCTCATCAAACGGAGATCATATTTCCGTACCGAATGTGGACGGTCCCAGACGCTCTTTACAGATGGCAATCAACGATGCGGGCATTCCCTTGGAAGAAATCCAATATATCAATGCACACGCCACTTCCACCCCCGTGGGAGATTTGAATGAGGCAAAAGCCATAGCGGAAGTGTTCGGAAACCATCGGCCTATGTCACATCCACCAAGTCACAAACCGGACATGAGATGTGGATGGCAGGCGCCAGTGAAGTCATTTATTCCATCTTGATGATGAATAACGGATTTATCGCTCCTAATCTCAATTTTGAAGAACCCGATGAAGCCTCTGCTCTGCTGAACATCCCCTCCCGGAGGATAGAAACGGAATTTGACACCTTCTTGTCCAACTCATTCGGATTCGGAGGAACCAATTCCTCACTGATTATCCGTAAATTTAAAGAAAACAATTAATTCAAACCAATATATAAATTTATGACCAACGAAGAAATCATCGAAAAGATCAGAACCACCCTGGCCGAAGAATTTGAGATTGATGTAGAACAGATCCAACCGGACGCACCTTTGATGCAAACCTTGGAATTGGATAGCCTTGACCTGGTGGATATGGTAGTACTGATTGACAAGAATTTCGGTTTCACCGTTACAGCCAAAGATTTTGCCGGTATCAAAACCTTCCAAGATTTCTATAATCTGGTAATTTCACATATGCAAAAAGAAGACTGATGTCCGAAACATGGAAAGGTAAGACAAGAGGAGGCATATTCGGATACATGTTCTTTATCTACATGATCCGCTGTCTGGGGATAACTGCGGCCTACGGCTTCCTGGCATTGGTCGTCCTCTACTTCATACCTTTCGCACCGAAAGCAACGGGCAATACTTGGAGTTACGCACGGAACAGGCTGAAATACGGACGGCTGAAATCCGTCGCACTGCTCCTGAAAAACTATTACCGGCTGGGACAAATATTGATTGACAAAGTGGCCATCGGCAACGGAATGACCGGCAAGTATCATTTCAAGTTTGAGAACTATCAGGCATTTTTAGACGTACTAAACGGAAACACCGGAGTAATTATGATTGGCGCCCATGTGGGCAACTGGGAAATAGGCGCTCCTTTCTTCGATGAATATGGCAAAAAGATCAATATCGTCATGTTTGACGCCGAACACAAGCGGATAAAGGAGATTTTGGAAAAGAACGCCTCTACGCGAGACTACAAAATAATTCCGGTGAATGAAGACAGCCTGACACATGTATTCCGCATCACGGAAGCGCTGGACCGCCGGGAGTATGTCTGCTTTCAGGGAGACCGCTATCTGAATAAAGAGAAATTACTCACGACTTCTTTCATGGGAAAAGAAGCCAAATTTCCCGATGGGCCTTTCCTGCTGGCTTCGAAGTTAAAAGTACCCGTCGTATTCTATTTTGCCATGCGTGAAGCCCAAAGAACGTATCGTTTCCATTTCTTTATAGCCGAGACAGTAGTACGGACGAAAGAGAAACGGGCCGAACAGGCATTATTGGAGCAATATACACAAACGCTGGAAAAGATTGTCCGGCAGTATCCGGAACAATGGTTCAATTACTACCCGTTCTGGACATAAAAATAAATCTGGTATGATGCATAAAAGATATACAAAAGAACAATGTACGGCTGCCGAAGCGCAAAGACTGGCACAAGAGATAGCTTTCGGTCCTGTGGTATTCCAAGTATCGCGCCTGATGTTGAAATTCGGAATTTTCCAATTATTGTCCGGCAAACGGGAAGGATATACGCTGCAAGAAATCAGCGGGCAGACCGGACTGACACGCTATGCGGCACAAGTATTACTGGAAGCATCGCTGACCATCGGAACCATCCTGTTGGAAGAAGACCGTTATGTACTGGCCAAGGCAGGCTGGTTTCTGCTGAACGATAAAATGGCTCGTGTCAATATGGAATTCAATCACGATGTGAACTATCAAGGCTTGTTCCATTTGGAAGAAGCTCTTTTAAACGGGCGTCCGGAAGGATTGAAAGTATTCGGAGAATGGCCTACCATTACGAAGGTCTGTCCCAATTGCCGGAACAGGTACAGAAAAGCTGGTTCGGCTTTGATCATTTCTATTCGGACCAGTCATTCGGCAAAGCGTTGGAAATCGTGTTCAGCCATCACCCGAAACGCTTGCTCGATATTGGCGGGAATACCGGCAGATGGGCCACACAATGCGTACAATATAATAAGGAAGTGGAAGTAACCATCGTGGACCTGCCTCAACAACTGGAAATGATGAGAAAGCAAACGGCCGGTTTGTCCGGTAGTGAACGCATACACGGTCACGGCGCCAATCTGCTGGATCGGGACGTGCCCTTTCCCACGGGTTTTGACGCTGTATGGATGAGCCAGTTTCTGGACTGCTTCTCGGAAGAAGAAGTCATCAGCATCCTGACCCGTGTGCACAATCCATCGGCAAAGACAGCAAAGTCTATATTATGGAAACATTATGGGATCGCCAACGGTATGAAACAGCATCTTATTGCCTGACACAAATCAGCCTCTACTTTACAGCAATGGCCAACGGCAACAGTAAGATGTTCCATTCGGATGACCTGATCCGCTGCATTGAAAATGCCGGATTGGAAGTGGAAGAAATTCAAGATAACATAGGACTGGGACACAGTATCCTGCAATGCAGACTGAAATGAGCAGCAAAGAAATCATCTGTCAGGGAGAAGAGCTGTTCCGGCTGATTCCCCAACGCCCGCCCATGGTAATGATAGACCGCTTCTATGGGATAGAAGAAAATACATCCTGGTCAGGGCTGACCGTCACTACCGACAACCTGTTCTGCCGGGACGGTGTATTACAGGAAACGGGAATCATAGAGCACATCGCCCAGTCGGCGGCGGCACGTGTAGGTTATATCTATATGCTGCGGAAAGAACCTGTACCATTAGGTTTTATCGGTTCGGTAGAAAAGATGAAACTATTCCGTCTTCCTTCTGCCGGAGCAGAACTATATACCGGTATAACCATCGTTCAGGAAGTATTTGATATCACCCTGATTACCGCCGAGGTAAAAGAAAACGATGAATTGCTGGCCGAATGCCGGATGAAAATATATCTGAAGAAAGAATGAAACGAAAAACAAGTCCACATCAGGCGGCACTGACGGACCGGACCACCATCAAAGTCCGCTTCAGTGAGATAGATTCCATGCAGATAGTATGGCATGGAGAATATGTGCGTTATTTCGAAGACGGACGCGAAGCTTTCGGAAAGCGATACGGTCTGGACTATATGAGCATCTACCGGGAAGGATATGTAGTTCCTATCGTAGACCTGACCTGCCAGTTCAAACAACCGCTGTCTTTTGGCGAGGAAGCGATTGTCGAGACACGGTTTATCCACAGTGATGCCGCCAAATTCTTTTTGAATACACCATCTACCGGGCATCGGACCAAAACATTGTGGCAACAGGAACCACTACACAGGTATTCCTGAATACAAATAGAGAACTGGAACTGGTTAATCCTGCCTTTTACATAGAGTGGAAAAAGAAATGGAACATCATCTGACTACCTATATCACCCATGATACCCTGATCAGCGCGCTGGGTTTCGGCACACAGGAAAATCTGGAAGCCATCCGGAGCTATCACAGCGGTATCACCCTGCAGACGGACAAACGGATTGCGGACACTCCCCTATTGGCAGCCACTCTCTCGCAAGAGAGATTGCAACAACAGGCGGAAGCATAGGAGTAAGTGGCTATCCCCGGATGGAACAACTGTTCATACTGACTATCAACGAACTCATCCGTCAGTCCGGACAAACTTTGGAAGACAAAACCTGCGGACTCATCCTCTCCACCACCAAAGGGAACATCGATTTACTGGCCCGTCATACGGAACATCCCGATGAAGCGGTCTTTCTTTGGAAAATGGCAGAAAACATTGCCGGTTATTTCCATGCCGAGGAACGGGTGCATGTCATTTCCAATGCCTGCATTTCAGGAGTGTCAGCCTCATAGCAGGAAAACGCATGATAGAGAACGGTATCTACCGCCGGGTAATCGTAGCGGGAGGTGACCTTCTCTCTCATTTCATCACCAGCGGTTTCGGGTCTTTCCGGTCTCTCAGCTCCCGCCCATGCCGTCCGTATGACAGCAGCCGTGACGGATTGAACTTGGGAGAGGCCTGCGGAGCCGTATTGCTCAGTTCAGAAGGAACAGAAGAACATGTTATCCTTTCGGGAGGAGCCGTCAGTAACGATGCCAACCACATCTCCGGTCCTTCCCGCACGGGAGACGGACTCTATTTCGCCATCCGCCAAGCCATGCAGGAAGCAGGGACAGCCCCTCAGGATATCAGTTTTGTGAATGCTCACGGCACTGCTACCGTATACAATGACGAAATGGAATCCAAAGCCCTCACACTGGCTCATCTGGAACAAGTGCCCGTCCATAGTTTGAAGCCCTATTTCGGCCATACCTTGGGAGCATCGGGAATCATTGAAAGCATTGTCTGTATGCACGAACTGAAACAAGGCATCCTGTTCGGCACTCCGGGTTACGAAACGCCGGGAGTTCCTATGCCGATACCGGTCTATGCCACCCACCGGAGCATCCCGATGAAACATTGCGTAAAAACCGCTTCGGGATTCGGCGGATGCAACGCAGCCATTGTCTTATCTTTACCGGAATATACTCCGTTCAAAGATGAGGACAACACCTTGCCCGAAATCCGATGTACACGGGAGGTTCGTATTGAAAACAGTTCTGTCTTCATAAACAACGAACTTATTTTTCATTCCGAAGAACCGGATTTCGGCACATTTATACGTGATACCTATAAAAAAACAGGCGGAAACAACCTGAAATTCTATAAAATGGATGACCTTTGCAAATTGGGATATGTGGCCGCCGAATACTTGCTGGAAGGTAAGACATTCGCTCCACTGGAAATGGGGATGTTACTTGCCAATGCCGCTTCCTCTCTGCATACGGACATCAGACACCAGCAACTGATAGACCGGGAAGGAGACCAGGCAGCCAGTCCGGCTGTATTTGTTTACACACTACCAATGTAGTGTCCGGCGAGATTTGCATCCGCCACAAGATACAAGGGGAAAACACCTTTTTCATCACTGAAGCCTATCAGCCGGAAAAACTGGAAAGATACGCACGTATAGTCATGCAAAAAGGGAAACTGAACTATTGTATCATCGGGTGGTGTGAATTATGGAAGAACACCTATAAAGCAGTATTTAAACTGATTGAAAAACAATAAAGAATATGGAAGAATTGATTGATAAACTGAAAGTTGAATTAATAGAAGCATTGAATCTGGAAGAAATCACTCCGGAGGACATTGACAGTGAAGCACCTTTATTCGGAGATGACGGTCTGGGCCTTGACTCGATTGACGCATTAGAGATTATCCTGATTCTGGAAAGGAATTATGGAATCAAGATAGAGAATCCTGCCAAAGGCAAGGAAATATTCTATTCGGTACGTACCTGGCAGACTACATCACCGCCCATCAGAAATGAGGAAGATCTATGTCACCGGTCTGGGAGTGATTTCGGGCATAGGGAAAGGAGTGGAAGAAAACCTGGATTCCTTAAAAGCCGGGAAACACGGTATGGGGAAAATCACCCTTTTCCCCACCGCACTTGACGTACCCGTGTCCGAAGTAAAACAGAGCAATGAAGAATTAAAGAAACTCCTGTCCCTTCCATCCGGCAAGACGTATTCACGTACAGCCTTGCTGGGCTTGTGGGCAGCCCAAGGAGCGGCCCGTGATGCGGAACTCGATTTCACTTCTCCCCGTATCGGGCTCATTTCTTCCACTTCCATCGGAGGAATGGATGCAAGCGAGCGGTTTTATGCCTCTTTCCGGGAAGATAACCGAAAAGGGAGATTACGTGACATTATCTCCCATGACTGTGGGTCCAGTACCGAAATGATAGCCGCTTATTTGGGAGTGAAAGGAACGGTGACCACCCTCAGCACCGCCTGTTCTTCCGCCGCAAATGCCATTATGTTAGGGGCACGCCTCATCCGGCATGGTCTGCTGGACGCTGTCCTTGTAGGCGGAACGGATGCCTTATGCCGTTTCACGCTCAACGGTTTCAATTCATTGATGATACTGGACAAAGAGCACTGCCGTCCTTTCGACCGCACACGTGCCGGACTAAACCTGGGAGAAGGAGCCGGATACCTTGTTCTTCAATCTGATAAATCCCTTACTAAAGCTCCTTATTGCGAACTCAGCGGTTACGCCAATGCCAATGAAGCCTACCACCAGACAGGAAGTTCCCCCGACGGAGACGGGCCTTTCCTTTCCATGAGTCAGGCCATAGCCTCTGCCGGGCTGACAGCCGGAGCCATAGACTATATCAATGTACATGGTACAGGCACTCCCAGCAACGACGCTTCCGAAGGGAAAGCCATCCGGCGTATCTTCGATACCCGTATTCCTCCTTTCAGTTCGGTCAAGGCTTTCATCGGGCACACCCTGGGAGCCTCGGAAGGAATAGAAGCCGTATATTCCGTACTCTCCATCCGTCACGGCTGATTTACCCTAATCTGAACTTCCATCTGTCCGATGAAGAAAGCGGCCTCATTCCTGAAACGGTTTTCCGGTCGGGACTTCCCATACGGCATGTATTATCCAACTCCTTCGGATTCGGCGGCAACAACTCATCTCTCGTATTTTCCACTCTAACCCAATAGCGTATGTGCCAGTATATATCAACCGTATCGCCTCTATCCATGCGGAAAGCAGAAATGAAAAGCCTTATTTCTCCGCACAGGAACCTGATTATAAAGAAATGATCACCAACGCCAATCTGCGGAGGCGCATGAGCCGCATGATCAAGATGGGAGTAGCCTGCGGACTGGAATGTCTGAAAGATATCCCGTCGGAAAAGGTAGATGCCATTATCACCGCTACAGGACTGGGTTGTCTGGCCGATACGGAAAAGTTTATGAACGCCTTGATGGACAACCGGGAACAGATGCTCAATCCCACCGCTTTCATTCAGTCCACCTTTAATACGGTGGGTGCACAGCTAGCTTTGCTACTCAAAATACATGCTTATAATGTTACGTATGTACACCGTGGTTTAAGTTTTGAAAGTGCTCTGATAGATGGCATCATAAGCATTGCCGAAGGCAAACAGCATGTACTGGCAGGTGCTATGGATGAAATAACCCCTACCAGCCATATCATTCAGCAGCGTTTAGGACTGTTGAAAGGAACGACAGCCGGTGAGGGAGCACAATTTTTCCTGTTAAGCGCACAAAAAGAGGAACAGACTTTTGCCGAACTGAAAGGGGTAGATACTTTTATCACCCGGATGAGTGCTCCGGAAATCAGTAACAGGATGCATCATTTTCTAAAATCTCACGGGCTTGCACCCGAAGACATTGACTGGTTTATCAGTGGCAAGAACGGGCAGGAAGCAACAGATGCCGTTTATACGGATCTGGAACACAGTCTGTTCCCTCATGCCCTGCATAGCAGTTTTAAAGAACAATGCGGAGAATATCAGACTGCTTCATCCTATGCTCTCTGGATGGCGGCAAAAGCCTTGAAAGAAGAAGCTTCATCCCGTTACGCATTGATTTATAACCAATATCAAGGTATCAATCACTCAATCATCTTAATCAAGCGATGCACATCCTAGTTTCTGTAGTCATCATAGTAAGCGTCATGGCCTATTAAAAAGATGCTTTTAAGATACTGAAAACAGGAATAATGCTTAACTTTATCCCTCATAAAATAAAAGTAGTAGAAATAATGAAGAAAATAACTGTTACGAATATTGATATATCCATATCTGTAAGACCTGATAATAATGATTATATCTGCCTGACAGACATGGCACATTTCAAAGACAGAGAACGTACTAACTACATTATACAAAACTGGATGCGTCTACGTAGTACGATTGATTTTCTAGGGTTATGGGAAAAACTAAATAATCCAAATTTTAAAGGCATCGAATTCGATGCTTTTAAAATGGAGAGTGGAACAAACAGTTTCACCCTAACCCCCAAACAATGGATAGAAAAAACTAAAGCAATAGGGATTATATCCAAGCCCGGGCGATATGGGGGAACTTTTGCCCATAAAGACATAGCTTTTGAATTCGGGACTTGGCTCAGCCCTGAATTTAAACTATATCTCATCAAAGAATACCAAAGACTTAAAGAAGCAGAATCACACCCTTTATTAAGTGAATGGAACGTAAAAAGAATACTTAGTAAAGTAAATTATTCCATACATACGGATGCAATCAAAGACTTTATTATACCTAAAGTAGAAGATTTCAATCAAAAACTTGTTTATGCCGATGAAGCTGATTTGTTAAATCTCGCATTATGGGGATGTACCGCAAGACAATGGCGTGAAGCAAATCCACAATACGCAGATAAGAATATCAATATCAGAGATGTAGCAAGCATAAATGAATTAGTCGTATTATCGAATATGGAATCCTTCAATGCAGAGTTAATCAAGCGTAAGGTGGACAAGTCTAAAAGGTTTACTCATCTTCGGCAGATGGCCAAAGAGCAATTAGCACACTTGAATACGATTGATACCGAAAAAAGTTCAGAATACTGACAGATAATGACAAACAATTAGAATAATCTCTACAAGATCATTTATTAAAGTATCACTCAATCATCTTAATCAAGCAATGCACATCCTAGTTTCTGTAGTCATCATAGTAAGCGTCATGGCCTTTTTCTTTACGCTTCTTACAGCATCCGTTGCCTGTATTTACATGTGTGTCTTTCTGTTGCAAGAAAACCGAAGAGAAAATCATAGCCATCACTTTTGATGACGGGCCCGATCCGATACAGACTCCAAAGTGCTGAAAGTGTTAAGAGAAAAACACATACCGGCCTGCTTTTTTGCATCGGAAACAAGATAAAAGGCAATGAAGAGCTGCTCCGGCAAATCATCAAAGAAGGACATCGTATCGGGAATCATTCCTTCTCCCATTCCGGCTATTTTCCTCTCTATACCTTCAAACGGATGTGCCATGATTTAATAACCTGCCAGCAAGAATTGGAAAAAGTAACCGGTCAACCGGTCCTATGGTTCCGGCCGCCTTTCGGAGTGACCAATCCTACCCTGGCTAAAGCAGTGCGCAGGCTGGGATACATCCCCATTGGTTGGAACATCCGCACACTGGACACTCAGCAACCCACTCCTGAAAAAATTATCAAACGCATCAAGAAACGGCTCGTTCCGGGCTCCATCCTTCTGCTACATGACCGGATGCCCGATAGTGACAGGCTGCTGGTACAAGTTCTGGACTTTATAGAAAAAGAGGGGTATACGGTGGTAACATTAGACAGGCTGATAAAGGACATGACAAAATAAATTTCTTCTATATTTTCAACAGCAACATCACCAAGTTCCAAAAACGAGACCCAGTTCACACCTCATGATCAAACTGATAAAAAGATAACTTCGTCTTACGTAAAACATAAAATTCTTCCGCCACCTCATTCCACTCATTACCAGCAATTTGCTGCGTAAAAAAGTCTGCAATACCCCCAAACCGGTATGTAAGCGATGGAGTGGAACATTCACCCGTTATTTACAAAAGAAGCGTAGATATCAGATTAAATCTGACAGGGATATGCTGTACTTTCGTTCAACTTAATAGGATGTCAGTGTGTAAACTTCCGATATATACTGTTGCTTCACCAGTGTGAATAGTAGTTTCACACTGGTGACAACAGCTCTTCACACAGGTGAAAACCCATCTTCACCTAAGTGAAAATCATATCCTACCGTTCTCCTTACAAGAATTCCAACAGACCTTCATCCTGCATAATGACGCTTCTGCCAAACTGACTCCGACAGGGAAAACGGATAAACCGTTTCGAGGGGGATACAGAGGATTCGTCACTATAAATTATTGATTAACAACAATATGCCGTGATGAAACAAAAAAATATTGCAACGCAGAAATATAACTTTTTTATTCATTATAATTGCTCATGTGAACGATTGTAGAAACAGGTAAAAATCGTAAATAGCTGGTAAAGGTATGAATGGTTTCTCAAAATATACTATCTTTGCTTCCCATTACAAACGGATAAACCTCTATAAAGTATGACCTACATGAAAATACTTTTGCTCTTGATGTTCTGTACAGTCCTGCCGATGCAAGCCCAACAGATGAAGAAACTTACTGATTTGAAAGATTTTGAAGCCCGTCTGCTGCAAGAGGCTAAAAATATAGAGTCCATCGAAAGTAATTTCACTCAGATAAAATATCTGGATGTATTCGATGAGAAAATAACCTCGAAAGGAACGTTCTATTATAAAAAGAGCAATAAGATATGCATGGACTACGCACAGCCCATGAACTACCTTATCGTGATCAACAACAACCAACTGAAAATAGTATCGGACGGAAAGAAAAGCATCATGGACCTTCACTCCAACAAGATGATGAACCAAATGCAGGATATGCTTACCGCCTGCATGGTGGGCGACCTGTCCAACATGTCGCCCGGCTATGCTTTGGAATATTTTGAAGACGCCCATTACTATCTCATTCAAATCAAGCCCGTCAGCAAAGCAATACAGGCATATATCAACCAGATTCAAATTTATTTAGACAAAAAAGACATGTCTGTCCACAAACTACGTTTATCGGAAACCGCAACCAACTATACCGAATACGAATTCTCGGACAAGAAATTCAATTCTTTGAAAGATGAGGCAAAGTTTACGATACGCTAGCTGGCTGCTGTTGCTGTTTATCCTGCTCTCCTGCTCACACCGGGTGACAGGGGAAGCTACGGCACTGCCTCCCATCCTGCAGGCAGAAGCACAGTCGCAAAAGTACAACTTGCAACTGGATTTCATGAAACATCATTTCAGCGGAATGCTCATTGTCCGCCAAATGCCTGATAACGAAATCCGTATCCTGGGATCCACTTACTTTGGCCTCAGCTTTTTGACTTTTCCTTGCACCGCGACACTTTCATAGTAAACAGTTGCATTGAACCGATGAGGAAGAAAAAGATGCTGAAAATACTGGAAACTGATTTCAAAAATCTATTTCTAAAGAGTGAAAAAGCACGTATTAAAAAGAAAAGTAGTACTTTTGAGCAAAGAACCAGTGGCAAAGGATTTGGAAAGACGGTATTCACCTTGTCCGGCTTTGTAAACGGACAGGCGGAGAAAGTACAAATCAAGCATCCGCTGATACGGTTAAGAATCCAATTGGACAAACTGAACATAAACAACCCTTGAAATGCTGCTGGAGAACTTTTATAAAATCATTCATATAAAGGAAAGAGAAGACGGAAAACAGGCAATAGAGATAGAGCTGAATCCCGGCCATGTGCTCTATCAAGGTCATTTCCCCGGACAGCCGGTGGTTCCGGGCGTCTGTACCTTACAGATAATAAAAGAAAGTGCCGAACAGATCGCCAACCAACCTTTGCAGTATGTACAGATTGCTTCTTCCAAATTCCTGTCTGCCATCAACCCGCTGGAAACTCCGCTACTACAGCTGTTTATCCGATTAGAAAAAACGGAAGAGCATCTTTTCAAGTTGCAGGCAGAAGGCATTTGTAATGGAAAAGAATTTATCAAGTTGAAAGCGGTACTGATGGCAAGTAAGTATCAATGAAGCAAGTCCTTCTGTTAAATATCCATAATAGCAAGAACAATAAGTCCATTTATAGTTGTCAACACCCATTAAACATCTTATATTCAGACAATTATAAATATGACACCTATGAAAACAAAATTCACAATGATTATGGCTGTTATTGCAACATTTGCAATAAGCTTGAACCTCCACTCTTCTAATGAGGAAGTAGTGTTTGGAGCACCTGCCGTGCAAATGCCACGAGGGGGTCCAAAGTACTGTGCTTTCGAAGCTGAATGGGAAAATTGCAAAATGGCTGCTACAGGCACTGTGTGTATCAGTGAAGATGGTAAATGCGGCACCGGAGTAGAGGTAGGTGCCCCCGGTGAAGGTTCAGGAGAAGGTGGGAATCATGGTGCTCCTACCAATTAACAACCAACAATTTATGTGGCCGGTTAGAAATCCGGTCACATAAATTACATACATCATAAAACCGAAAATATTATGAATCGAACACTCCTTTTATATCACTCTTTTCTATATTTATCCTCGTATCTTGCCAGTCCTCCCCAAAAAACGAAGCTGGCAAACAGAACGAAGTAGAACTGGTAGCAGAAAAACAGCTGGCTTTCCCTTTAGACGAACAGACCTATTACTTAAGCAAATCCATGTTCCAATTCGAAGAAAACGGGAAAGAATACCTTCACTTTGAGAATACACAAAAATCATTATATGACATTGTCATTTTTGATATAGAGAATCAACAGATAGCCAAACGGATACCTCTTCACAAGACAGGTCCCAACGGGCTACCAGCTGTATTCGGCAGTAGACCTTCCCCCGATTCTCAATATATATTAGTTGCACAGAATAATATCAGTCGGCTCAGTTCCATAAACTCTCAAGGGGAAATAATACGAAACTATAATTTCCAAACTCCTGAAGGCAGATTTACACCCTTGTCTTTTGGCAGTTACTACAATGCACCTGCTTTTATCAAAGACTCATGCATATTTCTACGCCAAGAAATTTTAAAACCCGATATGAAAAAGGAAGACTGGCCTAGAACCCATATGTTCGCCTCACAGGATCTGAGAACAGGAGAAGTTAAATGGATTCCTATTTTCTATCCACCATCTTTAAAGAGGAATATGACAATATCGCAGGAGGATACGGTTTTAGTTATGATTACAACTACAAAGAGAGCCGTTTGGTCTGTGGATTTTTCGGATATGACAGCCTGATGGTTACAGATGACTTGAAACATATCCGATGGTATAACGCCAAAAGCAGATATCTGAAAAGCATGAAGCCAAACTGGGTAATTCTATGGAAGGCATTAATGCTATTATAAAACTCAATGAAAATCCTAGATATTGGCATATCATGTATGACAAATACCGCAATGTGTACTACCGTTTTGCTGAAATGCCTTACAAACTGGCTTCCAACGAAAGCCCCTATGACGAACCCAAAGGAAAGGAGTTCTCCGTCATTGTACTGAACGCGGATTTTGAAATCATTGGAGAAACGAGATTCCCCGGAAAGAAATATTTCTATAAAAAGAGTTTTGTGGGAAGGGAAGGACTGTATATATCCGAGAACAATCTGGAAAATCCGCAATTCGACGAGAACAAGTTGGTGTTTACCTGCTTTAAAATTAAAAATGCATCTCCAAATAAATAATTAACGCCAGAATGCCCGCATCCGAAAATATACTATCTTTGTCACCCATTAGAAACCACATAAGTTCAGGTACGAAAACATTCATCCCAAACGTATCTGAATAGTTTGACTGAAAAACAAGATGAGTACAAACACAACATCGGTTTGGCGGAAGAAACTAAAGGAACTGGAGATTGTCGTCGTTATTCCCACCTACAACAACGGGAAGACACTGGCGGCAGTCATTGAGGAGGTATGCAGGTATGCAGACGATATCATTGTCGTCAATGACGGCTCTACGGATGATACGGCCAACATTCTGGAACAATATCCGGCTATCCGCACCATTACCCATCCTGTCAATAAAGGAAAAGGAACCGCTTTAAAGCACGGTCTTTCCCAAGCGAAAAAAGAAGGTTTCCGCTATGCCATCACCATCGATTCGGACGGACAGCATTTCGCTTCCGATATTCCCTGTTTTATCGAAGCCATTGAAAAAGAGCCCGACACGCTGCTGGTAGGCGCCCGAAACTTAGCCTCCGACAATATGCCGGGCAAGAATACCTTTGCCAATAAATTCTCTAATTTCTGGTTCAGACTGGAAACCGGGCTGAAACTGGAAGATACACAATCGGGATACCGCCTTTACCCTCTGCGCAAAATGAATGTGCAAAGCTGCTGGTACACCGCCAAATACGAATTTGAGTTGGAAGCCATCGTCTTTACCGCATGGGGAGATGTAGCGGTGAAGAACATTCCCATCCACGTGTATTATCCCCCGCAAGCAGAACGGGTATCCCATTTCCGGCCGTTCCGGGATTTTACCCGTATCAGTGTGCTGAACACGGTGCTGGTGCTGATTACCTGCCTTTGGATTGTTCCCCGTAACCTGCTCCGCAAACTGTCATGGAGCAACTGCAAGCGATTCTTCACCGACCATGTGCTGAATACACGGGAATCCAACCTGAAGATTGTACTCGCCATCATGCTGGGGATTTTTATGGGTATCGTTCCGTTATGGGGTTATCAGATGCTGATCACCCTCTTTCTTGCGCATCTGTTCAGACTGAATAAAGTGATTGCCCTTGTCGCCGCCAATATCAGTATTCCACCCATGATTCCCCTATTGCTGTACGGCAGTTACCGGACAGGCTGCATGGTACTGGGTAATCCTCCCGATTTGCATCTCGGAGACCTTTCTCTTGAAAATGTCAAATCAGTTTTAGAGCAATATTTAATAGGAAGCATTATCTTTGCAATGGCTTGCAGTCTGCTGTCTGGAGTAATCTCCACCGTGTTGCTGGCTATATGTAGGAGAAAAAACGGATATGACTAAATTCTTTGTTGGATTATATAACTATTTTGAAAGGCATAAAGTCTTGTTTTACCTGTCCCTCAGCGTATGCATCCTCTTTATGGCCCTTTTTGCCGCCCAAGTCAGATTCGAGGAAAACGTAACCAGTTTCTTTCCGGATACCAAGGACTCCCAAAATGCCATCAACGTATTTGAAAATCTGAAGATAAAGGATAAAATTATGATCATGCTGTCCGGCAAGGACGGTGTGGCGGATGCGGATTCCCTGATTGAAGCTGCCGAAACCATTAAACAGGATTTACAGCAACAAGCGGAAGGAACCCTGATTAAAGAGATCTTCTCAAAAGCCGACGAAACCTGATCAACAGTGCCGGAGATTTTGTTTACGACAACCTGCCCCTGTTCCTTTCCGACGAGGACTACCAACGGCTGGACACCTTGCTTACCGCCGGAAACATTGCCGCCCTGATGCAGAAGAACTATTCCAACCTGATATCTCCGGCAGGATTCGCCTTGAAGAACTACATTATGCGGGACCCGTTGGGACTGGGCAGCCAGACGCTGAAACACCTGCAAGACTTCCAGTTGGAAGCTAATTACGAACTGATTAATGAACATATCTTCTCACGGGACGGTTCCACCCTGCTGATGTTCATCACCCCGGTATTCAACACCGGAAGCACGGGCAAAAATGACAAACTCATCCGGCTGATTGAAAATGAGCTGCAAAAAGCGGAAAAGGAACATCCCCAATTGGTTGCCGAATATTTCGGAGGTCCTTCCGTAGGAGTGTACAATGCACGACAGATAAAGAAAGATACGCTGGTCACTTCTTCCATCGCGCTGATTATCATCATTGTCTTCATATCTCTGGTATTCAAGCATAAGAAATCCATTCCGCTTATCATCACCCCGGTGCTGTTCGGAGCTTTATTCGCCTTATGCCTCATCTACTTTATCAAAGGCGGCATTTCAGCCATTGCCGTAGGTGCGGGCTCCGCCGTAATGGGCATTGCCTTGAGCTACTCCATACACATGCTGGCGCATCAGAATCATGTATCATCGGTACAACAATTAATCAGAGAAATCGCCTATCCGCTTACCGTAGGCAGTTTTACTACCATCGGCGCCTTTTTCGGCCTCCTCTTTACCAGTTCCAACCTGTTACGGGATTTCGGTCTGTTCGCCTCGCTTGCCTTGATAGGAACACGCTGTTTTGCCTGGTCTATCTGCCGCATTTCCTGAAAGGGCAGGCGCATGTAAAACAAGGGGCGGTGCTACGCTTTATTGAGAAACTGAACGCTTATCCATACGAAAAGAACAAAGGATTGGTAGGGGGCATCCTCGTGCTGACCCTAATATGTCTTTTCACCTCGCAGAACGTGCGTTTCAACGAGGATATGATGAGTCTGAACTATGAGCCTGCCCACTTGAAACAATCGGAAAACAAGCTGGCCGAACTCTTTGACAAGAAAGAAAAGACTGTTCTCTTTGTCAGTACAGGCAAAGATATGGGAGATGCTACCGGACAATACGCCGAAACGAACCGTCTGCTCTCCCAACTGAAAGAAGAGGGAAAAATAAAAGATTACGCCTCTGCCGGACAGTTTCTGATACCGGAAGAGGTGCAGGAAACACGGTTGAAACAATGGCACAACTACTGGACTCCGGAAAAGAAAGCCCGGTTACGCGAAACCATCCGGATAGAGGCTGCCCGTTATCATTTCCGTGAACATGCATTCGAGCCGTTTTTCCAATGGCTCGACCGTCCGTTCCAGCCTTTGGACTACCAGAATGAAATCACTACCCGGCTTCTGAACGAATGGCAGACTTCCGCCGATTCCCTGACCATGCTGATTACTCAGGTACGGATGAACGAGACCGACAAGGAAGCGGTGTACCCCCTTTTCCAACCAAAAGAGAAGGTGGTTATCTTCGACCGCGGCTATTTCGCCAACCAATGGGTATCAGCCGTCAATCAGGATTTCTATCTGATTCTTTATATCTCCTCTTTTCTGATTTTCTTTGCCTTATGGATCTCCTACGGACGCATAGAACTGACTCTGATGAGTTTCCTGCCGATGCTGGTCAGCTGGATTATCATTGTGGGATTAATGGGCATGCTGGGTATTGAATTCAATATCATCAACATCATTCTGTCCACCTTTATTTTTGGAATCGGGGATGATTTCAGCATCTTCATTATGGACGGATTGCAGAATAAGTACCGCACAGGACGGCAGTTGCTGAACTCGCACAAAACAGCCATCTTCTTCTCCGCTTTCACCACCGTGATAGGTATGGGTACGTTGGTCTTCGCACGCCATCCGGCATTGCAGTCCATTTCCCTCATCTCCATTTTGGGAATGATTACCGTCGTACTGATAGCCTACACGCTGCAACCCATCCTTTTCCGGTTCTTCATCACAGCACCCGCTTCCAAAGGGTTGCCTCCTTATACATTGACAGGACTGGCAAGAACCGGCGGCCTGTTCCTGCTGTTCTTTATCGGATGCCTGTTCCTGCGCTTGCTGATAACTGTCATGACCTTGCTTCCTATCCGCAAAGCCTATAAGAAACAAGTACTTTGCCAACTGATACATGTCACCTGCAAAGGGCTGATCCATATAGCCACATTTGTACATAAAGAAAAGATAAACCGGACAGGAGAAACGTTTAAAAAGCCTGCCATCCTGATAGCCAATCATCAGTCTTTCATCGATATACTGGTATTATTGGCACTGACTCCCAAACTGGTCATGGTTACCAATCACTGGGTATGGCACTCTCCTTTCTTCGGAGCCATTATCCGCTATGCCGATTTCTATTACGTAGGAGACGGTTACGAGCTTTACGTGGAACGGATGCGCCAAAAGGTGAAAGAAGGATATTCCATCGCCATTTTCCCCGAAGGAACACGTACCTACGACGGACGGATGAAGCGTTTCCATAAAGGAGCTTTCTATCTGTCGGAAAAACTGCAACTGGATATTATTCCGGTCATCCTTTACGGCAACTGCAAGATCATAGCCAAGGCACAGCCGTTCAATGTACGGAAAGGCATCATGCTGACAGAGATTCTGCCGCGTATCCCGGCCAACGATGCTACGTACGGAACCACTTATCAGGAACGTACCAAAAGCATCTCCGCACGGATGAAAAAAGAATATGCCCGTATCTGCCGGGAGCAAAGCACAACGGATAATCCCGTCTTTTACGAGAACCTGATACAGAACTATATCTATAAAGGACCGGTAGAAGAATGGTATATACGCATCAAGGTGAAAATGGAGGATAACTACCGGTTATTCAACCGGCTGGTTCCCGTCAAAGGACAGATTACTGATATCGGCTGCGGATTCGGACCGCTTTGCTATATGCTTTCCCAACTTTCCGAGGAACGGGAAATAACGGGGATAGATTATGATGAGGACAAAATAGCCGTGGCGCAGTATGGCTGGCTCCGCACTCCCCGCCTACAATTTGTATGCGCCAATGCATTGGAATACCCTTTGCCGGAAAGTGACGTATTCATACTGAATGATATCCTGCATTATATGAACTATGAGCACCAGCGGACCTTATTGCTCAGATGCATGGAGCAGTTGCGCCCGGAAGGAAAGCTGATTGTGCGGGACGGCAATGCCGCCAACACCCGGAAACACCGCCTCACCCGTTTCACGGAACTGCTGTCTACCGGCATTTTCAGTTTCAACAAGACGACAGAACAACTTTGTTTCACATCCGAAGCGCAAATAAGGAGCATCGCGCAAGAAGGTGGAATGCAGCTGGAGATTTTACCTAATGACAGATATACCTCGAATACGATTATATCTTCCAAAAAAACAAACCGGAACATGAGTAAGTACGATATCATCATCATAGGCAGCGGACTGGGCGGTCTGGAATGCGGAGCCATCTTGAGCAAAGAGGGCTACCACGTCTGTGTGCTGGAGAAGAATGAACTGTTTGGCGGCTGCTTCCAGACTTACCAACGCGGCGGGCACCGGATGGATACCGGCATTCACTATATCGGCAGTCTGGATGAAGGACAAATCATGAATCAGTATTTCCGTTATTTCGGTATCATGGACAAGTTATCCATCAAACGGATGGATGAAGAAGTGTTCGACCGGATTTATTATAAAGACGCTATCTATGATTACGCCATGGGGCATGAACGGTTCATGGAAACCCTGTGCCACTCATTCCCCCATGAACGGGAGAACTTAAAACGGTATGTGGCAGCTATCCGATCGGTGGGAAACCTGATCAGCACAGACCACCTGAAAAAAGGCCGCCTGTCCCAAGAAGGCATGGATTTCTTTGCCACCTCAGCAGCCGATGATAGCATCCGTTACCACGAACAGGGATTTACAGAATGTACTTGCCGCAACCTCCCTGCTCTATGGCGGGATCAAAAATAAATCCACCTTCTATGAGCACGCATGATTAACAACTCTTATCTGGAGAGCGCCTATCGTTTCACGGAAGGAAGTATGCAAGTCAGTCTGGAATTAATCCATATCATACGTGCCAACGGCGGCACGGTGCTGAACCGGAAAGAAGTGACCCGTATCCTTGTCAAGGATGAAACCATACAAGGAGTGGAAGTGAACCATGAAGAGATACTGGAAAGTACCTACGTCATATCCAACCTGCATCCGCAACTCACCTTATCCCTGCTGGATAAGAACCATTCCATCAAACCGGCTTTTGTGTCTCGCATCAAGTCACTGGAAAACAGTTACGGGATATTCACGCTCAATCTGATGATGAAAAAGACTGTTGCCCCTATCAGAACCATAATATATACCTGCACGGCAATGAGGATGTATGGTATGACAAAGAGATGCACAAAGGGAATACCCCCAGTTGCATGATCTCCATGCAAGTACCCCGCGGCAACAGCAAATTCACAGAGGTGGTTTCCATACTGACCCCCATGTATATGGATGAGGTCAGCAAATGGACGGATACGACCCCCGAACACCGTGGCGAGCATACCGCCAGTTCAAAGAAGAAAAGACGGAACAGATCTTGCAGTTCCTGAGGCGGTTCGGATTTCACTGGAATCATTGCATTGAAAAGATCCATACCACGACTCCGCTGAGCTATCGGGACTATACCGGAACCATAGACGGTTCGGCATACGGCATTGTCAAGAATTACCAATATCCGCAAATCAGTTTTGTGTCTACACGCACCAAACTGAAGAATCTGTTCCTCACAGGCAGAATCTGAATGTACACGGCGCTTTGGGCGTGACGCTGACAGCCATGCTCACTTGTTCGGAATTTGTAGGTCAGGAATATTTAGCAAAGAAGTAGGCAATGCATAAGATTCTGAAGAAAACCATAAAGTACGGGGCAGCTGTCCTGTTGACGCTGATAGCGGTGATCCTGACAGGAATCGGCTATCTCTATTTATCTGCCGATATGATGACTCCGCAATTTGCGTCTACCCCTGAAACGGATCGTGTGATACGGAAAGACAGTCTCCGGCAGTATGGCGGAAACTACCTGCGGCACAGTGAGAGCGGACTTTGGGAACTGAAAGTCAGCGGACCTGCCTACGAAAGAGGCAAAGCCATCGGCCAACTGACTTCCGACTTACTTTATTTTCAGGAAAAAGTATTTGTGGACCAGATAAAAGAGATAGTCCCTTCTGAAAGTTATCTTAAATTCCTCCGTTTCTTCATTGTCCTTTTCAAC
>ENA-OQAS01000050-OQAS01000050.1-human-gut-metagenome-genome-assembly--contig:-NODE-50-length-57364-cov-6.355033_pt1 | contig 57364 bp, 58 predicted proteins | sample MGYA00242733_ERZ504523 | MGnify/ENA primary metagenome ERZ504523 (study PRJEB26092, sample SAMD00036239) | human gut metagenome | host: Homo sapiens | study: EMG produced TPA metagenomics assembly of...
CAGCACATCAGAATGCAAAGGTATTCATGTCGATAAAACCGTTTATAAATAAACGATTCTTAGCATTTTAAGAATCGTTTATGACAGCAAAAAATGACGTGAGATGCAGAAAATGCGAAAAAAAAATGTGTTCATTTTCGCAAATGCGAAAGTTTCGCAATTTGCAAGTGAAAATGTCAGCAATCGGCTATATAAAGCCGTTTTGTCCACTTTTTGACACGATGCGAAAACTTTCGCAGTTTTGTCGTATAATATTACGCAATACAAGGGCGGCGAAGCGCATCGACGCGCAGCAACGTTTTCGTCACACCGTAAAAAAAGGGGAACATCATGGCAACTGCAGATACTCACTCAACAGCAAGGCTTGAAGATGTAGCAGCGCTGGCCAACGTGTCTTTGGCAACGGCTTCAAAGGCGCTGCATGGCAAACCGCGCGTCAGCGAAGACACCCGCGAGCGCGTGATGGAGGCAGCGCGGCAACTCAACTATTCCCCGAATAAGCTGGCGCAATCGTTGGCAAGCGGCAGAAGCGGAACCATCGGTTTGGTCACTTCCGATCTGCAAGGCCGTTTCTCCACGCCTATTCTTATTGGCGCCGAAAACGAGCTGCGCGCACAATCGACATCGGTACTACTCGCCAATGCTCGCGGTGACGATGCGCTGGAACGCAGCCATGTAGAGAAACTGCTGTCGCTGAAAGTGGACGGCCTGCTGATTGTGCAGTGCGAGACGAATCCGCGCCCGTCGCTGGGGCGTGATTGGGGCGTGCCGCTGGTGTATGTGTATGGTCCTTCCACCGACACCAACGATTGTTCGGTGACGTGTGACAATGTGGACGCCGGGCGCATGGCCGTGAATCATCTGATTTCGTGCGGACGCAACCGTATCGCCATTATTGGCGGCGATGAAACGTATACGGCCTCCACCGACCGCACCAAGGGCGCGTTGGAAGCGTTGGCCGAGGTTGGTTTGGAACCGGCTGGCCCGATTCGCTATGGCCGTTGGGACGAGAATTGGGGGCGTGCCGCCACCAGACTGCTGCTCGACCAAGGCGTGAAGTTCGACGCCGTGGTATGCCAGAGCGATCAGCTGGCACGAGGATGCATTGACGCGTTGAAGTCGCAGCATCTACGCATTCCTGAGGATGTGGCGGTGATCGGCCACGATAATTGGGACGTGCTCACCAAGAGCTCCCGCCCGCCGCTGACCAGCATCGACAATGAAACGGAACTCATCGGCCGTAAAGCCGCCCGCTACCTGATGGACGCCATCAACGGCCAGCCCCACCACGGCACGGAATACCTCCCCTGCCGCCTCATCCAACGCGAATCCACTCTCCCCCTAGACTAGTGTCATCGCTTTTTGTTGGAACGTCCCTTGAAGTAAATGTCGAACACGATCCAGACGGACAAAACGAACGCGATCACATAGCCGAGGAAACCAACGATCGGAATACCGAAAATCACCGGTTTGATGCCCGCATAGTACACGATCGACGAGCCGATGAACAATCCGACGACGATCAGCGCCATCGTAAGCCTGTTCACCATGTTGGCAAGCAGATGGATCGGTTCCTGCGAGCGACCATCTCCATATTCACGCGCAACTGGCCGCGCGTAAGCATACGGGAGGCCACTTTCAGCTCATTGGCGGCAGCGAGCAGGCTGTGCAGCGCCTGATGACCTTCGACAACCAGCGATTTCGCCTCATCCTTGGCGAAATCCTTCTTCGACGTGCTTGCGGCGATATGGTCGGAGATGATCTGAATCATATTCACGTCTGGAATGAACTCGTCGAGCAGGCCTTCCAAAGTGACCAGCGCACGCCCGACCGTGGTGACGGTGCTCGGCACTTCAATGCCGTGTCGTTGCGCCATTTGCGTCAATGCGGTGAGCATGGCGGCGATATCCAGCTCGGCCAAATCCACTGTGCCGAATTCCTTGACGATCACATCCAAGTCGGCCAATAACGCCGGATAATCCTCCGGATCGGCCTCGGCACCGGCGAAACGCAGCAGACCGTCGGCAAGCGCGGGCGAATCCTGTTTGGCGACCGCGAAAATCATGTCTTTCAAGACGGAACGGGTTTTGGCATTAAGCCGGCCCGTCATGCCTAGGTCGAGCAGCACGATCTGCCCGCCGCGCACCATGATGTTGCCCGGGTGCGGATCCGCGTGGAAGAAGCCTTCGTCAAGCACTTGCGTGGCGTAATTGTCGACCAGTTTGGTGCCGATTTCCTTCAGATCGTAGCCCGCTTCGATGAGCTCATCAGGATGCGAGACGGAAATGCCTTCGACGTAGTCCATGACCACCACGTGTTCGGTGCACAGGTCGGAGTATGGCTTCGGGCAGTCCATGTATTTGTAGTGTTCGCAGAATCGTTTGAATTCCGCCAGATTTCGCGCTTCGATCATGAAGTCGGTTTCGGCTTCGAAGGTGTCCCACAGTTCTTCGACCACGCCGGAGAGATCGACCACTTGGGCGCTGGGCATGGTTTTGGCGGCTATTCGTGCGATGGTGCGCATGATGGACACATCCTGTGCCATGGTTTCGCGCACGCCCGGGCGTTGCACTTTGACGGCCACATCTTCTCCGGTAGTGAGTTTCGCACGATGCACTTGCGCGAGGCTTGCCGATCCGAGCGGTGTGGCGTCGATATGGTCGAAGATTTCGCCTGCCGGGCGTCCGTATTCGTCTTCCAGCACTTGCAGGACGGTGCCGTACGGCATGGGGTCGGCGTCGGCGCGCAGTTTGGCGAGTTCGTCGCAGAACGATTGGGGCAGGATTTCGGATCGCATGGATAGGATCTGCCCGACTTTCACGAAGTTGGGCCAAGCGCTTCGAACATGAGCCGCATTTTGACGGGGGTCAGGCCGTGCACAATGTCGAATTGGTTGACGATTTGCGCGATTTGCGCAAGTCGCTTCAGTTTGCCTCGACGAGTCAGGTGGTAGCGTTGCGAGAATGAGTCTTTACGCGGGCCGAACAGTCCGATGGTTTCGGATTGCGTAAAGGTTGCGTCGTTCTGCTTGCCTTGCGATTGCGGGATTCCCGTTTTTCCCGCGGATTTGGCTGCCGTTGCCGCAGCCGCGTCGGACGAGGGGTTCGCCGTCGGATTGATCACCGCGTTGACTCGGTCGGAAAGTGTGACCGGCTCCACGCTTTCGGGGCGGGCCGCATCCGGCTCGATCGGAGAATTCAAAGACATATCGCTGCTCGCAAACGTTGGTCGGATTACGATGAGTGGGATTCATGAGGAGACTTGCGTCCCGCGTATCTCATGCGATTCGCATGTTTCGCACGTCTCTTACGTTCCGCACACGGCCGTTCGCATGTTTCGCAAGTTCCGCATAACAAATCGCCGTCTGAACGTGATGCGACGAGCAGACGGCGATGTGAACGATTGAACGTTACTCGGCTTTGGCTTCAGGTTCGGCTTCCTTGGTTTCCTCTGCAGCCTTGGCTTCAGAGGATTCCTTGACCTCCGCGACCTTGTGCTTGAGTTCGGCGTTGAGGGCCTTGCCCTGTTCGACGGTCAGCTCGCCCTTCTTGACGAGATCGTCAACGATTTCCTGGCTCTTCTCAACCGTGGTCGCCAAAGCGCCAACGCCGGCGAGGAAGACCTTACGCAGGCCGTCACCAAAATCAAAATCAGCCATGATTACCTCCTTAGGTGATGGTGGTACCCACTCTATCGCATTTTCTTCACAAATAACGTCAACGAAACTAGTCAATCGTTACAATTCTGCGGAAGACTCGCTGCCGTATGCTCACAGCGTACGAAAACGCGAAAACTACGAAACAGCGCGAAAACAATCAGCGCGGGCGTGACATGGCCACGCGACGCGCGTTGCTGGCAATCGTGTTGATGCGATCAAGTTCCGCACGCTGCGCTTCCGTCTGCCCTGCAGCAGCCGGATCGAACGAACCATACCGGCGTTCTGCGGCGGTGCGGATCAGAAAATCGGCGATCGCGGGGTTTTCGGCAGCAGCGAGCCGTGCATGTATGTGCCGATCACATTGTTGACGCGGGCGCTTCCGTATGATCCTCGCCATTATTGCCGGTGCTATCCGCGTCGACGGTGCCGAGCGGCTGCACGCCTTCGCGCAGGAAGGTTTGGCCGGAATGGTTTTCGTAGCCGATGATGTCACCGAAATCGGCGGAATGCTCGGTCAGATTGCCGATCATGCGCACTTCCTGCCCGACCGTGTACGCGCCGATCACGCCGATGCCGTCGAGTCGGGAGCCATCCACCGTTTCGAAATATTCGCCAAACAGCTGGTACAGACCGCAAATCATGAGCATAGGGGTGCCGCCGGCGGCCAGCGATCGCAGCAGGTCGGCGCGTTTGAAGAAGTCGTCGATGATTTTCTTCTGGCCGGTGTCTTGGCCGCCGCCGCCCAGAATCATGTCGACGTGTTCGGGCCACGCGTCGCCCTGATTGTAGGCGTGCACGCGCGGCTCGTAGCCGTATAGGGCGAGACTGCGCTGGATGGTGAGCACGTTGCCGGAGTCGCCGTAAATGTTCATGTCTTTCGGATATAGCGACACGATGTCGATTACCTGGCTCATATCGTCTCCCTCATGCGGTTCATACGTTCTTCATGCGTTTTCATGCGTTGCGCGGATTCGCGCTGTTATTTGCCCACGCCAGCGTCGGCGACTTCGGCGATTTTGCCGAGCGCGGCTCGCGTTTTGAGCATTGCCGTGTATGTGCAGTAAATGTGCTTGGGGGTGCCCGGATTCGCGTTCACGAACGTTGAGACGGCCTCTTCAAGTTCCGTGTTGACGCTATTCACCGGCACCTGATCGTATTCGAGGCGCAACGCCATGTCCCAGGCACGCACGCCCGAAACCATGGCCACACCGGTGTCTCGCAGCGAGGAGAAGTCCACGTCCCACAGCCAGCTCATGTCACGCCCGTCGGCGTATTCGTCGTTGATGGCGATCATGGTGTCGCAGCCTTCAGGGGTGAAGGATGCGAGCGACAGACGGAATCCCATGGGTTTTTGACGAGCAGCAGCTCCACCGGCGAGCCGTTCACGTCGATGACCTCGCCGCGTCCGAACGCCGGAGTGACTTCGGCTGCCGCGTCGATCATGGCTTGCGTGGTGGAATGCGCGAAGTGATCATGCGCTGTGAGATTCCCACTTGTCGCAATAGTTCGTCGGTTACGTTCTGCTCGAACGGCAGGAACATTGCCTGCGCATCGGCTACGACCGCTCGCACGACGGCCAGCGCGGCCGCCGCGTTGTACAGGTTGTACACGCCTTCCAGTCTCACACCGGTTTCGTACGTTTCACCGTCGATGCCGAAACTGGCACGATGGTCGCCCACGGCAAGCAAGGTCACGTCAGCTGGTAGCTGTTCCGCAATTGCCGCATCTTCCGATTTTTCTGCATTTTCCCCAGTTTTCGCGATTGCCGAAGCATCGTCAATCTCAATATTTGCGGACGATTCTGCAGATTCAGACGATGCAGTATCAGCGGACGATGCAGTATCGACTGTCGTGCGCATGTCGTCGTCGGACGGGAAGAAGCTGCGCAACGACCCGTCAAGACCGAAATAGCGCACTTCCACACCATCTTCAGTATGTGCGACGTCAGCAAGTCGTGCGATGCGTGGATCCTCACGATTGAGCACTACGGTTCCGGTGGTCGCTTCGGCGGCTTTGCTCAGCAGTCGTGCGGTATTGTCGATTTCGCCGAAACGGTCGAGCTGGTCGCGCATCACGTTGAGCAGCAGGCAGTAGTCGGGTTGCACTTGTTTGACGAAATGCACCGCGTACGCTTCGTCGAGTTCCAGTACGGCGATGTCGGCGTCCAGTTTGCCGCCGAGCGAGACTTCGGCCAGCAGCGACGAGACCACGCCGCGGGTGAAATTCGATCCGGTCGGATTGGTGAATACCTTCAATCCCAACGATTCCAACATGCTTGCCACCATGCGCGTGGTGGTGGTTTTGCCGTTCGTGCCAGACACGAGCACCACGCCAAGCGGCAGCTGCTGCAGGGTGCGTGCGAGGAATTGCGGGTCGATCCGTTCCACGATTTGCCGGGGAACGCGCTGCCGCCGCCATGCGCCAATCGGGAGGCCGCACGCACGGCTTTGCCGATCAACGGCGTTGCGAATGAGTTCCACGCCATGCTATACCTCCTGTTGGCTCTGGTAGTCCTGCGGCATATCTTTGAACTTGGAGTATGCGCCAAGGAACGCGAGATTGAACGTCTGCGTCGGACCGTTACGATGCTTCGCCATGATGATATCGGCCTCGCCCGGGCGATCTTCCTTGTCGTAGGCGTCCGGCCTGTGCACGAGGAACACCACGTCGGCGTCCTGTTCGATAGAACCGGATTCGCGCAAATCCGAAAGCTGCGGCTTTTTATCCTGACGCATTTCGGGGCCACGGTTCAGCTGGCTCAGCGCCACCACCGGCACTTCCAATTCCTTGGCAAGCAGCTTCAATGCACGCGAGAAATCAGACACTTCCTGCTGGCGGCTTTCCACGGCCTTGCCGGAAGTCATGAGCTGCAGGTAATCGATCACCACTAATTTCAGATCGTTCGTCTGCTTCAATCGGCGGCATTTCGCACGGATCTCCATCAAACTCATGTTCGGACTATCGTCGATGAATAATGGTGCGTTCTGCAGTTTATCCTGCAGATTATTGAGGATATTCCAACGTTCCTGCGTGATTTCTTCCGCTCGGCGCATGGCTGACAGCGGAATATTCGCTTCCGCCGAAATGATTCGTTGCGCAAGTTCGGTTTTGCTCATTTCCAAGCTGAAGATCACGGACGTCATATTGTGGTGCAGCGCCGCAGCTCGCGCGAAATCAACGCCAAGCGTGGACTTACCCATGGCCGGTCGGCCTGCAACGACGATCATCTGGCCCGGCTGCAGGCCTTGCGTCACGTCGTCGATGTCACGGAATCCGGTTGGCACGCCTTTGGAAACCTCGCCGTTTTGCAGTCGGTCGATTTGGTCGAGGGTGTCGGTGATGACGGTGCCGATCGGCGCGTAATCCTGCCTCACTTTGCCGGTCGACATTTCGTAGACTTCGGCCTGTGCCAGGTTGACGACGTCTTCGGCTTGGGATCCTTCGGCGGTGTAGCCGAGCTGTGCGATTTTGGTGCCGGCTGCGATCACATTGCGCAGGATGGCACGCTGGTGGATGATGTCGGCATAGAAGGTTGCGTTGGCTGCGGTCGGCACGGATGCGACGAGGCTGTGCAGATAGTCGGATCCCCCACTTTTTCGAGGTCGCCGTCTTTGAGCAGCTGGTTGGCCACCAGCACCGCGTCGACGGGCTGCGATGCGGAGAACAGGTTGATGATGGCTTCGTACACGGTTTGGTTGCGCGGCTGGTAGAAGTCGGTGATGTCAATCATCTGCGAGACTTCGCCGATGGCGTCTTTGCTCATGAGCATGCCGCCGAGCACCGCCATTTCGGCGGCGTCGTCATGTGGCGGCACACGGTCGAAGATGGCGTCGCGAATAGCCGTTCCCGACGCGCCGGAAATGCTGCCATTGCCTGAAAAACCGCGGTTTTGCCCTTGATTCAGGCCATTGTTCCAAGAATTGCTCTCCGCCATGCTTCTCCAGCTCTTCGATGTGTGGTGTACCGGGAAAAACCATAATACCTGTGCCACTTCACGAATGATGTTGCGATGAGATTCTGGAGGAATCTCCGCATTGGCAGGATCGGAATCACCCGACACGCGCGAATCGGTTCGCTGTGGATAAGAAAGCCGAAAAAACCCGAGTTATCCACATACTGGGGATAACTATGTGGAAAACATATCGAGTTATCCACCAAATGGGGATAACCAAGTGGACAACTTGGGACATCTTTCGTACGGGTGCCCATTCCCCCGGTTGTGACTTGCTTAAGTGAACCGAAGGTGATATGTTCCCCACTTTTTCTTAAACGATGGGTTTCCGACGACGCGGCAGGTACCGCATCGGCAGCCATGTCGCTTTGCCGGGCATTCACTCACAGCCTACGCGGCCTCACATGTGGTAGCGGGTGGCGTTGTACATGGTTCGGACAAGGGTTTCGCGCCATTTACTCCAGCCGTACTGTTTGGAAATGGTCTCGCCGGCCGTGGCACCCAACGACGAACCGTCAGCACGAGTCAGATCGAACAGCATGTCAAGCAGCAGCGGATCATGATCAAGACGAGAAGCCAACTCGTCACCAACATTAGGATCATTCGGATTCTGACCAGTCGCAAACTCCGACAACGTAAGATGCTCACGCACCAACAACGTGACCCACCAAATAATGTCACGGTCAAAACCCATGCGCTTCAACACCATGGACGCATGACGCGCACCCTCCGCCGCATGATCGAAAACCCCCGGACGCTTACCGACATCATGCAAAATACCAGCCAACAGCAACGCCTGATAATGCCGATCATCATAACGGTTTCCACGAGGTGTTTCACGACCAAGCCGCGTAACCACCTCAACCGAATGACGGTCAATCGTATACCGATGCGCAGCCGAAGCACTCGGGCGATTACGAATCGCCAACCATTCCGGAATCAAACGACCCGGAATATCGACAAAATCAATCTCCTCCCACACCTGCAACAACGCGGGACCGCTCGCAAGCAAACGCAAGAACAGACTACGCGACTCATCATTCCACGTGCGATCATCGATCGGACACGACTTCAGATTCTGCAACGTGCCGGGCGCGATCGGCAGACCAAACTCAGCCGCAGCAACAGCAGCCCGCAACGCAAGACACGGATCGGACTTCGGATCGGCACCCGGCGCAAGCACGATCTCCTCCTCATGCTTGGCGATACCGGGCGCAATCACATCAAACGTAGGCGCCTGACGCTTACCGCCGCCACGAGGCTGGAACACCTGGAAAAACGCAAAACGAGGCTTCTCATGAGTCAACGAATGCTCAGCGCGAGAAGCCGTGGAATCAAGCGAAAACGCGATCTGGCGACCAACACGCGCAAGCAACGTCTGCAAATCATCAATCGACTTCGCCTCACGCTCGCCATTCGGCAACGTCGGATCAGCCAAACCCAACATCGCCGAAACCCTCGCCTGATAAGGAGCAAGCAACATGTTCGTGTCTTTATTGGCCACCAAATGAATGCAATCGCGCACATCCAGCAACCGTTCGACGGCATCGTCATACTGGCCGTGCGGGCGGTCGGCAAGCCAAGAAGCGGCAAGCGCGGAGACCAGCACGGAATCACGCAAACCACCGCGGGACTCCTTAATATCAGGCTGATTGCTATACGCCATACGGCCGAACTCATCCAAACGAGACTTGGCGGAGCCCAACAATTCGGGCAAGCGCTTACGGGCGGCCCTACGCCAACGCTCCAAAATGGAGACGGCCGTGGATTCGATCAGCTGCGTATCGCCCGCGATCGGCACCACATCCAGCCAACCCATCGCGGCAGGCAAATCATGGTCGGTGACCGCCTCGCACTGCACGCGGGTACGCACCGACTGGTCAAGATCAAGACCCGAATCCCAAATCGGATACCACAATTTGTTGGCAAGCTCATTGAGCTGCCGGTCAGTGAGCGCGTGAGGCTCATAAATGACCACCAAATCAAGATCGGAACTCGGTCCCACTTGGCCGCGGGCCAACGAACCCACCGCGCCAAGACCAATACCAGCTTGCGGAACGTCAAAAGAAACCGTCTGGCAGGCCTCCTGCCACAACTTCGTCAGGCAATCCATGGCCAGATCCGTACGAGCCTTACGTTTCGCCGCACCATTGCGGTACACGCCGTCGACATCCGGCTGACTCATATCCATGAAACGTTGTTTAAGACCATCAACCGCTGAAGTCATAGCAAATCCTTATGAATCTTCGCAAAAACAATCAAATCTGAGCAGATAAAAGCGAAAGCGGGGAAATCCGAAGCAGACAATCTGACGCGAAAAACGTATGAAAATCCCCGCACGGCGCGAAGCACGTACGGGGATCTGTCTATTGATAACCCGAACCCAAGCCCGGGGGCCCTTAATATCTATCCGAATGAATTATCAGATAGCGGCAGAGCCGGTCTCGCCGGTACGCACGCGGGTCACCGAATCAAGCGGGGCAACCCAGACCTTGCCGTCGCCGATGGTGCCGGAGCCGGCGGACTTGACGATCACACCGACCAGAGTCTCGGCATCGGCGTCATCGGACAGCACCTCGACGCGAATCTTCGGAATGAGATCCACGGTGTATTCGGCGCCACGGTAAACCTCGGTGTGGCCACGCTGGCGGCCGTAACCGTTAGCCTCAGACACGGTCAGACCGTGAACACCTGCGGCAGCGAGAGCTTCCTTGACATCGTCAAGCTTATGCGGCTGAATGATAGCGGTAATGAGCTTCATCTCACTTCACCTCCTTGAGAACAGAGCTGGCGGTACCAGCAAAATCGTAAGCACGTTCGCCCTGATCGGCAAGATCGATACCGCCGACTTCCTGAGCTTCGGTGACACGCCAACCAATCGTCTTCTCCAGAGCGAAGGCGATGATGCCGGTGACAACAGCGGACCAGATGATGGCAACGAGGGCAACGATGAGCTGCACAACCAGCTGCTTCCAGTCGCCGCCCGCGAACAGACCGGTACCTTCGCCGAAGAAGCCGATGAGCACAGTGCCGGTGAAGCCGCCGACGCCGTGGACGCCGACAACGTCGAGAGAATCATCGTAGCCGAGCTTGAACTTCAGCCGCAAGCGAGGCAGGTGAGCACGCCGGCGATGGCACCGAGCACGATGGCCCACAGCGGGGAAACCACATCGGCGGCCGGAGTGATGGCAACCAGACCTGCGACGATGCCGGAAGCGGCACCCATGGCGGTGTAGTGGCCGGTGCGGATCTTCTCAGTGAAGCCCCAAGAGAGCATTGCGGCGGCGGTTGCAGCGGAAGTGGAAACCCAAGCGTAGCCTGCGGTGCCATTGGCGGCAAACGCGGAACCAGCGTTGAAGCCGAACCATCCGAACCACAGCAGGAAAGCGCCAAGCATCACGAACGGAACATTGTGCGGACGGAACGGCTGGGTGCCGAAGCCCTTGCGCTTGCCGATGATCAACACGATCACCAGAGCGGCGACTGCAGCATTGATGTGCACGACCGTACCACCTGCGAAATCGTGGGCGGCAGCGCCGATAGCCTGGGAGATCGCGCCGTCAGCGCTCAGCAGACCGCCATTCCACACCATGTGGGCGAGCGGAGCGTAATCGAAGGTAATCCACAGCGCGACGAAAATCATCCACGTGGAGTACTTGACACGTTCAGCGATAGCGCCGCAAATCAGAGCGACGGTAATCATGGCGAATGCGGACTGGAACGCCACATCGACGCTGACCGGGTAGTTGTTGGAGTTCAGCGAAGCCGACGTGAAGACACCGCCGTCGGAAACCATGGAATCCTTCAGCAGGAAGCCTGTGGCCGGATCACCGAAGACACCGCCGACCGAAGTGCCTGCGTAGGCGATGGACCAGCCCCACAGCACCCAGATCACCATTGTGACGGACAGAGCGGCCGCCTCCATAATCATCATGTTCAGCACGGCCTTTGCGCGGACCATGCCACCGTAGAAGAACGCCACACCCGGCGTCATGAGGAACACAAGGGACGCGGACGTCAAAATCCACGCGGCATTTCCAGAATCAAGCTGACCCATGTCACCCTCCTCTTTCTTTCTTTTCGATTTCACATTTCCGGCCCCATCGTATGGGGCTGACAAAACGGTATGGAACGCCGCCCGCGTTTTGAAAACGTTACGACGTGTTACAGCAAGGTAACGCCATCTCGCCATTACGTCAACCGAAAACGGCGGAATAAAGCGGCTGGCACGTTTTGTTTCAGATTGCGCACCGCTCTCAGGCCAAACCACTATCAGCCCATTTTTCAGCGTATCTGCCTTATGTATGGCAGATTTGGAGGACTGACGCGAGGCATTTCGCCTATATATGGCACTCTCACTCGCAAAAAAGGTGCTTTCGGGGGTAAACATATACCTTCTAAGTCGACTTTCTCCAAAAGCATCTGCCATATATAAGCGAGAAACCAGCGGACGAGCCGGCAAATCTGCCATATATAGGCGAAATAGGACTGGTCGGGGGTAAAAAGAAAGCCTCCCACGCGGGGAGCTTTCTCGGGAGCGCAATCAGCTCAGGCGAGGATGCCGTCGACGAAGCTTCCGGATCGAACGGGGCGAGATCGTCCGGGCCTTCGCCGAGGCCGACGAGCTTGACGGGCACGCCAAGCTCCTTCTGCACGGAAATCACGATGCCACCCTTTGCGGAGCCGTCGAGCTTGGAGAGCACCACACCGGTAATGCCGATGGCTTCGGCGAACACCTTGGCCTGGGTCATGCCATTCTGGCCAGTGGTGGCGTCGAGCACGAGCAGCACCTCGTCGACCGGAAGGTTCTTTTCGGTAACGCGGCGGATCTTCCGAGCTCGTCCATGAGGTTCGCCTTGTTCTGCAGGCGGCCCGCAGTGTCGATGATGAGCACGTCGGCGTTCTCTTCCTTGGCCTTGGCACTGGCCTCGAATGCGACGGACGCGGATCGGCGCCGTCCTTGTCGGAACGCACGACCGGGACACCGACCTTGGCACCCCAAGTTTCCAACTGGTCGGCGGCCGCCGCGCGGAAGGTATCGGCAGCGCCCAACATGACCTGCTTGCCTTCGGAAACAAGCAGGCGGGAAAGCTTGCCCGCAGTGGTGGTTTTGCCCGTGCCGTTCACGCCGACCATGATGATGACGCTTGGTTTGTTCGCGTCTTCCTTATTGGCATTGAGGCGGCGATCCGTGTCAGTGCTACGAGCTTCAACAGCTTGTCCTTCAGCGCGGCACGCACTTCGGCCGGATCGGACTGGCCTGCGATTCGGGCGTCGTTGCGCAGTTCCTCGACGAGCTGTTCGCTGGCTTCCGCACCCACGTCGGCAAGCAGAAGGGTGTCTTCGACGTCTTCCCAGTCGGCTTCGGAAAGCTGATCCTTCGCAAGAATGTTGAACAGAGCCTTGCCGAACGGATTGCCGGATTTCGACAGGCGCGCCTTAAGACGCTGCATGCGCGTGCCGGCGGATTCGGGGGTTTCATGAACCGGTTCGGGCTTGGCTTCGGTGGCTGGTGCAGGAGCTGCCGTTTCGGAAGAGGAAGCTTGAGCTGAGGACTTCTGCTGACTTTCAGCCGGAGCTTTTTCAGCTGCATCAACATTGGAATCAACGGACGGCTTCACCGTGGAAGAATCAGCCGCAGCCGACTTTGCTTCCGCGGCAAGACGGGCGTCAGCCTTGGCTTTCGCATCCTCCGTGGACTTATCGACGGCGTTCTTGCGGGTCTTACCGAGCCACCAACCGCCAATCACCAGAATTGCCGCGATAACGACAACGGCGACAATCGCAATAATCACATTCGTATCCATGACTCCAGCCTAAAAAGCGCAACGGACACACCGGCTCCGCCCCGCGGACGCACCACGAATGTCCGCTTCTGCAGAATCGGACAACAAACCATCCGAATCCGACGTTCAGATGACCGATTCGGGAGAAACGGACAAGTAGACAACGCCATACGCACCACAGTTGTCCGATTCACCAGAATCGGACAGACTATCCACGGGGCATGAAAAACTGGACGGCATGGCCAATACATCCAGAATGACGTCGTATCAGCGGCGCGAGCAGCTCATCGAAATCGGTCGTTCGCTGTTCGCGTCGAAGGGGTTCGAAGCAGTGAGCGTGGAGGAGATCGCCGCCACCGCGAAAGTGTCGAAACCCATTGTGTACGAGCATTTCGGAGGCAAAGAGGGCCTGTACGCTGTGGTGGTGGACCGTGAGATGCGCGCCCTTACCGACACGCTCGTCAACGCGCTCTCCGACCCACAAGCGCACCCCCGTCAAATCGTGGAACGCACGGCGCTGGCACTGCTCACCTATGTTGAGGAGAATGCTGAAGGATTCCGAGTGCTCACCCGCGATTCGCCGAAAACCGATCCGGCCAGCTCGTTCAATTCGCTTTTGGGAGACATCGCCCTGCGCGTGGAAGACATTCTCGCCGAAGCGTTCAAACGCCAGCATCTGCCGGCCAAGGGCGTGCCATACTACGCGCAGATGCTCATCGGCATGACCGTATATACCTGCCAGTATTGGGCGGACCAGCGCAAACTCAGTAAAGAGCAGATTGCCGCGCACATCGTGAATCTGGCCTGGCATGGCTTGAGCCGCATGGAAGCCAAGCCGGAACTGCGTTTCGAAAGCGACAAAGCCACAAAAGAGGCGGAAAAGCAGGAAAGGCGCGAAATCAAGGAAATCGCGAAACGCGAGCGCAAGGCCGCAAAAGAGGCACAATCACAAAACAATACGGAAAGCCCAGCCGAGCAGAACGCTGAACAGAATACGGAAAGCCCAGCCGAGCAGAACGCTGAACAGAATACCGAACAAGACGCAGCCGGAAGCCAAGCACGCAAGCCGAACAGCAGTCGTAACAACCCAGCCGCCCCCAGTCATCGCAAGCATCGCAGCCCACGCCAGCAGGCGCCAGACGCAGGAATCGAACAGTGCCCACAACAGGGGAATCGCAAGCATCGCACAAGCCAACAAGCATCGACGAAAACTTACAAATTGTCAACAACGGTACCCTTAAGGGAAATTTCAGGTGCAGATTGCGCTATTCAGGGTGCCTATTGCGTACAAACCGTTCCCCTGAAGCAAACAAGGTGCTACGTTAGTTTCGTTACGCAGTGACCACGCGCCGCGCGCGGCAGGTCACCTCGTCCTACCAAGGAAGACTATGCAGGAGAAGAAGACGCTCACCTTCGTGGTGCCCGCGTACAACATGACCGAATATTTGGAACGATGCGTCATGTCGTTAATCGCAGCGAAGCGCAACGACGACATCGAAGTGCTGATCGTGGATGATGGCTCGTCCGACGGCACGCTGGAAATGGCACAGAAATTCGAAGCCCGCTATCCAGGCATCGTGCGCGCCATCCACCAAGAGAACAAGGGGCATGGCGGAGCCGTCAACACCGGCATCGCGGCGGCAAGCGGCATGTACGTGAAGGTTGTTGACGCCGACGATTGGGTTGGCCCCGAATCGCTCGAACAGGTCATGGCCGTGCTGCGCGAAGAGGCCGATTCCACCGAGCCGATCGACATGCTCGTCACCAATTATGTGTATGACAAGGTTGGCAAACGCAACAAGCATGTGGTGAACTTCCGCCATGCCATGAAGGCCGGCGAGCGCCTGACCTGGAACGATCTTGGGCATTTCGGCTTGGCTGAATACATTCTCATGCACGCGCTGACGTACCGCACCGCCGTGGTGCGAGAGTCCGGCATGCAGCTGCCGGAGCACACGTTCTACGTGGACTTCATTTACGCGTACCAGCCATTCCCGTGGGTGAAGACCATGAAGTATTTGGATACGCCGTTCTACCACTACTTCATCGGTCGCGACGGCCAGAGCGTGCAGACCGACGTGATGATCCGCCGCGTCGACCAGCTGCGCCTCGTCAACCAGTGCATGGTGCGTGCAACTCCGGAACGCGGCACGGTGCCGGACGGCCTGTACCGTTATATGATCCACTTCCTGGCGATTGAAAGTTCCGTGGCAAGTGTGTTCATGATTTTGTCTCGCGATCCGAAAAATTATGAGAAGAAAAAGGATATGTGGGACGACATTAAGGCGTACTCCCCCACTATTTACAAGGATGTGCGCAAGAAGGCCATGTCTCGTGCGTTGAATTTGCGCGGGTCGATCGGTCGTTTCGTGATTCGCAAGGGGTATTTCGTGGCGGAACACGTCGTCGGGTTCAACTGATCGCGATTTCCGACGATTTGATGGTCAATCGACGGTCTAGATAGCACTATCTGCCTTATATATGGCAGATGCCCTTGATAGCAAGGTGACTTAGAGGGTATATTTTACCCCCGAAATCGCCTTGCCTACAAGCACGAGTGCCATATATATATAAGCGAAATGCCTCGTGTCAGCTCTTGAAATCTGCCATATATAAGCGAGATATGGGCAAAAACTGACGTACGAGGATGCGGATGCAGCCGTGAGGCTGTCGGGAGCAGTACTGACGCTTCCAACAGCCTGCGTTCATGCGGAATGCTCCGAGCGCGGAAACCTTGGCTCATTGGGACGGGTTTTGCCGGATTTCGGGGCTTTATGCTTAGTTCCAGCGGTCGGACATGGCGAAACTGTTGTGCATGAGATTGCTGGACGTGTAGAGCACGTCGTTGAGCAGTTTCGTAACGTGAGTGCGCAAATATTCCGCCATTTCTTCGTTGGACTGCTGCAGTTTTGCGATAATTGCAATACTTGCGTTTTCCGTAATCTCCGCGGCCCCTGCACGCTCCTGCGATTCGGACACGCTCTTTTGTGCAGCAATCTCACGCAATTCGGCATCAGTACGTTCCACCAGACGATGGCCGTAAGCGCGGGCCGATTCCGCAAATCCTTCGATCGCATTGCTGGTTTCGTAGAAATGCGCGTCGGCGAGCGCGGCGATCAAACGGTTCGCCCAGTACAGGTTGCCGGTCGAGACTTCCGGCGTGGTGTCACGCAGGTAGGCGGGCGTATCGTCGACGTTCGCATAGAACGGCGTGGCCGCGGTGAAGGGGCCGGAACCGTATGAGATCCACATGATCGAACGGCTTGCCTCCGGCGCGTACGGACGAATCTGCATGGCCACCATATGCCCGGTGCGGTTGATGCCGATCGGACGGTAGCGATGGCGGCTTTCCGGCGTCCCGAGCGTACCGTACGGATCGTAAGGGGTCCCCTCGAAGTGTGCACTCATCAGGAAGTCGACGTCTTCGAGCGTCACAGCGTTCTCAGGCACACGACACCACGGAATATCGTCGGATGCGGGCGTGTAGCGGGCGGCCGGCGAATCCCAGTCCTCGCTTGGATTGAGGTGGCGCTGCATATACCAGGCACGCGGCGTGTTGTAGATGCGGTCTTTGGTGGTGGCGGTGCCGAAAGCCGTGCGCGGATTGAAATGGTTGTGGCCCAGCGCCGCGCCGCTACTGCTATTGCCGCCACCGTTCATGCCGCCGTTTCCGAAAGCGCTCGTCGACTGGAATCCGAAGCCGCCACTTGCTGCCGCGCTCATAGTGCGGTCAAGGTGGTGCGCGTCCATGAATTCGCGCAGATCGGCACTGCACATGAATTCGCGTTGGGCGTTGAAGGCGTCGTCGAAGTCGAAATCGTCGATGCCGAGCTGGTTGGGGATGGTCGCATAGCAGTCGTCCGGCACGCGGCGGGCGATCCAATGGTGCCCGCCGATTGTTTCGACGTACCAGATTTCGTTTACGTCGGAAATGATGATGCCGTTCGATTCGTAGGTGCCGTATGTTTCAAGCAGTTCGGCGAGACGTGCGACGCCTTCGCGCGCCGTGGTTACGTAAGGCAGCACGAGGGTGATGATGTCTTCCTCTCCGATTCCGCCCGGAATTTCAGGGGTATCAGCGGCTTCGTTCGCCGGTTGCAGTTCAACGAGCGGATCAGCGGCTAGCACGCGCTCGTTGACTGCGATGGTTTCAGTGGCGCTCATCGCCACATTGTGCTCGTTGACGCCCGCTTCCGCGAGAATTCCGCGATTCGGCAGCACGTTCGGCACAATGCTGTATCGGCATGGATTGTCGGGAAGGTCAATTTCGACATGACTGAGCACACTGCGGTAATGTCTCGGCTGGTCTTGCGGTGCTACCGCAATGAATTTCTTGGGGTCGTAACGGCCGGAACCGGAATCATCGTCGCGTGCGATGATGGTGGAGCCGTCGTAGCTGGCTTTCTTGCCTACGAGAATCGTGGTACATGACATGCGTTCCACTGTACGAGCAGATATGCAGAAATGACGCTGCGATTCGCGAGAATTCGATGATGATTCGGCGATGACTTGGTGATAATCCACGTTTTTTGTTACTTACAGCTGATTCGTGTGGCGTTTTGCGTAAATATGCTGTATACTGTCTCACTGTTGCCCCTCTAGCTCAACGGTTAGAGCAGCGTCCTTTTAAGTCGTGGGTTGTGGGTTCGAATCCCACGGGGGGCACCGCGAAACCTTGGAAACATTAGCTTCCAAGGGTTTTCAATTCCCGCGATTTTTTGGCTCCAGACGCAATTAGTCGCACTCACATTGTTCGCGCCCCAAATACGGATTGTCACATCATCATCCGCGCCGGTAAACACCCTGCCGTCGCCATCATCGGATTCCTCACCCTTACAGGCAAGACGCCTTGCTGGATGGCGCCTTGCCGATTCCAAAAGGCTTCCGCCAATACAGCGGCAATAGGAAAGTGGGAAATCGAGAAAAGATTGCAATTCCAACGAACACGCCCTAGCCTCTTGAAAAAGTCGCTAGGGGGCAGCTATCATGGTTCTTCGGAATTCTTATGAGGGGAACTCCACGCATTCAGGGCGGTATTTCGAAGGCATCGCTTTGGGGCAATTAGTTACGTAACTAAGAAAGGGTTTCCCCAAATGTCTTTTAGCAAAAAGATTATTGCGGGCGTTGCAGCTGTAGCGACTCTGGCTGCTTGGCACCGGCAGTCGCAATGGCCGAAGGTAATCAGAACCAGAACTCGGCCGTGTCCACTCAGAGCGACTCCACGATCGTCGAAGTCTCGTTCTATGCCGCAGATGGCACTTTTATCCAGAACGTCGGCAACCCAAAGGGCACCGCGTTCTCCTTGTTCTCCTCGAGTGCCAAAGCACCCTCCATCGAGGGCAAGACCTTCACCGGCTGGGCTTACTCCGAGGGCACCATGCTCAAGGAAACCGAGCAGGTGTTCACGAACATCTCCGTCTACGCGACGTACGCGGATACCCCGGCACAGGATGACAACACTCAGTACACCGTCTCCTTCTACGCCGGCACCGACAAGCTCATCCAGACCGTGAGCTACTACGCCAAGGACCACTTCAAGTTCTCCACCTACGCCGCAGCATCCAGGCACCGGCCGTCGAAGGCAAGACCTTCACCGGCTGGGGCTTCGCCTCCAACGACGGCGACGTTCCGGTCGACCCGAACACAGAAGTGACCGGCAACTGGCCCGTGTACGCCATGTACAAGGACACTCCGGCTTCGGAAGATAAGACTCTGAACACGGTCTCCTTCTACAACACCAAGAACGAGCTGATCCAGACCGTGAGCTACTACGCCAAGGACCACTTCAAGTTCTCCCAGTACGCACTGGCATCCAGGCACCGGCCGTCGAAGGCAAGACCTTCACCGGCTGGGGCTTCGCCTCCAACGACGGCGACGTCGCAGTGATCCGGACGCAGAAGTGACCGGCAACTGGGCCGTGTACCCGATGTACAAGAACGCTGAAAGAAGGATGACACCACCCAGAACGTGGTCTCCTTCTACGCAGGCACCGACAAGCTGATCCAGACCGTCGCTACTACGCCAAGGACCACGTCAAGTTCTCCCAGTACGCGCTGGGCATCCAGGCACCGGCCGTCGAAGGCAAGATCTTCACCGGCTGGGGCTTCGCCTCCAACGACGGCGACGTTCCGGTCGATCCAGACATGGTCGTGACCGGCAACTGGGCCGTGTACGCCATGTACAAGGACGCTCCGACCGACGACTCCAAGAAGGATGACAGCAAGCCGGCCGACACCACCAAGAAGAATGACACCAAGGCAACACCAAGAAGACCGTTGCCCAGAAGATCAAGAAGGCCGTTCTCGCAACACCGGCGCTACCGTTGGTGGCGTTGCGGTGTTCGCCGTGCTTGCCCTGCTCGGCTTCGCTGGCATCACCGTGCTCCGCAAGCGCGCCTGAGTCTAACTCAGTCAAGGTGGCATTCGCCTGAAAGCGATTAATTTGGCTCCGTGCAACGACTTCCCCTGGAGTACTTGCGCGGAGCCAAATTGCCGTATTTAATGGCACGTTATGGCTTCATTGAACACACCCTGCAATAAGTCGCCGACATAGCTAAGGGTGTATAAGATAAGACTTGGCTGGCTGCCGGCGAGGGCTATACCTCAAACGCAGTTGATAGGTGAGGAAGAGCCTTCGAAAACACTTCTTCACCCTGATGCGCTGCCCTAGCCAGCGACCAACCATCCACCCTGGGAATCGTACGATTTCCAGGGGTTTCCTGTATTCAGCGGAAAACCGCCGAACCTCAGCATACCGTAGAGCCAATTCCCGCGAATATGCTCACAGCCCCCTCAGAATTTCCTGTCAGCCCAACAGTCCTTAAGACAGTAGGCAAATCGGAATCATCAAGGTTGTTCAACACGCCCACGCAAATTCGCGCTACGCATACTCATCATTTTAGGGGGGGGGGTGACAACTGAGGTCATTTGCGGTATATTACCGGTGTTTTACATATGAATAAACAGTTTTCGCCGTGCCATCAGGCAGGCATTGACGTCACCAAGCCACCCCCCCCCTATATACAACCCTCTCCATAAAACACGCACGACATGCGCGCGGACGTGAATTCCGTGGTTTGGGGTACACTAGACATATTCGAACAAACGTTCGTATTTTGGGGAATTCTGGGGAATTCCCCACTATATACAGTGAGGAAACTCACGACACACCACTACCTGTAGTGTGTATGCTAGATAGTGGCTTGCGTAAGCGAGCATAACCGAAGAACGTGGCCGACACGGCTTTCGCAAACGACGGAAGCCATTTTTGCATAGGGAGGAAATCGAATGACCGTGACCGTCTTCACCAATCCGAGCAACCCGCAATGCGAAGCCACCGAACAAGAGCTCGCAAAGCTGGGCGTGCGTTACGACACCGTTGATCTGACGAAGAACCCGTCCACCTTCGAACAGATCAAAAACGCTGGCTTCAAGCAGATTCCGGTCGTCATCTCACCGAACTCCTCATGGAGTGGACATAGGCCGGATCTCATCCGCCAGCTCGCGCAAAGCTTCGCCGCCTAAGCGCGTAGAAGTCGCAGGGCACCGAGTCCACAAAGGCAGTGCGGGCACAGGTCACATGCAGCCGTGCACGGCGCAACCAATAGCGGACGCACCATACACGTTCTTCCACAAAGCTTCGCCATCTACCCATAAAGCAGTCATCCATAAAACAGTCAGACACTACATGCGGCCGGCCGTGGACGGGTCGAGCGTCATGGTCTGGAACCGATTGGCCATGAAGTCGTCGTCGAAATACGTGGCGAAGAATTGCGAAACGGGCGAATCCTGCGCAATACCCGCCATACGCGAATACCAGGAATCCAGCGCCATCAACGTCATCACGCCGTCAACGAAAATCAGCGCGAAACACACCGCCGTCAACGTATAGCGAATCTTCCACGGAATACGCTGAATCATCGCAAGCAAATGCGGCAGAATCAGCTTCACCCACACCAAGCCGAGTATTCCCCAGAAAAACATGTATTTGCCGGATGTGCGCCCATCAATCGACAGCCATTGACCCGTGTAATCCCACGCGCGAATACCGAACGCAACCTCCATGAACCAGCTGGTGAAATATTCGAACGCGCCGCCAATCACCGCGCTGGCGCAGAAGATCAGCATCCAATTCGACCGCCACAAGTGGTTGAGCAATACCTCAGGATCACCGCGCCAAAGCCGTAGATCGCGAGAACGGCCCCCACAAAAATCCGGCGCGATCCTGCCATTCGCCGAACAGCACATAGTGGTATAGCGTCTCCACTACCAGACCGAACACGCATCCGACCACAAACAGCCAAAACAGGTTGAAGAAATCAAGCGAAATATAGCCCTTGCCGGTCAGATCACGGCCGGCCATACCCTTCGAAACAGCCGTCTCATACTCGCTGCGCGCATCCAAACGACGAAGCGCGAACTGCAAACGTCGCTCCTCGCGCAGCGACGGATCAGCCGTGATATGCAACGCAACCAATACAAGCAGCTGCACGGTCGGACTGATCAGATTCACACCCAAACCCTGCAACGACAACGACAATAGGCCTTCCGCAAGCGTGAGCGGAATCATCAGATACGTCCATTGCGCGATATGCCGACGCTTGTTGAGAATCAGCAGCATGCCGAAAATCGCAAGGCATGCGGTGGAGACCAGCAGCACTGCAGCATGAATGACCGACAGAATAGTGGTGAGATTCAGCGCGCCAAACGCCAGTTTGCCGGAAAGCGCGGCGTGGATTGCATACAGGCAGGAAATCACGATGATCGGCAACGTCACCACGCCTTCGATCAACATGACGATGCCGTAAATACGTGCAATCAGCGGCAGCCTGCGGTCAGCAGGATTGCCGTCATCTTCCGCCGATTGCGATTGCGCAATGATGCCGGCCTCTTCGATTGCTGCGATTTCGGTTTCGTCGGCGATGGCCTCGCTCACATCTTCAATCTTGCTCATGCTTGTTCGTCCTTCCCTGCACAACGCTACCAAAACCCGATCGCAGTGCGCTACACGAGATGATTGTTTGCGCGCAACGCGCACAACCTGCGATTTCTGCCTGCGCAAGTCACATGTCATCCCGCAATCACAAGATGCGCAGACAGCAGACTCGACTTGCGCAGACACAGAAGGCAAGTTGCGCGGTCTCCAACAGCAAGATTCACAGTCCTGCCGCGGTTTGTCGTGTTTATTTCAGTCATGGACGGAGCGCATTTACGCCTGTGCCCAAATTTGTCCGAGAGCGGGTATTACGATACGGGAGGCGTAGCGCTACGAATAACGTATCGCTACGCGCGAACACGGTCGAACATCCATTGGACTGGGGAGACAATGCGCAACGTACTGCAGATTCTGCGTCGTGACCTCAAACGACTCGTCACCGTACCTGCCGCCTGGGTCATCATGATCGGTATAACCATCATTCCGCCGCTGTACGCATGGTTCAACATCTACGGATTCTGGAATCCGTATGGCAATACCCAAGGCATCAAAGTTGCCGTGGCCAACGTCGACAAAGGCACCGACAACGCCCTGCTCGGCAAAATGAACCTCGGCGACCAGATCGAAGACACGCTGAAAGACAACGACCAGCTTGGCTGGGAATTCATGGGCAAGGCCGAAGCGATGGAAGCGGTACAGTCCGGCGACTGCTATGCGGCGATCATCATCCCTCCGATTTCAGCGAGGATCTCGCCAACGTCGTGACCGACAGCAAGAACCGGCCGACGCTGGAATACTATGTCAACGAAAAATCGAGCCCGATCTCCCCGAAAATCACCGACCAAGGCGCGACCACCGTTGATCGTACCGTCAACAACACCTTCGTCTCCACCGTCAGCGAAGTACTCACTAAAGCCGTGAACTCCGCGAATGACACCATCAACGGCAAAACCAACTCCTTCGTCAACGAAACCACAGCAGAACTCGACAAAACCCAGAAGAACGTAAGCCTCATCCGCTCCACCATCGAAGATCTTGACGCACAGCTCGCCAACGTGCCGCAACAAACGCAATCCGCCCGTCAGGCAATGAACGACGTGCAGCTGGCCGCAGCAAGTGCGGGCAAGGGACTGGCGAACACCGCCACCGCCATCGGCACCGCACAAAACGGCCTCAATACCTTCACGTCCAACGCCAACACCGCTTTGGAGAACGGTTCCGGCCTGATTTCGCAGGCCGCCAGCGACACCACCACCAGCATCAACAAGGTGACCACGGCCGTCTCGTCCGCAAGCGGCACCGCACAGCAGGCCGTCAGCAACATGCAAAGCGTGACCGACAGCAACGCCCGGCTCATCGAGAAGCTCAAGAACGTCAGCGACAACGCACAGTACCAAGACATCATCAAGAAGCTCGAAGACACCAACAACACGGCCGCTGGCACGCTCAACGACCTCAAAACGTTGAGCGAGAACACGCAATCCACGTCCGACAGCGTGTCCAAACTCGCCACCGACTTCAACACCAGCACGCAAAATTCGCTGAAAAGCATGGGAGATGCCCGCAACACGTTGAATTCCGGTGCGCTCCCCCAGCTCAACTCCGGTCTGAGCTCGCTCGCCATGACCGCCGGCACACTGTCCGGCACCGTAACCAGCCAGACCACCGTGGTCAACCAGACCTCCGCCGTGCTCGACCAACTCGACCAGGTGGCGAACGACACCCGCACCACGCTGCAGAACACCGACAAGCAGCTCGAGCAGGTGGAGAACAAGCTCATCACCGTCAGCACCGACCTGAAAGCGCTCGGCAGCGTTGACATGCTGAAAAGCCTGACCGGCGACAGCTCCCTCAACACGGAGAAAATCGCTTCGTTCATGCAGTCCCCCACGGTGATCGACACGAAAAACGTGTATCCGATGAACTCCTACGGTTCCGGCATGGCTCCGCTCATGACCAACCTGGCCCTGTGGGTGGGCGCGTTCGCCTTCGTGGTGATCTTCAAGGTGGAGGTCGACGATGAAGGCCTCGAAGACCTCGACTTGACCACTTCCGAAAAATATTTCGCCCGCTACATGCTGCTCGGCATCATGGGCGCCATCCAAGGCGCGATCACCACCATCGGCAACCTCATCATCGGCGTGCAGACGGTGAACGCGCCGCTGTACATACTTACCGGCGTCATCACGTCGCTGGTATATCTGAGCATCACCTTCGCGCTGTCGACCTCGTTCATGCATATTGGCAAGGGACTGTGCGTCGCGCTGATCATCGTGCAGATTCCGGGCGCTTCCGGCCTGTATCCGATTGAGATGATGCCGAAATTCTTCCGCATGGTCTACCCGTTCGTACCATTCAGTTATTCGATTGACGCGTTCCGTGAGACGATTGCCGGCTTCTACGACGGGCATTGGCTCAAGTCGATTGGCGCGCTACTGATGTTCGCCGTGGTCGCGTTCTTCATCGGACTTGCGATTCGCCCGCTGCTGGTCAATCTCAACCGCCTGTTCGCCCGTCAGATCAAGGAAAGCGACATGATCATCGGCGAGGAGGTACAGCTTCCGGAACGCGGCTACAACGTGTCCCAGGCCATTCAAGTGCTCGCCGATAAGGGCGGCTACCGTGAGGCGATCGAGGAACGTGCGAGCCGCTTCGCCGAACTGTATCCGAAGCTCAAGCGTGGCGCGCTGGTTGCCGGTTTCATTGTGCCGGTGATTCTGGTGCTGATCTTCTCCTTCACCAACGGCGAGAAGATCGTGGTGCTTGCCACCTGGATCATCTGGGTGCTGCTCATCATCGGATTCCTGATGGTCATCGAATATATGCGTTCAGCCTGCAACGCCAGGTGGAACTCGGCAGCCTCAGCGACGAAGCGATTCGCGAACAACTGGTGGAACGCCAAGCTGCAAGGCTGCGCCGCAAGAAGCGTGCGCAACAAATCAGGCGAGACAAGCTGATGCGCAAGGCACAACGAAGAAAACACGAAACCAAACAGGCGATCGCCAACGTCGCAGACACCAGCCAAGCCGATGCCGACGGCATCGCAACACTGGTACAGGCCATGAACGCGACCGGCAACACCGGCACAGCGAGCAACACCAATCCCAACGGTAACAGCGAAAGGAGCAACGCATGAAAAACATCTGGAAACTGTTCGTCGGCGACGTTCGACGCCTGACCAGCAACATCGTCTCCATCATCATCGTCATCGGACTGGTGGTAATTCCTGGCCTGTTCTCCTGGTTCAACGTGAGCGCAAGCTGGGATCCATTCGCCAACACCGGCAATCTGAAATTCGCCGTCGCCAACGACGATGAAGGCTACAAGTCCGATCTCATTCCCGTGAAGATCAGCATCGGCGATCAGGTGGTCAACACCTTGCGCGCCAACGACCAGATGGACTGGACCTTCACCACCAAAAAAGAGGCCATCGACGGCACCAAATCCGGCAAATACTATGCAGCAGTGGTGATTCCGAAGGATTTCAGCACCCGCATGATGACATTCTTCACCGCGGACGGCGACCATGCCACACTCACCTACTACAACAACGAGAAGAAGAACGCACTCGCTCCGAAGATCACCGGCCAGGGAGCCGACACCGTGGCAGCACAGATCAACGAAATGTTCTCCGCAACGTTGACGAGCACCGCGCTCAACATCGCCTCGCAGCTGGCCGATGAGCTTGACAAACCGAAATCGCAGGCCACGCTCACCAACTTCAGCAACAATATGAACAACTTCGCGAACACGCTGAACGACACGTCATCCGCGTTGACCACGTTCAGCTCGCTGACGTTGAGCGCGCAGAACCTGCTCGACAGCTCCAACAGCCTGCTTTCCAACGTGAGCGGCAGCGCGAAGAACGCCGTCAACGAGCTCAAACAGTCGAAGAACGGCATCAACGATCTGACCGGAGCCGTCAAAACCAGCACGAATGCGCTCAGCACCGCGTTGAGCAGCTCGTCGAACAGCTTCGGCGCTGTCTCCACCGATATTGACAGCGTATTCAACAATGCGGGCACCCAAGCCGGCAATACGGCCACCGCCCTGCGCAATCAGGCTGCGAACGTATCCAAGCAGGCGCAAGGCTATCAGAACATCTACGATGCCCTCGACGAGCTCAGCAACAACAATCTGGTGCCGGAAGTCGCGAAAATCGCCATCAATCATCTCAAAACCAACGTGGGCGCGACCATTACGCAACTCAACGATCTAGCGAACTCACTCAACACCAGCGCCGACAATATCGACGCGAAAGTGAGCGACACCACAGCCGACCGCGAGCGCGTGAGCCAGCTTGCCCAGCAGGCGAAGGCTCCATCGACGGCATCAAAACCGATTTCGACAGCCAGCTCAAGCCGCAGCTCAACGACATTTCCGATTCGATCAGCAGCACGGCCACCGCACTGAGCAGCACGGCCACCGATCTGAAGGGCGCGTTGGGAGATCTCAACAGCACCACGAAGTCGGCAGGCAAGCAGCTGACCAATATTCGCACGGTGTTGGATTCCACCGCCGAAAGCCTGAACAAAGCGGGCACCGCGCTGCCTCGTTCAACGGCACGCTTTCCGACGCGCTGAACAGCGGCAATATGGACACCGTCAAAGACGTGCTCGGCAACAACACCGATTCGCTGGCGGCGGCTCTTGCGGCCCCCGTCCAGGTGAAGCGCACGGCCGTGTTCCCTGTGGAGAATTTCGGCTCGCAACTGGCTCCGTTCTACACGATTCTGCCGTTGTTCGTGGGATCGCTGCTTATGGCCGTAACACTCAAGACCACGGTGTCGCGCAAGAATCGTGAGGAGCTCGACAATCCGAAGCCGCATCAGCTGTTCCTCGGCCATTATGGCGTGTTCGCCGTGATCGCACTGTTGCAGAGCACGTTCTCGCTGGGCGGCGGCCTGCTGTTCCTGCACATTCAGGCGGTGCACCCGTGGCTGTTCATGTTGACCGGCTGGGTGGCCTCCCTCGTGTTCTCGTTCTTCACCTACACGATGGTGGCGAGCTTCGGCAACGTGGGCAAGGCCATTGGCGTGCTGACGCTGGTGTTGCAGATTTCCGGCGCGAACGGCGCGTATCCGCTTGCCGTGCTGCCGAAGATCATCGGCGATATCAGTCCGTTCCTGCCGGCCACGCATGCGATTACGGCATTGCGTGCGGCCATTGCCGGTATTTACAACAATGATTATTGGCATGCGATCGGTTCGCTGTTGCTGTTCCTGATTCCGCTGCTGCTGATTGGCTTGCTGCTGCGTATTCCGCTGGTCAAATTCAATAAGTGGTATGTGGCGAAGGTGGAAAGCACCAAGGTGGTCGCATGATTACCGGAGTGCATGAGGCGGTTTCCGAAGCCGTTTCCGATGTGGTTTCCGACGCGGTCAGTGACGTGCATGAGGCCGTTCGCAAGGCGCAGAGCCGGCGCGAGCAGCTTCGTGAGCAGACCGATCATAAGATCATGAAGGCCACGCTTGCGATTGTGATTTCCGATGGTGTCGGTGCGGTGACCATTGAAGAGGTCGCCCGTCGTTCCGGTGTTGCGAAAACCACGATTTACCGTCGCTATAAGAATGCGGACGATCTGTTGCGCCGCGTTCAGTTGGAAGTTGCGGGATTGCCGGATTTCAGCGATGTCGAGTTGTCGAAAAACGGTCTGCTGACGATACTGCAACGCATTCAGGGCTGTTTTTTCGACAGTGAGCTTGGTTTGAAAGCCGTCGGTGTGGTGCTTTCTTCCGATAATCCTTCGTTGAATGCGATTGCCGATCAAGTGCTCGTTCCCGCGGAAAAGCGTTTTTCTGAGTTTGTTGAGCGCGGCATGAAGGCCGGAGTGTTCCGTAATGGATTGGATCCGCAATTCCTGTTCAGCACGATACTCGGCTCCATGCTCGCCTGTAAGGCGTTGCATGGCGACGCGAGTATTCCTTGGCCTGAGAACATGACGGCTGTTCTGTGGCCCGTTATGGCCGCCTGAAAGGCATTGCAGAGCAGAGTTGCACGTAGAAGTATCTGAAACTCATGAGCGCCCCCGCTACGGCCTTTAATCACTCTTTGGGTGAGGCTGTAGCCGGGGCGCTCATTGTACGTTTGCAGACTTTTCGCCGCTACTGGACCTACTGGATCGACGCTTCCTGACGGGCCACGTCCAACGCCTTGTTGAACGCTTCCGACGTCCAGCTGGCACCGGCCACCTTGTCTACCTTGAGGTCTTTGAGCGGCTTGCCGTCCACCACGCCGTTGATGGCTTCGGCGAACGCATTCTGGTGCTTTTTGGAGATGGACGTGAACGGATGCCCGATAACCTCCACATTGGTGACGGTCTGATCTTTGACCGTCACATGCACGTCGATGGTGTCTTCGCCCACCGGCCCGTACTGGCCGTTGATCGAGTAGGTACCGTCGGCATAGTTGCCGGTGTCTTGCTTGTCGGATGTAGTGCTGTTCGGATCGTCGGCATGGTTTTTGTCGTCCGAATCCGCAGAATCGCCGGAGTCGGTGGCGCTACCGCTGTTCTTCGAATTTTCTTCCTGCGATTGCACGCTTTCGCCGGAATTTCCGGCATATTCATCGTCCATCGGTGTCGCCGTGGGTTCGCCGCATGCCGACAGCAGCGCAAGGCTTGCCGCAGACAGTGCGATCACTTTGATCGCATTCGATGATTCGTTGCTCATGTTCGCTCCGTACGATTCGTCAGTGCTATGGCTTGGATTGTTCGGCTGATTTCAGCTTATTCCTCACCGCCGGTTTTCGCGGCTTTGGTCGGATCGGCGAAGCTGATGGCCGTCTCGCCGTTCTGTGCGCCTTCCGTAGTGGAACCGGTGTATGCCGGCTTGCCACCCGCCTGCTCATAGACCTTCCGTGCGGCCTCATCATTCCACTTCTCACCGACGAGCACGCCATGGTTGAGCATGATCTCGCGCTGGGCGCAGGATGCGACGAGCGCATCATGGGTCACAACGATGATGGTAGTGCCCTGCTCGTGCAGCTGACGGAACAGGTCAAGCACGATTTTCTCGTTCTTCTCATCCAAATTGCCGGTCGGTTCGTCCGCAAGAATCAGTTTCGGACAGTTGATGAGCGCACGTGCGATGCACACACGCTGCTGTTCGCCGCCGGAAAGCTGGCCGGGCAGATGGTGGGCACGCTCCTTCAGACCGACGCGTTCCAATGCTTCCAACGCCTGTTGCTCGTTGACTACGGAATGGTAGTACTGTGCCACCATCACGTTTTCCACAGCCGTCAGATGCGGTACCAGATAGAACTTCTGGAACACCAATCCGATCATGTTCTTGCGCACGTCGGCAAGCTGCTTGGCGTTCAAATCCTCCAACTTGCGGCCTTCCAGCATGACGGAACCCTTTGAAGGCGTGTCCATGCAGCCAATCATGTTCATCAGCGTGGTTTTGCCGGAACCCGACGAACCGACAATCGCAAGCCATTCACCTTGCGGAACGGTCAAAGTCAAATCGTCGACGGCACGCAAATCGCCGTAAATCTTGGAAATATGATCCAATTCAAGCAACGTATTCAACGTATGTTCGGAACTCATGATTATTCCTCCCTCAAAACGATGGCGGGTCGATACGGGTTGCGCGGCGAACCGGCGGGATGGATGCGATGACGGCGATGAGCACGCTCAACAGCAGCGAAGCGACGCCCAACAGCCAGTTGAAGCCAATGGCACGTTCGAATACGGACACGCACAGCACGCGGGCCAGCAGGTAGCCGATGGCAGTGCCGATCAGGCCGCCAATCAGTCCGTAGATGGCGGATTCCACATAGAATTCGATGCCGATGGCGCGCGAGGATGCGCCTAACGCCTTGCGCAAGCCAATTTCGTTGCGTCGCTGAGACACGATGGAACTGATGGTGGTGCCCACGCCCACAAACGTCAGCACGAGCACGACCAGCGACACGATCCAGAACAGGGTTTGCAGCATGGCGATGATACGAGTGTCGGATGAGGTGATTTTGGTGACGGTCTGCGCTTTCACGCCGGTTGACGGATTCGCATTGATCGATTTGACGACATCGTTGAGTTCGCTGCCTACCGCATTGACGGAATATTCGATCACGTCCGCGCCACGCTTGGAACCGGCCAGTTTGGCCACGTCAGCGTTGACCGCGTAGACGATTTCGTCTTCGCTGCCGCCCGTATCGACGATGCCTCCGACACGGAATTCAGTGCCGGTGTTCTCCATAATGTCGGACGAAACGCGGCCGTTTTCTTTGGCTTGCGCTTCGGTTTGGCTAAGAGCGCCGGAATCCTGCGCATCGTCGGATGCGCGGTAGCCGATGGTTATGGTCGAACCGATGGAGACACCGAGCGCGTCTGCCACGTCACGGCCGAGCATCACGTTGCCTTCGCTAGGCCAATCGCCAGTCACGTTCCAATGATGGTTGAGCGCCTTCACGTCTTTGGTTGTGATGCCAGCCAGCGTGTATGGCGCAGAATTGATGCGCACGCTTTCATACCGGTAAGCGGCGGAACGGGCGCTGTACGAGCCTTTCACCATCTGGTTCAACGCTTTGACGGTATCGGTGTCGATGCCGTGGGACTTTTCGGCTGATTCGGACGGCGTGACGATAAGATTCGCACCATACGCACGCATTTCCTCGTTCATCTGCTGTGGAACGGCAATACACGTCGCCGCAAGGCAGAACAGCGTGGCAGCGCCCACCATGGAGGCGATCACGGCCATAACGGCCCGCGAACGACGGCGGAACACCGCACCCCACAGCATGGTGAAGAACATCTTGCGATTAGTCATCTCATGCCCCTTACGGACTGTCTTGAACTCACCTACCATGCAACACCTCCGCAGACGAACAGCACAGTGTGCCGTTCGTGACCGAGGCCGCAGCCGCGGCCGAGTTTACGGAACCCAAGTTGAAATCAACGGCCATGCAACACCTCCGGGACGAACAGCACAGTGTGCCGTTCGTGACCGAGGCCGCAGCCGCGGCCGAGTTTACGGAACTCAAGTTGACATCAGCGGCCATGCAACACCTCCGCAGGTTTGAGTCCCAGAATCGAACGGATCGACGAGAACGAGGCGATCAGCACGGTAAGCGTCAGCAGCACAAACACCAGCACAAACACCATCGGACGCATCGTAATGCCGGAACCGAATACCACATGTCCCACAATCTGCGCAACACCGGAACCAACAGCGCACCGACAATCGCACCAACCAACGAAATCACAGCCGTCTCAGCGAGCATCAGGCGAGAAACCGCACCATCGGTGGCACCAATCGCCTTCAGCAACGCCAATTCTGAACCGCGCTCACCAATCGAGGCGGCCATCAGATTCGCCACTGCAATAGCGGCCGCAACCAGCGAAAGCACGGTCATCAGCACCATCACCGCCTGCGTTTTCTGCAGCACATCGCCCTGTAATGCGGCCACCTGACGCACCTGCTTGGCTACGGAACCGGGAATGACCTCTTCGATCTGATAGGCGATGGACGAAGGGTACGCAGTGCAATACCATGTTTCCCACTCATCTTGCGTGAGCGCATTCGGATTCTTCGACGCCTTACGCGCCAAATCATTGTCTGGCGTGGTCAGAGCCTTGACTTCGATCTTGTCGATGGAATCAGGCAGATTCGCAAGCACCTGCGCGGTGGATGACGGAATGTACATCGCATTGTTGTCGCTATCGCCGGAATCGTAAATGCCGGTGATGGTGATCCGCTGCTTGTTGCGGCTGCCGTCGGCGGTGGTTTTGTAGAGGGTTACGGTATCTCCCTTGGTCACGCCGAGTTTGGATGCGAGCGTGGTGCCGATCAGGCCTTGCGCGCTATCGTCTTTCGGCCAGGAGCCGTCAAGCTTCCACCACGAACGCATGCCGTTCATGCCCGCCACCGTGGATTCACCGGAATCCATATGCAGGGTCTTGGCGAACCATGTGCCACGATCGGCACGCCGGAAGCTTGCAGGAGCTGGAATCCACCGATTCGGACGCGCAGTTCACGTCAGCATGGATATTAAGTTCGGGGGCAAAATTCGTGATGTTGAACGCCCAGAAGATGGTTTTGATCTTCGGTGCATCCGATTCCTTCAGAAATGTGGTCGGATCGGATTCGGAAGTGCCGGAAGCGTTGCTATTCGCGTCACCCCCCGTGTTGTACAGGTCGTTGACGACGGCATCGGCCTTGGGCTGCACAGTGATGTTGGAACCGTACGTCGACAGTTCCGCGTTTAGCTTGTCTCCAACGTCGAACACCACACCCAGCATGGCCACGCTGACCGTGGCCGACAGGCACACGGTGACCGCGATCAGCAGTCTGCGTTTGAACTGCCTGCTGAACGAGCGGAAAATCATTCGAAAAAAGAACATGACTACCTCTTTCCGCTCACTGGAAATGCGTCGACAATGCGTCGAGCGTCGAAGTTTGAATTACGATTTTGCCGGATTCAACCTGATAATCGAACGGCACAGGATTGCAGCCGCCCTTGAATCCGATAGTGGCGAGGTTGATGGCGACATCGCACTTCTTGCAGATGATCTTGCCATCCTTCTCGTAATAGCCCGCGTCACCGCAGTTATCGCATGCGTCAAGACCGACACCGTACGCTCCACCATTCTTTTTGATGATGATGAAACGCATTACCGTGCCATCTTTCGCCTTGTATTGGAAGCGATGCAGGTGACCGTCGTTGATCTGACTGAATTTGATGGTGGCCACGCCGTCGCTCAGCGAATAATCCTCAGGCGGAGACAGCGTAATGACCTTCTTCGTTTGCGCCACACCATACGTGAGCGCGAACGTAATGCCGATCATCGCAACAAGACTCCATGCGCCGGCCGCCTTCGCACGGCGACGGAACGCGATATGCGATCGCACAATGGCCTCGTTGGCGCCTTCCGGCTTGATTTTGAAGCCCATCACAATGCTGGCGACCACCGGAATGATGAACACCAACACCATGGCAATGACCATATGACGCTGATGATTGATGCACCACACCAACGCCAGGAACGCTTCCGTAGGGAAATGAACGATGCGCTTGGACTGCAGAATCTGCGCAAGATCAGTGAAATGCGAGACAAACAGCAGCGCAATCAGCAGCAGCAGCACGGCCGTGGTGAACGACCAACGAATCGCAGTGGAACGCATCGTACGGAAAATCAACGCTGCAACAATCGCAGTGGCCGCACCCAATGCGAAACCAAGCGCACGAAGCAGCATATCCGAAGTGAAGATCGGATCTCCTGGCTCCACGAAAATCGTCAAACGCAAAATAACATCAGGCAACGCACGGAAGGTGGTGGCGGCAATCGCAAGAGCGCCAATCGCATTCGCAATATCGAGCAACGCGCGATGATCATGCCAATTCGTAGTGATGCGACGCGCGAACAGCACAACAACGAACACTGCGATATCGAAAATCACACAACACCACAACGTGGGGTAATTGACGAACGTACGCTGATTGATCATCGCGGATGCACGCAACGCGGCGAACACAATGGCACCCGCGAATCCAATAATGAAGCCCGCAAGACGCCAGTACGCGCTCAACGGCTTGTCACGCCCCTCACCGACCGTGAGCATCACGTTCAGCGCCATAATCAGCAAAGCCGGTGCCAGCGTTCCCTGCAACACCGTGACGTACTGCGTCAGCATCTCACACCTTTCGTTATATATCCCTGTCAAAGCCTAGTGAATTCGGCACGCAAAAGGAACCCCCTTACCAAGATTCCCCCAAAAGCGCGTTATCTCCCAAAAGCGTATCCCCTCAAACGCAAGAGAGCGGTTGCTTGGATGGTTGTTCGACCGTAGGCTCGGCCAAACGGCCTTGAGTGCGTCGAACGACTATCCAGGCAACCGCGAACGCGTACCCATATTCGCGCTACTTGCATACGTTTCGCGATACGTGAACGGCGTTAACCACGAGTTGAATCTCAACATGAATTCAGGCTTACATCCAAACCGTTTCGCTTGGCATGTGCCGGAACTCACGTTTCAGATCACCACTCCTGCGGGGTGTAGTTCCACTCCGGGAAAGTGACCTCGAGCGGTTCGGTCCAGAAGCGGCCCTTAACGCCGGTCTCCGGATCAACATGCAGCATCCAACCCTTCTTCTCCGGAGATTCGATCTTCAGCACGAGCTTGTAGGAGCCAGCCTCGTCGAGCTTGACGTTGGCGCCGTAGTGCGGGCCGTCGGAAGCGTTCATCTGCATGAAGGTACCGGAACCAACGGTCTCGTTGTTCGCGTTGTTGATGATCTCGTAGTTCACGGTGAGGTCCGGCACGAAGTCGCCCTTGCCATAGCCGAGCTCGGTGCCCTTCTTGTTGGCGTGGATGTCGGCTTCGAGGTGGAAGCTCGCGTCGGCGGCCTTCAGGCCCATGCCGGACGGTTCCATGTCGATCGGCTGGAAGTACACGGCGTTGACGGTCAGAGCGTCAACATCCTGATCGGAGTGCTTCTCGTCGACCTGAATCTCTTCGAAGCCGGCGCCGTTGCTGTCATCAGCGCTGGAATCGCTGGATTTGTCGGTGGTGTCCGAAGTGGAGGTGTCGGACTTGGCATCGGATGCGGAATCGTTGGAGTTGCCGCATGCGGACAGGGAGAAGGCCATGGAGCCGGCCAGCAGGATGCCGAGCAGGGCGGCGATCTTCTTATTCTTCATTGTGTTCTCTTCCTTTTCTTTGGTTCCTTGAGGAACGTTGGAAACTTATGGAAATCTCTAAATCTTTACTTGTGATTATTGATTGGCGCTTACTTAGCCTGTTCCGCCTGCGCGGCCAACTTCATCCTGTGTTTCTTGATGAAACCGACCACGAACAGCACAACCACCGCGATCGCGGCAATCACCTGCGCCGTAATCGTTTCGACGTACGGATACAAGCCGATCCAATCGTTAGTTGGCACGCTGCTCAAGTAGGTGCCTTCAATAAGATCACCCTCGATGAGCGCATGGATGCCGCCACCCGCGAAAATGACAACCAATGCGGCCATCACAATCGAAGTGACGAGGAAGAACGGGCCGATCGGAATCTTCACCGAAGTGAATCGCAGAATCAGGAAGATAACGATCAGCACCGCGGCGGCGGCCAGACCGCCAACCCACATGCCGTGCGCATCCTGGCTCATGGAGTAGATGGACTCGTAGAAGATCACCGTTTCGGCGCCCTCACGGAATACGGCGAGGAAGCTCAGCATGGCAAGCGAGGCGATCATGCCCAAGCCCAGGCCCTGGCCGGATTCGACCTTGCTTTGCGCGCCGGCCACAGCCGCTTCGGTCTTGTTCCTGATGTAGTTGTTCCACGCTTCCACGGAGCTCTTGTTGAGCATCCAGTTACTGGTCCACAGCAGCATGAGAGTGGCGATCAGCGCGCACACGCCTTCGGAAATCTCCTGAACCGGGCCGGAACCGCCGAACAGGAACGTGAAGAGTACGGCGACCAAACCGGAACCGGCCAGACCTGCGACCACGCCAAGATAGATCCACTTGGCGAAACGCTTGTTGCCGGACTTCACCAGGTAGCGATCACCGCAGCCACCACCAGCAGCGCTTCGAGGCCCTCACGGATCAGAATGAGGAACGCCTGGCCGGCGGAGCTGGTGACGAGCTTGGTGAAGCCGTTGACATTGCCGGACGCGCCACCGTCCAGGGTGGCCGCGTCTTCCACGAGCCAGCTTTTCAAATCGTCGACATGCTGCTTGATTTCCTTGTCGGAACCGCCGTCGCGCATGATCTTACGAGTCATCTTGAACTGGTATTCGACCTGCGAAACACGATCGCCGGAAATCACGTTCATCACGTTCTTTTCGAAGCCGAGCTTCTCGTAGTACTGGTAGTAGGCGTTGTTGACCAGCGTGGCACCTTCGTCGCCCTTGCCGGCAGCGGCAGCCTCGTATGCCTGGTCGAGAATGACGGTCATTTCGCTGGCAACCTCACTCCACGTGCGGTCGCCTTTGCCTTTGGATGAATTCTTCTTGGCCGCGTCGAGCTTCTTGCGCTCTTCCGCGGTTTGCGCGGCACGCTGCTTCGCATATTCCTTAGGATTGGCGAGGTCGGCGTTCGCGTCAAGCGTTTGCGCGGTTGCGTTGATTTCGGCGGTCAGCGCGTCGATTTTGGCTGCGATGGCGTCGCCTTGGTCCTGCTGGTAGGCAAGACCTTCAAGATCGGTGAATTGCTGCAGCAGTTCCTTCTGCTTGTCGGCACTGATGGTGTCGTTGACGACTTTCGAGAAGTTGGATGCGTCGTAACCGATCCAATGCGCGGTCTGGAAATCGGTGCCGGCCTGACCGTAATTGCCGTCATTGTAGTCTTTTTCGGCAGTCGCAAGCTGGTCTTCGATGTTCTTCGCAGCGGCAGTCCAGGAATCAAAATTCGTTTGACCGTCATCGGCGGCAATTGCCGGCTGCGGAACTGCGGTAGTCGCGAAAAGCGTGGTCAACGCGATCATCAATGCCGCAATGAACGCGACAAGGCGACCGGACACACTTGTAGCCCGCTGCGTATCGCAGGATGACATAAGACCGCTTCCTCTCTCAGCCGTTCACAATCCGATTCACGAGTGCGCCACCTTTGCCATACACACAGTGCGCACCGACTTCACAAGATAAAACGAAAAAAATCGAAAGAACAGTCTTGATTTTTTGGCAGTTTTGTTGTAGAAACCTTTAAAATGGCGGAATTCCGCCATTCTTCTTTTCTGTAATCCGCGCGAGTCGTCTCACATAGTGATTTTTTGAGGCGCTTTCGCCGTTCCTCTCCATGCATATTCGTGCGATTGGAAGATTCGGGAATTGGGGGATTTGGGATGGAGCTGGACTTTCTGACCTCACGATTCCGCCCTGGTGACCTCACGATTCCGAAAAAGCAACGAAAAACAAAATCGTGAGGCCAGCGGGCGCATGGACGGAATCAGGATTCGAGCACGTCAAGCACCTTGCGTTCGTTGTAGAACGCGAACACCACACCGCCGATGCCGCACAATACCGCGGCGCAAACAGCCGCAATGCGATAGCCGGCGCCCGACGCCATGCCAATCGTGCTCACGCCGGTAAACAGCAGCATCGCCACCGACTGACCCATCTTCATCGCAAACGTGCGAGCCGCATAGAACATGCCCTGACGATCCTGACCGGTCGTTTTCGAGCTCGCGTCGGCAATATTCGCAACAATCGCCTGCGGAAGAATGCCGAACGCGGCCATCGGAATCGCGCCGACAATCGAGAGAATCAAGCCCTGCGCCATCGGCGGAATCGCAGCGAGCAGACCGGAGCCAAGCGCGCCCGCAAACGCGAACGCACATGTGAAAATCACGAAAGCGACCAGCAGAATCCGCTTCTTGCCAACACGATTCGCCAATACATTCACCGGCATGTAGAACAGCACCGACACTGCGGTCATGAGCACGAAATAGATGGTGGTCGTGGTCTCGGGAAGTTTGAGCAGGCTTGTCACGAAGAACGGCAAACCAGTCTGGAATGTAGTGATCGCAACCCAATAGACCACGTCGGAGCAGACGAACTTGCGGAATTCGCCGTCGCCGAACGTCTGCTTCAACGATTCGATGGTCGATTCGGACGTGGGCTGCGAGTTGACGTAATCGCGTTCCTTGATGGTGAGCGGCGGAACCAGCATGCACACGAATGCGATGGCCGCCATGATGGTGAACGTCAAACGAATGGCGTTCACACGCCCCAAGCCCGGCACGAAACCAGCCCAAATCACCGGTGCCACGTATGCAATGGCGGTGCCGGCCACCCACGTGAACGAAATGGCGGTGGAGATGGTGAGCTGCTGTTTGGAATCGTGACCAAGCTCGGCGATCAGCGCGTTGTAGGGCGTGCAGTAGAACGTGAGCGCAATGTAGTAGCCGATCACCGTGGCGAACAGGAACGCGCCGTTGATCCAGCTCGTATCGTTGATTGGACTCCAAAACACCAGCACGGTGACGAGGGCGAGCGGAAGGGCCGCAAATTGAGGAACGGCATGCGACGACGGATTTTGATGTGCAACGGTCGGAAAGACTTGCCACGGCCGGATCCACGAATGCGTCGAAGAAGCGGGCGAACGCGGTGATGCCGCCGACTACGGTCACCACGCCGAGTACGGCAAGACCTTGCGGTACGAACACGGTTTGCCCTTGCGAGATGGTTTCGCTGTCAGGCTGGTAGAAGTAGACGAGCCAATTCGAAATAATGCCGGAAAGTAGCGCCCAGCCGAATTGGCCGACGGCGAAAGCCCAGACTTTGGGCATCGGCAGGCTCTTCACCGTTTTTGTTGTGCGCATGGCTGCACTTGCATTCTCGACGTTCCCCATATCAACCTCCATGTTGACGCCCTGCCGGCAACTGTACCATGCGCCCCATCGCGAAAGTCCCATTTCCCCCAGCAGCTGGAGGAAATGGGCGGGTAGCATCGGAGGCATGGATTCTTTGACGCAACGCATGCCGTTTGTCACGGCGTTTTATAGGGCGCTCGGCACCGGTATGGTGATTTCCGTGGATTCGCCGATCGACGACAAGGTGCGTTCCGCAATGGAATCGCTCATTGAGGATTACGAACACGTGCTGTCTCGATTCCGCAATGATTCGCTGATTGCGGCGATCGGCAAGGCCGAGCATGGCGGAAGTTTCGATTTTCCGGATTGGTGCGCGCCGCTGTTCGATCTGTATGATGCGCTATTTTCCGCCACTTCCGGCGCGATTGATCCGTGCGTCGGCGAGGATTTGATTCGACTTGGATACGATGCGTCGCTGAGTTTCACGGTTACGCAAGATGCGCCCGAGCATTTGGGCGCATTGCGCGGACGCGCCGTTTGGGGACGCGATGTGACCCGCCACGGAACCACATTGGTAACGCATGAGCCGGTGCAGTTGGATTTCGGCGCTGCGGCAAAGGCTATCTCGTCGATCTGCTCGGGCGCATGCTGCAGTCGTCACAATTCGTGATTGATGCGGGAGGTGATTTGCTGATTCATGCGGAACAGCCCATTTCCGTCGCACTTGAGGATCCGGAAGATCAGTCCCACGCAATCGGAATCGCACATATTGCGAACGGAGCGTTGTGCGCAAGCGCACCCAGCCGACGCCATTGGAACGTGGCAGTCAACGAGCGCACCCAAATCGCCATTCATCATCTGCTCAATGCCATCGACGGACTGCCCGCGCAACAAACCGAAGCCAGCTGGGCATACGTTCCAGCAAACGCAACGCTCAATCTTGCACGCGACTACCCCACCGCCGTTGCGGACGGCCTGGCCACGGCCCTGTTCGTTTCCGACGTAGCACAACTGCAACGCACGTTCGATTTCACATACGCAACATTGGACGAATCCCGCCAAATCGCAGTCAGCCGCAACTTCCCGGCCGATCTCTTCCTGCGATCCGCATAACAGCCGAATACCAGCCGAAATAAACAAAGACCGCACGTCTTTGGGGACGTGCGGCTCCTGTGAATCAGCCAGCCAGAACGGCGAATCAGTCGGTGAGGGCGAACTGGCTGTTGTAGATGTCGGCGTAGAAACCGCCTTTGGCGAGCAGCTCCTCATGCGTACCGCTTTCCACGATGTCGCCATGGTTCATGACCAAAATCATGTCCGCATCGCGGATGGTGGACAGACGGTGCGCGATCACGAACGACGTACGGTCCACGGTCAGCGCGTCCATGGCCTTCTGAATCAGCTCTTCCGTACGCGTATCGACCGAAGAGGTGGCCTCGTCGAGAATCAGAATCGGCGCATCCTCAACCATGGCTCGCGCAATGGTGAGCAACTGCTTCTGACCCTGCGAAAGCGTGGCCTTGTCGTCAAGCACTGTGTCATAGCCATTCGGCAGCGACATGATGTAGTGGTGCAGCCCCACGGCCTTGCATGCGTCCTCGATCTGCTTGTCGGTGACGTCCGGCTTCGAATACGCGATGTTTTCACGCACTGTTCCACGGAACACCCACGTATCCTGCAATACCATGGAGAACTGGTCATGCACGTTCCAGCGTGGCACGGACTTCGTATCCACACCATCAATCGCAATCGAACCGCCCGAAATCTCATAGAAACGCATCAGCAGATTCACCATCGTGGTCTTGCCGGCACCGGTCGGACCAACAATCGCAACCTTCTGACCGGACTTCACCGAAGCGGAGAAATCGTTGATGATCGTCTTGCTCGGATCGTAACCGAACTTCACATGACTGAACTCAACGTCACCGCGCACCGGTTTGCCGTTCACGCCGAGCAGCGCCTGCTTGTCGGATTCGTCGGCCATCTCCGGCTCTTCAAGGAAGCTGAACACGCGCTCGGAAGCGGCCGCGCAACGCTGCAGGTTCTGGAATGCCTGCGCGAACTGGGAAAGCGGCTGGGTGAACAGTCGAATGTACATCATGAACGCAACGATCACACCAAACTCGATCTTGCCATCCATCGCAAGCACAGCGCCAACCACGCACACAACCACGTAGCCGAAATTGCCGACGAAATTCATCAACGGCATCATCAGGCCGGAAAGGAACTGGCTCTTCCATCCCGAATCGTACAAATCGCCGTTGTACTTTTCGAACGCGCGAATCGAATCAGCCTCGCCGCAATACGCCTTGACCACGGTGTGGCCGGCGTACATCTCTTCGACGTGACCGTTGACATCGCCCAATGCGATCTGCTGACGGGAGAAGTACTTCTGCGAAACCTTCATGATTGCGCCCATGATGAGCAGGCCAACCAGGCTGGAAGCGATGGCGCACACCGTCATAATCACATTGTTGTAGAACATCATGATGAGCGCGCCCACGAACAGCGTGACCGACGTGATCAGCGAGCCGACCGACTGGCCGAGCGTCTGGCCGATGGCGTCCACATCGTTGGTGATGCGGCTGAGCACATCGCCGTAGCTGACCTTGTCGAAATACTTGAGCGGCAGCTTGTTGATCTTCACGCTGATGGCTTCGCGCAGCTCCTGTGCGGTGCGCTGCGTGACGTTCGCCATCATCCAGCTTTGCACGTAGCACAGCACCGCGTACCCCACATACAGCGCCACCAGCAGCCATGCGATGTGCGTGACCGCGTCCATGTCGATCGCACCGAGCACCGGCTTGCCATTGACTAGCGCAGGCAGGCCTTTGGCGATCTCGTTGGTCATGTCCTTGAGTTTGTCCGGACCGACGATCTGGCATACCGTGCCGATCGCGCCCAATACGAGCGCCACAATGATGGCGGGAATGTAGTGGCGGCAGAAATGCACCAGTTTCTTCATCACACCACCGAAATCCTGCGGTTTTTCAACGGCCCCGCGGCCGCGTCCCATAGGTCCTCCTGGCATATCAGCGACCCTCGCTTTCGTTCAATTCGCTTTCGACGGACGGCTTGCCGGTTTCAATCGGTTTGCCGGTTTCGCCCGGCAGCTTGCTTTCGCCCGACTTGCCGTCGTTCAATTCGTCTTCGCTCAGCTGAGACTGCGCAATCTGACGGTACACATCGCAGTTTTCCAGCAGTTCGCTATGCGTGCCTTGGCCGACCACCTTGCCGTCGTCGAGCACCACGATGCGGTCGGCGTCCATAATGGTGCCGATGCGCTGCGCGACAATCAGTTTGGTAGAATCTTTCGCTTCCTTGGCGAGCGCGTCGCGTACGGCACGGTCGGTTTTGAAATCAAGTGCGGAAAAGGAATCGTCGAAAATCAGGATTTCCGGATGACGATAGACGGCACGTGCAATCGACAGACGCTGTTTCTGCCCGCCCGACACGTTCGATCCACCCTGCGAAATCGCGGAATCGTACTGCTTTTCCTTGGTTGCGATGAATTCGGTCGCCTGTGCAACTTCACATGCGTTGCGCACGTCGGCGCGCTGTTCCGAAGTGAGTGTGCGATGCTCGTTTTGCGTTGCGATCAGCTCTTTTTCGCGCTTTCTGCCGGCCGCGGTCGAGGTATCGGTCATGTCGACGATGCCGGCATCGGTGGTGTCGAGCGGATTGTCGCCATAGCTGACATTGGATGCGATCGTGCCTTTGAACAGGAAGGATTGTTGCGGCACATATCCGATTTTGTCTCGTAATGCCTTGAGCGTGTAGTCGCGCACGTTCACGCCGTCGACGAGCACCTCGCCTTGCGTCGCGTCATAGAAACGCGGCACGAGGTTGATGAGCGAGGATTTGCCGGAGCCGGTGGAGCCGATGAACGCGACCGTTTCGCCCTTCTTGGCAGTGAAGTTGATGCCTTCGAGCATGGCTTCACGCGAATCCGGGTAGGTGAAGGAAACATTGCGGAATTCGATTTCGCCTGCTTGCCTGCTTCGCCAGCATCGCTGCGGGTGCCGTCGGTGATCAGCGGTTCGGTGTCGAGCACTTCGAGCACGCGCTGTGCGGACACGTCCGCTCGCGGCCACAGCACGAACACCATGCTCATCAGCAGGAAGCTCATGATCACCTGCACGGAGTAGCTGGAGAACACCACCATGTTGGAGAAGGTGGTGAGCTTGTCGGCCGCGTCGGCCGCGTCGATCAGGTAGGCGCCGATCCAGTACACGGCAAGCATAAGACCGTTCATGATGGTGTTCATCAACGGCATCATGAAGGCCATGGCACGGTTGGTGAACAGCTGGGTGTCGGTGAGTTCCTTGTTGGCCTTGGTGAACTTGGCTTCCTGGTAATCCTCGGCATTGTAGGCGCGCACCACGCGCAGGCCGGTGAGGTTCTCGCGCGCCACAAGGTTGATGTTATCGGTCAGTCGCTGCATGGACTTGAACTTCGGCATGACGAGAACCATGAGGATCGTGATGGAGACCAGCAGCACCACTACCGCGATGCCGGTGGCGAGCGTCCATTCGAGACCGTCTCCCGCAATCTTGCAGACGGCCCAAACCGCCATAATCGGCGATTTGACAATCATCATCAATCCCATGGTGATGAACATCTGAATCTGCGTAATATCGTTCGTGGAACGCGTAATCAGCGAGGCTGTGGAGAATCGGCTCATTTCAGCCGGTCCGAACGATTCTACCTTGCGGAATTCCATGGAACGCAGACGCTGGCTGAACGATGCGCCGATGCGTGCCGCGAAATAGCCGGTGATGATGCGCATGCTGCCGATCCAAGCGAAATAAGCAGCATTTTGCCGCCGGCGATCCAAATATCGTGCATTTCACTGCCGGGGGTTTCCACGAGGGTGGTGATGTCGGACATGTAGTCCGGCAGGGTCAGGTCAAGCCAGATCTGCCGACGATGCTGACCAGTGCAATGAGCATCTGGCCTATCTCCGCTTTGGAGAGGTATCGCATAATGCGGAACATGCTTGGATCCCTTCTCTTGTGTTGCGTTTGAAGTTTTTGCGATTGATGGATTGGTTGGATCAACTACATGAGTTGATCGAATTGCGATTAATGATTTACATAAGTCCTATTGAATTGTCTTACGATATTTAATTACTTACAGTGTAAGACAATCTCATATTTCTGTGTATTTGCTGAGAGCGATTCTTCTCAGCTCGGTCGCGCGCGGCCAACATATACCATTCGCGACACACTCGAGGCCGTTTGGCCAAGCTTACAGTCGCGAACGGCACATGTGAGGCGCACGCTTACGTGGTAGGCAGTCCCTACGCAGGATCTTCAGATTCGGCTTTTGCGAAGGCTTGCTTTACTTCTTCGGCGGTGGGGCGGGGCTGGCCAGGGATGCAGATGGTCACGTATGTGGCAAATTCCTCGGTAAGATCCACGAATTCGCGCGTGCGACGCTCCCCCATCTGCGAAAAGACCCAGCAGACGGCGTCGCGCATATCCTCGCGCTGCTGCTTGGCCTTCGCCCGCCCCTGCTCGGTAAGATTCACATGCACAATGCGTCGGTCGTTGGGATCGACCTCACGCTCGATCAGACCCTTTTTTTCCAACGCAGCCAACAGCGTGGAAATCCTGCCCGACGTGACCTTCAACGCGGTAGCCAACTGCGAAGGCGTTTGCGCGCCCTTGAACTCAAGCTCGCGAATAATGAATGGCTCGCCCTTGGAATCACGCGACATCGCCTGCTGCATCTGAGACTTCTTACCCCAGACCACTTTCATCAGCTTGTCAAACGACTCCCGCTCGAAGCCCACGCTTCACCTCGCCTTATTCGATGCCCATCAGTTATGTCTCGATAATATCTTTTACTGTAAACATTTTTCGATCGCAACGTGCAAGTACAGGACGCCCAAAAAAGGAAACGATAATCAGCAAGGAAGCATCGCAAGCTCTTCTTGAGTGAGCTGAAGTTGCGTTGCAGCGAAGGAATCGTTGATTTCCTGCGGATTGCGAGCGCTGGGAATGGTGAACAGACGTTCGTAACGGGTCAATTCCCACGCCAGCACCACACGCTGGTAGGAGCAACCACGTTGCGCGGCAACCGTGCGGAACGGATCGTACGCGCTCTGATCGAACGTATCGAGGAATCCGCCGAGCGGCGACCAACAGACGAAAGCGAGCCCCAATTCGGCGCAATGCTCCATCGTATGTTCCGGATCGGGATGCGACGGCGAGAACTGGTTTTGCACGGCGACCAAGCCGCTGCCGATAATGCCGCGCGCAAGATCGATCTGCTCGTTATTCACACGGGAGATGCCCGCATATTTGATCACGCCTTCGTCGAGCAGCTGCTTCAACGCGCCGCATTGGTCTTCGTAAGGCACCGCGGGATCGGGGCCATGCGAATACAACAGTCGAGCGTATCGACGCCCAAGTGCAACGCGGACTCCTTGGCGTCACGAATCATGGTTTCGGGGCGCGAATCCGCCATCCACCCGTATTGACTGCCCGCCGCCTGCAAATGCTGGCGTTCCTCGCCAGGCCGACGGCTGCATCCCTCAGAATCCCGCCCCTGAGTGTCCGATTCTGGTGAATCGGACATCTGTGCCCCAAATCCGGCACCCTGTTTGTCCGATTCTCCAGAATCGGACACAGGAGCAACAAAAGCGGGGACCTCCATGGTGCGTCGATAGCCGGTTTTCGTGGCGACCAGCACTTCATCTCGGGGGCCATTCCACGAAGTGAGCGCATCACGCACCAACTTTTCGCCGTAGCCAAGGTCTTCCGCAGTGCCGGTGCCAGGCTCGCTCGGCAGATAATATGACCAAGCCGTGTCCAAATAGCGAACACCCGCGTCCAAACCGGCATGAATCGTACGAATCGCGGTATCGCGATCCGGGCGCCCCTCAATCGCCAAAGCCATCGTTCCCATACCAAGCCGAGGAATCGCAAATCCTGCCAACTCGCCGTCCATCATCATCTTCCCCTTCCTTGCAAGCACTCAGCCGATTCGCACATGTTCACATCAAGACTAACCCAACGTGAACCGGCGCAAGCTTGTCGGGCGCGTGCGCGAAGATGAAGCACAACCGAACGGGAGCCGAAAGGCTGAGAGGGAGCTCATAGAGCTTCGACCGAGGACTTGATGCGGGTAATGCCGCCGTAAGGAGACGGGTTGTTCACGCCGCAAGACGTATCTCATCTTCCGTTCGCGATAACCGAATATCGCGTGATTAGGGTCACGGAGGGGCGCACCACCTCATAGGGTACGGTTCCTTCGGCGACCCTTTTTTCGTACCAACCTCGAGTGCCCGATTCTGCAGAAACGGACGCACAAGCGGCTCGAACAAGCGCCTACGTGTCCGATTCACCAGAAACGGACATCCGTGGACTGAAATAGATGCCGTGCGTGTCCGATTCTGCAGAATCGGACATTTAAAGACCAACAATGAACCTCCGGATGTCCGATTCACCAGAAACGGACATTTGGAGTGCAGGAAGCATGTGTCACGACAGACACAGAAGGGAACCGCAATGATCATCAACGGTAAGGAAGAGAACATCGCCACGCCGATCACCGTGGCCGAACTGATCGAAAGCAAGGGCCTGCGCGCCGACCGCGTGGCTGTCGAGCTCAATGGTGAGATCGTGCCTCGCACCAGCGTGCGCAGACGCAGCTCAAGGGCACCGATACGTTGGAAATCGTCACGTTCGTGCAGGGCGGCTGAACCACTTTCAAAATTCTTGCGATTACGACCGGCACGATGCACGCGTAACAATCGCAAGAACATACAAAACACAACCAACCCGGCAAAAACAACGCACGAACGGAAAACGAGAATACGAGAATACGAGAACAACCATGACTTTTGAACCATCCGCATCGCAGGCGCAGATCGACGCCCGCCAGCACGCTTTCGACAACCAGCCCGACCCGACCACGCTCGTCAGCCACGAAGAAATCCGTGCGGCCCTGCTCGACCGTCATACCGCAGCCACGCAAGACAAGCTCGACGCGGCGCACGTGGCCATTTGCGGCTGCGGCGGCCTCGGATCGGCCATTGCGGTGGCGTTGACCCGCATTGGCGTCGGTCACCTGCATTTGATTGATTTTGATCGCGTGGATATGACGAATCTGAATCGTCAGCAGTATTTTTTGAAGGATCTTGGGCAGTACAAGACGGAAGCATTGCGCAGTAACTTGCGTCAGATCAATCCTTTTATCGATATCACCATTGATACCGTGAAAGTGACCGACGAGAACGTGCCGACGCTGTTCGACAATGAGGATATTATTTGCGAAGCGTTCGACGTGCCGGAAAACAAGACGATGCTGGTGAATGCCGTGCTTGAGAATCTGCCGAACAAGAAGCTGGTGAGCGCTTCTGGAATGGCGGGATTCCGCAGTTCCAATTTGGTGAATACTCGTCGCGTTTCGAAGAATTTCTACTTCTGCGGCGACGGCGAAACCGCTCCGGTGCCGGGCGCTGGTCTGATGGCACCGCGCGTGGGTGTGGTCGCCTGCCATGAAGCCAATATGATCACTCGCTTGATTCTCGGCGAAGAAGACGCCTGACAGCGAAACGCAAACACAAACGCAATTGCAATCGCAAATCGCAACGAATGACACAACACTAATCGCATAGTAAGGATTAACCATGAGCACCGAAAACACGATCACCACCGCGGAAAAGGACTTCGCGGCGGCACCGAACGCCACACTTGACGAGCTGGTCGGCACCACCACGAACACCGCACTGCTGCCGGAACCGGATGCGCACGCATATGACGAAATCGCCACCGGCGACGCCGATCCATTGATCCTCGGCGGACACAAGTTCACCAGCCGTTTCATCCTCGGTTCCGGCCGCTACGATCTGAACCTCATCAAGGCGACCATTGAGAACGCGGGCACGCAGATCGTCACCATGCGTTGCGTCGCTGCCGTACCACCGAGAACAATCTGCTCGATTACATTCCGAAAGGCATCACCATGCTGCCGAACACGTCCGGCGCACGCAATGCCGAGGAAGCGGTGCGTATTGCACGTCTCGCCCGCGAAGTGTGCCAGACGGACTTCGTGAAGGTGGAGATCGAACATGAGGCGAAGTATCTGCTGCCCGACAATGAGGAAACCATCAAAGCCACGAAACAGCTGGCAAAAGAAGGCTTCGTGGTCATGCCGTACATGTTCCCCGATCCGATTGCGGCGAAGCGTCTTGAAGACGCGGGTGCGGCTTGCGTAATGCCGCTGGGCGCGATGATCGGCTCGAATAAGGGTCTGCGTGCACGCGATTTCATTGAAGTGATCATCAAGAACTCCAATGTTCCGGTGATCATCGACGCTGGTATTGGCCGTCCGAGCCAGGCTGCGGAAGCCATGGAAATGGGCGCGGACGCGGTGATGGCATACACGGCCATCGCTTCCGCCGGCAATATTCCGCTGATGGCACGCGCGTTCAAGAAGGCGATCGAAGCGGGTCGTGAAGCGTATTTGTCTGGCTTGGGCAAGGTTACGGAAGATCATGCCGTGCCGTCCAGCCCGACGAACGAGGCCGACTACATCGGCTGATTTGCACTGGATCCCGTAATGGGGATTCGCGCAAAGACCATGCTGAAAGGGGCGTTTGCCGAACGTACGTGATGCACTCACGTTCGGCAAACGCCCCTTACTTGTATCCTGCGTTACCTGCAAACGTTACTGCTGCAAGGCTTCCTTAAGATCGCGATTCTGGAATCGTTCGTGTAGCAGGCAATATCCGCCAAACGCAACCAGCCAAATCAGACCGGCAATCGCAGAACCAATCGTGTCCGTCGACAGGAACAACGTGACATACACGAGCACAAAGAACGTGATCGCAATCCAATCAAACACCTGCCAAGCGGGCATGACGAAACCGTCCGGTAGAAAATCGCTGCTCTGACGATACCTGTGGTGGGCGAGCATCGTCAGCACGTAAATGAAAATCACCACAGCGCTGGCGGCCGAAGCGAATAGCACGAACGCGCCGGAAATACCCGGAATCGCGTTGATGATCGGGGAGAACAGAATCATGCAACCCGAAGCGACGATCGCTTCGCAGGCACCTTGTGTCGGAAACCTCAGCCAAACGCGCCATCGCAGGCGACTCGGAATCCGAAGCAAGCTGATACAAGTGACGACCGGCCGAATAAATCAGCGAATTCAACGCCGACGCGGCAGCCGTAATCACCACGAAGAACACCAGGGCGGCGGCCCAATCAAGACCCGCATATTTGAACACCATGATGAACGGCGAACCGAACGAGCCATCGGAATTCTCGTGAAAGTTACGCCAGGGCACAATAGCCATGATCGCGATCAGCGCGCCCACGTAGAAGATCAGAATACGCATGATCAGCTCGTTCACCGCCTTCGGCAGCACCTCGCGCGGATTCTGCGTTTCCGACACCGTGACACCCACGAATTCGATGAGCTGGTAGGCGAAGAACACCATTTGGAAGCTCATGAAGAAGTTCATCCAACCGTTCGGCGCGAGCTGGAAGCCGTCGGTGATATTCGTAAGGCTCACCGTGCACCCGACACCGTGCCGTCCACGCCTTCGATGTGCGTGGCGGGGTAGCTGAAGCCGATGATCAGCATCACGATGGCGGTGACGATCAGACCGACGATCAGCGTGATCTTGATCATGGAGAACCAGAATTCCGCCTCGCCGAACACTTTCACCGCAATCAGATTGATGCCGGTGAGCGCTACGAGGAAGCACAGTTCGATCAACCACTTCCACGAGTTCAGGTCTATGCCGAATGTGCCGAAGAACGTTACGAAATATGTGCTTACGGCGGTGATTTCGGTCATGCCGGTCAGAATGAGCACGATCCAATACGTCCAGCCGGCGAACTTGCCCCACCCGCGGCCGAGATAGCGCGTGATGAAGTTGATGAACGTGTGCTGGCTAGGATCGCTGTACATCATTTCGCCGATGGCACGCATCAGCAGGAACATGATCAGGCCAACGCCGATGTACACGAAAATGATGCTCGGGCCGGTCAGTGCGATCGACTTGCCGGAGCCTAGGAACAGGCCGGTGCCTATGGTGCCTCCGATGGCGATGAACTGGACATGGCGGTTTTTCAGGCCTCGCTCCATTTCATTGCTCTGGTCGAGGCTTTCGACGGATTTGATGTGCGCGGCGCTTGAGCCCGCGGAATTGGTGTTCTCGGAAGTCATAATGTTCACTACCCTACCCCGCGAACCGCACATTGCGCCCGCCGAAGCTTTGTTTTTGGGCACGTACGCAGATTTTGCGGCACTGGCGCATCCCGTTTGTGGTCAACCGTGCCCATCCGACCACCTTATTCCCGTATTTTCGCCTCGCCATACCCCCCTGCCGCCCTATCTCGCCTATATATGGCAGATTCACGAGGTTGACCGCTACTTTCTCGCTTATATATGGCACTTGCTCACGGCAAAACACCACTTAGGGGGTACGTTTTGGGCGTATTTCCGCAGGCTGACTGCCATATATAAGCGAAATGGCTCATGACGCATGAGCAAATCTGCCATATAAGTGAGATACGCCCAACTGTCCGACACAAATCGCGCCTCGCTTGTCTGATTCTGCAGAAACGGACATCCACAGCACACTTTCAGTACTCCAGTTGTCCGATTCTGGAGAAACGGACATCCGCAACGCACTTTCGCCGCATTACTTGTCCGATTCACCAGAAACGGACAACTGAGACCCGTTTTTGCCTGTGTACTTGTCCGATTCTGCAGAATCAGACACTTACGCGGCATAACGATGGTCTGGGTCAGGCGGTGGCGGCGATTTGCCCGCGCAGTTCGGCGTTCGCGCGCTCCAGTTCGTCGATACGGCGTGCCTGCTGTTTGATGATGATGCTCGCGGTTCCCACGTCGATGCCGTCGTCGCCTTGCGCTTTGACGGGAATATGTTCCATCGTCCTGTTGATGATGCTATCGAGGTTGCGCCTCATCACGAACGCATGCTCATACCGGTTGACGAGTTGCGCGATGATCTCGCTGTCGCTCATGTTGCCGCTGCCGGTCACGGATTTGATGGCCGACGTTTTCCAACGATCCACACACCGTTCGATGCGCTTGTATCCGATGAGATCCGGCGGAAGTCCCGCTTCCCGGAAGATTTTGGTTGGCGATTCGCCTGTCAAGTAGCGGATGGTGCACACTTGCTTGAACGAATCGGCGTAGGTGATGCGATTGCGCGTTACGTTGGCGACCGCTGGCAGTCCGCGCAATAGTTGGATTTCCTCGTCGCTGAACGCTCCCCCACCTCGTGCCATGACACCCGCCTTTCCACTGTTTTCATGGATGTGCTTGCGATTGTAGGGTGCCATTGTCGTGAGATGCCCCCACCTGCAACCCCTGTATGATTGCTTTGGTTGACGCCTGTTTTGCCACCTACTCGCCACCTGCGGATACCTTTTTCATGCCGGATTTCGCCGTTTGGTACCGGATTTCACCCGCTTCGATCCCGTATTGCCCCGTGCAAAACCTTCACCCCTAAAAAGTATGGAAAGGCACGATAAGCGGGCATCCACGGATGGTTTCCGCGAATGCCCGCTTATTTCGTTTTTTTCGCTTATTGTTTCAGCGATTGAGCGCATATCAGCGCACGCGCTGGCGCGACTTGAGTGCGACGGTAACGCCGGCACCTGCCACGAGCAGCGCCACCACGGTGAAGAGGGTCGTGCCCGCAGCACCGGTAAGCGGCAGCTGGGTGACGTTCTTCACGTTCTTGACCTTGTACGTGTAGTTATCGGAGACCTCAGTGCTCGGAGCCAAGCCCCAGATATCGGCACCTGTATACTTGACGGCCTTACCGTTCGTAATGGTAACGGTAAATGCAGCTTTGAGATTCGGCTGGAAGCCTGCAGGAACCTCGGTCTCGGTGACCTTGTAAGTACCGTCCGCAAGACCCTTGAAAGTCACCGTTCCATTTGACTCGGAAGTCGCAGTAGCAGTGGACGGAGTCGAGGCACCGTTCTGTCCTTCGATCTCAAACTTAGCACCGGCCAGAGCATTGCCCTGGGCGTCGGTCTTGGTGAAGGAGAACTGACCGTTGGTGATGGTAGTGCTGTCAGTAGCTTCAGCACCATTGTCGGAGAGCACAACCGTATTAGTCACGGCCTTGCTGCCGGCGGCTTCCTCACTGGTAACAGTGGCATTGTAGGTCACAGCGATCTCTGCGCCTGCGCGCTGCGTCTGGATGGAGCGGATGGCAACAGTGAAAGGTTGGCCATTAGCGCCCCCGGTCACGGTGTAATCCGTATCCTTCTTCAGTTCGGCGTTAGCAACCTTCACCTTAAGGGAGTTGAGATTCACGGTCTGGCCAGCGCTCGGGGTATCCGTGTAGGTGTAGGCGTAATCGCTGTAGTACTGCGTGTTCTGCGGCACCTTGCTCGTAATGGTGTAAGTCACCGTCTGGCCGGCGGAAGCGGTTGCAGCGCTCACCGTCTTGCTCACAGTGGTGGTCTGGTTCTTAATGGTCACAGTTGCCTCAGTGAGCGGATTCAGCACGCCATCCTTAACGTTACCGGAGCCAACGAGGATTGCGATAGACGGAGTGGCAGCTCCATTGGTGCCAACCGAGTAATCCGCGTCCACAAACAGGTACAGGCCTGCAGGGAGCGTCACAGTAGCGGAAGTGCCATTAGCGGCAGCACCCAAATCAACCTCTTCTGCGGTACCAAGCTTGTCAGTCGTGGTCTTCAGCGATTCCACAAACTTACGGGAAGCGCTATTATTCCATGCACCATCTGCAGAATTGTCCACAGACAGCACGCCTTCGGCGAGCGCCCAAGCCATCAGATCGCCGCCATCGGTCGGAACCGTCTTATTAGTGCCTGCAACAGCAGCTTCGAGCGCAGCTTGATGCCGGAGTTATCCGTCACCGTGCCGGCAGTCTGCACACCGTACGTTGCATTATCATCAGTGCCGTACTGCACATAATCGGCGATCTTGTAGGCGTTCAGACTACGATTGGTCAGCTGCTTGGCGTTCTGAGCAGTGAATGTGAAATTCACACCACTCTTGACGACAGTGCCGCTGCCGTCAGCCTGTGCGCTGGCCGCGCCCAGAGCCATGCCGCCCAGCAACGTCGCAGCGGCGGCGATGCCTGCGAAAAGTTTCCTCATCTTCATGAGAATCCCCTCTCCTTGTGTTGTTGATGTTGTGTTTGTTTTTGCTGACGGGATCCGAAGCCCAACATGCTCTGGATCCACAAAATTTGTGATGCACGGCTGGACTGCCCTGCGAAGGTTGGTAGGGGCAGCCCAGCCCGAGGAACCATCTCAGACGAGACGTTTCTTGCTGTTCCAGATGCCAGCCGCGCCAACCAGCAGTACTGCGAGTCCGCCGATCGACCCACCAACCAGCAGCCATTGACGATCCGTGGTTCCGCCCGTCAACGGCAACGCCGACACCGCCACATACGTATTGGTGAATTTGGCGACATTCGCAGACTGATTATCAACAGTCTTGCCGTTGTCGTCCTTGACTTGCTTGATGCTCACTGTTGGCGTGCCCATATCGGCAGGAACCGTCACGGTTACCGTGTATTCCGCCAGGGAATAGTGCAGGCCGGCAATGGCGTTGGTGGGCTTGGTTTCCTTCACCGTGTAGGTGTAGGTGCCATCGGTCTTGTATACGATCTTGCCGAAGCTCGCCTCGTGATTTGCGGTATTCGCATTGATCGTGACGGAAGCTGAATCGGGCAATGGAGCGTTCTGGCTGGGTCAGAGCCGGCAATGGTGAAGTTGAAGGAGTCATCTTTCTTCCATTCACGACCGCTGATGCTCTTGGCCACCTTGATCGAACCTTCAGCCAGAGTCGATTTCTTGTGAGTGTTGGTGACAGTGACGTTCCACTCCTTCACATTGTCAGCCGTATTCGCGTCGGAATTGGCTTTCCACAGCTCGTCGGCAGTGATTGTCACTTTTTGACTCTCGTAAGAAGTTTCGTAGCCTGTAACAGCCTCTTCGACCACCTCATAAGTGTGACCGGGAGCCAGGTTTTCGAAAGTTGCCTTCCACTCCGTATTAGCCCTTGCCGTAACTTTGCGTTCCGAATTGTTTCCGTCGATCTTCAGTGTAAACGTCACCGATCCAGGATTGCCTTCTGAGCTCGCCTTGCCATCAGCATCAGCCCACTTCTTCTGCACTGTGATGGCACCGGTCTTGACCTGATCGACAGGCTGTTCCACATAAGGCGTATCACCGCAGGCGTGCGTTTCACCGTCACCCGAGTAGGCCAAGCATGCGCTGTCGTTGGTATAGAAACCAGGCTTACCTGCAGACGTGGCATTATCGGCAGCGTCAGAACCTGCACTACCAATCACGTTGTTATAGCCATCCTGACCGTCGTTCTTGTTCGCCGCATACTCGTTATATGCCGTCTGCGTAGCTTGATATCGAACTGCAGCGTGTAAGTCACACCGTCAGGAAGTGGCTCCGTGCTCTTCGGCGATGCGATAATCGTATTACCATTCACCTTGATATTCCATTGCGCAGTTACGGTAGTGCCATCATTGGTAACCACTTTTGCGGTTTTTTCAGGATCGTCATCAGCAAATTCAGCATATTTCGACAGCGTATCCTGAATGGTCACGCCGGTATATCCGTTGGTGCTCGTAATGGTTTGCTGAATGTCTTCGAAAACCTTCGACAGTCCTTCTGAGTTCGACGCAATCATGTAGTAGTTGCCACCGTCAACCCTTGTGCCAAGGTTCCTGTACGTCGTGGCATTCGGATAGTTGCTGGAAACAGCGTTCATATACGCATTGAATTTTCCAGAAGTATCCGAAGGATCAGCCTTTGAGAATACGCCGACACTGTAGATGGTAGTTCCCGAATCCTTCAGCGTTTTCGCATTCTTCACTGCCGTATTAGCGACACCACCGTCAAATCCACTATGAGAGTTCGGTTCTCCATCGGTGAAGAATACCACCACTTTTTTAGCATTTGCACGAGCACCAGCCAGCACAGCATTAGCCTTTTCCAAACCGTAATCGGCCCGTGTAGCACCTCCCGCTTGTAACGCATCGACACTTGCGCTCAGAGTGTTCATATTGTCAGTTAAATTATTGACAATCTGCGTATAATTCCGCTTTCCGTCCCACGAATCGTAACGGTCATTGCCAGTTGTGTCGCGCTTCGTCGAAGCAAACTTAACCAGCGAGACTCTAATCTTGTTGCCATTATCGGCAATAGCTGCGTTCTTATTAGCGGTATTCGTCAAGAATTCCTTCGCAGCCTTCTTCAATGCAGCAAGTTTTGTCGTCTCGCCCATTGTTTCACTCATCGAACCAGACACATCGAGCACTAGTGCGATGTCGACTGGCTGGGAGACGGTTTGCGAAGTGCTGGATCGCTTGCCCGTCACGTTGAGGTTCAACGTGTACGTATCGTTGGCACCCTTCTTCTTGGCGATGGTCTTATGATGTTCCGGCACTCCAAGCGGATCAGGCTTGGCAGTCACCGTAAAGTAACCTTGCACCGTATGATCGGCCGCAACAGTCATGTCAACGTAACGATGTCCATATTCATCTGTCTGAATCGCAAGGCCGGAAACAACCTTGCCATTGTCAGTGCCTTCGAATGCTACGTCATACTTAGACCAGTCCGTCGTGGTGCTTGTCAGGTAGAAACGAACCGTTTTCTTTTCACCGGCGGCGGCGAGGATTGGCAAGGTGCCGCTTTCCCTGGTTCCTGACGAGATCACACCCGATTCAAGACTTCCAGTTTCGCCCAAAACACCAGCATTAAATGTTGCGCTCGTATCGCCATTGACGGTGATCTTCGCAACAGCCTGCGAGAAAATAACGCCGAACGCCGCACCCTGCCTTGAGCCATAACCACTGTTCTTCATCTCAATGGAAACCTGAGTTGGAGTGGACGTTGTATACAGACGAATGCCTTGAGGTACGCTGTCTCCATCCTTACCCGTGCAAGTTATGGTTTGATTGTCAGTCGAAAATTGCGGCTTACAGAAACTGTAATTGCTACCGTCTGTTGGATAAGATCCCAGTTGCGTAATCGCGGAACTGGAGGCGTACACCATTTGCTCGTCTTTGTTAGTGCTTTCCGCATCCGCCATAACGAACGAATACTGCAGATTAGTTACGTTCTGACCGTCTTTAGCAATGGTGATCTTTGAAAGCTGTATCCTCGAATCGTTCTGATATCCATCGTTTTGATATAGCGCGGGCTTGCTTCCGGCTGGGAAATCAGAATATCCCTCAACACCGAAGATTGCGTGATGTCCAGCTTCACCTTGGTATGTACGCTCATCCCACGTTGGCACTCCACTGGCGACGACCGTACGATTGCCGGAATAACGCGCGGTAAATGACATGGTCAGGCCACCGCCGAGATTCACGGTCATTTTTTGGCCGGCGTCTTTTTTGGCGGCATTTGAGTCGAACTTGGACATATCAAGCCAACACACGCGCTGCAAAGCATTCGTTCCAGCGTAAATACAGTTGGAATCAGTAACATCCGCCACTACGGAAGGGCTATTTTGCTCGGCGTTGACAGTTTGCGGATCGGGCTGCGAAGCGGTATCAGTCTGCGAGTTCGTATCCGAAGATGTAGCATCTCCGGCATTTGCCGCATTCGCCGTGTTTACGCCGGTATCCGTACCAGTGTTGGTATCGGATTCAGTGCCCGTAGGGTCGACGGAAGTATCGCCCGCATTGTCAGTGCCCGCGTTATCCGTGGCGTTACCGTCACCGGTCGTTTCGTTAGCAGTGGTCACGCTCTGGTCCGTGGTGGTTTCCACAGTGGTCGGCGTATCTTCCGCAAGCGCGGCGGAGGTGGTGGCATAACCCATGCCGCCCAGCATGGCGACCGATGCGAGCACAGCCACTATACGTTTTGCAAGTCCTCCCCTGGGCTTCGCCTCATATTCATGTGCATGCCTCATGAGCATCCCCTTAAATCCTGTGCAATCACACGTCTCACGACGCGCAACCTCTCTTCATGCCAAGATTCGCAACATCTTCTACGTGCCCGGAAAATCCTGACAGTACTTCAACTCTGGAAGCTAGAGGAAAAGGGACTGCCATGCGTACACCCTAAGTGCGGGAAAGTCAGGTATCGCACAATCGATGGAAATTGCTGAATCGCAACACAAGTCACCCACGAAGAGCACCCGACGTTATCGCGAAGAAACGATGGGATAATCACTGCAATGACGCTTCTTCACACTTTCGTAACCATTAGTCAATAATGGCAATCACGCATGCTCTATTCGCCAACCACAACTTTTATATTCAAATTGCATGTCAGACACGCCTTCATGCAGTAACCGAATCAGCCGCGCTTCGGCCACCAAGCAGCATGCCTGCGAATATGCCACGGCTTGCGTCGCAACCAAACCAACAACACGCCCACTACGAGAGTCGCAATACCTGTGATCGCACCAATCGCGCGGGCATCCTTCACCGCGTCGTTTTCGGCGGGAATCTCATCTGGAATGGCGGAACGTGTGGCCGAAACCAGCAGACGGTGCGTGTTGACGCCATACGGCGTGCAGGTCATCAGGGTCACGCGATCCTCACCAGGCACGATTTTCAGCTGCGACGTGTCGTTCGGCTCGATCACCGTGATACGGTCCACCTGATAGCCGAGCGTTCGACCCATCACTTCGATGTAGAAGTAGTCGCCGACACGCATTTCATCGAGCCGCGTGAACATGGCCGCCTCGACCAGTCCGCGATGCCCGGTGAGCACCGCATGCGTGCTCTTGCCGCCGACTGGCAGGCTGCTGCCGTACAGGTG
>ENA-OQAS01000051-OQAS01000051.1-human-gut-metagenome-genome-assembly--contig:-NODE-51-length-57245-cov-3.811671_pt1 | contig 57245 bp, 76 predicted proteins | sample MGYA00242733_ERZ504523 | MGnify/ENA primary metagenome ERZ504523 (study PRJEB26092, sample SAMD00036239) | human gut metagenome | host: Homo sapiens | study: EMG produced TPA metagenomics assembly of...
TAACAGACAAGCCATGACCTGACTGTTGATTTAAAATTCGTTCTTCAGGACACCAGATTTTCCAATTAGGGTGTGATAAAACCTTTTTGGGTATATATCCTGATAATTTATTGCCTAGAACACCAATTTCTATCAAGTTTTTCAGATTTTCAATACTTTCTGGTAAAGTTGCCTTCTAAATTATTATGTTGAATATTCAATAGAGTAAGTTCTGTCAAGTCTCCAATACTTTGTGGTAAATTTCCTTCTAACTTATTGTTATATATAACCAAAGACTGTAATTGCCTTAAATTACCAATATTCTCAGGAATTTTTCCAGTTAAAGAATTATAAGCTAGATTTAATTCTTCAAGCGAAACAAGTTCACAAATAGAATTGGGAATTCCTCCTTTCAAATTATTATAAGGTAAATGTAAACTATTCAAATTAGGTAAGTTCCCTATTTCATCAGGTAATGTTCCGGATAAATTATTAGTCGCCAAATCAATAGCCAATATCCTAGTAGGGTTAGTAAGAGCAGTAATTCCATACCATTCGGAAACTGGTTTGTCACTACACCAGTTTGTATTATTAGTCCAATTATCGCCATTGGTAGCTTTATACAGTGCTATCAATGCTTCACGTTCTAGATCTATACGGCTTTGCTTAATTGTAACAACCTGCTTCTTGTCGCTATTCTTATCTTTTACAGTAATAGTACCTTCTCTGTCTTTCTGCTCTGTATTCTTGGAGATAGCGAAACTTAGATTATATTCAGTTAAAGCACGTGTCGGTTGTACTTGCTGAATCCATGTATCTGAAACCTCTACATCAAACTCCAGATTGGTTTGTACCGCTAGATTCAGCGTACCGCCATCAATGCCGAACTGATATTCGTTACGAGCAACAAGGATAGCACCTTTATACATCTGATAGATTGACACTGTATCAGCCACATTCTCATCTTTCGGATTATAGAATACAATCTTAGCCTCCCTAGAATCATAAGTATCATTAGGAGATACAGTATAATGGTGTGTATGCGTAGAGACCGCACGGCTTTGAATCTCCGTTATCCAATCTACATCGGATAGCATTTTAACCTCATAATCGAGTGTACTTTTTATTTCAATATCTACATTCCCACCTTCTTCTGGAATAGTGAAATCCTTTTTCGTCAAAGTTATAAAGTCCTCGAATCCCTGATAAACCTTAATCGTTTCCGATAGTTCTCCACTCTTGATTATAATTTCACCTTCTCGTTTATCTCCGGTTTCATTAGGTTCTATGGTGAAATTCAGATTACTTGTAGTCAAGGCACGTGTCTTTTCGGTTTGCTGCTTAATCCAATCAGCCCTTACTTCAACCTCAAAGTTAATATTAGCTTTCACCTCTACACTGATATTTCCTCCCTTGCTTGCTACCTCATATTTGGAAGAGGTTACGGTTAAAGCGTCTTTCTGTTTTTGGGTTACGACAATGTTTTTAGAATCCGAACCACATTTCAATACGACTGTTGCATTGCGTTCGTCGTATGTTTCATTGGTTGTTGCAGTTATAGTTATTTCATTCTTACCTTTACTACCAGAATTTGGAGTAACCGTTATCCAACTTTCAGCACGTGTATTAACTAGAGATGCAGTCCAATCGGCAGTAGTAGTAAATGAAATACTTGCCGTACCACCTTCTTGTGATAGTACGGGATTTAGATTCTCCGAACTTGGTATTGTTATTTCTGGAGAGGGTTCGGGTGGCGTAGGCTCATTGTTGTCATCCTTACAAGAACATACTACGAAAAGCAGTAGTATGAATAATGGGAATAAATAATAAATTCTTTTTTTCATAAGGCTTATTTGGAATAATCGTTATAATCTGGTAAGTGTATAATATTATGAGCTTCCACTTCTTGTCCTAAAGAATACTCATTTCTCACATTCTTTAGAGCTTTATCCACTTCTGCTAAAGAACACCCCTCATCATTAAATTTAATACTAAAAAAAGAGCACCGATTTTTTGTTGGTTTATTGTATTCTACTATAGCATTACAAAAAACAAGAGCTACCTTAATAGCTTTCATAATTGTTCTCCAATCTTTCATGACTCAATCTCCTATACACCTATAAGTCCTCCAAAGTCAGCATTAGATTTAACTATACAAGAAAGGCGTGAGAACTTGTCCTGCTATTCATTGATATTCTGGTATCTGGAAAAACCTTGTAAGAATGAATATGAAGAAACAATACTCACGCCATTAGCTATGTAGAATGATACAGCATTGGCTATACCACATACATGCAAACAGAATGAGCGTTACATTGTCTCTATCCTCTTACAGTGAAATTTTCCAGATTTCGAATATCAGGATAAAGCAAAAAACGCTTTCTATATATCCGACCATTTCTCCGATCAGACACCGCAAAGATAGTATTTTTTTGTTCAATGTAACGCTCTTATAGTGAGTATTATTTCTTCAAATATAAGGAAAACAATACTTTCCTGGGCGGCAAAATTAGAAAATATCATTGAACGGCAGGTTTGTTATATGATGGAATTGTAACCTTTAAGTAGATATTACATTACAACCAAACCATAAAAATAAGTTTAGCATATAACCAAAGACAAAACAAATACAAAAAACAGTTCATAATGACAGTTCTCCCTTTCTTTTATTTTCCTTGTATGCCTGCTATTTCAAAATAGAAATCGGTTAGTCGAAGACAGAGGTACAGACGAAGTATGAGTATGGTACATAACCCGAAGGGATGTTATAAAAAAACTGACAAAACACTTATTCTTTAAGCATTTGTACCTAATTTGCACACTTTTTATAACACTTGTCTTCAGTTATGTCATACATTCCACTTCGTTCCATACTCTTGACTTCGTCCAACCCCGAAGAAGAAAAAAAAGAAACCAAGTATTACCTCAGTTTCTCTTCTTGGTTTGACTATAACAGATTGAGTTCTGTCTCTTCTCCATTTTGATAGCAATAGATGTCTAGATTTTCTATAACCATCCACTGGCAATTATTTAGCCTGAATCCGTATTTTCCTTCGATAGTTATAAGAAAATCTTCAAAATCATCGTAGTTCTCCGATTCCCTTAATTCTTCATCTGTCAGTCTTATGATATTCAGACAGCCGACACAAAAATCTAAAATCAATACATACTTAGGTCCCATAATTTCAATCCTTTTTTAAGTTATACCTTTTCAATAATATACTCACCTGCGAGGCCCTGAACTCTTTCCCCATAGCTGTAACAAACCCTTCACTGTTCAGGATTCTGGCCATTTCAGACAAACTCCTGTCTTCTTTTACCAGGTTTTTCAACAATGCTATGGCTCTCTTGTTATTGGGATTGTCAAGAGCTTTCTGATGATTGGTCTTATTACTATTCTTTACCGCTTGCTCCAGTTTGTTCAACAGGTTTTCAGATTTACCCAGTTTATATCCCTTGCTTTCTTGGCTTTCAGGGATTGTTTCGTTCTCTGGCTGATTAATCCGGCCTCATATTCCGCTATACTGCTGATGATATGAAGTACGAGTTTGTTAGCCTCCGGAAAATCACAGAATACTATCTCAACATCACTCTCCAACAATTTACTGGTGAAAGCGACATTTCTACTTAATCTATCCAATTTTGCTACAATCAGGACAGAATTTGTTTTTCTACATAGTTCCAAAGCTTCTGTAAGTTTAGGTCTGTTGGATTTACGGCCACTTTCTGTTTCAATATATTCAGCAATCGTTTTTCTATCCTTCAAGTAATTCTGTATTATTTCTCTCTGTGCCTCCACGCCAAGTCCTGAGATTTCCTGTTTCACCGTGGACTGCCGTAAGTAGGCTACATAATTTTTCTGTTTCATAATTAACACTTGTTTAACGCTCTTCCCGGTTACTGAATGTCCGTTCAATAACCTTTAAGCAGGTTCATAAAAAAGGCTTTCCATGAGATTTCGAGTTCTTATAAATTCTACTCTCCCACAGAAAGCCTGTTGTCACATTTCCCGATTTTTCAAAGAACCGCTAATACTTTATAATATTATATGTATCAGAAACCCTCTTTTCATAATCATCGGTTTTCTCCACAAGTTCATCCACCACAGAAACAAGCATGTCAAAGTAGATGTCTTCCCTCTTATCCCTGATCTCTCCATCCTCACCAAGTAGATAAACTTCAAACAGGTCAGCACCCTCATTCAATACAATCTGAACTTTCCGGTATGCTTGAATCCATTGACCCTGAATTCAAGACCACACTTAATTGCTTTCACTGTCTCAATCTCAACTCCCCAGGACATAAGGACGGGGAGATTGGATTTCAGGATGGACCAGATATACTTAGCCAGTTCCAAATCGTAGTTCTTATCTCTTTCCATAATCCAACGTTTTTAAGTTCTATCTTCTTCATCCTCATCCCAGAACATCCGATAATCTTCACATATCCTTCTATAATCCTCCAACCGAAGTGTGGAAAATTGGTGGAATACATGTCACAAAGGTCTTCAGGGTTAAAGTCGGGTCATTGTTCAGCATATCATAAACCTCATCCTCAAACTCATAGGGACTGAAATATGAATCACTTTGTGTATGGGGATAAGTGTCGGTACAGTCCTCTATGATATGTTCTATAAATCTCAGACACTTCATCAGGTCTTTCTTCACTGTAATCTCCTCATCGGTGTGGGCATTGTAATAACCACATGATACGTTGATACAAGACACTTCCAATCCTTTCTCTTTCAAGGCCAGAACATCAGTCATCAATCCGTTCTCCTCTCTGTAACCCCATTTTTCAGGTTCCATCGCTTCAATGAACCCTTCGGAACACAACTCGGAATAACCTATGTTTGTAATAAGGTCTGAATTGCCTTTACGGTCAGGCTGGATAACAAACCTTACATCATCGAAGAAAGACATCACCGCCTCAGAACTTCCCTTGCAGCCTGTTTCTTCCTCTCTAAAAAAGACTACTTTCATAGAATCATATTTCTTCAGGCATTCAAGACAGATGAACACTCCATTTTTATCATCGGCTCCCAAATTCTCAAACCTCCTGTTCTTTGGCGAATAACCGAATATGACTTCCCTTGTCTCCACCGCCTTGAAATCCTTTGAATGCTTGCAGTGTGAAACCTGGTCGATATGGCTCACTAAACAGGGATAACTTTCCGATTCTCCCTTTACCACATACAGGTTCCCGAACTTATCCTTTGACACGGATATGTTTCCGGGAAGCTGTCTTATATAGGAACAGAGGAACTTTACCATCTTCTGTTCCTTTCCACTGGGACTGTAGATACTATACAGCCGCTTCAATAATTGTATATTCATGATTTATCTCTTTTTTAAGTTTATAGCCGTATGGAAGGTTGGTACTTGGATTTACTTTATCAAACACCTCATTGTCAAACTCCCATGCTTCCTCATTTCTCAATAACCGGCATAATGTATCCGTACCGATGCTTTTATTCTCATAGATACCTTCCGGTTCATTCCAGATATTGATCCGGGTAATGTCGGTGTAATCCTCATACCATTCATCATCATATTCGGAGTAATGCCAGTTCTCCCGCTTGAACTCATTTTCCGCTTTCTCCATACAGTCCTTGCAGCAATAATATTCCTCCGTCACTTCCGAGTACATGGCATCATCCAACAAGATATATGTTCCACATTCATCACAGCAGACACAATCGTTTTCATGGTGGTATTCCTGTGTTGATTCTATCCATATAAAATCATCCAGGTTTTCAACGTCTACCCGGATCTCCCTTCCGTTCCGATAGCAGAGTCTTGTATCATCACAATAGTATTGGTGGTAATCATCCATTCCCGATCGTCTTCATCGCCGTCAGTATCACCATATAAGTTCAAGTCTGTGGTGTCAAGGTTATATGAAAAGTGTGAGTTTCGTAGTTATAGGCTTTATTCAGGTTATAACTGTACCATTGAAAGAATCCTGATAAGAAAGCGTGTCTTCCAGTTCCAGATCACAGTCAATCTCAAACTTCCTGTCGGATAATGAGTTCCCATGAATATCTACAAATGCGTTAGCTTCATGGCAGGATGCACCCACGATTTTATAACCGTCTATATGATCACCTTGAATGAGTTTGTCAATCAGTAACCGTTTCAATACATCATCACCTCCTGAAGAGTATTGCCTTTCAAGCAACCTCCATTTCTTGCCATCCTGATCCGTAACGTCAGTAAATAGAACGGATCTTGCTACAACCAATCCTGTTTTGTCTGTTATGTAAGCCGCCTTGGCTTTTACCGAATCACGATAGAATGAGGTCCGGTCTTCGTCCACCATACATGAACCGAAATTACCCTTGCAACAGTCACTGTCATAGATGCTCCTGAAATCATCGTTGACATGCAATTCTATATCAGGAGTATAACCATAAGTATAAGTACACCATTGCTGAGTGAAAACATCTCCTGCAATCCAGTTTACTACACTGGGTGAGAGCAACTTTCCGATCTCTGTTTCAAGAATAAGCTCTCTCATGAACTTTCCGGCCCTCATCTTGAAGATCCGGTTACGCCCGACATTTATATAGCGGATTGAATTCTTGTCCAGATCCTCACATATACCTTTGGTTTCGTCAGTCTGATATCGGGAGGAATAATAAACCTTGCCTATCAGTTCTACTTTATAAGGCAGTTTTTCATCATCCTTTCCTGATCTGACAATGGCTTCAACCACTTTTTTCTCCAGGTCAGCCATATTATATATATGCAACAGGGTATAATCATCATGCTCCCTGCAATACCTGAGCAGTGCAGGATTCTTCAGATGGCCCAGCAGTATCCTGTTCTTTCTTACCACCGTACCGTTATCTCTTTTTTCAAGTCCGAAACAGGCCTTGAATCTTTCGTAACCATAAAAATTATAGTATAACATAATCTTCTGAATTTTAAATTGTCGGTAAATAAAAAAAGAAGAGATACTTCCTTTTAATCGGAAATATCCCTCCCCGGAATATTAGTCTTGGTATGTCTCAACCGTGTCAGATGAATGGTATCGTATCCTCTTCCAGAACTCCCGATTCCACTATCTTCTTACATATCTCATGGGAAGCCTTGTTCCTCAGGTCATATCCGTAACCTTCACTTCCCATTGTTTTAATCACTTCAACCATACTTCTGAATAAGGTCTGTTGCAGGGTCCTGTGGAATGTAGTCACCGCTGAAGCGAATCTTTTACCATTCCACCCATAATCGTTCAAGGCATGTTCAAGCTCTTTTGCAGCCTTGAATTCTCTGCTGTTTTCCAATTCATGTCTTTCCATTTCTTTGTTTATTGATTTTTAAAGGATTCAACAAAAGGGAGAAAGACTATATTTATCCTTCTCCCTTGTGAGTCAATTTATTTTTCAGGTCTAACTCAAAAACCATCCGTAATTCTCAGTATCTTCACCGTTTAAAGCTTTTTGGATACCAACCGCAAAATCAGTGCAGTTCTGATTTCTCTCCAGAAACTTGTCAATATAGATTGTTTGGCGGCGTCATTGAGTAGCTGCATCAGATCCCAACAAGTGATATTCTCTCTGCCACACAATCCGAAATTTGGATTCTCTATATAACCTTTCGTAGCCGCATTGACATTGGAATCACCTAAAATCACCTTGGGCAATTCTTTAAGTTGTGAAGCGGGTAAAGCTTGATATAATCTGAGCCTACCAATTATCTGACAGAACTGTTCCTGTGAAATCCTCGTCCTTCCCAGGTTTTCAAGTAACCTGAGATTCTGTTCGGGATTAAAGTCTTGAAATAGTCTGAGTGCTGAACTATATATATCTGCATCACTCATTACTTCCAGTCGTCCGGTCAAACCATCATTGGTCAGCATTAGATTTGAACAAACTTTCACTCTCCATCCTATGAATATCTTGAATTTTTCGGGTGATTTTCGGTTGTATAGGTTTTCCTCATTCAGACTTCTTACACCTCCGATACATAAATGTACTTCTTCTCCGTTCATCATTCTGCTCATAGACCTGATATGAAAACAGAAAGCCATACGTTGATAATAGATAGTCTCGTCCTCAGGTTTAAGTTCCTCCTTCTTTTTGGTTAATGCTCCCGGAACCCTGCCCAGGATTTTATGTGAAACTCTGATCTCTGTGTTACCAAAGTTCTCACCCGTAAAATAGCTCCTTGCAGCCTCCTCGATCCGGTGTATGAATGTCTGGTGGCTGATTGTTAGTTGATTATCTCCAAAACTAGGTACAATGCAATTACTTTCCAGTTCTTCAAGTGTAATGCCCGAAGTGTTACTTTCAATAAAATTCGGATGCTCCTTCTGTTCCTCTTCAGATACGATTACAGCATCTTCGATATTAACTGCATCCATCATTCTTGTCATCATTCCGATTGTTCTTGGAATGACAGTAAGTTCATTAGTCATTGTTTCCATACTATTCTTATTTTTTAGTTGTTAATAATCCGGTAAACAAAAAGAAGTCGAAAAGTCCGTTATTTCTTCTTCAAACTCTTCAACTTCTTGATTCCTTTCAGTACCGAAGCTATCACCTCCAGCACCGTTATAACTACGTCCTGTGCCTTGTCATAATTCATTCATCGGACGTATTATCAGTTATTGTCGCCGCAGTATCCGTAGCGACTTTACCCGTGGCGGATTTTTTCTTTCCCAATCTTCCACCATACTTCTCGCAAGCTCGATCAATACGGAGCCTGCCACGATGATCTCCGCTACATTTGCGGCGATCTTCAATGCTTTTACCAAATTCCCATTTCTCTAATTTTCAATTGTTTGTTATTACGTTTCTATTCTCTTATATATTATTCTCACATATAAGGCTTTGAAGGATTCAAGAAAGGGGAAGAAAAAAGAAAAGCCGTCATCAAACCTCCTCGATCTGACTTGACTTTCCGATAGACTGCATACTTTGGGTAATCAAGACTAAAGCTGTGAAAACTACTCGTACCGTTGCTATCCCTCGAATTAAAGTTCTAACCATCATCTGAAATTAGATTTAACCCGGAAAATTACTTTTTATAACGCTTGAAGCTACGCACCTTATCTTAATGGTGCTGAATAATGCTCCAAGCTATTTTCTCATATATAAGGGTTTGGAAGGTTTCAGGAGGGAAAAAGTGGCTAGTCATGCCAGTGTTATCCGCCATCTATTCCTTACTAATCCTTTAGTTTTTAATGCACTTTCGATAGAACCAACATTAACATTCAAGGCTCTCTCAGCACTAGCCTTCGAATCGTACTTGTTTTGTGAATTATCAGATGTATCGGTTACAAATACTGGATGCCTAACTCTTGCAGCATTGATTCTTGCCATTCCTTCAGCAGAGATAGGATGCGGTTTGCCTTTCTTTGTTGCACTGCTTTTGGCTCTTGCTTCTGGAGACATAGCAATCCCTTTACGGCTGAAGATAGTTTAGCTCTGTGTTCCAGTGACTTTTTCTTACCCTTTAGTCCATTGCTGACCGCCGCACGAAATTCTGGAGACCTTTTCTTTCCCTTTAGTAGCTCACTTAAATGTTTCTTTGTCTCCTCCGTATGATGAAAACCGTTAGCCTTGCGTGTAGCGTTTCTTCTAGCAATTTCTTCTGCACTTTTCTTTAAGCCTGCACTCCCTTCGCCTTTATTTGAGGAGTTGTAGCCTTTATTAATCGTATCAAGCTTCTGAATGTAATAGGACTCACGTTCATGTAATTTTTCTCTTAGCTTGTGCTTGTCTGTGTCGGTGTAGGTTTCAAGAACTGTATAGGAGAATAATTTTATATCCCATAAGGCTCTGGCTTCCATTACTTTCTTGCCGCCATAATTCGTTGTTTTAGGATTATTCCACTTCCTGTTTCTTTCTGCTGGATCTAAAGTGCAACCAACATATCCCCAATCATATTCTTCTCCTTGATTTTGGTTTTTGCGGAGATATACAATGCCTGTATATACTCCATTTCCATTTGCTGTAATCATAATATTTTATTTTTAATTTGCCTGTAAAAACCGTACAGGCATTCGGTCTAAAATCTGCTGGTGATGACTGTCCTTTGATGAAGAAGTCTTATAGGACAGTCTGAATCAATCACCTCATAGGTAAGAGTACTAGACCTTTGTGAGTGCGTTTTTCAACTTTTAAGATATGTAGAATAGTTTGGCTGCTTCAAAATACAGAGATTGACACACAAAGATTATCAGGAATTATCAGTAACTTTGCATCAAATGATAATCTATTTAAAATGGTGCAAGATTTAAATCGCATAAAGATTGTCCTAGTTGAGAAAAAGAAAACAGGCAAATGGCTAGCAGAAAAACTTGGTGTTTCTCGTGTACGGTATCAAGATGGGCGAGTAATACTGCTCAACCAAATCTTAGTACCTTGAATGAAATAGCGAAACAGCTGGAGTTGATGTAAAGGATTTAATCAATAGTACTGAGTAACATGAATGTATTCGATAAACAAGATGCTTTTCTAGCAAAAATGCTGGAGGATTATAATAATGGTTCTTTTAAGAATAGCTATGTTTTTAAGCCCTATATGGATTGGAAACAAGGAAAAGGTATGAACATTAATCAGGCACAAAGCTGGGAAATGCGTGATGAAGCACAATCACAGCTTGATGATTATTACAATTGCTATCCTCATGCTTATGAGAAGATGGATTCAATCATAAATAATGATCCGTGGCAAATGTATAAAGGCTATGGAAAGGATAAATATATGGTTTCTTACCTAGAAGCTATTGATAGTGAACTCACTAATATTCATAGCTTATTGTCTTAAAAATAACCCAGTATATACAAAAAACAAATAAAAGATGCCCAAAAATATAGCTTCATTGTTCTCTGGTTGTGGAGGTTTAGATTTAGGATTCTCTGGAGGTTTTGTGTTCCGCAATACAGTGTGTGAAAGATTAGATACAAATATAGTTTTTGCAAACGATTTCGACAGAGATGCATGGGCTTGTTATAATAATAATGAGCTCTTAACCAATGATGGAGTACACTCACGTCTTGGAGATATTCGAGAAATTCCTACTAATGAAATTCCAAATTTTGATATTCTGTTGGCAGGTTTTCCTTGTCAACCATTTTCAAATGCTGGTAATAGAAAAGGGGTACACGATGACAACGGAAGAGGAACTTTATTTGAAGAATGTGAACGTATTATTCGTGAAAAGATAGAAGTAGGTCATCGCCCAGAAGCCTTTCTATTTGAAAATGTCAGAGGTATTCTCTCCTCAAAAATGCAAGATGGAGTTACAACTGTGCCTGATGAGATTCATAAAAGAATGGAAAACCTAGGTTATCAAGTTTCTATGAAACTTGTTTGTTCTTCTGATTACGGAGTTCCACAAAGAAGATACCGTGTTCTAATTGTTGGTATTGATGCTACTCTTGGTGTTGGCGCATTCGATTTTGACAGATTGAAGGAAGTAATTCAAGAATACAACATACCTTCTGAACATTTTGGACAAGATGAAGAGCTCTTATTAGGTAGAATACTTCAAGGAGTTCAGGAACAAGAAGATAATGTTGTATGGGAATATAGTGCAACCACGCAACATACTGTCAATTTGATTGGCGGATGTGAACATGGAGCAGAAGCTATGAATCTGTTTTCAGATGGTTATACAAAAGATAGTCTCCCTCAATCAGTATTTACTGGTCGCTCGTGGAAAACATTCCATACGAACTACTTTCACCTAGATTTAAAAAAATTGCTGATGACCCAAAGAAATATCATGCACCTAATTTCTTTAGAAGATTTGCATATGGTGAAATAAATGGAACTATTACTGCATCTGCTCAACCTGAAAATTGTGGAGTTACACATCCTGTAGAAAATAGAAGATATTCGGTTAGAGAATGTGCAAGAATACAATCTTTCCCAGATAACTTCTATTTTGGGAATATTCCATTGCAGTCTCGATATAAGGTTATTGGCAATGCAGTACCTCCAGTACTAGGTTGGGTTGTTGCCAAAGCATTGTTGAATCATCTAAATTAAAATAATCATGACTGAGAGTAAGGCTTATTTTTTGGGTATGCTTGTCGGTGGCGGTATTATCAATGATTCTAGTTTTAATGTTGTGTTACCATTCGTAAATGGGGAACCCTTGCAACTAACATTAATGACATTGCCGCTGACGTTGTAACTCAAATTTCACGAATATGTTTTGAAACGTATGGCTTCCATTTACAATTCGAGATAGGTAATGGTAAATGGTTTTTATCCCCATTAGAATGTATAGACATCGCTCCAATCCGAGAAGATTTAAAAAATCTTGGTCTTCCAACTATAGGTACATTATTAAATAATGCGGATTTAAGTCTTGCAAAGAAAACTCTGTCTATAAACGAAGCAGAGAGCTTCATATCTGGGATATTCGACACAAGAGGGAGTTTAGCAAAATCTCATAGAAGATTCGCTGATGATGCACCAGTTGTTTCTTTAGAAATCCCTGGAAGTACTAAAAACTTTCAATTCGTTGTTCAGTTGTGCTCATGGCTTCATGAATTAGATACAACAACAGATCAAATTCTTTACAATCATCCTTGTCAACAATCACCGAGTGATCCATACTACAAAGGATGGAAAAAAGGATTTAAGATTCGTTTTCTTGCTAAATCATATATGGAAACAAACTCCTTTGCATTAAGAGCTAAAGCAAGAGATGTTAGTTCAATGTCAAGAAGACAAACTAGGGAAGAACAAATTCCATGTGAAAATCGACCAGTAAGTGCAAATACACTATGTATTCATTCGGATATTTTTTCAGAAGATTTACCAAAAGAAGTTAGAGGAAAATTGTTCTTGCACTATTCTCACATCTGTGCAGTAATTGGGTGTCCTTTTGCTCCTATAAAAAAACTACAAGAATTAGCAAGACAATACCGCTGTTTCATATCAGCTCTTCCTTTGTTGACTAAAGACAACAAGACTGAGATAACAAAAGTGTTCAATAATATAAAAGATGAATATTTATCCGAACACGAGTTGTCATATTCAACTCGGAGAATATCCAGTTTATGCAATTCAGAAAGATTGCAACCATACAAGAAGCTTAAAGAAGGTTTGGCTTATTTATTAAGTGAACAATTAAATGGTGTACGCCATGTTGGAAGTATGAACGATATATTAAACAGCAATATGGATGCTTCAGTTGAGGTTACAACAGTCTCAGTTACAGGTTTCCCTCTTATGATTGTAAACCCTGTTAATGAGAGGGCTATTTTGGTATCATCTGTAGGAACTAATTTCAATAACACACTATTAGATTCCCAATTAACTGTTGATGGTCTTGATATAATTGTTAATAATGAAAGAAATTGATTTTTATCCAGATATTGCAAGGAAGTTCAAACAAAATATTATATCTAAATATCCTAATTTAGATGTAGCATTCTCCTATAACAAGGAACTTCCCCAAATGGTAAATGAGGTAGAAAATACTTAAGCTTTGAGTCCTGCTTCAAAGGAGCATTTGTTCCAAAACTAAAATTGGATATATTATTTGCGATTAGAAACCAACTCAATAATAAGAGTAAATTGATTCTGTTTGAAGTCAAATATGCAAAGGACTTATCTTTATCAAACTATTCTCAATTATTGGGATACTTACAGATTGCAAAGAAGATAGATACTGGAGTCCTTTTTCTTGTAAATAAAGGTGGAAGAAGCACCAATGGATTTTCTAATGATTTTACAGAAATAGTGCAAGCAAATGTTCTCCCTATGAACTGGTCTGTAACTGAATGTAATGATTGTACAGAACGACATTTTCAGACAGCTATCTGTCAATGGTATCAAGGTGGAAGATTAATGTGGACTGATGCTTCTTTATTAAGAGGACTTTCTTCAATAGATGAACTACTTTACGACCTTTTATAAGAATCACTATGCAAGATAACAAAGCGATAGTACCTCCAAATTTCTATAAGCCTTCAGAGCTTATGGGAATCTTCAAGAATTTCTTTTCTCACAAAGAAATCAATGCCTCTGTACTGTGTCTGCAAGGAATCTATTTCAAGTCAGACAAGGTTTATGGAAATGCTGCATGGGATCAACTGCGTGACGAGAATACATCCGAGAGCTTGACCGTTATCGTTCCTGTATCTCTGCGTAATGACCTACAGAATGGAAACCTTATCAGTGTTTACGGTACACTTGACAGAAGAGTGCAGAATAATGGTTCTATCCAATTCTTGCTTAACGTCAGTCGTATAGACAAGGTAAAGGATATAGCAGTTTCTGAGGATGAGGTGAAACGTGCTGAATGCCGTAGAAGGAAAGGTGAACTGGGTTATAAGAATGTCGATAGCATACTGGAAAACAAGCTATTTGTCAATCAACGCCCTAAAGTAGCTCTCATCTATGCCGATACTTCCATAACCAACTCTGATTTTGAGAAGGGATTGGCAGCAGCGAAGAGCAGTATAGATTTTGTGGAGAGCAGAATCAGCTTTGCCAATTCCCAAGCTCTGTGTACGCTGCTGAAATCGTTAGACAGTCAGGATTATGACCTTATCGCCATTATCAGAGGTGGTGGCAGTGGAATTGAAAAGCTTGATGACATTGCCGTTGTCGAGACGCTGACCAATCTGACAACAGCATGGATCTATGGGGTTGGGCATGAGAAAGAAAACCTTTTCATACGAAACATAGCAGACAAGGTTATCCCTATTCCATTTGCACTTGGTACATACTTCCGTGATACCGTTGAAAATGTTATCCAGAAACGTAACAATTCTCGTGCAGTACTGGTTCAAGAAGTAAAGAAGCAATACGAGAAACAGATTGAGGATTCCAACAAGAAGAATCAAGAACTGACCAAACAACTCGAAAGCCTTCAGAAGCAAAACAAGGAACAGGCTGAAACATCCCAAAAGCAAATCGCCGCTCTCACCAAAGCTCATGAGGAAAGCCAGAAGCAGATGAAGAATCAGGCTGAACAATTCCAAAAAGCTACAGAGGAGGCACAGAAACAGGCTAAGTCACAATCTGAGGCTGCTGAAAAGGTAAACAAGGAACTGCAAGAACGATTAGAGAAGCAGGGTAAGGTTCTTGCAGACATGACTGAACAGCAGAAGAAGCAACAAGGAGATTTCAACAAAAGTCTCAGCCAAATGCAAGAAACGAATAAAGGACTTCAGGCATCCGTGACAAAGATGACAAATGAGTTGATGACCGCACGGCAAAAAATCTCTGAATTGGAAAGCCAAAAGCCATCTACTACTGGTTATATTGTAGCCATTGTTATATTGGTTATACTGGTATTAATAGGATTTATGAAATAAAAAGTAAATTGTAAGATATATGGCATTAAATAGTAAAATTATCATCACGCTTCAACAACTGAAGGGTATTGGAACCAAGACTATTCTAAAAATAGCAAATACAGTAAATCAAAAGATTGAAACCTACGGAGATCTTTGTGATTTCTGGCTTAAACAGTCTGGTAAACTGTATGAAAAGCATAGTGCTGAGGATTTAAGTGATGCTTATAAAAAAGCAGAGCGTCTCATTGAAGCAAGTAAGAAGGAAGGTATTGGAGTATTATCTTACTTTGAACCAGAATTTCCAACCATATTAAAGAATTGTATCAACGAGGACGGTAAAGAAGATCCAGTAATTCTTCTCTATTATAGAGGAAATTTGAAGGCTCTCGAAAAACCTGGCATTGCAATAATTGGTACAAGAGAGCTACAGCGAATGGTATCAAAGCAGGAGAATATTTTGCCAGCGAGTTTGCCAAAGAAAACTTCAATATAGTTTCAGGATTAGCAATTGGCTGTGATACAACAGGACATCGAGGTGCATTAAATGTAGGAGGAACAACTACAGCATTTTTAGCTAACGGACTGGACTGGAACTCTATTTATCCCAAGGAAAATATGGAACTTGCCAAAGAAATCGTATCTAAGGGAGGTTTACTTCTTTCTGAATACCCAATTGGTCAGATGTGTAATAGATATGCACTAGTCGCTCGTGATAGACTACAATCTGCACTCTCGTACGCAACGATTGCTATTCAAACAGGCATAAAGGGAGGAACCATGCACGCAGTTAATACTACACTAGTTACACACAAGCCACTTTTTATGGTTGATTATAAAACCGAAGAAGATAGAAAGAACGAAAAAGTGCAGGGGAACATTCAGTTGATAGCACAAGGTAAAGCTCTTCCTCTTAGATCTGACAACATAAAAGATGCTATAAATAAAATTGACGTGTTTAGAGATAGACTGAATAGTCGCCCTAAGGATTTGAGTTTATTTTAAATTACTAACTACTAATCAATATGAAAAACATTATTTTTGACCTTGATTTAACTCTAGTTGATACAACTATATGCGAACCATCTAGACATGAAAGAAATTGGCAACAGCTTATGCGTTGATTCCAAAATGCACATTATACGAAGGTATTGATGAGGTTTTTGCCATCATCCGTAAATTCGGTATTAAATCCTGTATTGTCAGTACTAGTCCACGTCCTTATGTAGAAAGGTTAGTAGCACAGTTCAATATACCTGTAAAATGGATTGTTAGCTACCATGATGCAAAACCTATAAAGCCCCATCCAGCCTCGATGTTAAAAGCATTGGAGCTATGCAGTGTTCAGCCAAAGAAACAATATCTTTTGGTGATAGAGTGATAGACATTCAAGCTTCTAATGCTGCTGGTATAGAAAGCGTTGCCTGTTTTTGGGGAACGAAAGAAAAAAGAGAGCTATTGCATTCTGGTTATTCCCATGCCATTGTGAAGCCAGAAGAAATAATAACATTGATTAGATAATTTTTTAACTGATAGTATTATGAAAACAATTTGTGGCTGGATTGGTTGGATCATTGGAATGTTCTTAGGGTTTTCCGTTTGTAATTCTGTACCATTCTTAGGTTTCTTATTTATAATTGGAGGTATTCCTCTAGGTCGTTATATTGGTGGTCAAATAGAAGAAAGCAGAGAACAAGAACGCAGACGGCAAGAAGAGTATGCTAGACAAAAACAACAGGAAGAGTATGCTAGACAAAGACTCGCCCAACAGCGATCTGAAGCTCAAGCATTAGCTAGAAAATACCCTGAAGCTACAAAACATTATTTCAAACAGCACTGGGGTATAGTTAAATCACATATCTTTGACTATGATATAACGGATGACAAAATAGAAACATTGCTTAGTCATAAATGGTCTTATGAAAGAGACGAGCAAACTTTCAATGAGCAGTATAAAGCAAAAATTGAAGCAGAACGTCAAGAACAGCTCAGAAGAGAAGCTCAAAGAAGAGAGGTCGAAAGACAAGCTTTGTTAGCGAAACAACGTGCCGAAGAACAAGCAAAAAGATCATTGCCTGAAAAAGTATCTAATTGGAATGTTCTTTATGGAACATTGCACTATAACTATCTTCTCAACTATTATCCAACAACTTGTGACTTTGAAGCTACGCAAGATGAGTGGGATGATCGTTGGACTGTGTGGAACTTTAAAAATACACCGGGGAAAACATCTGAAACAGCCCACTCAGCAGTGTTAGACAAAATCATACCACAAATAAAATATAAATTAATCAATACGTTTGGGAAAGATTCACTACACCATCTAACTCTTGTGTGCATTCCTGCTTCATCTACAACCAAGACTGAAAGACGTTACAAAGAATTTTCAAGTCGTATATGCAATGAAACTGGTATGATAAATGCTTACGATAAAATACAGGTCATCTTTCTAGTGATGAAAAGAAATTCGGTGGAAGCGGAATCTTAACAGACAATGTTTCGTTTGACAGTAACTTCTTTAGAGGAAAATACGTCTTACTTTTTGATGATATTATAACTAAAGGTGAATCCATGCTTAGATTTAAAAGAAAAATGGAAGAGTTAGGAGCTATTGTCGTTGGTGGATTATCGATAGGAAAGACGAAACATGAACGATACTAGTGATTTAGTTGCCTATTAAACAAAACTCAAATCAAAAAATTAATAAGCAAATTTTTTATACAATGAAATCACCATATGCGATAATAACAATAATTGTTGGACTGATAGTTGCGTTTATGATAATGGGTCAGATGCCAATTATCGGTATTTTATGTCTCCTTATTAGTGTTATGCTTGGACTATATGCTGGGTATAAATCTAACAATGTGATAGATAATAGTACAAAAGATCAAGATAACATAGAAAATTCAGATAACATAAAAGATCCAGTATATAATGAATAACCTGAATACAAGATATGATGATATTCAAGAACAAAAAGCAATAGAAGTTGCCCGTTATTTAAAATCATCTGGAACCTCAATAAAGTTAATTATGGGAGCAACCGGATTGACCAAAGAAGAAATTGAAGAACTATAAAACAAGTTTCTCTATATAACACTGTTTAGGAGGAGCATACATTTCGTATAGTTCCTCTTTTTTTGCATGATTGGTTGTTTATATAAAGTTCAAAAATACCAATCTACCACCTAATAGTTAATTAATGTTGTAGCAATGGTAGGTGGCGGCACCAATCCCCAACCGGGAGAAATCAGTCTGGCTCACAACGGTTTGCTCTTTCTAGACGAGTTGCCGGAATTTAACAGAAGTGTACTTGAAGTACTTCGCCAACCCCTAGAGGACAGGCATATATCCATCGCACGAGCTAAATACAGTCTGGATTATCCGGCCAGTTTCATGCTGGTAGCCAGTATGAATCCCTGTCCATGCGGATATTATAATCATCCCACACGAGCTTGCGTCTGTAATCCCGGACAAGTGCAACGGTACCTGAACCGTATCTCCGGTCCTTTACTGGACCGCATAGATATCCAAATAGAAATAGTTCCGGTTCCATTCGAAAAAATGGCAGAACGCCATCATGCGGAAAGTAGTGCAAGCATACGCGAACGGGTTATCAAGGCCCGGGAAATACAAGCTCAACGTTTTGCCAACCATCCGGGTATTTACTGCAACGCACAAATGGAAGCCGGGTTACTCCATCTGTACGCTCAACCCAATGAAGCAGGGCTAAAATTATTACGAACTGCCATGACACGCCTCAACCTGTCGGCGCGCGCATACGGTCGTATTCTAAAAGTAGCGCGTACCATTGCCGATCTGGACAACAGCGAACACATTACTTCCATCCACCTGGCAGAAGCGATAAGCTATAGAAATCTTGATAGAGAAGACTGGGCCGGTTAGTTTAGCTGCCCGACTCAGTTTCCTTTGCATGATAAATGACCTGCATCAATGAGTCCAGTTCAATGTAATTTGAAAGAACATCCTCTTCCTTATCGGTCGTTTCCCAATCTTTATCCTCTCTCTTTTTAGAGAAAAGTGCATTTAAAATGAATTTATACCACGTATTCATGTCTCGTTCGACTTAAGGTTTTATAAAAAACAGGATAAGTAAAATTTAGTTCATCATTTTTCTCTCCTTAAGATTAAATGCAAATAAGTGCAAATCACTGCATCACGATATAACATTTTTCTGTATTTTCACTTCTTCCGACAAAGCCCCCGAATAACCATATTTTATAATAAGTACGGCCTGTCAGAGATTTTAAGGGAGAAATATTTCTGATTATTCCATATACTTACTAAAAATCACTAACTTTGCACGTTACTGGTAGAAATAACAAAAAAGACATCATACAATGGAAAATAAATTCAAAAGAACCACCGTCACATCCGCTTTGCCCTACGCAAACGGTCCGGTACATATTGGTCATCTGGCAGGTGTATATGTTCCTGCTGATATCTACGTGCGCTATCTCCGCCTGAAAAAAGAAGATGTTCTTTTCATCGGAGGCTCTGACGAACACGGAGTACCTATCACCATTCGTGCAAAGAAAGAAGGTATTACTCCACAAGATGTGGTGGACCGCTATCATACCTTGATAAAAGAATCATTCAAAGAATTTGGAATTTCATTCGATATATACTCTCGTACTACATCAAAGACACACCACGAACTGGCTTCCGAATTCTTCAAAACCCTGTATGATAAAGGTGAGTTCATTGAAAAGACCTCCATGCAATATTACGACGAAGAAGCCCATCAGTTCCTGGCCGACCGTTATATTACCGGTGAATGTCCTCACTGCCATGCAGAAGGAGCCTACGGTGACCAATGCGAGAAGTGCGGAACATCACTTTCTCCGACCGACCTGATCAATCCGAAAAGTGCTATCAGTGGCAGTAAACCAGTGATGCGTGAAACCAAACATTGGTATCTGCCATTGGACAAACACGAAGGATGGCTGCGTGAATGGATTCTTGAAAATCATAAAGAATGGCGCCCCAATGTATACGGACAATGTAAAAGCTGGTTGGATATGGGCTTGCAACCCCGTGCGGTAAGCCGTGACTTGGATTGGGGAATCCCTGTTCCTGTAGAAGGCGCTGAGGGAAAAGTACTTTATGTATGGTTCGATGCCCCCATCGGCTATATTTCAAATACAAAAGAATTACTTCCCGACAGTTGGGAAACTTGGTGGAAAGATCCAGAAACCCGTTTGATTCACTTCATCGGAAAAGACAATATTGTATTCCACTGCATTGTTTTCCCTGCTATGCTGAAAGCGGAAGGAAGCTATATCTTACCGGATAACGTACCTAGCAATGAATTCCTGAATCTGGAAGGTGATAAGATTTCCACTTCACGCAACTGGGCAGTATGGTTGCATGAATATTTGCAGGACTTCCCCGGCAAACAGGATGTATTGCGCTATGTATTGACAGCCAATGCCCCCGAAACAAAAGACAACGATTTTACCTGGAAAGATTTTCAAGCACGTAACAACAATGAGTTGGTGGCTGTTTACGGTAACTTTGTAAACCGTGCTTTAGTGCTGACTCATAAATATTTCGACGGAAAAGTTCCCGTTTGCGGTGAATTGACCGACTACGACAAAGAAACATTAAAAGAATTTGCAGACGTAAAGGCAGAAGTAGAAAAGCTACTGGATGTATTCAAATTCCGCGATGCACAAAAAGAGGCAATGAACCTGGCACGTATCGGTAATAAATACTTAGCCGATACAGAGCCTTGGAAACTGGCAAAAACTGATATGGACCGTGTAGCCACCATCCTTAACATAGCATTGCAACTAGTTGCCAATCTGGCTATTGCATTCGAACCTTTCCTGCCTTTCAGCAGCGAAAAGCTCCGCAAAATGCTGAATATGGAAACATTGAATGGGACCAACTGGGACGTACCGATCTGCTGGCAGAAGGACATCAATTGAATAAGGCAGAACTGTTGTTCGAAAAGATCGAAGATGAAACCATTCAAGCACAAGTAGACAAACTGTTGGCTACCAAAAAGCAAACGAGGCTGCCAACTATAAAGCCAACCCGATAAAACCGGTAATTGCTTTTGAAGAATTTGAAAAGTTAGATATCCGTGTAGGTACCGTATTAGAGTGTGAGGTAGTGCCTAAAATGAAAAAGCTGCTGAAATTCAAGATTGCTGACGGACTGGAGAACCGTACCATCGTCAGCGGTATCGCACAACATTATAAACCGGAAGAACTGGTGGGCAAACAAGTTTTATTCATTGCCAACCTGGCTCCACGCCAATTCAAGAACGGATTGGTGAGCGAAGGCATGATCCTGAGTGCTGAAAACTTTGACGGCACCTTAGCGGTGACCTCTTTATTAAGAGAGGTAAAGCCGGGCAGTGAAGTGAAATAATATACACCCAAATACAGAAAAGGCTGAAAGCAACTGAAACGTCCGCTTTCAGCCTGACTGTTTTATAATCTATCTATAAAAATGACAGAACAATCCTTGAAAGAAAAGACAGCAAAAGGCCTCTTCTGGGGCGGATTAAGCAATGGAGTACAGCAGCTGCTGAATCTTTTTTTCGGGATATTCCTGTCACGCATTCTGAATGCGGAAGATTATGGCATGGTGGGAATGCTGTCCATCTTCTCCCTTATTGCAGGCTCTTTGCAGGAAAGCGGGTTCACGGCCGCCCTAGCCAACAAACGGGATATCTCCCACAAAGACTATAATGCCGTATTCTGGTTCAGTACCGGGCTAAGTGCCTGTCTCTACCTCATTCTGTTCCTTTGCGCCCCACTCATTGCCGAATTCTATCACACTCCCGAACTGACAGCTTTGGCACGATACACTTTCCTCGGTTTCTTTGTAGCCAGTTTGGGCATTGCCCACAGTGCTTACCTGTTCCGCAACTTAATGGTCAAGCAAAAGGCAATGGCGGTCACTATCGGATTAACCGCCTCAGGAACTATCGGTATAACTATGGCCTGCTTGGGATTTGCCTATTGGGGGATAGCCACACAAAGCATTGTCTATGTAGGAACCATTAATATCTGTTATTGGTGCTTCTCACCCTGGCGACCTACACTTACTTCGACTTCAAGCCTTTGAGAGGGATGCTTTCTTTCAGCAGCAAATTATTAGTAACCAATATATTCAACCACATCAATAATAATATCTTTACCGTTATCCTTGGTAAATTCTATTCGGGACAAGAAGTAGGCTATTTTACTCAAGCTAATAAATGGAATTATATGGGACATTCATTAATTTCAGGAACAGTCAACAGTGTGGCCCAACCTGTACTTTCCAGTTTGTCGGATGAAAGGGAACGCCAACAACGCGCTTTCCGGAAGATGCTCCGCTTCACTGCCTTTATTTCTTTTCCGGCTATGTTAGGATTATCATTAATCGCACCCGAACTGATTATACTGACTATTACAGACAAATGGCTACCCAGTGCCTTCATCCTGCAATTGCTCTGCATCGGTGGCGCATTCATTCCCATAACCAATTTGTATTCCAACCTAGTCATCAGCAAAGGAAAATCGGATATCTATATGTGGAATACCATCAGCTTAGGCATTATCCAGTTAACAACCATGCTGCTGCTCTATCCATACGGCGTACATACCATGATTATAGTGTATGTATCCATCAATATCTGCTGGCTGTTTGTATGCACTATTTGTATGGAAACAAATACGGCTCAGCTTGTTTGCAGCGCTGAAAGACATCCTTCCGTTTGCCTTCATAGCTACCGCAGTAATGGCGGCTACCTATTATATCACTATCGGCTTTGCCAATCTGTATTTATTAATGGCAAGCAAAATGATCATAGCCGGCACACTCTACACAGCCACCCTGTGGTTGAGCGGCTCCGTCACTTTTAAAGAGAGTTTACACTATATAATCAAGAAATAATGGATGCTACACGTCACTCCGGATTAGAATGTTTACGAATTATCAGTATCATACTGATTGTATCCATGCATATTCTAGGAAATACCTTCCACACCGGTAACTGGCTGAACAAAGAATTCATACTATTTATCAATACACTGGGAAACACCGGAGTAACCTTGTTCATTCTGATCTCAGGTTATTTTGGAATCCGTTTCAATACACATAAATTTTTCAAAATGCTGGTTGTCGTATGGTTTTATTCCATCGTTTCTTATCTGATCGAAACAATATGGCTTCACACTCCGCATACCTGGACAGGGCTGGCCTCCTCATTGCTACCGATACTTAGCAAAAAATACTGGTTTATGACCTGCTATGTAGTACTTTATTGTTTCTCGCCCTATTTAAACCGACTGGTTCATAACCTCTCACAAAAAAGTTATAAACAACTACTGTTACTATGGGGATTCTTTTTTGTATTTGCCCCGACAATCCTGTTTTTTGAAATTCAGAATGACACGGGCAAGGGAATTATCAATGTCACACTAGCTTATCTCATAGGACAATATCTGAAGACCTATGGTCTTCCGGAAAACATGAAACGACATAGCCGGGAAATCTTGTCAGGCAGCCTTGCCGGTATTTTTATACTGAATACCCTGCTTACAGCAATGAGTGGAAATATCATACTGAGATTCGCCCGAGATAATAATCTACTGATTATCATCGCCTCTATCATGATTTTCTACCAGTTTACCCGGTGGCATTTTTCATCCCGCATCATCAATTACCTAGCAGGATACGTTTTTGCCTTATATATGCTTCAAGGACTTCTTATCCACTGTTTACAACCCTGGTATACCCCTTATGCAGACAGCAACCTACTTGTTCTGTATTTTATGGGAACACTTGTTTCTATCTGTCTGACGACGCTTGTTATAGAATGGAGCAGACGGCTGCTATTAGGAAAAATAGAAAACAAATTGGCAAATGCCATAGAAAGAAGAGGAGCAAAAATAAAAATGTTTGCAGATAATCATTAAAACAATGATTTATTTCCGTAACTCATAATTTCAAAATCTCCAATGGAACCCCTCCTATCTGAGCTGCCATATCCGAAAATGAACTCTGAAAAGAACCATATATTTTTTGTGTACGAGCCAATGTGTACATATCCGTGATACCCTCCCTTATTCCCTCCAAAGATCCACGGTCTGCCTTTTTTCCGGAACAGAATATCCGGTCACCATAACGCTCTTTCATTTCCCGCTTCACCTCTTCCGAATCTGTAGCCAAATAGATAGCCACCTTGCCGTCCTCTTTTATCTTCTCATCTAATTTCTGATAGAACAACTCGATAGGGCTTTGCCTGATAGAAGCCAGATTATCTGTACGACGGATATGCACACCAATCATAGCATCCGAAAAATTCCGACAACGGTTTTCTACCTCTTCCATAATCTCGTCTACCGGAACAAACAACCGACTGATCCACGCATAATCATAAAGTTGGAAAGCGGTGTATGATGCCATATAAACACAGCCACCTTCTTTAACCCACCGTTCAAAATCAAAATGCCGGTTACATAAAGGAGTAATGGAACGCTCGTACAGACAAGACTTGAAAAGCAGTTTCTGAAACAAAAGCGGGAAATGAAAATTCTTGGAACGAGGTCTGTCTAATAATGCATAATCCAACCGCGAAGCATCCCGTAAACAAGCCACTTCCCTGTCTACAGGCTTAAACAACTGATAAAACGGTGCATTCAGTGCCCAATCCCGAAACCAAATGATGCTTAATTCACTTTCGTCTTTCCTGCCAGCATTACCGCCGAAGCCACTGCACGCATACGGTTGGCCAATCCTCCTACCGGTACAAATGTTATTTTACCCATTCCTGTTTAAAATTTGAGGCAAATATAAATAACATCGCTTATAAATGCTAATTAATTACTACTTTTGCAATATATATACCTAAATTTATTATGCAAGCAATCATTCTAGCCGCCGGCATGGGCAAGCGCTTGGGAGATCTTACCAAAGATAACACCAAGTGTATGATTAAAGTAAACGGGACCTATCTGATAGACCGTCTGCTCTCACAGTTAGATTCATTAAATCTGGAACGCATCATTTTAGTCATAGGCTACCAGGGAGAGAAATTACGTACCCACATAGAGAAACAAAGTAGAAATACTCCGATAGAATATATTTACAATCCTGTCTACAATAAGACCAATAATATCTATTCTCTCTATCTTGCTAAAGAGGAATTGCAAAAGCAAGATACTTATTAATTGAATCCGATTTGATTTTTGAGGATACACTTTTCCACAAAATTTTAAATAACCCCTATCCCAATCTGGCACTTGTAGCTAAATATGAGCCATGGATGGACGGCACGATGGTACGGCTCAATACTGAAAATGACATCATTGATTTTATCTCAAAAAAACGTTCCGCTACGCAGATATTGACGATTACTACAAAACCGTCAATATCTATAAATTCAGTAAGGAGTTTCTCCGCAACAGTTATGTGCCATTTCTTGAAGCCTACAGCAAAGCCCTGGGTAATAACGAATATTACGAACAGGTATTACGGGTAATCACCCTGCTGGAGAGATGTGAACTGAAAGGACTCCCTTTGGAAGGAGAACGCTGGTATGAGATTGATGATATACAAGATCTTGACATCGCTGAAACCATTTTTGCCGAACAGGACCAGCTACAACGCTACCAAAAAAGATATGGCGGATACTGGCGTTTCCCAAAGCTGAAAGATTTCTGCTATTTAGTAAACCCCTATTTTCCACCACAAAAAATGTGTGAAGAACTACAGGCTAATTTTAATGTGCTTCTCCGTGAATACCCTTCCGGCATGGGAGTGAACACGCTTGTCATGGCAAAAACTTCGGTATCCGGCAAGATTATGTGGTTGTTGGCAACGGAGCCGCCGAAATCATCAAAGCGCTGATGGAACATTCAGATGGCAAAATGGGAGTAATTTATCCCACTTTCGAAGAATATCCCAACCGGCAATCAGAAGAAATCATTGCATTCTATCCACAGAATGCCGATTTTCATTATACGGCAAAAGACTGATGCTTTTTTATGCGGACAAAGATATCCGCCATTTACTCTTGATCAATCCGGATAACCCATCAGGTAACTTCATCCCCCTTAACGAACTTATGGATTTGCTGGCATGGACGCAGCAGCGAAATATCCACTTAATACTGGATGAATCTTTTGTTGACTTCAGCGAAAAAAGTGTCGAAAATACGCTGCTTAAGAATGAAGTTCTGGAAACATACCCACACCTCACAGTCATTAAAAGTATTTCCAAATCTTATGGAGTTCCGGGATTACGCTTGGGGATAGCCGCATCTTCCGACAAAGAGATAATAGCCTATTTACGAAAAACATGGCTATATGGAATATAAACTCCTTCGCCGAATTCTATTTACAGATATACAGCAAGTATAATAATGATTATCAAAATGCCTGTAAAAAATTCATAGCCGAGCGCCAACGCTTTTTCGAGGTATTGCAACAGGTTGACTTCCTACGTGTCATACCTTCACAAGCCAATTATTTCCTGTGCGAAGTAACTTCCCGCTTCAGTTCCACCAAACTCGTTTCTTTATTGCTGGAGCATAATCTCTTGTTAAAAGATTGTAGTACCAAGACAGGATTCAATGGCAGGAATTACATCCGTATCGCCATACGCGACACTGAAGACAACAATTATCTGGCTGAAAACTTAAAAAAACTGCAAGCATGAGTATCAATATCTGTATTTGTGGCGGTGGCGGTCTGGGGCACGTCATTGCAGGAGTAGCTGCACATAAAGGCTTTAATGTTTCCGTCCTCACCCGGCATCCCGAGCAATGGAATCCATCATTACTCATTGAAAATTGCCGGGGAAATACATTCTCCGGCTCATTAGCCTGCGTTACGGCTAACCCGGCAGAGGTCATTCCACACTCTGATATCGTATTGCTTTGTCTCCCCGGATTTGCCATTGAGGAAGAACTTCTCCACATACAACCGTTCTTGCAGGAAAAAACTTGCATAGGAAGTGTAGTCAGTTGTACCGGTTTTTTCTTTACCGCTTATAGAATATTAGGCAAAACAGCTTCACTTTTCGGATTCCAGCGTGCTCCATTCATTGCCCGTGTGCAAACCTATGGCCAAAAAGCACTCTTGTTGGGATACAAAAAGGAATTACAAATAGCCACCGTAAACATATCAAAATCCGATATTTTACTACGAACTCTTCAAGAAATGTTAGATACGCCGGTGCGTATGCTTCATCATTTTCTAGAAGCCAGCCTGACCAATAGCAATCCATTGCTTCATCCAGCCCGTCTTTATTCACTTTTCCATACCTGGAGTAGAGGAAAAGCATATCATGAGATTCCCGGGTTCTATAATAGTTGGGATGAAGAAAGTTCAGAGCTCCTCATTGCTTGTGACAATGAATTCCAACAAATTCTGAAAGCACTGCCAGTCCGAATAGAGCCAATTCCTACTTATTGGAATATTATGACAGTTATGATGCAAGGTCACTTACCCGCAAGATACGCTCCATCATTGCCTTCAAACATATTCCAGCTCCTATGGAAAAAACAGAAAAAGGATTTCTGCCTGATTTCAAAAGCCGGTATTTCACTGAGGATTTTCCATTTGGATTATTGATAATCAAATCAATAGCAGATGTATTAAATATTTGTACCCCAAACATTGATAAAATATTGCTATGGGGGCAAGATGTATTAAACAAAGAATATATCCACGAAGGAGAATTAAAAGGAAAAGACCTGTCAGAAACAGGTTACATCAACGCTGATTTGTTTTATAAACTACTAAAAAATTAATGTATGGATAGTGAACTAAGAAAGCGATTTAATCCCGATGGTTCCCTTCTCCGTCGCCAGCAACTACGTATGTTAGAGCTTCTGGAGGTTATTGATGTGATTTGTCGCAAGCACCAAATACCCTATTGGCTCAGTTCCGGAACTCTAATAGGTGCAGCACGTCACAAAGGTTTCATTCCCTGGGATGATGATCTGGACATAGAAATGCTTCGCTCAGATTACCTGCGTCTGCTGAAAGTTCTTCCTCAAGAACTTCCGGACAATCTTGCATTGCAAACTAATGAAACAGATCCCAATTACATCTTTATATACGGCAAATTACGTGATAAGGATTCTCATTTGGAAGAAACAAATTCATATGACCGTATTTTCCATTATACCGGTATCTACATTGATATTTTTCCTTTAGAAAAGATCCCTTATTGTCTGGCTTGGATAGGAGGACACATGCAAGGGCAGATATACAATCAGTTGAATAATAAAAATATAAAAGAAAGCACATTATACAAACGGATTCGTAGGATTTATCATTTTAATACCCGCATCGGTTTTCCCATCCTAAGGTTCATTGCCAAGTTATTCCCCAGAAAAGAATTACGCCATTCTTTTGGCACCGCCTATTTCAAACCGCGCTATACAGACGATATTTTTCCACTGACAGAAATGGAATTTGAAGGAATGTTCCCCGTACCACGCCAAACAGATGCTGTGCTAAGGAAGATATACGGTGACTATATGCAATTACCAGATTTAGAGAATATACATCCGCATTACAACAAACTCGAATTTTACAAATAAAGGAGATTGAACTATGAAACCGTTCCTTGTAGATGTACCTGTACTCATTTTGTTCTTCAACCGCCCGCAACAGCTGTCGCAAGTGTTTGAACAAGTCAGGAATGCCCGTCCCTCCAAGCTTTTCCTCTATCAGGACGGACCACGCAGCGAACACGACCTGCCCGGTATAAAAGCATGTCGTGAAGTGACAGATCAGATAGACTGGGACTGCGAAGTCCACCGTATGTATCAGGAAAAAAACTACGGTTGCGACCCTTCGGAATACATTTCACAAAAATGGGCTTTTTCTATGGTTGACAAATGTATCGTATTGGAAGATGACGATGTGCCTTCCGTTTCTTTTTTCACATTCTGTAAAGAAATGTTAGACAAATACGAGCAAGACCCCCGTATCACCATGATTGCGGGTTTCAATAACGAAGAGATTACTCCGGGGGTACCATACGATTATTTCTTTGCCTCCACTTTCTCTATCTGGGGATGGGCCAGTTGGAAAAGGGTCATTGACCAATGGGACGAACATTATACTTTTCTAGAAGACAAGTTCAATATGCAACAACTGGAACAGCTCGTTAAAGAACGGAAATTCCGTAAAGACTTTATCTATATGTGCCATCGCCATAAAGAAAACAACAAAGCCTATTATGAAACCATCTTCCACGCTTCCATGCTTTTCAACTCGGGACTGGCTATCGTGCCCACCCGCAACATGATTAACAACTTGGGAGCCACGGCAGACTCCACCCATTTTGCCGGTTCTGTGCATACACTACCTAAAGGATACCGCCGCATCTTCACCATGAAACGGTATGAAGTAGAATTTCCTCTCAAGCATCCTCGTTATGTCATTGAGAATGTAGCTTATAAAAAAGCTGTCTACCGCATTATGGGGTGGGGACATCCCTGGATTAAGATAGGACGTTCTTTTGAAGAACTATTTCTGAACCTGCGATACGGCAATTTTCCATCATCACTAAAGCAATAAAAAACAGAATTAACAAATGGCTGAAAAGAGACCAACACCGGTAAAACCACTCACTATTTATTTTTATCACACCCGATTAACCCGTGAAAGTTACGAGGAATGGAAAGATTATAAGTTTCCGGGACATATCCTCTACGGACTTCCTTTGCTGGAAAAATATGGAATCCGGTCGGTGATGCATAAATACAAAGCTTTCCCCAGCCGTCTGAAACTAATGTTCTATGCCACTAAAGAGATTCTGTGCTGCAAAGAGCCATACGAAGTGCTCTACGGTACATCTTTCCGTGGGTTGGAACTTATCATCCTACTCAGAGCATTAGGCCTCTACCGCAAGCCCATTGTCATTTGGCATCACACTGCTTTAAAAACCTCATCCAGAAAAATAAGAGAACGCATCTCACGTTTCTTTTATAAGGCATTGATCATATGTTCCTGTTCAGTAAAAAATTGATTAAAGACTCATTAGCAACCGGAAAAGCTCCCGAAGAAAAGCTTCAGCTTATCCATTGGGGGCCGGACCTCGCTTTCTATGACCATCTTCTGCAAACAATGCCGGATCGGAAACCGGAAGGTTTATCTCCACCGGGAAAGAAAACCGGGATGTAGACACAATGCTGCAAGCTTTCTGCGCCACCGATCAACAACTGGACTTGTACATAGCCCCCACCAATGGAAGTGTAAACTACCAACAGATTATTGAAAGCTTCTGTCTGCCCGATTCTGTACGAGTACATTATACGGACGGTGTCATCCCATACTTGTTGGCACAGAAAGTGGCACGAAAAAGCTGTGTTGTCATCTGCTGCATGGATTTTCCTTATACCGTAGGTCTTACCACACTGGTAGAGGCCTTTGCATTAGGCATCCCTGTCATTTGCTCACGTAATCCTAATTTTGAAATGGATATAGACAAAGAAGAAATAGGAATTACCGTAGCCTATGATGACGTGGAAGGGTGGATCAATGCCATTCATCGCATAGCCGACCATCCCGAAGAAGCCCAAAAAATGGGCGCCAACGCCCGAAAGCTGGCAGAAAAACGTTTCAATTTGGAAATCTTTTCCCGTGAAATAGCAGAAAGCTTACTGGAAATATCCAAGATGTCCCCTAAAAAACGTACATTTGCATAAACTTTTATGCACATGAGAGTACTTATCATCAATACGTCTGAGCGAATAGGTGGAGCCGCCATTGCAGCCAACCGCCTCATGGAGGCTTTAAAAAACAACGGAATAAAGACAAAAATGCTTGTACGCGACAAGCAGACCGACCAGATAAGTGTCGTTGAACTAAAGAAATCATGGTGGAAAGTATGGCAATTCATCTGGGAGCGTGTCGTTATCTGGCAAGCCAACCACTTCAAGAAACATAACTTGTTTGCCGTTGACATAGCGAATACCGGCACCAATATCACAGCATTGCCCGAATTTACCCAAGCCGATGTCATTCATCTGCATTGGATTAACCAAGGTATGTTGTCACTGACAGATATCCGGCGTATCATCCAATCCGGCAAGCCCATCGTTTGGACAATGCATGATATGTGGCCTTTTACTGGTATCTGCCACTATGCAGGAGATTGCGATAAATATGCCACACAATGCCACAACTGTCCGCAACTTTACAAAGGGAGCAAGAAAGACATAGCCTACCGTACTTTCCAGAAAAAGAAAAAACTGTTTGAAGGAGCACAAATCACCTTTGTAGCTTGTAGCCGCTGGTTAGAATCATTGGCTAAGAAAAGTGATCTGATTAAAGGTCAGACCATTACCAATATTCCCAATGCAATCAACACCAACCTGTTCAAACCTCGTGATAAAAAACAGGCCAGAGAAAAATGCCACCTCCCGCAAGACAAGAAGTTATTGCTTTTCGGCTCCGTAAAAATTACAGACAAGAGAAAAGGAATAGACTATTTGGTATCAGCTTGCAAACAAATAGCTTCCTCATATCCTGATTTTAGTAAAGAGTTAGGTGTAGTGGTTTTTGGCAACCAAGCCGAACAATACGCTTCCCTGTTTCCTTTCCCTATCTATCCGATGAATTATGTCAGCAACGAGAAAGACTGGTAGATATTTACAACGCAGTCGACTTATACGTCACACCTTCTTTACAAGACAACCTACCCAATACCATCGTAGAGGCAATGGCCTGTGGTATTCCGTGCATAGGGTTCAATGTAGGAGGTATTCCACAAATGATTGACCACCTGCACAACGGCTATGTTGCCGAATATCAGTCTTCCAAGGATCTGGCAAACGGAATTCACTGGGCATTGACCGAAGGAGAATATGAAAGTCTGAGCGAAGAAGCCTGCCGTAAGGCAGTATCCAGCTATTCGGAAAGTACCATCGCCAAGAAATATGTTGAAATCTATAACAAGATTACAGGGAATCATGCATAACCATCATCCTCATCCCAAGTTTTCTATTATTACTGTCACCTACAACGCCGCAAAAGTATTGGAGGATACTATACAAAGTATTGTTACACAAACTTATAAGAATCTGGAGTATATAATTGTAGATGGGGGATCAACAGATGAAACACTGGATATCATTCACAAATACCAGGAACATATCACCACTGTTATCAGTGAACCCGACCAAGGTTTATACGATGCCATGAACAAAGGAATAAAATTGGCAACCGGAGATTATCTTTGTTTCTTGAATGCCGGTGACGGCCTGCACGAGGATGATACTTTGCTGCAAATGGTACATTCCATCAATGGAACAGCTGCCGGGAGTACTATATGGAGAAACAGAAATTTGTGGACAGTCAAGGGCATTTTTTATATATGCGCCGCCTGTCCGCACCCGCAACGCTTACCTGGAAAAGCTTCAAGCAAGGAATGCTAGTCTGCCATCAAGCCTTTTTCGCCCGCCGTGATCTGGTGGAACCATATGACCTGAGATATCGGTTCTCGGCAGATTTTGACTGGTGTATCCGTATCATGAAGAAAGCGGATGTACTCCATAACACCCATCTTACTCTTATTGATTACCTGAATGAAGGAATGACCACCCGTAACCATAAAGCCTCCTTGAAAGAACGCTTCCGTATTATGAGCCGTCACTATGGATGGGCAAGCACAGTGACACACCACTTATGGTTCGTTCTGCGCCTGCTTTACAAATAATCCGGAGTCTGGCTTACGACGGGCCTTAATCAATTTTCCTACGGGCTCTTCTGACCTGCAAGAATAAGAACAAGACCAGCACACAGGTCAATACACCCAACGCCACAAAAGCCACCGTTTCCGTAACATGCAGCGATTTCGGATCGAACTTAAATTCCACTACATGCTTTCCGGCCGGCACATTCATCGCCCGAAGAATATAATCCGCTCTTCCGTGCGGTGCTTCCACACCATCAATATATGCCTGCCAACCAGGATAGTAAATTTCCGAGAAAACCACTGTTCCTCCTGTCTTCGAATTAACCTCATATTTCAAGTCATTAGGTTCGTACGCAGTCAGTTTGATTGTACAGTGTATCTGTTTCAGCCGCCGATTTTACCTCCGCACTGAATTTTTTATCTACGACAGCCGTTTTTGCCGGATCTATCCGATGCAAAGCATCTATCTCTTCATTGGCATTATCCACATACTGCACCTCGTTTACAAACCAAGCATTGCCCAGCGTATAAGGATTCTGTATCGGGACAGTCTTTCCATCTTGCAGCGGAAAAATAAAGTAACGGGTATTCAGCATATTCAACACAGGAAAACCGGACGGAGCCACCTTCTGCATATCGCCTCCCGCCTCCGAAACAGCCTTGAACACGCCATTCATCTCGGTGCTGATATGCTCCTCTATCATTTCCTGATAGCGGCGCAACTTGGCGGCATGATATCCACCGATGCTCTTATGCCAATAAGAAGTCGTATTTTCATTAAACGTATTGCCGGCTAGGTTCAGTACCCGGAAATCCAACGTTTTATCGGCCAATATTGCCTTATCCGTTTCGGTCGGTTTAAAGGAATTATCCTGCTGCACCTTCTCCACAAATTGTTCATCATACAAATAACGTTTGTTCACACTCCACATATCTGCCAGACAGAGGACAGCCAATGCCAGAATCGTCACCTTCGCCTTTAGTTTGCCCATGCCATATAACCAAAGAACTGCCGTACCTATCATAATAACAAAGAAACTGCGCCATGCATCCGAAGTAAAGATACTCTGACGGATTTCTTCCAGATTAGCAAGTAACGGAGCCAGCTGATCTGCCGGAATACCCTGCAATGCCTGCATTTCCATACTTGAAACATACGACGGGAAAAAGAAACCGGGAGCTAATGCAAACAATAAAGCGATGCCACCTGTCAATCCCAGGCTGATATAAAACGACCGGGCCTGTTCCTTAACCAACTGAGGGCGTGCCATTACCTCCTTTAAAGCAAGGACTGCCAACAAAGGTATGGTAAACTCAGCAATGACCAAAATAGAAGAAACCGCACGGAATTTATCGTACATCGGGATATAATCCAAAAAGAAATCAGTGAATCCCATAAAATTCTTTCCCCATGACAGCAGGACAGACAAAACTGTAGCACTCAAAAGCGCCCATTTCATAGGACCTTTCACTATAAACAGCCCAAGAACAAACAGAAACATCACAAACGCCCCCACGTATACAGGACCGGATGTACCGGGTTGCTCACCCCAATACTGACCTATCTGGCTATAGATACTATTATACATAGGATTCGCCTTTTCCATCGCCTTTTCGTTAGCTGCCAAAGGTACGGAAGCACCACCTTTCACATTAGGGACAAGCAAAGAGAAAGTCTCACCGATACCGTAGCTCCACTGAGTGATATAATCTCGTTCCAGACCACTTTTTGTCTGATTATGACTATCCGGTTTCACCAGCTCACTCTTTCCACGCATCGTTTCCTTACTATACTCATACGTATGATATAAGTTAGATAGATTTATACAAACTCCCAAAATACCGGCCATCAACAACACACCAGTTGCTTTCAGAAATTGCGGCATTTCCTTCTTCTGCCAAGCATCCACTCCGAACGCAACCGCCATAAAGAGCATGACAAAAAGAAAATAATAACTCATCTGCACATGGTTCGACACTATTTGCAAAGCAACAAAAACCGCTGTCAGCAAACCACCTGACAAGTATTTCCCTCTATAAGCCAATACCATACCGGCTATAGTGGGTGGAATATAAGCCAAGGTTACAAATTTCCAGATGTGTCCGGCAGCTATAATGATGAAAAATAAGAAGAAAACGCCCACAACACAGCCCCCAATGAAGCCAGCCAGACCGAGAAATCGAATGCACGCAATAATATATAAAAGCCCAACAGCATGACAAATACATACCACACATAATTCGGGAGATACAAATGATATAACTTCTCCACTCCCTTCAGGGTATCCGTAGAATCATAACTGGGTGCCATCTGATAAGTAGGCATACCACCAAAAATCGAATTAGTCCAGCGCGTACGCTCTCCCGTACGTTCCAGATATTCTTTCGCTTCTTCACCGGCACCAATGCCCGCCACAGAGTCATGTTGTGAAAGGATACGCCCTTCTGTCACTGCCGGGAAAAAATAGACGAATGAGATGACAGCAAAAAGGATAATCACTACTATATCAGGTAGTATTCTTTTAAATAAGTTCATAAGTATATCTGTTTATTAACGTTGCAAAGATACGATATACTCTGATAAAATGCGTACATTTGCAGCCATAAATAAAGTTGAATTATGAAAATAGGAATTATAACAGCCATGAGTTCCGAGCAGAAACAAGTAGCGCAACTGCTCGAAAACAAGAAAGAATACACCGAAGGTCCTTTCCAATATACTGAAGGCAGCATTAGAAATAATACCATTATCCTGATGAAATGCGGAATAGGTAAAGTGAACGCTGCTGCCGGTACTGTAGAACTGATCCGTACCTTCCAACCGACTGTGTCATCAGACCGGTGTAGCAGGAGGCATAGACAGCTGCCTGAAAATAATGGATGTTGTGGTGAGCCGACAAGTTGTATATCATGATGTATGGTGTGGAGAAGGCAATATGTACGGACAGATACAAGGACTTCCCGCCCGATTCGAAGGTAATGCCACATTGTTTGATTGCGCCATGTCACTGGATACTCCGACCGCCATTCATGGAGGTCTGATATGCAGCGGAGACAAATTCATCACCGACCGTTCCGAACTGAACGACATTAAAGAAAAGTTCCACGAAGGCTGGCAGTAGATATGGAATCGGGAGCCATCGCCCAAATCTGTTATATATATAAGGTACCGTTCATCAGTTTCCGTATCATCAGCGATACGCCGGGATCCGACAACCATTGGGAACAATACACAAATTTTTGGGAGACTATAGCCGACGTTCCTTCGAGGTCACTCATACCTTCCTTTCCTCATTACCAGCTAATTTATAAAAACGAATAATATGAAAACAATACCCAGTTTTACCATTGACCATATCCGCTTGCTTCGCGGTATCTATGTATCCAGAAAAGACGAAGTGGGCGGTGAAACGGTCACCACCTTTGACATCCGCATGAAAGAACCCAACCGGGAACCTGCTTTGGGACAAGGAGCCTTGCATACCATAGAGCATCTAGCCGCTACCTACCTGCGTAACCACCCTATATGGTCTGACAAAATTGTCTACTGGGGACCGATGGGATGCCTCACCGGTAACTACCTGTTAATGAAAGGCGATTTAAAATCGGAAGATATTGTAGAACTGATGCAGGAAACGTTCCGCTTTGTAGCCGATTTTGAAGGCGAAGTTCCGGGAGCCTCCCCTAAAGATTGCGGTAACTACTTGCTTCACGACCTGCCTATGGCCAAATGGGAGTCGGCCAAATATCTGCATGAAGTATTGGAGCACATGACAAAAGATAATCTGTACTATCCTACTAAAGAGTAATTCTCAACAACAGAACAGTAGAAACGTAATAACAGAAAATAGAAAAGCCGCTTTCTTTTCAGAGAGCGGCTTTTCTTTAAGTCCTTTTCAATAGAGATTGAATTACTTACGTAATCCTAGTGCTTTAACAATAGCACGATATCTTTCGATATCACGGTTCTTCAGGTAGTTCAACAACGCACGGCGTTTACCTACCAAAGTTGTCAAAGCTCTTTCAGTGCTATAATCTTTTCTGTTGAGCTTCAGGTGCTCAGTCAGGTGAGAAATACGGTATGAAAACAAAGCTATCTGCGCTTCAGCTGAGCCAGTATCAGTGTTAGACTTTCCGTACTTTTCAAAGATTTCTTGTTTTTTAGCTGCATCTAAATACATAATTCTTAGATTTTTTGATATATAAAATTTTCATTTAGCAGGTGCAAAGATAGACATTATCTTTTATATCACAATGAATTAGAGCGATTTATTTTAAAATAATCTTCTATCTCTTTTACTGTCGCATCTTTCAGCATATCTTCGAACATTATAGCAAAGGCTGCCCAACTGACATTGAATGAAATTGTAAACCCGATTTCTCTCCATCCGATGAATAAAAGTGCCCAGTCCGAAACCATTTCTTCACGAATTTCGGACTGGACCCTTTTTAAACTATCGCTATTTTATTTCAACCAGCCACTCATGGAACCTATAGTGCAATACATATTCGGATTGGCTATGACTGATAACTTTATCCCAAGAAATCCGGTTTACATCAATTTCCGCCCTTGCCAGCCACAAAGCATTTTCCATCACATAACGGTCTAAAGAAAGCTCAAGCATCATCGGCTCAAATAAAAAGCAGACTGTTCATAGGCATACCATTTACCGCATGATTTTTTATCCATGATTCTAACAGGCTGCTCATAACATTCTCCTTTATACTTAATACCGGATCTTGTAATAACGGATGTCATGATACCTGTCATGAGATGGTTGGTTATAATGACATCTCCACCTTCAGAAAGCATTTTGTCGATTTCTATGGCACCACTCCCTCTACATTTAAAAGTAAAGAAGATACGGAAGATAAAAAATAATCGTTAACAGCCAAATATTTTTTAGAATAAAAATCGTACCTTTGCAGCCAAATATATAGGTATAGTATGCAAGACATTAGAAACATTGCGATCATCGCCCACGTAGACCACGGAAAAACGACTTGGTGGACAAGATGATGCTGGCGGGACATTTGTTCCGCAACGACCAGACAAATGGTGAACTGGTATTGGATAATAATGACTTGGAACGCGAAAGAGGGATAACTATCCTTTCAAAGAACGTTTCAATTAACTACAAAGGAACAAAAATCAATATTATTGATACTCCGGGACACGCCGACTTCGGTGGCGAAGTAGAACGTGTACTCAATATGGCTGATGGATGTATCTTATTGGTAGACGCATTCGAAGGCCCGATGCCGCAGACACGCTTCGTATTGCAAAAGGCATTACAGATCGGATTGAACCTGTAGTTGTAGTGAACAAGGTGGATAAACCCAACTGCCGTCCGGAAGAAGTATACGAAATGGTATTCGACTTGATGTTCAGCCTGAATGCTACAGAAGATCAGTTGGATTTCCCCGTTATCTATGGTTCTGCCAAAAATAATTGGATGAGTACTGATTGGAAGACCCCGACAGAAAACCTGGTTCCGTTGTTGGACGCTATTATTGAGCATATTCCGGCACCGAAGCAGTTGGAGGGAACTCCTCAAATGTTAATCACCTCTTTAGACTATTCAGCATATACAGGTCGTATTGCTGTAGGACGTGTACATCGTGGTACGCTGAAAGAAGGTATGAATATTACACTAGCAAAGCGTGATGGTAGTCTGATAAAGTCTAAAATCAAAGAGCTACATACTTTTGAAGGCTTAGGACGTAAAAAGACAAATGCCGTTTCATCGGGAGACATCTGTGCTGTAGTAGGTGTAGAAGGCTTCGAAATTGGTGATACTATCTGCGATTTCGAAAATCCGGAACCATTGCCCCCCATCGCCATTGACGAACCGACCATGAGTATGTTATTCACTATCAACGATTCTCCTTTCTTCGGCAAAGAAGGTAAGTTTGTGACTTCACGCCACATCCAAGACCGCTTGACCAAAGAATTGGATAAGAACCTGGCATTGCGTGTACGCAAAAGCGAACTGGAGGACGGTAAATGGATTGTTTCAGGACGTGGTGTGCTTCATCTTTCTGTCCTGATTGAAACCATGCGCCGCGAAGGATACGAATTACAAGTGGGCCAGCCTCAGGTTATCTTCAAAGAAATAGACGGAGTAAAATGCGAACCTATCGAAGAATTAACGATCAGCGTACCCGAAGAATATTCCAGTAAAATGATCGATATGGTAACCCGCCGTAAAGGTGATTTAGTTTCTATGGAAACACAGGGTGACCGTGTAAACATTGAGTTTGATATGCCTTCGCGCGGTATTATCGGTCTTCGTACCAATGTACTGACAGCATCGGCCGGAGAAGCGATCATGGCTCACCGTTTTAAATGCTACCAACCATACAAGGGCGAGATAGAACGTCGCAGCAACGGTTCTATGATGCTATGGAAAGCGGAACAGCTTTTGCATACGCTATTGACAAATTACAGGATCGTGGCAAATTTTTCATTTATCCGCAAGACGAAGTATATGCCGGGCAAGTAGTAGGTGAACATGTTCATGAAAACGACTTGGTTATCAATGTAACTAAATCGAAGAAGCTTACCAATATGCGCGCATCAGGTTCTGATGACAAGGCACGCATCATTCCTCCGGTAGTATTTTCGTTGGAAGAAGCATTGGAATACATTAAGGAAGATGAATATGTAGAAGTTACTCCAAAAAGTATGCGTATGCGTAAAGTGATTCTTGACGAAACAGAACGTAAGAGAGCTAACAAAAGCTAATCAATCTACCTTTAATATAAAAAATCCCGGAGGCCATATTACCTTCGGGGTTTTTATCTTTAATCTACAAACTTTACTTTACTAACTTCTCTAGGTTTAGCAGCCGGCATTTCATCGGGATAACCGAAAGCAATCGCATAAAGCAACTCATACCCTTCACTGAATCCCAACTTTTTCATATATTCGACAGCTGCAGGTGATTTCATAAAACGCACAGGCCCTCCCAAACAGCAGGAACCTATTCCCATTGACCAAGCAGACAAAATCATATTCTCACCCAACAGACCACAATCTATCTGTGACATATCATATGCAGGATCGTTAGCAATAAACACTACTGTAGGAGCATTATTGAACATATTCTGAAATCCCGGACGTTCTGCCGCTTTGGGATTTTCTTTTTTGAAAATTTCAGTCAAACCATTGATAAATTCCGGATTATCTACTACACGAACCTCCCATGACTGTTTATTCATTCCATTAGGTGCATTGATTCCACATTCCACTATAGTCTGCATTTTTTCACGTTCCACAGCCTCGGGCTTATACTTCCGTATACTACGGCGGCTCATAATAGTTTCTATTACAGGGTCTACCTGACTCACGGAAACACTATCCGTAACAACTTCCTTCTGTTGAGAACCTTGCGATGTACAGCTGCATAATACGAACATACCTGCACCAACTAACATTAATCTAAATAATTTCATTTGCTATCATATTTGGTTTGCAACAAATCTAGGCATTTTCAAGCATAAAAAAGTGGTTCCTATCGGGAACCACTTTTTATATGTTAAATCTGTAAAATTCAGATTACAATTTCGGACCGGCAGCAACCAATTTCTTACCTGCTTCGTTACCAGTGAACTTAGCGAAGTTCTTGATGAAACGACCAGCCAAGTCTTTTGCTTTTTCATCCCACTGAGCAGCGTCAGCGTAAGTGTCACGAGGATCAAGGATCTTCGGATCAACACCCGGCAATTCTGTAGGAACAACGAAATCGAAGTAAGGAATAACCTTAGTAGGAGCCTTATCAATAGAGCCATCCAAAATAGCATCGATGATACCACGAGTATCGCGGATAGAGATACGTTTACCAGTACCGTTCCAACCAGTGTTAACCAAATATGCTTTAGCACCAGTCTTTTCCATCTTCTTAACCAATTCTTCAGCATACTTAGTAGGATGCAATGACAAGAAAGCAGCACCGAAGCAAGCAGAGAATGTCGGAGTCGGTTCAGTAATACCACGTTCTGTACCAGCCAATTTAGCTGTAAATCCAGACAAGAAGTAATACTGAGCTTGTTCAGGGTTCAAGATAGATACCGGAGGCAATACACCGAATGCATCAGCTGACAAGAAAATAACTTGTTGAGCGTGAGGACCTTTAGAGATAGGTTTAACGATGTTTTCAATATGATAGATAGGATAAGAAACACGAGTGTTTTCTGTTACGCTCTTATCAGCGAAATCAATCTTACCGTTAGCATCAACTGTTACGTTTTCCAGCAAAGCGTCACGTTTGATAGCAGCGTAGATATCGGGTTCACTTTCCTTATCCAAGTTGATAACTTTAGCATAGCAACCACCTTCGTAGTTGAATACACCTTCGTCATCCCATCCGTGTTCGTCGTCACCGATCAACTTACGTTTCGGGTCAGTAGACAAAGTAGTCTTACCTGTACCAGACAAACCGAAGAAGATAGCCGAACTAGTTCCTTCCATATTTGTATTAGCAGAGCAGTGCATGGAAGCGATACCACGAAGCGGGTTCATGTAGTTCATGATAGAGAACATACCTTTCTTCATTTCACCACCGTACCAAGTGTTCAGGATAACTTGTTCTTTAGTCTTCAAGTTGAAAACAGTAGCTGTTTCAGAGTTCAAGCCCAGTTCTTTATAGTTGTCAACTTTTGCTTTAGATGCATTGAAACATACAAAATCAGGTTCTCCGTAAGCTTCCAGTTCTTCAGCAGTCGGGCGGATGAACATGTTAGTTACGAAATGAGCCTGCCAAGCCACTTCCATGATGAAACGTACTTTCATACGAGTTGCAGCATTAGCACCGCAGAATGTATCAACAACGAACAAACGCTTGCCGCTCAATTGTTTTACAGCTTTAGACTTCAAGTCAGCCCAAGCTTCTTCAGTACAAGGTTTGTTATCGTTTTATATTCGTCAGAAGTCCACCATACTGAATTTTCAGAAGCTTCATTCTTAACGAAGAATTTATCTTTAGGAGAACGACCTGTGTAAACACCAGTCATTACGTTTACAGCACCCAGTTCAGTAACCTGTCCTTTTTCGAAACCTTCCAATCCCGGTTTAGTTTCTTCAGCGAAAAGCACATCATAAGAAGGATTGTGGAGAACTTCCTTCACGTCGGTAATACCGTACTTGCTTAAATCTAAATTTGCCATTTTTAAATGATTTAATTTGGTTATTGTATAATGTTATTTTTACTCTTTATTTTCTGAAAGAAGATGTTTTTCAACACCCCCTTGTCTAAGGCGCTACAAAATTAGTGCTTTATTTTAAAAAAAAGAAGTTATTAGAGAAAAATTTCCGTAATAATCAAATATTTATATTTGTGTAACAAAAATGCAATTCGTACTTTACAAATCTAGAAATTATTTGTTTCTTTGCAGGTCAAAGTCAACAATATAACAAAAGCATAGATATGAAAATCATCAATCTCAGTGAAGGCAATTCTCTCCTAAACCAATATGTAGCGGAATTGCGCGATGTACATGTTCAAATGATCGTATGCGTTTCCGCAGAAATATTGAAAGAATAGGAGAAATCATGGCATACGAGATGAGTAAAGCACTAACCTATTCCGTAAAGCAAGTACAGACACCCTTGGGAACTGCCACGGCCAGCACACACGATGACAAAATAGTGATCGCAACGGTATTCCGTGCCGGACTGCCGCTGCACACCGGTTTTCTGAACATGTTCGACCATGCCGACAACGCTTTCGTTTCCGCATTCCGTTTTTACAAAGATGATGAACACCGTATTGTAGATGTACACATTGAATACATCGCCGCTCCTTCATTGAATGACAGAACCTTGCTTCTCGTTGATCCCATGCTTGCCACCGGTGAAAGCATGGAACTTGCCTGGAAAGCGTTCCTTACCAAAGGCAAACCAGCTAAATTGCAGATGGCCTGTGTCATTGCCAGCCAACAAGGGGTAGCGCATATGGCAGAACTTTTTCCCGGCGATGATGTCACATTATGGTGTGCCGCCATAGACCCTGTCTTGGACGAGCACAAATACATTGTTCCGGGGTTAGGGGATGCCGGTGATTTATCATTCGGCGAGAAACTCTAAAGCTCAAACTATAAGGACAGTTTCAGGTGTGTTCTCTTACACACTAAAATTCTAAATTAAATGGTTAGTAACCGGCAATTATTCACTGCCTATTACTAACCATTTAATTTTTAGAACAACTCTGTAGATCCGGTTCCTACAGGGAAAATGAAAATATTATTTCACTTCCCAAATATCATTTGTCATCAGTAATTCCTGGAAATTATGATATTTTTTCTTTGCGGCCACTTCTTCAATCTGTGCATTAACGGCGTCATCATAAGTAGGCGCTTCCACATCACGGATCACCCCTAACGCAACCGGAAAATCCGGTCCTTCCATCAATGCCAGTTTCAACTGCAAAGTATTATCCATACAATGAGCATCGTGCACTAAAATGTCTTTTTCCGTCACACCATTCTCGCCAAGCTTTACCACTTTCAGCCCGAAACCTTCCTGCATCAGCCCGTATTCTTTATCTACCCCAAACAACATCGGTTTACCGTGTTCCAAATAAATGGCATTCTTTGAACGACCTTCTTTCGTATATACTGATTCGTGTGTTCCATCATTAAAAATGACGCAGTCTGAAGAATTTCACATACAGCCGCACCTTTATGATTGGCAGCAGCTTTCAGAATCTCCACTGTACCAGGACCATCCGTAGCTACCGCACGGGCAAAGAAACGCCCACGCGCACCAAAACATAATTCAGCCGGATGAAACGGATCTTCACAGTGCCGTAAGGAGATGATTTGCTAACAAATCCACGGGGAGAGGTCGGAGAATACTGTCCTTTGGTCAAACCATATATACGGTTGTTCAACAAAATCATATTCAAGTCGATATTACGACGAACGGCGTGTATAAAATGATTTCCACCAATAGCCAGCCCATCACCATCCCCTGAAATCTGCCAGACAGTAATCTTCGGATTAGCCACCTTGCAGCCTGTAGAAATAGCAGCCGCACGACCATGCACAGTCTGCATGGCATATGTATTCATGTAATAAGGCAGACGGCTGGAACATCCGATACCCGAAATAACGGCAGTATCATGAGGAGCCACTCCCAATTCAGCCATCGCTTTGTGCAGCGAAGCCAAGAAAAAATGGTCACCGCAACCCGGACACCAGCGAGGTTGTCCCTTTTTGAAATCTTTTGCTGTATATTCGTTCATAGTCTTTACTTTCTTTACGGTTATTATTTATTTAAAATCTCAGTGAAAGCATCAACTAACTCGCTGACTACGAACGGCTGGCCTTTTACCTCATTAACTGATAAGGAACAAATCCGTCCACTTTCATACGGAGATATCCGGCAAACTGACCAAGATTCTGCTCAGCCACGACTACCTTCTTATATTTCTTCAGCACTTCTGCCGTATTGTGAGGCAGCGGGTTCAAATGAACAAAATGTGCCAAAGCAACCTTCTTGCCCGCATGGTTCATTTCCTCCATTGCTGAATATAAATGACCGTAAGTTCCACCGAAACCTACTATCAGCAAATCTGCATCCTCTACGCAGCCTTGCACCTTAACATCAGGCACTGGAATTTTAGCAACCTTCTCGGCACGCAAACGGCACATCAAATTATGGTTTTCAGGCTCGGTAGAAATAGCACCTGTATCACTGTCTTTTTCCAAGCCTCCCAAAATATGCATATAACCTTCCTGTCCCGGCAATGCCAATAACGGACACCTGTTTCGGCGTTACGCTTGTAAGGAGTATAATTATCCTTCATTTCCGGAGTAACATAGGGTGGGTTAATAGCCGGATAGTTCGCCAGATCAGGCAACTTCCATGCACCGGAACCATTTGCTACAAAACCATCAGTCAGCAACACCACCGGGGTCATGTGTTCCAAAGCAATCTTACAAGCATCATAAGCAGCATCAAACAATGAGTTGGAGAAGCTGCGGCAATGACCGGCATAGGAGATTCACCGTTACGGCCAAACAAAGCCTGCAATAAATCTGTTTGCTCAGACTTAGTAGGCAAACCAGTAGAAGGACCGCCGCGCTGTACATTAATAACCACCAATGGTAATTCTGTAATAACAGCCAGATTCATAGCCTCTGATTTCAGACAAACACCCGGTCCCGAAGTAGAAGTAGCTGCCAACGCACCTGCAAACGAGGCACCGATAGCCGTAGCGCAACCTGAAATTTCATCTTCACATTGAACCGTAGTCACTCCCAATGATTTATGTTTAGAAAGTTCATGCAAGATATCTGTTGCCGGAGTAATGGGATAAGATCCCAGGAACAAACGCAGACCTGCTTTCTCGGCAGCAGCAATTAAGCCATAAGCCGTAGCCTTGTTTCCGCTGATATCCATGTACTTTCCAGGTACTTTAGACTTAGTTTCCACCTTATAAGTATGATCCACAGACGCATGCGTATTGTGACCATAATCATATCCGGCGTGTATCACTTAATATTCGCTTCAGCTATTTGCGGCTTCTTTGCAAATTCTCGCGCAAGAAATTTTCAGCAACCGCCAGGTCACGATTAAACAACCAGCAGACCAATCCCAAAGCAAACATATTACGACATTTCAACATTGACTTGTTGTCCATGCCTGTATCTGCCAGACAATCTTTCACCATCTGCGAAATAGGAGCAGCAATTACATCCTGCTTAATACCCATTTCTTCAATCGGATTGTCTGTTTTGAAAGCCGCCTTGTCCAGATCTGATTTCTGAAAACAATCTGTATCAATAATGATACAAGCTGTGGACTTCGCAAATTTGTATTGTGTTTTCAATGCAGCGGCATTCATTGCGACCAGCACGTCGCATTTGTCACCAGGGGTAAAAACTTTACCCGCACCGATATGCACCTGGAAACCTGACACACCGGTCAACGAACCTTGCGGGGCACGTATATCCGCCGGGTAATCGGGGAATGTACTGATATCATTTCCCACTGTAGCCGAAATATTAGAAAAGATATTTCCGGCCAGCTGCATACCATCGCCTGAGTCGCCTGAGAAACGGACCACCACTTGGTCCAACTCCTTGACTATCATTTCATCTGCCATAACTTATTATTTAGGGTTACAAAATTTCACTGTTTGCAAAGTTCGGAAAGTTCTGTCAAAGGACAAAATATTCCGCTATCAAACTACGTTTGAATATCAAAATGTACAAAATTAAAGGTTTATTTATTTCCAAGCTAAGAAAAAGCAGAGATAATTACCTGTTTAAAAGCATAAATTCCTATCATTATGACAGTATCAAAAACGATTCATTTTTACAATTTATTATTTTTATCCATGTTTTATGAACAACATGAAAGTTTATAGCAGAATAACAACATTATTAGATTATAAAAAGCAGACAAAAAACAACAAAACAACAAAGAAAGGATTATTTTCTTCCCACTTAAGACATTTTTCAATCTTTCATATTGCCATTTTAACAAAAAGAAGTACCTTTGTACCATAAAGGGGCCTTGTAGTTCAACGGATAGAATAGAAGTTTCCTAAACTTTAGATAGGGTTCGATTCCCCTCGGGGCTACAAAGAGCAGTAAACAATTGTTATACAACCGTTTACTGCTCTTATTTTACTGGATAGCTTTCAAATCTGATTATTTAATCACCCCAAGTTCTTTGCCCACTTTAATAAATGCAGCAATTGCCTTATCCAAATGTGCCTTTTCATGCCCGGCAGACAACTGGACACGGATACGTGCCTGTCCTTTCGGAACAACCGGATAATAGAAACCGGTTACATATATGCCCTCTTTCTGCATCTTGGCGGCAAAATCCTGAGACAGTTTCGCATCATAAAGCATCACAGCACAAATCGCGCTCTGAGTTGGTTTAATGTCAAAACCGGCAGCCAGCATCCTGTCACGGAAATAATTCACATTATCCATCAGCTTAGTATGCAAAGCATCACTTTCTTTCAATATCTTAAACATTTCCAGACTAGCACCGATAATGGCAGGAGCTACAGAATTAGAGAATAAATAAGGACGGGAACGCTGGCGCAACATATCAATAATTTCTTTCTTACCGGTGGTAAATCCTCCCATTGCCCCACCAAATGCTTTACCTAATGTACCAGTAAAGATATCCACACGCCCGTATGCATTAAACTGTTCGGCCACGCCATGCCCTGTAGGACCTACCACACCGGCCGAATGAGATTCATCCACCATTACCAACGCGTCATATTTTTCCGCCAGTTCACAAATCTTATCCAATGGAGCCACATTACCATCCATCGAGAATACACCATCTGTAGCAATAATACGATGACGCTGTGCCTGCGCTTCCTGCAAACAACGTTCCAAGTCAGCCATATCAGCATTGGCATAACGATAGCGTTTTGCCTTACACAAGCGTACACCATCTATAATAGATGCATGATTCAACGCATCTGAAATAATAGCATCTTCTTCTGTAAACAGCGGTTCGAACAAACCACCGTTAGCATCAAAACAAGCTGCATAAAGTATAGTATCTTCTGTTTTAAAATAATCAGAAATGGCAGCTTCCAGCTGTTTGTGCAAATCCTGAGTTCCACAGATAAAGCGTACGGAAGACATACCGAAGCCATGTGTGTCCATCGCCTCTTTGGCAGCATTGATCAAGCGTTGATTATCTGACAAACCTAAATAATTGTTGGCACAAAAGTTCAACACATCTTCTCCGTCATTCACCTTGATGTCCGCACGCTGAGGTGTGGTAATTATACGTTCATTTTTATACAATCCGGCTGCCTTAATATCAGCCAGTTCCTTCGCAAGGAACTCCTTCATTTTACCATACATAGCTTTGTTTTTTTATTAAGTATATAGTTTAAGTTTAAAAATCAGTCTGACTTGACAAAGTTCTTATTTTTTTTGATATCCGATTAAATTATAGAGAAAATTTTGATAAAATATGCAGTTTTCTATCTATCTTTGCTTCCAAAAGAAAACTTAAAGCAAATAGCAAACTATGAAAAATGTATTAATTATCGGCTCCACCGGTCAGATCGGTTCGGAACTAACCATGAAATTGAGAAGTATTTACAATGGTAATATCGTAGCCGGATATATTCCCGGTGCTGAGCCTAAAGGGGAATTAAAAGAATCAGGCCCTTCTGCCATCGTAGATATCACCAACGAACAACAAATTGCCGAAACTGTATCAAAGTACAACATCGACACCATTTACAACCTGGCAGCCTTACTATCGGCTGTAGCAGAAGCCAAACCTCAACTAGCATGGAAAATAGGCATGGGAGGCCTGTTCAACGTATTGGAAGTAGCACGCGAAATGGGTTGCGCCGTATTTACCCCAAGTTCTATCGGTGTCTTCGGCAACAACACCCCTAAAGACAAGACCCCGCAAGACACTATCCGTAATCCGCGTACCATGTATGGCGTTACAAAAGTATCAGGAGAATTACTGAGCGATTATTACCATATCCGTTTTGGCGTAGATACCCGCTCCGTTCGTTTCCCCGGATTAATTTCGTATGTCACACCTCCGGGTGGCGGGACCACTGATTATGCTGTAGACATCTATTATTCGGCTGTAAAAGGTGAAAAATTTGAATGTCCTATTGCAGCCGGTACATTCATGGATATGATGTATATGCCTGACGGTTTACGTGCAGCCATTGAAATCATGGAAGCGAATCCCGACAAACTAATTCATCGCAATTCGTTCAACATTGCTTCAATGAGTTTTGATCCGGAAATTATTTATAACAATATAAAGAAGTATATGCCCGACTTCCATATGGAGTACAAAGTAGATCCGCTACGTCAAGCTATCGCCGAATCATGGCCGAACTCACTGGACGACACTTGTGCCCGTGAGGAATGGGGATGGAAACCGGAATATGATCTAGACAGCATGACACAGGATATGCTTGCCAAACTAAAAATACGATTCAATAAATAAACCACTAATATTGAATAAATAAAATAGCCTTCTCTATTCTATCTGTTCCATATAGAATAGAGAAGGCTATTTTATACATTTCTTGCACTTATATAAAATTTTGATCGTATCTTCGTGCAAATTAACATACTGATTAAAAACATACTATGAATACAAGAGCTATTACCCAGAACAAGAAGTCGTTACATTCGGAGAAGTAATGCTAAGGCTGACCGCCCCCAATTTCCAGCGCTTTTCCCAAACAAACGAGTTTATTGCTACTTATGGAGGAAGTGAAGCGAATGTAGCCATATCACTGGTCAACTTCGGCATCCCCACAGAATTCGTTACCAGACTTCCCGAGAATGCAATGGCACAAGCCTGCGTAAACTCACTCCAAGCTTACGGATTAGGTACAGACGGCATTATTTATGGTGGGAAACGCATGGGATTATACTTTCTGGAAAGCGGTGCAGCATTTCGTAACTCCAATGTAGTATATGACCGTGAAGGCTCTTCCTTTGCCACTTTACGTCCCGGCATGATAGACTGGGAAAAGATTCTTTCCGATGCAGGCTGGTTCCACTGGTCGGGTATAGCAGCGTCCCTGTCACAGGAAGGAGCAGATGCCTGCCTGGAAGCACTGCAAACAGCAGACCGCCTGGGATTAACAATCTCATGCGACTTAAATTTCCGCAAAAAATTATGGAATTACGGTAAATCCGCATCAGAGGTAATGCTCCCCCTTGTTCAATATAGTGATGTCATTTTTGGTGCAGAACCCGAATACAAAGAAATTTTCGGCATTCCCCCGGTAGGTTTTAAAGCTGTAGACACCTCATATCCATTAGATTTGTCCGGTTTCAAAGTATTCGGTCAAAAAGTATCAGAACAAGCTCCCCGATGCCAGAAAATGTTTCTGGAGTTGCGTAATACCATCACTTCCAATCACAATCTGCTGGCAGCCATACTTATTCTAAAGGAACATTAAGGCATACCGGCATTTACGATATTGTCCATGAAGTAGACCGTGTGGGTGCAGGAGATGCATTTGTAGGCGGCATGATTTATGGTTTGCTGACCTACCCCGACAATGACCAAAAAACATTGGAATTCGCCCTTGCCGCATCTGCATTGAAAAATACCATATATGGTGATTTCAATCAAGTAACAGTAGAAGAAGTGGAAGAGTTAATGCAAGGAAACACTTCAGGAAGAGTAGTCAGATAACTATTTTCACGATTATAGCCAAACAGAATTGATCTGCAAGATACTGCGTAAAAAAGCAAGTTAACTTCATGGGACAAGCAAGTTAAGTTGAAATACCAAGTAAGCTAAGTTACTTACCCAATATACTTAAGTTAATTTTTGAAGCCACAGAAGATTCATCTACCCTTTTTCCACAAACCAATTCCAATCGACCTTATAAAAAGAGGAGGATACTCATGATATGAGCATCCTCCTCTTTTTATTTATTTCTTAAAAGAAACCTTCTTATGCCTTTGTTTCTTCCGGCATCTTGTTACCCATAGTCAGGTAAGCGATAGGAGCAGCAATGAAGATAGAAGACAATGTACCGATCACAACGCCCAAAATCATTGCAAAGGCGAAGCTGCGGATACTGTCACCACCCAGCACGAAGATACACAACAATACGATCAATGTACTTAATGAAGTATTGATGGTACGAGCCAAAGTAGTATTCAATGAATCATTAAACAACTGCATACGGTTACGTTTCGGATACAGACCGAAGAACTCACGGATACGGTCAAAGATAACCACCTTGTCATTGATAGAATAACCGATAGCGGTCAAAATAGCGCCAATAAAAGTCTGGTCAATTTCCAATGAGAACGGAACCCATCCATAACATAACGAGTATGCACCGATGATCAAAATAGTATCGACAGCCAATGCAACAGTCGCACCCACACTATAAGCTACATTGCGGAAACGCAGCAAGATATACAAACCGATAGCCACCAATGCAAACAATACAGACCAGACAGCCGAAGTCTTGATATCGTCAGCGATACTAGGACCTACTTCTGAGAACTGATGATAGAACCACCGACACGATTATCACGGTCAATAAAGATTTCCAATGTAGTACCTTCGCCCAGCAAGTTACCATCTTTCAAAGACTGATACAAGAACTCTTCAATTTCAGAGTCGATAGTAGGAGAATCTTCATTAATACGGTAATTGGTTGTAATACGGATTGTTTTCTTGTCTGTACCCAAAGCAATAGCCTGTACATTATCTTCTGTGATTTTCTTCTTCAACAGGTCACGCACTGTTTCAGGTTCAACCTGCTGTTCAAACTGAACTACGAAGTTACGTCCACCGGTAAAGTCAATACTCTGCGCCAAACCACGGATAAAGAATGAAATGATACAGATAACGATAATCGCTCCGAATACCGTGAATGAACGTTTCATCATTCCCATAAGTTGTAATTCACGTTCTGCATCAGATTCTTGGAGATCCCTGTAGTGAATGTCAAGTTCAACCACTTGTCTTTATTCATGAAGTGCTCATAAACAATACGGGTCAAGAATACTGCTGTAAAGAATGAGCAGAGGATACCGATAATCAACGTAGTGGCAAAACCACGAATCGGACCCGTACCGAAATAGAACAGAATGATACCAGTGATAATTGATGTCAAGTTTGAGTCAAAAATAGCAGAGAATGCGTTAGAATAACCGTCTGCTAAAGCAGCCTTAACAGTTTTACCGGCTCTCAATTCTTCTTTTGTACGTTCATAAATCAACACGTTAGCATCTACAGCCATACCCAATGACAACACCATACCGGCAATACCAGACATGGTCAGTGCAGCTTGGAACGAGGTAAGGATTCCTAATGTGAAGAAAAAGTTAACAACCAATGCGCAGTTGCAACCATACCCGGAATCAATCCGTACATAGCGCACATATAGATCATCAACAGAATCAACGCAACAACAAATGAAATAATACCTTGATTGATAGATTCCTGACCCAATGACGGACCAACAATATCCTCCTGAACGATACGTGCAGGAGCAGGCATCTTACCAGACTTCAATACGTTAGCCAAGTCTTTTGTCACCTCCGGGGTAAAGTTACCGGTAATCTGAGAGTGTCCCCCCGTAATTTCACCGTTTACATTCGGAGCGCTGTATACGTAACCATCCAGTACGATAGCGATAGCCTTGCCTACATTGTTCTTTGTCAGAACAGCCCAGCGGCGTGCGCCGTCAGTGTTCATAGACATACTGACACAAGGCTTGTTGAACTGGTCATATTCATCTTTAGCATCAGTGATCACATCACCTTCCAACGGAGCACGTCCGTTACGTTCAGTAGACTTGATAGCATACAATTCAAAAATACGTCCCTGCTTGTCAAAGTCAGCAGCCTTTACACCCCATTTCAAACGAAGATCTTTCGGCAACATTTCTTTCACTTCTTTCATAGCAAGGTACTGGTTTACCTGAGCAGTATCTTTATAATCGGCATAACCTACCACCGCCCCGTAACCATTCGGATTTAATTGAAGAACAGAAGCCAACGGATGTTCTTTCTTCATCTGCTCCATTGCGGCAGAGTTACTTGCCGTTTCGCCTTTCAATGCGGCTGCAAGACTGTCGGCAGCAGAAATTGCAGAAGCCTGTGCAACAGCAACAGTATCAGTAGCTACAGAATCAGCAGAAGCAGCACCACTTTCAACGGCAAGAATATCACGCAGTCTGTTATCTACAGAAGAAAGATAAGGAACTATTTCTTTTGCGTCGAAAGTTTCCCAGAATTCCAAGTTAGCAGATCCCTGCAACAGTTTTCTGACACGTTCCGGTTCTTTGATACCCGGCAGTTCCACCATGATACGGCCCATCTTTCCTTCCAACGCCTGAATGTTAGGCTGTGCCACACCAAAGCGGTCAATACGTGTACGTAATACATTATAAGAGTTGTCGATAGCAGCCTTTACCTCTTCGCGCAATACTTTTTCAACTTCACTGTCGGAACTGCGGGTGGTTACTTTGTCTTTCAACTGCTGAGTAGCAAATAATTCAGCCAATTTGCCATTGGGAGCTTGTTTCTTATACTCTTTTACAAAAAGAGTGATAAGTCATCCTGACTAGTGATAGATTGTTTTGATGCTTCTGCAACCGCTTTGTTAAAAGCTTCATCAGTCTTGTTGTCAGCCAAAGCCTTCACTACATCCGGTACAGAAACTTCAAGGATAACGTTCATACCACCTTTCAGGTCCAGACCCAGACCAATCTCCATCTCGCGACACTGTTTCAGCTATAACTACCCAAATAAACTTTTTCATTCTGCATAGAATCAAGGTAATGTGCTTCACCTTTCGGGTCTTGTGCCGCTTTGTCCATGTGATAGCGGGTCACAAAAGAGAAAGAAAGATAAAACACACATACAAGGGTGAGTAATACCGCAAAAACCTTTACAAATCCTTTGTTTTGCATGTTACTTTGAAATTTATTATTTTTACTTTTTGATTAATTCTTAGTTTATACAAGGTTGCAAATATAGTTTTTTTTTCACATTCGCACGGCATGAAACACAAATATTTGAATTTCAAATAAGAAAAAAGGCTGCAAAAGTATATTTCGCAGCCTAATTTGTTCTATTTCATGGGGTATTTTATTTCAGCCTCTGTTTTTAAGCAACGGTTCCAAGCTCGGTTCGGCACCGCGAAACGCTTTGTAAAGCACCATAGGATCCTCTGTCCCAACCCTTTTCCAAAACATTCCGGCGGAAAGAGTCAGCAGTATTTTTATCGAACAGTCCATGTTCTTTGAAAGCTTCAAAAGCATCAGCATCCAATACTTCCGCCCACAGATAACTGTAATATCCGGCAGCATAACCGCTAAGGATATGATTAAAATAAGTGGCACGGTAACGAGGAGCGATTTCAGGAATCAAACCCAATTTGTCCATCACCGCCTTTTCAAAGGCCACCACATCCAGACTTGCGGTGTCGGTCAGATTGTGCAATTCCATATCGAGCAATGCAGCAGCCAACAGTTCGGTTGTCATAAATCCCTGATTGAAGGTATTTTGGTCTTGTATCTTCCGAATCAATTCATCGGGAATCACCTCACCGGTCTTATAGTGCTTGGCATATACCTTCAGTACTTCCGGTTCCACCGCCCAATGTTCCATTATCTGAGAAGGAAGTTCCACAAAATCCTGTGCCACATTCGTACCCGATACTCCCAAATAGTTACATTTGGTCAGCATTCCGTGAAGAGCATGTCCGAATTCATGAAACATTGTTTCCACTTCATCCAGTGTCAGTAACGAAGGCATATCACCTGCGGCTTCGTAAAGCTGGCTACATTATAGATAAGCGGCCTCACATCGCCTGCCTGTTCACGGAAGTTGCTCATCCATGCCCCTCCGCGTTTACCGGTACGGGGAAAATAATCGGCATAAAACAAGCCCAGATAAGCGCCATCGGCATCTTTCACCTCATACACCTTCACATCCGGTTCGTAAACAGATACATTATTCAGTTCGGTCAAGGTAATGCCGTACAATTTATTGGCAACATAATACAAACCGTTTCGCACTGACTCCAAGCTAAAGTAAGGCTTAATCTCATCCTCATTCAGATATATTTTTGCTGACGAAGTTTTTCGGTATAATACCACCAATCCCATGCGGCAAGCTTCTCTCCTTTTCCTTCTTTATCCATCATTTTTTGTAATTCGGCAGCTTCCGTCTTTGCGTTTTTCAAAGAATAACCCCACAGATTATGCAGAAAATCCATAACCGTCTCGGAATTCTTTGCCATATTTTCATCCAACACAAAATTGGAATAACAGTCAAAGCCCAGCAAATTGGCTTTTTCCAGACGCAAAGAAATGATTTTCTTCAAAATCTCTTTATTATCATTGGCGTCTCCGTTATTACCACGATTGATATAAGCTTCATAGATATCCTTTCTCAACTCACGGTTGTCGGCATATTGCAGCAGTGGCAAACGGCTTGAGTTCTGCAAGGTAAACAGCCACTTGCCTTCTTTTCCGACAGCCTTCGCCTCTTCCGCCGCACCTGTTTTCACCCATTCCGGCAATCCTGCCAGTTCTGCTTCATTGTCTATAACCAGCCGGTAAGCATTATTTTCATTCAAAACATGGTTGCTGAAAGTAATAGCCAATGTAGACAATTCTTTATTTATCTCCCTAAGGCGGTTTTGCTTCCCGGTATCCAGTCCTGCCCCCGAACGGATAAACGCCTTATGATATCTATCCAAAAGACGATGCTGCTCTGTGGTCAGCGTTATTTTGCCTTCTTGTTCCTGTTGCCACACAGCAGCCACACGCTTATATAAATCCTGATTCAGATAAATATTATCGTTATGTTCGGAAAGCACAGGAGCAATCTTTTCGCTCAATGCGCTCATCTCATCATTCGTATCAGCCTCCGTCAATGCATAAAAGACACCCTTGACACGTGCCAGTGTCCTTCCGCTATTATCCAGTGCCACAATCGTATTTTCAAATCCAGGAGTTTCCCGGCTCTCCACAATTGCTTTTATTTCGGCATTTTGTTCTTCTATGCCTTTCAAAAACGCAGGTTCATAGTGTTCTATCTTGATTTTATCAAAATCAGGAGCACCATACTCTGTCCGGAACTCCGTAAAGAACGGGTTCGTTTCGGTTTTCTGTTCACATGCACACATGATACAACAAGTCGCTAACGTAAATACTAGTTTCTTCATACTTATATTAAATTAAAGGTCTGCTAATTATTTCTTCGCCACAAAACACCAGATGGGATAATGATCCGAACTCTTTATGGTTTTGTCTACCGTACATTGATAAGATTCCAGATTTTTACTCAATAGGATATGATCGATACGGAAATAAAAATGATTCTGATTATAAGATATCCCGAATCCGTTGCCCGACTGTACAAAAGCATCATCCAGTTCCTTCCCGATTACCCGGTGAGCATAAGACAAAGGAGAATCGTTAAAATCGCCGCAGACAATCACTCCTCCACCCCTAAAACCGGCAACCAACTTTGCTATGGAATCGGCTTGCAAAGCACGGATAGCCGAAGCCTCCGCCAGTTTGCCTATCAATATGCGGGCCCCTTCCGACACTTTAACCTTATCCGGGTCTTTTATCATCTCCCGATAGACAGCCTTATCTTTCTCTGTCAGTTTATTGGATTCCAAATGGTTATTGACCACCAACAAAGTATCCCCCTTCACATTTATTGTATAAGCAACAGAGCCATTGTTTCGGCTGTCATACTCAACAGGATGCGCCGACAGGATAGGATAGCGGGAGTAGCACCCCAGTCCATTCGCACCGGTCAATTTATAATAATGCTTATAGGGATAGTTTCTCAGGGCATAATCCACATCCTTTTTAGCCAGCCGATTGCTCAATATATATTCTTGCAAACAAATAATATCCGCATTGCTGTTCCGCAGGTATTCCAATACCGAATTAGGGTTGTCCTTCAAATTAGGATGTCCTTGTTCAAAAGCCATCGTATTGTATGACAATACTTTGACGGCATCCCCGGGAGGTTCTTTCTCGAACAGATTGATAGGTATATAAGTACGGATGGCACCAAAGCAGCAGAAAAAAGTCAGGAGAGACACCAAAGCATACCTGCGATATACCACCAACCAAAAGAAAAAAAATAAAACATTCGTTATCAGAAAAGCCGGAAACGCAAGACCGGCACACGACCACACAGGATGCGCCACCGGATTGATATAAGAACTATATGCACAGATCAGCAATAACACCGCCATGCATATATTTATCCCCAATAATATCCAACCTAAAACCCGACCGATATATTTCATATTCTATTTTTACTTGCATCAAACAAGCTTTTCTTCTCATCCGACGTGAGACTGTCATAACCGGACTTCCTCAGTTTGTCCAATATGCGGTCTATCTCGTCACTATTCTGCTTCTTACGGGCATTATATTCATAGTCTTTCGCCTTATCGCCATAATGCACTTTCATTTTGGGCTTCTTCGGAGAACGGTGTACCGTAAATCCGCTTGCTACCCAATCGATAAAACGGTTAATCCACGCCGTTGCATCATGCCCGCGGGTCAATCCGGAAGCAAACCACCATCCGGCCAATGCCCCTCCCAAGTGTGCGATATGTCCGCCGGCATTGCCCGAAGTCATAAAAAGCAAATCGGTCACCACCATAAACAGGGCTACATATTTCAACCGCACCGTTCCGATAAACATGAAATGTACCGGATAGTCAGGCTCGCGGACAGCCGTTGCCACCACAATGGCCAACACAGAGGCCGAAGCCCCCAATAAATAAGAATAATAAAGCGAAT
>ENA-OQAS01000052-OQAS01000052.1-human-gut-metagenome-genome-assembly--contig:-NODE-52-length-57054-cov-5.896587_pt1 | contig 57054 bp, 75 predicted proteins | sample MGYA00242733_ERZ504523 | MGnify/ENA primary metagenome ERZ504523 (study PRJEB26092, sample SAMD00036239) | human gut metagenome | host: Homo sapiens | study: EMG produced TPA metagenomics assembly of...
GAGCAGGCGTCTGAGCAGATGAGCCAGTTTATGGAGAATATGGGCGATTTTAACTTGGTGATATGAGCGGGATGTTCAACTCGGAGAATATGGACGCGCCCAGACCATGCCCTTTGCCAATCTCTTTGGCGACGCCGGAGAACTGGCTGTGGATGAGAATGAAAGCGGTCAAAAGCAGGGCAAGAAGCGTGGGAAAAAAGGCAACAAACGCCAAAAAGACGACGGCAAAAAGTACCTAAACACCTACTGTACCAACCTGACCGGCAAAGCCCGGGACGGCAAGCTGGACGCCATTATCGGCAGAGAGCAGGAGATCTCCCGCACGGTACAAATCCTGTGCCGCCGTACCAAGAACAATCCTTGTCTGATCGGCGAGCCGGGCGTGGGTAAGACGGCCATTGCCGAGGGGCTGGCCATTCGCATTGCTAAGGGACAGGTGCCTGCGCGCCTGGCAGACAAAGAGATCTATTTGCTGGACCTGACCGCACTGGTGGCCGGCACCCAGTTCCGTGGCCAGTTTGAGGGCCGGATCAAGGGTCTGGTGGACGAGGTGAAAGCCCAGGGCAATATTATTCTGTTCATTGACGAGGTGCACAATTTGGTGGGCACCGGCGACAGTGAGGGCACCATGAACGCGGCAAATATCCTGAAGCCTGCGCTCTCTCGCGGCGAAATTCAGGTGATCGGCGCTACGACCTTTACCGAGTATCGTAAGTTTATAGAGAAGGATGCCGCCCTGGAGCGCGGTTCCAACCGGTGAAGATCGAGGAGCCATCTGTGGAGGATGCCTACAAAATGCTGTTGGGCATTAAGGGCTACTATGAGCAGTACCATAAGGTGCAGATTTCCGACACCTTGGTCTATAAAGCGGTGCTCATGAGCGAGCGGTATGTAACAGACCGTTACCTGCCGGATAAAGCCATTGACTTGCTGGATGAAAGCTGCACCTGCGCCAATTTGCGCAACCCGGCTATCAGCCAGGCGCAGATTCTGGAAGGCAAAAAACGAAATTTGCAGGAGAATATTGAAAATCTGTCCGAACCTACAGAGGAGGACCAGCAGATCGACTATGAGCTGATCTCCAAACTGAAAACCGAAGTGATGGCCATTGACGAAAAGCTGCCTGCTTTGCAGGAAAAGGCCAGAGACAATCAGGTGCTGGAGGCGGATATTGCCAGCGCGATCTCCATGTGGACAGGAATCCCTGCTGCAAAAATCGAACAGGGGGATATTCAAAAACTGGCCGGTTTGGAGCCGGAGTTGAAAGCCCATATCATCGGCCAGGATGAAGCAATTGAAAAGGTTGCCGCAGCCGTGCGCCGAGGTCGCGTACAAATCAGTCCCCGCAAGCGGCCCCAGTCCTTTATTTTTGTGGGTCCCACCGGCGTAGGCAAGACGGAGCTGGTGAAGCAGTTGGCCGCCTATATGTTTGACACCCCGGACGCGCTGATCCGCTTGGATATGAGCGAGTATATGGAGAAGTTTTCTGTCTCTCGTATCATCGGCTCGCCTCCCGGCTATGTGGGCTATGACGACGCCGGGCAGTTGACGGAGAAGTACGGCGCAAGCTTACAGCGTGATTCTGTTTGACGAGATCGAAAAGGCGCATAAAGATGTATTAAACATTTTGCTGCAAATTCTGGACGAGGGTCGGATCACAGATGCACAGGGCCGCACGGTGAATTTTGAAAATACCATTATTGTGATGACCTCTAATGCCGGGTCTACCGACGCTGCCACTGTGGGCTTTGGCAAGTCCCAGCGGGATATGAACCGGGATGTGACCATGAAAGCACTGGAGCGCTTCCTGCGTCCGGAATTCCTGGGCCGTGTGGACGAGGTGATCGTCTTTAACAAGCTGACCTTTGAGAACTTTCAGCGGATCGCTCGCTTGATGGTGGACGAACTGGTGCCCGGTATGCAGGATAAGGCATTACCCTGACCTATGACGACAGTGTGCCGGTGTATTTGGCAAAGATCGCCTATGGTTCCAAGAAGAACGCCCGTGGTTTGCGTGACGCGGTGCGCCGCCAGGTGGAGGATCAGCTGGCAAGTGCATTGGTGTTCCATCAGGATCAGGACATGCAGGCGATTGCATTGACTGCAGGTGACGATGGCGTGCAGCTGCAAATCAATCCGTAAATGGAAACGGTAAGAGCAGAGAGTGTGTCTTTCTGCTCTTTTTATATTGACAGGCAACTCACAGGGTTGTATCATTAAATCATAGAACATTTGTAGGAAATGGTGATATAGGATGAACGAAGAACGATTAGTGAAGACATTTACGGATCTGGTAGCACTGGACAGCCCTTCCTTTGACGAGCAGGCGGTTTGCCGTTACATTAAGGAACGATTGACGGCGCTGGGCGTGCAGGTGGAAGAAGACGACTCCGCTGCTGCCACCGGCAGTACCTGCGGCAACTTGCTGGCAACCATTCCCGGTGATCCGTCGCTGGAGCCGGTGCTCTTTGCTGCCCACATGGACACGGTGGAGCCGTCCCGGGGCAAGCAGGCGGTCACGGACGAGAACGGTCGCATTACCTCCTGTGGTGATACGGTATTAGGTGCTGATGATTTTGCCGGTGTAACGGCAATCTTAGAGGGTGTGGCTTCTCTGTTAGAGAGCAGCGCAACCCATCCGACGCTGGAACTGCTGTTTACCACCGGAGAGGAGCATTTTTGCGTGGGTGCCAAGGCATTTGATGCGGAGCGCCTGCAGTCCAAGACGGCGTATGTGATGGATTTGTCCGGCCCGGTAGGGACTGTGCAGTGGCAGCGCCTACGCTGATTACTTTTCCGCAGAGGTGGTGGGCAAGGCAGCCCACGCCGGCTTTGCACCGGAGGACGGCGTGCACGCCATTCAGGTGGCTGCTGCCGCAGTTGCCAATCTTCCCAGTGGGCGATGGGGCGATGTGACGGTAAATGTGGGCACCATTACCGGCGGTCGCGCCACCAACATTGTGCCGGACAGTTGCACCGTCACCGGCGAAATTCGTGCCCTGTGCCATCAGGACGCCCTGGATCGACTCAACGAGATTCACAGCGAGTTTGTGGAGCAGGCACAGGCGGTGGACGCCAAACTGAATTTTAACCATACCATACATATTACCGGTTATCGAGTAGACACGGACGCACCTGTTGCCCAGCGATTCAGACGGGCCTGCGCAGCTGTGGGAGTTGCGCCTCGATTTACGGACACTTACGGCGGCAGTGACTGTAATATCCTGTCCGCACACGGCATACAGGGTTTGGTGGTGGCTACGGCTATGAATAACTGCCACGCTGTGAGCGAATACACCACTGTGGAGGAACTGTGCAAGGCAGCCCGGCTGACGCAGGCATTAATGGAGAAGCAAGACTGATGAAGATCCCTTTGCGTATAATCGCATTTTACCTCAGTCTATGCTCAACGGAGAGGCGCAGACCTTGTATGCCTTTGCAGAGCAGGAGGACAAGGTTCCGATGGATCAGCCGCTGCATATCGTCAGCCGTGGCGAGGGCAGCCTGGCGCTGGTGATACTCATAATAGAAATAAAAAGGAGACTCGCAGGAGTCTCTTTTTTCTTTTAGATAGAATGTTCGCCCTGTCTATTGCAAAGGGGCAAAGTTGTATGCTATAATCAAATTGTAAGTTCACACACTTTTTAATGATTTTAGAAGGAGAGAAATGATGAAAAAGACTTTGTCCGTATGCCTGGCATTGCTAATGCTGCTTAGCTGCTTTGCCGTGCCTACCACCGCCTTTGCTGCAGCGCCCAAAAAACCAACGGTGTCCTCCGTCAGGGGAGGTGCTGCCGCCTTTACCGTTAAATGGAAGAAGGTTAGCGGCGTGACCGGATACCAGGTGCAATATAGCACCTCTTCCAAATTTACTTCCAAAACCAGCAAAACCGCTACGGCCAAGAAAGATAAGACTACGGTCAAGACGGTCAGCGGTCTGAAAAGCAAAACCAAGTATTATGTGCGTGTGCGCACCTATAAAACCAGCGGCAAAAAGAAAAAGTACAGCAGTTGGAGCAGCGCCAAATCCGTTACCACCAAGGTGGCGAAAGTGAACTTTAAGTCTGTTTCCGCGGAGCGTTTAGGTTTTACTGCCAAATGGAGTAAGGCGCCTTCTGTTTCCGGATACCGGGTGCAGTACAGCACCTCTTCTAAATTTGATAAAAAGGTGACCAAAGCGCTGAAAGTTACCAACGGCAACGCCACCTCCGCCACCATCACCGGCCTGAAAGGCGGCAAAAAGTATTATGTGCGGGTGCAGGCTTATGTGAATCAGGGTAAGAAGTCTTATTCCGGTGCGTACAGCGCAGCCAAGACGGTTACCGCCGCCAAGGATCCGTTTAAGAAGGGCAAGTACGCCGGTGTGCAGCTGAACACCACGGCGGACGCAGTACGGTACTATGTAAAGGCCTACAATGCCACCAAGAAAGAGACCGCCAAGTATCAGAATAAAGAAACGGACGAAATCCTTACCTACTACAAACTGCTGGGCGTTAAGACTCTTAGCGCAGACAATGTGTACATTAACGGCGGCCGCAATAAGTTTATGGACAGTTATTTGGACTCCATGATCAGCGACACCAAAGTCGGTACCGGCCTGCCGCCCTGCACGGCTGTGGAGAAGTCGGAAGACACAGATCTGAACGGCAAGTCTTTGGTAACCTCCCGCCTGCGGGATACGGACGTAGAAACCTTGTCGATCAAGGACAACAAAAACGGCACCGTCACCCTGACTATCAAGCCCAAATCGGTGCAAATGAGTTCTCCCGGTGCAGACGCCCAGGGCCGGTTCTTCAGCACCCTTGGCCCCATGTATGACACCTTTGACCAAATGCTCAAGCAAAATGGCGGCAAATGGACCACCGGTAACGCCAAAAAGAACTTGCATATGAATTACACCGGCGGCACCGGCACCATAACCATTAACACCTCCAGCTGCAAGATCACCAAAGCCACCTATACCATGCGAGTAAATGTGGATGTGCAGCACGTGACCGTGTCCGGTATGAAGGACCAGCGGGTGCAACTGCGTATCACCACCAAAGACACATTTCCCATGAGCAAGGAGCTGTTCGACTCTTCCAACTTGGAGCGCCTATAAAACGATCAAGAAGCCACTGTCTGTAACAGACGGTGGCTTTTTTGCGCTGATCCGGCTTACTTATTTTCTTGCTTTTGCGGGTCTGTACTCACGGAGTTCGCATAAATCCTGTGCATGCGCGCATCGTCAAAGTGTTCGTCCAGATAGCATTCAAAGGCATTACGAGGCGCTGCGCCTTTGTCTCTTTGGTCCATACGCAGTGCAGCGGAGGCGGACAGAATGGCGTCAAAAATAAAAAAGATGATAAATGCCCAAGTGAGTACTCTGCCCAGTTTGACCGGCAGCTTTCCGATCAGCTTAGCCATAGGCGGGTAGATCAGCTTGATCCACGCAATCCCCAGTATACCCCAAAAGACGGAGTACAGTAGGCACACTCGACCATTGATATTCAGCGGTACATTGCTGTAATCCCAGGCAACGGAACCGAACACCAGCTCTTGCCCCAGAGAACAGATATATTCCGTAACCGTGCCTACCACAAAAGACACCAGAAAGATCTTCCACCACGGAGAATTTCGGAACTTATACAGCGCCATGGTAAGTACCACTGCGCCCATACCATAGGCCACAGAAAGGGGACCGTACACCAAAGACTGTCGGCTTTCAATGTAGCCGTGGCGTATGTAGCACCACAAGGTCTCTACTAAAAAGCCACCACACAGGAGATCAAAAACACCCATACCAGTTTGCTAAAGCACAGACCGGGGGCAAAGGGTCGGCTTTCTTTTTTGTTTTCATTTTGTTCGTTTGACATAAAAATACACCTCTTCAAAAAGATTACCAACTTTTGGAAGAGATGTAAATAGGCATTATATACGAACTGTCTAACGACGCTATACAAATAGTTAATATTACAAATCCAGCTCCGACCACACCTGGTGCAGCAGAGCAGCACCTTGATTTTTGCCGGCAATGGCTTGCAACGCCGCCGCGGAGTGGGTCCGATTGCGAAACAGACCGCGACAAAATCGGTGTAGGTATGCAAAGGGAAGCAGACAGGGCCGCCGGGTCAAATAAGGGAACTGGTAGGCCATATAATCCGCTTTTGGGAAGCAGTAGCGAAACAATGCGACGAAACGGGTAAAGGGCGTTTTGCTGCCATCTGCGGCCTTTTGTCGGGCCAGGAATACGGCACCGGTGTTGCCGTTGCCGTGACCAAACACGCCGCCGCCTAAAATCACGGCAGCGAACTTCTCTACCGTGTCCGTATCCAATGCCGGCACCGAACAGGGCAGGGGCGTATCCAGCCACTGCTTACACAGGGCAAGGATACAACCAAAGGACCGCTCCAGCCCGCTGCGCTCGGCCAATTCCAGTACCTGTGGTGCAAGCGTCGGATCCTTGCGAAGGAGCAAGTCTGTGTCTAGCAGCATACGAACGCCGGCACCGCCGGTTTTGATATGGTGCAGCAGGTGCAGCACGGTGTAATAAACGGCATATACCGGTTGCAGCACCCAGATATTTTTGGATTTATTGTATGCCACTTGCGGCGCAAAAGGGTTCGCCAGCAGCGCCCGAGAGCCATCGTTAATGCTTTCCAACCGTGTGTGCAGTTCAAATTCAAACCCATGCAGGGTGAGCATCACCACATCGTCGTGGGTCACTTTTTTGGCAAAGCCACGCTGTTCCAAAGTCCGTACCGCTTCTCGCTGGTGCTCTGGAGTCAGCACAATATCCGTATCGCCGCAGGTGCGCAAGGAGGGATCCGGGTAGGCTGCCGCAGTGCAGGCACCTTTCACCGTTAAGTAGGGGATGTGGGCGTCCGTTAGTGTTTGCTCCATCACCTGCACGGCCACCATACGCTTTTCGTAAGTCATTAGGGTTTGACCCATCGCTTGGCGAAAGGCCACTGCAAGGGCTTTTGGAGGGCGATGATCGGTAGCAGATCTGCCAAGATACGGCCCACAAGGCCGGTCACATTATGACTTTGAGCCAAGTTATACAGTGCCTGCCAGTCTACGGTGGGAAGGGCTTTTAATTTTTGTCCGCAAACATAATCCCGCAGCAGAGAGAGAAAGACCTGTTCTGTCTGGTTCATACCGTCCTCCAAAAAGAATAAGTCCCTATTCCGCAGAATAGGGACAAGAATTAGTGAATCATTTGGCTCATGTCGTACAGCCCGGCGTCTTTTTCGCACATAAAGACGGCGGCGTTCACAGCGCCTACGGCAAAGATCTCTTTGCTTCGTGCAGAGTGTGACAAAGTAATGATCTCGTCCCTGCCGGCAAAGATGATCTCATGCTCGCCTACAATGGTGCCGCCTCGCACAGCATGAATGCCGATCTCGTCCCGGGTGCGCTTTTCGCGCTTGGCGTGCCGGTCATATTCGTACTTCATGGGGTGATCGATCTCCTTGCACATGGCATCTGCCAGCATCAATGCTGTGCCGCTGGGAGCGTCGATCTTCTGATTATGGTGCTTCTCCACAATCTCAATGTCAAAGTCCGGTCCCAGTACATTGACCGCTTTCTGTGCTAAGGTCGCCAGCAGGTTAATGCCCATACTCATATTATAAGTGAAAAAGATGGGGCACTTTTCAGCTGCGGCTTCAATCTTGGCCTTTTGCTCCGCCGTGTAGCCGGTGGTGGCGATTACCAAGGGCATAGACTTGGCGGCGGAATAGGTCAGCAGATCGTCTAAGAGGGCAGGGTTGGAGAAGTCGATAATCACATCCGCTTCTTCCTGTACCTCTGCAATTGTTTTATAGATAGGGAAGTCGGCCGCCTGGGTGTTAAAATCCACGCCGGCTACTACCGTGCAGTCCTCCCGACCGGCTACAACGCTGCGGATCACATGACCCATTTTGCCGTTGGCGCCGGTAATAATTATTCTTGTCATAGCTTTGAACTTCCTGTGCTTTTTATTTGATCAGGCCATACTTCTCCAGTGTTGCTGCATCTTCTGCTGATTGGCCTCGCTCAAGGGCACCAGCGGCATACGGCAGGGACCAGCTGCGTAACCGATGCGGTTCACAGCGTCCTTAACCGGAATGGGATTCACATCGCAGAACAGGGTCTTTGCCAGCTCAAAATAGTGATCCATCAGTGCCTTGGAGCCGTCCACATCGCCGTCCAGGTACTTAGCCACAATGTCGTGGGTTTCCTGGGGGCATACATTAGACAGTACGCTGATTACGCCCTTACCGCCGCGCTCCAGAATGTCTACAATCTGGTCGTCGTTGCCGCTCCAAATGTTCAGCGCGTCGCCGCACAGGTCGTGCACTTTAGCCACTTGATCCAGATTGCCGGATGCCTCTTTAATTCCGTTGATGCGGGGCAGCTTGGACAGCTCCAGCGCCGTCTCCGGCAACAGGTTCAGCCCGGTGCGGGACGGCACATTATAAAGAACAATGGGCTTATCCGTTGCATCGTGAATCGCAGTATAGTGGGCGATCAGACCGGCCTGGCTGGTCTTGTTGTAGTAGGGGGTCACCAGAAGCAGAGCATCTGCGCCGTATTCGCAGGCTTCCTTGCTCATCTCAATGGCGCTGGCGGTGGAGTTGGAGCCTGTACCGGCGATCACCGGCACACGACCGTTCACATACTTGATGCACCACTTGATGCACTCCAGGTGCTCATCAACATCCAGGGTAGAGCTTTCGCCGGTGGTGCCGCAGATTACGATGGCGTCTGTACCGTTGTCAATCTGCCAGTCCACAAACCGGGCAAACTCGTCATAATTTACACTGCCGTCCTCATGCATAGGGGTAATAATGGCAACGCTGCGCCTGTAAAGATAGGATCCTTCTTCATATCAAAAATCTCCTTTTCGCTGTGTTATCAGTCCATATAACCCTCGGCTGCCAGCAATTCGGCCAGCAGCACCGCGCCGCCGGCAGCGCCGCGCAGGGTGTTGTGGGACAGGCATACAAACTTGTAATCATACTGTGTATCCGGGCGCAGACGGCCGATGGACACGGCCATACCGTGCTCCAATTCACGCTCGCTGTGAATCTGCGGGCGGTCCGGCTCGGTAAAGTAGTGCAGGAACTGTTTAGGCGCACTGGGCAGCTCCAGCTCCTGGGCACGACCGGCGTAGTTCTTCCACACCTCAATAATCTCTTCCTCAGAGGGTTTCTCACCCTCAAAGTCCATAAACACGGCACCCAGGTGACCGTTGGTCACCGGCACGCGAATGCACTGCGCAGTAAAGGCCGGTGCATCGGCAGACACGATCTGGTCGCCCTCAATGTGACCCATCAGCTTCAGCGGCTCTTTCTCGCTCTTTTCTTCCTCGCCGCCGATGTAAGGAATCACATTGTCGATCATCTCCGGCCAGCGCTCAAAGGTCTTGCCTGCACCGCTGATGGCCTGGTAGGTGCACACCAGCACCCGCTTAATGCCGTACTTCTGGTGCAGGGGGAAGATGGCGGGCACATAGCTCTGCAAAGAACAGTTGGACTTTACAGCGATAAAGCCGCGCTTGGTGCCCAGGCGTTTACGCTGGGCGGGAATAATGTCAATATGCTGGGGATTCAGCTCCGGTACCACCATGGGCACATCCGGAGTGAACCGGTTGGCAGAGTTGTTAGATACCACCGGGCACTCGTGCTTGGCATACTGCTCCTCCAGCGCGCGGATCTCATCCTTTTTCATATCCACGGCGCAGAACACAAAATCTACCATAGAGGTGATCTTTTCTATATCTGCCTGGGCGTCATACACCGGCAGGTCTGCCATATTGGAGGGAATGGGTTTATCCATACACCATCTGCTGCCCAGTGCCTCTTTGTAAGGTTTACCAGCAGAGCGTGCAGAGGCTGCCAGGCACACCACTTCAAACCAGGGTGATTCTCCAGCAGCAGGGCGAAGCGCTGACCGACCATACCGGTTGCGCCGACGATACCGACTTTGTACTTTTTGTTCATTGTGACTCTCCTTAAAAAAATGCCTTGTAAAACGCAGCATTTTGCAATATAATATCTTACAGCGCTTGCGGTGGGTAAATACCGCTTGCTTTTAGATATAATATCACTTACTCTATATATATGTCAAATACTTTTGTGGAGATAATTATGAAAACTTCTGATTTTTATTATGATTTGCCTCAAGAACGGATCGCGCAGACCCCGGTGGAGCCGCGAAACAGCTCGCGCCTGATGATCTTACACAAGGACAGTGGCGAACTGGAGCATCGGATCTTTAAGGATCTGCCGGAATATCTGCGCCCCGGTGACTGTTTGATCCTCAACGATACCCGGGTCATTCCCGCCCGTATCTACGGCGTTAAGGAAGAGACCGGTGCGGTTGTGGAATTCCTGCTACTGACTCAAAAAGAAAATAATGTATGGGAGTGTCTGTGCAAGCCGGGCAAGCGCGCCAAGGTGGGCACCCGCTTTAACTTCGGCGAAGGCAAGCTCTACGGCACAGTCATTGAGATACAAGAGGACGGCAACCGGTTGGTGCAATTCGACTGCCAGGGGAATATTTATGCGGTACTGGACCAGATCGGTCAAATGCCTCTGCCGCCATATATTAAGGAAAAGCTCCAAGATAAAGAGCGTTATCAAACGGTGTACAGCCGGGAGTTAGGTTCCGCTGCGGCGCCTACCGCCGGACTGCACTTTACCCCACAAATGCTAAAGGACATTCAGGCGATGGGCGTCAATATCGGCTATGTGACATTGCATGTTGGGCTGGGTACCTTCCGTCCGGTTAAGGTTGACGATGTGACCAAGCACAAAATGCACACGGAGCACTACCACATGCCGGCAGAGACGGCGGAACTGATCAACCGGACCAAGGCAAACGGCGGTCGGGTGATTGCTGTGGGTACCACCTCCTGCCGCACCATTGAGTCTGTGGCAACCAAGAACGGCTGTATTTGCGAGGATGACGATAACACCAGCATTTTTATTTATCCCGGGTATGAATTCAAGTGTATGGATGCACTGATCACCAACTTCCACCTGCCGGAGAGCACGCTGATCATGCTGGTTAGTGCTTTTGCCGGATTTGACCACATTATGCACGCTTACAATACCGCCGTGGCGGAGAAGTACCGCTTCTTCTCCTTTGGCGACGCAATGTTTATCTGCTGACGGAGAGAAAGTATGGCAAAATATACCTTATTAAAAAAAGAAGGCAACGCCGCCGCGGCACCTTTGAAACGGTGCATGGCACGGTACAGACGCCGGCGTTTATGAATGTAGCTACCGCTGCGGCCATTAAAGGCGGTCTGTCTACTGAAGATCTGGAGAATATCGGCTGCCAGGTCATGCTGTGCAACACCTATCATCTGCATGTGCGCCCCGGGGACGATCTGGTGGCGGACATGGGCGGTCTGCACCGCTTTACAGACTGGAAGCGGCCAATTTTAACAGACAGCGGCGGGTTCCAAGTATTCAGTCTGGCTAAGTTGAACCAGATCAAAGAAGAGGGAGTCACCTTCCATTCCCATGTAAACGGCAAGAAGATCTTTATGGGTCCGGAGGAGAGCATGCAGATCCAGTCCCATCTGGCATCTACTATCGCCATGGCTTTTGACGAGTGCGTGGAAAACCCGGCCACTTACAACTACGCAAAGCAGTCCTGCGCGCGCACGTTGCGCTGGCTGAAGCGCTGTAAGGCAGAGATGGAGCGATTGAACGCCTTGCCGGACACCATTAACAAAAGTCAGCTGCTGTTTGGAATCAACCAAGGCTGCACTTACGACGATCTGCGGGTATGCACATGCAGGAGATCGCTAAACTGGACTGCGACGGCTACGCCATCGGCGGTCTGGCAGTAGGGGAGCCGGCCGAGGATATGTACCGCATTATCAGCGCCGTGGAGCCGTATATGCCGGCGGACAAACCCCGGTATTTAATGGGCGTCGGCACGCCCGGCAACATTTTAGAGGGCGTCAGCCGCGGGGTTGACCTGTTTGACTGCGTTATGCCTTCTCGCAACGCCCGCCACGGTCATCTGTTTACCAAGGACGCATTATCAATTTGAACAATGCCAAGTATGCCCGGGACGACAAGCCTATTGATCCCAAGTGCGATTGCCCGGTGTGCCGCCGGTACAGTCGGGGTTACATTCGCCATCTGCTCAAGGCAGGGGAAATGCTGGGTATGCGCCTGGCAGTGATGCACAATTTGTATTTCTACAACAATTTAATGGCAGAAATCAGACAAGCGTTGGATAACGGCAGCTTTGCACAGTACAAATCTGAATATTGTGTGAAATTGGATACCAGAATATAGAAAAGGACTTGCAATCCGGTTAAAACTTTAATATAATAGTCGTACTATATTCAGGAGGAATTAAAATGAACTTTATTTTGTTACAGGCCGCAGCCGGCGCCAGCGCTTCTGGTAAGGGCGGCGCCAGCCAGTACAGCTTTATCATCTTGATGCTGGTGATGGTGGTACTGATGTACTTTACCATGATCCGTCCCCAGAAAAAGCGCCAGAAGGAAGAGCAGGAGATGCGTTCTTCTTTGGAGATTGGCGATGAGATCATCACCATTGGCGGTATTGTGGGTAAAGTGGTCACCATTCGCGAGGAGGACCTGATCATTGAGACCGGTGCCGATCGCAACAAAATGCGGATCCAGCGTTGGGCTGTGAATACCAACAAGACCAAAGCTGAGCAGCACCAGAAGGAAGTGGAAGCTGCCAGAGAAGCTGCCAAGAATAAGAAGAACAAAAAGAATAAGGACGACGCTTTGACTGAGAAATCCGACACCGCTAAAGAGGCAGAGGAAAAAATCGAGAAATAAGCACACTTTTATAAAAAAGGACTGCTCAAAGAGCAGTCCTTTTTCGTTCTATTCCTTACCGGCGGCGCATACGGTATAGCGAGGGTGATGGTATGCCAAAAATTCACGTAGGCAAAACAAAAACCGTATTGCTGCTTTATCTGCTTCGTGTCACGGCGGCCACCGTGTGCTCCTTTGGTGCTTGCTGCGCCGTAGGGGCACTGGCGGTGTATAAACTGGATCTGGACTTTAAGCTGATCGTGTATATCTGTGCGGGGATCGACTTTCTCTGTGCCTTTCTCATTGCAAAATGGGCGCTTCGCGGGGTGAAAAACAGCCGCTTGCCATTGGCATTGGCTGCCATTGTGCCTGCAATGGTCCTAACAGTGGCACATTACTGTATGGCACCTTCCGGCGCCGGTTTATTGGTACTGCGCCTGCTGGGTATGCCGGTGTGCGCTGCGCTGGCAGTTGTCAGCAACAAGCGGGTGCACTTATGAGCGAGCCTCGGGAGAAGCGGGACCTGGCGGCGGCGTTTTCGGATGAGCTGCGCGCATTTCGCTGGGAGACTCATAGAACTTACATCTATTCTGGTATTTTACACCTGCGGGTTAGCGTTGGGCAGCGTGCTGTACCGTCAAATTCGCTCTGACACAGTCAACGCGCTGCTGAGAGTAGGGGAGAACCGCTTTTTACAGCTGTTTCTCAATGATTTTTGCTTGTATTTCAGTATATTTTGGTAACGGTCTTTTTGGGCTTTTGTATGATCGGCTTTCCGTTGATCCATTTTGTGCCCATGACTTGCGGCTTTGCTTTTGGTATGCAGGTATGCTACTATTATATGACTTTTCGGCTGAAGGGTGTGCTGTTTTGCGTGCTGATGGTGATTCCGGCGGCCTCTATTTTGCTGACGGTGGTCATGCTCACCATTAAAATCAGCACCGATATGTCCAAGTCCATCTTTCACCTGTCTGTCAAGCGAGACGATGCAACAGGGGAGTCCCCCGCTGAAATTCAGGTGCGGGATTATTTAAAAAAATATCTGATTTCCGCCGCTTTCGTGGCGTTAGCCGCCTTATGTAATGCAGGGCTGACCAGTTTGTTCAGTTCTGTGATCTCGATTTAGGATCATCAAGATCGGCAAGGGGATTGGCCTCAATGGCGGCCTTGGCTGCGTCGTCGCTGATGTGGGTATAGATTTCCGTAGTACCCAGGTTTTCATGGCCCAGGATCTCTTTCAGTAGCAGCAGATCCACATGGCCATTCTGGTACATCAGCGTGGCCGCCGTATGGCGCAGCTTATGCACGGACAGGCCTCGATCGCCCAGCCCGGCCTTATCCAAATAAGTGTACACCATGTGTTGTACCGTCTTGGGGCTGATCCGCTGGTTGCGGCTGCTGAGAAATAAGGCTTTATCTTTTACGCCGTCATGGGGGCGCACCCGCATATAGGCCGTAACGGCGGTTTTGCAAGCATCGTTTAAGTACACGGTGCGCTCCTTGTTGCCTTTGCCGGTGATCACCAATGTATCGTTTGATTTTATATCATTATAATCAATGGACACCAACTCGCTCAGTCGCATACCGCAGTTCAGAAGTAAGGTCAAAATGGCATAATCCCGCTCTTTGTATTTGCCTTCTACAACGGATAATAAGTGGCGTGCTTCTTCCAAAGTCATATACTTTGGAAGAGCTTTTTTTGTTTTCGGTGCATCCAGCACTTTCATTGGATTTTCCTCCAACAAGTGCCGGTTGTCCGTTAAATAGATAAAAAAGCGCCGTATGGCGATCACACGCCGCGCACGGGTGGCTTCTGCGTTGCCGCGTTGGTTCTTGCAATAGATTAAGACTGGTAGGCGTCGCTGAGTGTAATGGTCTTGATAAAGTCCATATTGATTTGCCGTAGATCCATTTGATCGTCCGGCGAGTCAGGCGGATACAGATTTTTTTCCTTGGCAAGGTAGCGAAAGAAGGTGCGCAAATCCGACGCATATTCGATCACTGATAATTCGCTGTGACCTTTGATGGCCTCCAAATACAACAGATAGTCCTGTACGGGCGTGGGTAATTGCCCAAATTCCGCTTTTTTCACTGTATCAACTCCCCTGAATTATACAAAATAATAATTTTGTATAATTATAGCATTATTTTCACCCATAGTCAACCCTACTTAAATATACCCTGTTCATACAGTATAGTATTTGTTTGCATACTTCCGTCAGCACCAGCGTATACAAACTCAGTAGCGTTACTGTAGATCACTTTTGTATTTTCGTGAATATTCGAGTACATATCCCGCCACTGGCCTATATAGCGTCAGTAGTCAGCACTTCCGGTTTTTTCAGTCCGCGGGACAAATGATAGCTATGTTTATGGTAAAGGTCAAACTCTTCTTTTGTAAGATATTTGCAGACATAAGCGCCAAGGTTTTTGATTGACCGAAGCGCTTTAATCTCTGTACGACCTTTACCCCAGCAGGCGTTAATCACATCAGCGCTAATAAAATCATCGGTAAAAAGCACAGCGTGAATATGCAAGCACCTTCATTGCCTTCTTTTAGTCCCCTTTTCTTTTGGTGCTCCGTAATATAAACATAAGGGACTTTATATCCTTTTCGTCTTAAATTTTGTATAAATCTGTGCCAGTCTTTAATAAGTTCGTCCTGATCTAATACCGTCTTTTCATAAGTAAGCGTTACAAATTTTGTATAAGCCGTTGTATTGCACCAAATCGCTCTGCGCAGGTCTGCACGGGCTCGATATAAGTTACGGTCTCTTTTTCCCTCCGAGGTCTCTCTATTCTTTTCTATGTCATGTTCGCGTGGCTCAACATTAAGCGGTTTTTGATAGCGGTAATACTCAATTACATTGCCACTAATTACAATTTTTTCTATCCGCCTTTTCGGCACTGTTTTTTGCATATTTAGCACCCCCTATTTGTGCCTTATTTGAGCAATAGACAAGAGAAATAAAATAAACATCTTATAATTTAGTATAATCTTACTATATTATAAGACTTAAAGAGATTTGAACACTGGCGTATCATTCCAGCTTTCCAGCTGCGGCTTAGGCTTTTCTCCAAATACAAAGTTGGAAATGAAGCTACCATAATAGGATTTACGCCAAAACAAGAAGTTTTTCAAAGGCACTTCACAGACATCCCAGGCTACTTTTCTCATGCCTTTTTTAAACATACGGCCTTGCACCTCTGTTTGTTTATCTGCGACCTTACAGAGTGTCGTATGGCTTGATTCGATATGTGTAAAATGCCAAAAGAACTGGGTGAGATACCACACTTCATCAGCAGCACGTTTTACATTTAGGTCAAGACCATCATAGGCTTGAGTAGCAGCAAATAGGTGTATATCATTTTTACGGAGGAAGTTAAAGAACTGTTCATCTTGCATAGTCCAATCAGCATAGCCACGAGCAGGCCAAACTGTTTTTGCTTCATCAATTAAGAGTACGCAGTGGTTAAAGTCGTGAGAGTATAGCCACTGTTTATCTATATCTAAGTAGGTATAGCCTTTCTTAGTGATATATGTAAGTGGGATTTGGTAACAATCTTTATAAGGGAATTGGCAGAATACATCCAAGCCCTCTTTCTTAGCTGCTTCTACAATAAGAGCGAACAAAGTAGACTTACCTACTCCCCTATCACCAGTAACAATCACACAATAAGGCTCTAAGCTATGTTTGGCGATTTTCTTATTAAACAAATTCATTTCTTGTAGTACCCCCTAAAAAATGATTGTAGAGCCGCAGAAAGGACGAGAAGCACACCCAAGGAAGTAAAAAGAAGAATAAAAGGGGAGAATACAAAAGCGGATTGAAAAAGATAATTGAACAACTGAAACAGTGTTTTAATAAATTCCATAAGTTAATCACTCCAAAAAAATAAGGCGTGCCCCTACCACGCCTATATTTAAGATTTAACCGCGGCGGCGGCGCCGACCGCCCATACCGCGCACGCCCAGCTTACGAACGACTTTAACGCCGGCCATAATTAGGCCGCCACCAAAGCCGCAGAGGACAGGCACGAACAGCAAAGGATTACTGGTGATCGTGGAAACAGTCGTGGTAAACTGATCCATCAGCAGCTCAAAGACAGTTGTCATACTGCTGAAAATGTCACTTGTAGTAATCGCTGCGGTCAATGCAGCAGAAACAGGCATATATTAACTCCTTTCCAAATACTGATACGGTCTAACCCGGAGGCGGACAAGCCGCCCTCACGGGTTAAGACCGGCGGGACTTCATACCAAACTTACGAACAATGCGGATAGCAAGTGTGACAGCTGCGATCACCATACACAGCAGCACAGGATACAGCAGCAAATCGTTTGTAGAGATCGTGCTAACGATCCGTGCGAACAAGCTAAAGATCCAGGCGATAGCGATTTAATACCGGCGATCAGCGTATCGAGAGTAGCAAGACTCACGCCACCAGTAGCACCAGCTTCAGCAAGATAAACAGGCATTGCATTTTCTCCTTTCTTTATAGTCTCTGTATGTCATGTGCTCAATCCACCTCAATATCCAACTCAGGGTGGTTACCAGGAGGAACAGGAGCGCCATTGACCTTTTTCGGTTTGTACGAAGCAGGAACGGCAGGCGGAACGGAACCGCCTTGACGGCCTGCCTTATACTCTTGATAGTTTTTCAATTTATCTATGTTTTGGGAGAACCGCGTAGACTGCTCCGTTTGCATAGCGTTTTTGATTTTTGTATGCGCCATCTGCTGCTGCAGATAGTCATGAGTATATGCGTGCTTCTTTTCTTGCAACTCCATAGCTTGTTTATGCTTATAGTCTTGGTATTCCTTTAAGGCTTTTAGGTCTACCCTACTCTGCCGGGGGCGGCCGTAGCGCTGAAAGTGCTGCCGAAATGAAGAAGTATAATCTTCCAAGCGATGAAAATTACTAAACTCATCCCGGACATCAAAGACCCAATCAATAATCAAACACAAGGCACCGGCAGCAATCGGAGTAATGACTATCAGTCCGACTATTACCGTGTCTTCATTGACTTGAAACGGCCAATATAACACTCCACTAAGCACTTCAAACAGCCAACCGATAGGCTCCATGATAGTATCTTCAGATATGTTATATAGCATTACCTATACACCTTTCGGAGGACGAAACGGAGTACCACAAAAAGCAGGAAACCAGCAAAACCAAGCAGGAACCAAGGGAACAACCGCCATTCACCAACAACTAAAGAAAACCAAGCTTCAGCCGTCATTGTTATATATTCAATGACAAGTTTAAAGCATTCGGCAACCATTAGGTCCTACTCCGAATAAAGCCAAGAATTGTAGACAGAAGCAAAGCACCCAAGGGCACACATATCAATGCGAGAAGTACCAATTCCCGGTCAAAAAAGCCCAGGCTTTGGTAAAAACAGAAGTAAATTCCGTAATGGCGTCAGCTGCGGAAGTCACTTCCATAGCAATCACAGACAAGGCATATATCATCACCTCACTAACCCTTAAAAAACGGACTGAAAAATACTTTTATCAATGTCAATATGACATACAGGCCAAAAACGACCAGGAAGAAAGAGAGTACATACACCACGCCATAAAGATAGCTGGGACACTCCCCTATCAATTTTGTAAAATACTCAATCACAAGAACTCCTCCAAGCAATATACATCAGCAGCAGGATTATAACGACAGTACAAGCCAGCCAGAGATAAGTAACAGGATCATAAGAAAACAAATCAATGATATTAGCACGATCATCTTTAAAGTCCTCAAACTTCACATTAGTATTATAGATTTTAGTGACATTAAGGTCTGTCCATTCATACCGTGTACTTGTCTCACGATAATATTGGGCTTCACCCATTGCATTTACCCTTGCATTATATTTTGCACCAGCTGCCGTATAGTAGGTGCCACTGATGGTACTACGCGATATATTAGCAGGGCTATACCCACTGCCGTAAAAGCCAAAATAACCGTCTTTGTACTCACGCGCAAAGACAAGCGTCCCACGCCCAAGGGCACACTGAACCTCAATATACGTACCTCCCGACACCGGCACATAAGCCGGATATGTATTTCCGTATTCCTCTGCGTAGGCTACTGACGGTATAGACAGTGCAAGCAGCAGAGATACGATAAAAATAATTTTCTTTTTCATTCTTTCTTACCTTTCAGAAAACTACCGATAATACCAAATATGGCTACGAGAACAAACCAAAACATAATTGGCATACCAAGAAGCTTTGCATTCCACAGTATCGAAAAACCTTGACCAAACAGGCTTGCGAGATCTTCCATTAGCTTGCTTCTCCCCCCTCTCGACCGAGGACTTTATACAGAACACAAGCAACGACCAAAGCCACAGCAGGCACAGTAACCAAAGCGGGAAGTGAAGTAACTACGGAGATTAAAAACTTCCCAGCTTCCACCACGATCAATATTACATTCCACAGGAGCAGAAGAATATCTTTAATGGCGGTAATAAGCCAGTCCGTAAAGACGATAATATAATCAATAATGTACTTCACCGACCCACCACCTTTCGCACCAGGACAAAGACGATACCAAAGACAATGAGTGCAGTAAATCCGGCACCGGCTACACCCACAACGCCATTGACAAAGGAAGTACCAGCAGAGATATAATTAGCGACATCAGTGGCAGCAGAGCCGATAGTATCAATAGTAGCTTTAAGCTTCTCTTGATAGTCCTGAAGAGTGGCAAGTATATCAAGCAACTTATTACTGATCGTCGGCTTTACATATTCACTCTCTCCGTTCTCATTACCCCACCATATCCTATTCCACAGCTTTTCAAAGAAACCGGATATAGAATTACCAAGGTTTGTAAACCACTTGCCTACATTGGTCATAAACTGCTTGATATTATCCAAAGTGTCAGACAGCCACTTATTGATACTATCAATCATAGACTGAACATTTTTAACAAGGTTGGAAAACTGATTAGAAATCAATTTACCAAGATCATTAAAACCATTTACAATCTTATCACGAATTTCTTTAAGCCAAGTAAGCACATTATTAAGGGCTTCTTTTACTGCGTTCCAAAAGCCTACTTCACCAGGTTTACAAGATACAGTCCACCCAGTAATAGCCGCAGTCCAAACATGTGATGACTCCGAAGCAGTGTTACACTTTAATTTACCAGAAATAAACCCAAAATAGCCCTCAATATCGTTTGCCGCTTCAAATGTATAAGAAAATTTGTAGTCGGTTTGCTTAGTCATCTGCCGAGGATTTATAAGTTGCTTACCATTCTTGTCAAAGATACAAAAATACATGTTGTAGCCGTAATTATCATAATCATAAAGGGCTACATTCGCAGTAATAGTAAGGCTGTCACCCGCTTGCACTTGCTTCATTGAATTGCCACGAAAGGCAATAGTAGATACCATAGCGCAATTATGTTGACGACCCCAAGTTATATCCTTAACAGAAATAGGGTTGTTATTATTGCCGTCACCGCCAAAAGTCCAAGTTTTTGTAGAAGCTTTGTAGGCATTATCGTCACTTACCATAACATAAGTAGGTGATACAGAAAATTGTGCCGCCTGGGCTTTTATCGGCTTTGCAAACAGAGCGGCAGGCATAAGAAAAGAAAGTGCCAGCAGGACGGAGAGGAAAGGGGTTACTTTCTGTTTCACTGCTGACACTTCCTTTACTATGGTGGTATATTACTTATCCGCGTTACGGATCAGCAAGCCGAATTTTGTTGAATGAATTTTTACCCGGATATTGACCGGATCAAACTTCTTTGTTCCGGCAGGCGGGATATAATCGTTGATTTGCACCACCGTATTATCCTCACACAAAACCTCACTATACGCGACCGTTTCGCCGGTCTTTCGGTTAAATGTACCCTGCTCCAAGAACTGTCCTTTAATCGTTGCTACCATTTTTACAACCTCCAAAATCGAAAGAATTAAGAATTGATTGCCACTTTTCGGCATTATCTTGTAACTGTACTAACTCAAAGTCCCTATAACAATGAGTAAGCAAGCCGTTATCACTCAGAAACTTAAAAGCCACTTCATGCGTAACCGAAAGGTCACTATACAAGTCAATGCACATATCCAGTGCAAGACGGTAACACTCCCTATCACGCAACGCCTTTACCGTTTCTATATCGTACTGACTAAGGATAAAACCACCTCCTAAGCCGCACACCCGGGAAGATAGGGGCTTTCCCGGGGGCGGTCATGTACTGGATCACTCCAGCAGTACGACACATCGTGTCGTTACAATTCATTATTAACAGACACGACATCAAATGTCAATAGAAAATTCAAAATAAACGACATACAGTGTGTGGTGCACATTAAATCAATATGAGAGAATATATACGGTGATTAAAATGCTAAAGGAATACAGACAAAACAAAGGATACACACAAGAACAGACGGCAGAATGATAGGCATTTCAGCAAGACAGTACCAACGAATAGAGAAAGACGAGGACAAGACCACATTAGAGACTATAAAAAAAGCAATATCCGTATTAGGGATACCAGATGATGAAATCATCAGGTATATGAGAAAACAGTGAAAGGAAGTGAATAATGAAGGCTTTAGCGATTTTTATATCAATGCTAATAGCTGCATTTTGCTACGCACGATTAAAATAACAACCGAATAATAAAAAAAGCACCCCCAGGAGGGGGTGCTTTTCTGTTATATAGCAGACCAGGCACGACAAGTAAAGGGTACGCAAAAACTCTTTCTTAAGCCTTGTTACAGACTTTTTGCTTTTCTCCCTTGACTTGCCGCACCCGGCCTACTTCCAGCGGACTATGCAAGCGACGAGCGACAGCGCACGCACGCTTGCCAATTTCAAGTTCGCTACCTGGGACTGCAAGGAGGTGAAAAGAGTGTTCCGGGCAATAATAAAAGCCCTGCTGGCAGGCAGGGCAATTAAAAAGATCAGCTGGAAGTTTGAAATCCTATTCCGATAACGACCAACTGACACACGAGGGGCAGAGCCGCGAGGCTCTCCCCTTTTGTGCATTTTATGAGGACACAATAATAATTTTGTATAATCGAGGGGACTCGATTATACAAAACAGCGTCTTTTGTACCATGACCTGCAGCTGCGCTGCTCCTTTCCGGTACAAAATAGCACTTGACATTCCTCACCGGTTATGCTACGATAAAGGTGCCGAGTGGTTGAAAAACCACGCAGAATAGCCCGTTAGGCCGTGCAGGTTTCCTGCGGCTATTCTAACATCAAAACCCGAGCGTGTCAAGCGCCCGGGTTTTTCTTTTGCTCTGTCAGCCTGTCCGCGTACATGTAGAGCATAGTTGTCATTGCATTTGAGTGGTTAAGGGTGCGCTGCACCTGTCCTAGCGTTTTGCCATTGTGGCGTAAATACACAGCGTAGTTTTTACGGAGTGTGTGCGGGCTTATGTTCTGCGGCAGGCCGAACTTAGCAGCCGCCTTTTTTAAGTCATAGTACACGGCTTGCCGTGTCCTTGGCTTGCGCCAATCTCGGGCACCCTCAAAGCACCAGCGCCGCCCCGCTTGCTTCCGCATGCGTTCCAGCAGCGGCCTGCTGATATAGCGTGTAGACGGCTTGCCGGTCTTTTTCTCCAGCACCCGCAGCCGTGGCCTTTTCAGTTGCGCCGCGTGGTTTAGCTGCTCCGTCTTTAGGTGGAGCACATCATCAATACGCCAGCCGGTAGCCAGTGCTACCTCTGCCGCCAGCGCGTTGGCTGGTTGCATAGCCCACAGCAGCGCAGCCAGCGCGTCCGTAGCTAAGTAGTCGCTTCTCACTTCACTTTATCCCCCAGACGGGCGCAGTATCGGTCATGCTCCCAATGTAAAGAGTAGCGGCCGGTGCTGCCGCTGTCAACCTCACCGGGTTCCGCTTCGGCTTCCTTGACTGCTTTGTACTCGGTGCGGATCACGCCGTAGCGCTGGACGAATCGGCGCCCTTTCAGGGTCGCACCCAGTGCCGTTATCATCTCCACCGCCGCCTGCGGCTGCTGCATGTAATCGAATGGCTTTGCGCAGTATTTGCACACTTCCGCTACCCCCTGCCAGTCCCCCGGTTTAACCGCTGTGATATGTACCTGCTCGGCACCTGTGTACTTTTTCCACAAGTCCTTTACTAATTTATGGGAACAATAGACGCGAGTGTCCGAAAAATAGGACATACGCACAGCTATCAAGCAGTGCAAATGCGGGTGAAAAGTCCAGTTTTCTGCATTAAATGACACTTCAAGCGCCCTTAATGCGCCCTTAAATGCCTTTTTTATGCGTTTTTCGTGCATTAGCTTGCCGTATCCGTCATATAGCTTTTGGACGGTTTTTGCCAGGTCTGCGTGGGTGCAGTTGGGTACTGTAAGTACCAGGTGCAGGAAGCGGTACCCTTGCGCCCCCAGGCGCTCGGCTACTTGCAGCATACGCGCATACTGCCGCATGCTGTTTCTGTACTGGCACATTGGGCAGATCCGCTGCCGGCAGAAGTCGCACCCACCAGGTGCCCACCCTCAAAATAGAGGTGTTGCCCGCATTGCTCTATCTTTGCCCCCTTGTCCCCCACCAGCTTGCCGTTGAAGAACGCTATGTCGTTTTGCTGGATAAGGGAAGTCACAGCCAAAGCCGCCTTTTTGTATTTGGTGTACTCCTCTATGCTTTTTACTATGTTTGGGTTGTCGCTCATTTTGGCTTAACCGCACGGTTTTAAGCCCATTTTTGCAATGCCGTGATGTTTCTATATTATCAAGAAAAGAATCAAAAGGGCGCCGCCCTTTTGCCCCTGCACACTTTTTGTGCAGTTTTAACAATATTGAAAATGTAAAATGCAGCATTTTCACCAAAGCGCAAACGGCGCGCAGCCTAGCTGCGCTCGCTCGCACCAAGGTCATCAATCGGTGTCTGCTCGCCAGCGGTCGCCTATTTAGGCGTCCCAGCAAGCGGCGCCCCCTCGGCTCGGTCGTCAGTCAATGCGTGTCAGCCCCTGCGGGGCTTCCCGCCGCCGCCGTCAGCTTGGCTGCGCTTACGCTACGCCATCACGCCGGGCGGCGTTCGCGGCGCTCGTCAGTCGTCACAAAGCAACCCGGGTTGCTCGCCCAGCGGCTCCCGGCAAGCTCCGCAAGTGGGCTACGCCCACCCTTGCCTGTTTCCGCTGTCCTCGCCCCGGGCGCACTGCTCGCACTTGCGTACCTCAGCACTCGCGCCGCATTTCCCGCGGCTACCCGTTCCGGCCCTCTTACCACCCCGGCGCGTTCGCCCCCGGGCTCCGCTAAGGGCTGCGCCTTCCGGGGTGGTTTGGGGGGCGGCTGCCCAGCACCGCGGGGCAGCCTTGTAGGGGTCTTTGCGTTCGTAGCCGGTGCCCGTTTTAAGGGGTGCGGTTCCGTTCTCCCCCCTCCCGTCCCCCGCTGGGGGAGCGCCGAGTGGTTGTTAGGGGGGTGCCCCCCTTGTATTCTATGCTGCCTTTTATTTGGAGCCCCTGCAAGCTCCGCAAGTGGGCTGCGCCCACCCTTGCAGGGGCACTGCAATTATAAGCCCGCATTGGTCACGCGAACAAAAGAGATATTTTGTATAATTATAGCAAATTCAAAAGCAAAATGCAAGCCCCTGTTCTGAACAATATAAAAATCGCAAAAGGTACCATATCGGTGCCTTTTGCGATTTTCTTTTTTGAGTATGAATCTTCCGCCATCGACTGACCTTTCAAATGGAAAAGCGTTTGTTCCTGTGCATAATGAGTTTATAAGCTGTTTTCTGTTTAGAATTAACTCTTTACGGCAGATATTCTTTTAGTGTCTGTATCTGCGGATCATCGGTTATAAAGCGGTCTTCCTTCAGTTCTCCCTCCAAGAGCAAAGTGTTTACTCGCTTGCTGTTGCGCACCTGCACACCGTCATTTTCAATGGCAAGAATGTTTTGTAGACCGCCCAGTTCCTGTACCAGTGGGCGCAGATCTTCCGGCAGCCAAACGCAGCTGTGTTCCGCAATGCCGTAGCGTACCACGGTGTACCGGCCGACAAAATATGCCAGCACGCAAAAAGTCACGCCCACAAGATACGGCAGTGCGCCGCTGCTGTTGTGCAGGAGAAACTCCACGATTCCCCCATTTTGCAAAAATCCCCAGTGGAGATTCAGCAGCACAGACACCAAATAACATCCGCCGGTGAGTCCGGCAAAGGCCAGCAGCAAAAAAGGACTTTCCAGCGCCAAAAATAAGGCGAAAAGTTCCGTATGGCCGCTGAGTATACACCCGACGGTAAATAACGCCAGAGCGGCTTTGCTCCGTGCCTTACCACAATCTGCCAGCGTGCATGCAAACCCGGGCAGCAAGAACAGTTGCAGCCCTTTGCCGGACAAAAATAGCGCAGTTGCCAAACGATCCGGCTTGGCGGCAAAAATGGTCTTGGCGCCGGTTAAAATCTGCCCGTCCAACCACACGACACCACCAGCGCTGTGCAGATACACCGGCTGTTCAAACGCCGCAGACAACGGGCGCAAAAGTGTATTCAAGACGCCGAAGACTACGCCGGAAACAGCGGTACTACTGCCCAGCTTACCCAGCAGCCACAGGAGCGCATTCTCATAATAGCCGTGCGCAGCACCCAAGAGACCGCCAAGCGCCAGCGTCATCACGAGCAGCAGCAATAGCCCTTGCTTCTCCCCTACTCTATCTACGCATAGCACCGTCGTCAGACCCAACAAGATCGGCCACAGTAATCCCGGTTCTTTGTTAGTAATGGCAGTAAACAAGGCGGAAAACAGTCCGTAGCATAGTGCGCTCCACACCCCGCACTTGGTGCGACTCCCTGGTAACAGATGATACGGCAAAGAAAAGGTAATTAAATAAGGCGCCATTTTTTCCGCCCGTCTGGCAAAGGTTGCAGCTATGCTGCTCCATGGATGATTCCATAAATCCTCGCTGATCTGCAGCAACTGGCAAAGGCCAATAGGACAGCCACAATGCAGAACGCGCCCCATAGAGCTTGCAGCCAGCGTCCGCTCTTTTCATAAAATCTCATACCCACAGTATGGTCAAGGAAAAGGCGTTTCATACAAGCAGCCCATAGAAAAAGCCGACCTGAATTTGTTCAAGTCGGCGTTCATCACCACATTCTGCCCTCTGTATGGGGGCAAGTACTGTCTTTCAGTGCTGCGCGAACCTCCACATAGCAGCCGCATTTGCGACACATACCGGCGATCAGCTGGTCGCAATGACGGCATTGGCTTAGGCGACTGTTTCGCACAGTCGGACTTGCCAGTTCTTCCGGTGGCACTGTTTCCAAATATGCTTGCACCTGTGTATAGGCTGCTCGCTCCCCTGCCTCATACAGCAGACAACGTTTGCAAAGCTCCTCCATTATTTTTCGTTTATAACGAACTTTACTACACTGCAAGGGGGCAGTTCAGCTACAAAACCATCGGACAGCTTGCGAACACCGTCAAAGGGGCGTACCTGAACCGCGTCCGGACTGGAAAAGTCATTTTTGTCGTGCATATCTCCGGTAAGAATTTCGGCACGTAAGGTTGAAACTTTGGTATCGGCGATCTGACACTTGATCTTGGCCTTTTTGGTGGCGCTGATGTTGGTGACCGTGGCGTAAATGGTGCCGTTCTCGTCCACAGAGGCAGACTCGATCATCTGGGGTGCACTGCACTCCTCGCACTCTACGGTATTGCTGTTGGTAAGGTAGGAGCCGATCAACGTGTTTTGTTGGTGGTCCTTATACATCTTAAACACATGGTATGTGGGGGTCAACACCATCTTGTCCCCCTCGGTTAGGATCACTGCTTGCAGTACATTCACCGTCTGCGCAATATTCGCCATCTGTACCCGGTCAGCGTGCTTGTTGAAAATATTCAAAGTCAGCGCAGCCACCATAGCGTCCCGCATGGTGTTTAGCTGGTACAGAAAGCCCGGATTGGTGCCCGGTTCCACATCAAACCAGGTACCCCACTCGTCTACAATCAGATCCACCCGCTTTTGGGGGTCCAGGGCATTCATAATCTCTGTATGGCGACGAACCAGCTCCTCCATACGGTAGGCCTTGCCACCGTACGGTCATAATCTTTCGTATTAAACTCCGTGGCAGAGCTTTGTGATCCCAGTTATAAGGTACGGTGTAGTAGTGGAGCGACAGACCGTCCGCCTGGCCGGGCACCTTGCGCATCACCTGCTCCGTCCATTTGAAGTCAAAAGCATTGGGACCGCAGGCCACACGGTAAATATGCTCCCCGGCAGTATAATCCCGCACATAAGTGTTGTAGCGGCGGAACTCGTCCGCATAGTAATCGCCGTTCATGTGCCGCCGCAGCCCCAGCTCTCGTTGCCAACGCCGAAGTAGCGCAGCTTCCAGGCTTATCGGAACCATTCTTTTTTCGCAGGTCCGCCATAGGTGATACGCCGTCAAAGGTCATATATTCGACCCACTCGTTCATCTCCCGCACGGAGCCGGAGCCTACATTGCCGTTTACATAAGCGTCACACCCCAGCTGGCGGATGAGCTCAAAATACTCGTGGGTGCCAAAGGAGTTGTCCTCTACTACACCGCCCCAGTGGGTGTTGATCATCTTTTTACGATCCTTCTGTTCGCCGATACCGTCCGTCCAGTGGTACTCGTCGGCAAAGCAGCCGCCGGGCCACCGCAGCACAGGAATGCCCATGTCTTTCAGCGCCGTGACCACATCGGTGCGCATACCGTTCACATTGGGGATTTTAGAGTCTTTGCCTACAAAAATGCCGTCATAAATGCAGCGACCCAGATGCTCGCTGAAATGGCCGTAAATGTCCTTGCTGATGGTGGCGATCCGCTGGTTGGGATTGATCAAATACTTTTCCATAACTACCCCCGGAAGTGATAAGATTTTGTTACAAAGGAACGATAGCACACCCCCGCCCGCCTTGTCAATACTAAAGAAACAAATAAGACAAAAATTTGGAATTGACAAGTAAAAAATCTGTGCTATCCTATTGTGTAGGTGATATTATGCATACGGAAAAAATGATGAATTATGTAAAAGCGGCCGGTGTAGATGCGTTGCTGCTGCTGGATGAAGCCGATATGCACTATGTGTGTGGCTTCTCCCCCAGCGAGGGCATGATTTTGGTGACGCCAACGGCTGTGTACCAGCTGGTAGACTCTCGCTATACGGAGACCGCCCGGCTCCACGCGGCGGACACCGGCGTGCAGGTGACGGAGATTACCACCGGCTTTTGGGACGAACTGAACGCCCTGCTGGCAAAAATCGACTGCAAGATTTTGCTGTTTGAGGACCGTACCATTGCTTACCGGCAGTACACGCAGCTGCAAGGCATTTTCAGCGGCGAATTGCGCCCTGTCGGCAACAGTGTGATGGATCTGCGCAATGTAAAAGAGCCGTGGGAGATTGATCTAATGAAAACCGCCAACCGCATTGCGGAAAAGGCGTTTTTAGAGCTGCTTAATGATGTAAAGCCCGGCAAAAGGGAAAAGGAACTGGCTGCCCGGTTTGACTATCTAATGGCGCTGGGTGGCTCGGACGGCGTCAGTTTTGACACCATTCTCCTAACCGGCGCCCATACCTCCATGCCCCACGGTGTACCGGAGAATCGGGAAGTGCAAAAGGGTGACTTTGTGCTGTTTGACTTTGGCGCCACCTACCGGGGCTACCATTCGGATATGACCCGCACAGTGGCCGTGGGCAGCGCCACGGCAGAAATGCAGGCGGCTTATGACCTGGTGCTCCGCGCGCAGCTGGCTGGTATTCAGGCGCTGCACGCCGGCGCGCCCTGCAAAGAGGTGTACCAAGCGGCCTACGATGTACTGGCAGCGGAGGATAAGGCGCAATATTTCCGCCACTCCCTGGGGCACGGCGTGGGGCTGGAAATACACGAGGGTTATAACGCCTCGCCCCGCAGCGAGGATGTGTACCAAACCGGCAATGTGACCTCTGTGGAGCCGGGCATCTATTTGCCGGACAAATTCGGCATCCGCATTGAAGATGTGCTCTACCTGTCTCCCCACGGCCGAGAGAACTTATCCAATGTAACCAAAAAGCTTATCGTGCTGTAAAGCAAAGAAAACCCCGAACCGGAGTGGCTCGGGGTCATTTTTTATGTGATTTACAGGGACATTGCCAATTGGTAGGCAGCTTCTGTGGCGTTGTGGATACGGCCGATTTTGTTGCTGTCGCCGATGTTATATACACGGCTGAAGCTGCTTTTAATGCTTTCATACAAGCCGTTCTCCGGGCGCACGCCCAGGGAGAGCACCACCAGATCGCAAGGCACCATGGTTTTGCTACCGGTGTCCACATTTTCCAGTTCAATGTTGTCCTGATGAACGGCCAGCAGTTTTTGCCCTGCCATAAAGACAGTGTGTGCCGCCTGTAACTTAGGTAGCGCATCGTCCACATGCTGGAAGTATGCACCGGGCGCAATGCGGGGCGCATTTCCACAATGGTCACATGATTGCCTTGGCTTACCAGCAGCTCGGAGGTTTCCAGTCCGGTCATGCCGGAGCCGATCACCGCCACCTGCTTGTCTTTCACTTTCACATTGCCGGTGAGAATATCCGTCACCGTGCACACATTTTCGCCGCTGAAAGCCTTTGGGTGTACGGCGCTACCGCCGGTGGCACAGATCACAGCGTAAGGGTCATAAGCGGCAATGATTTCTTCTGTCGCTTCTACTGTGTGCGAATTTCCGCACCCGCAGCCTGCGCAAGGGTAGTCAAATCCTCCGTGCACCAGGTCATGCGCTCCTTATGGGGCGGTTTGGCTGCCAATAGTACCTGGCCGCCGGGGGTTTTGGCTTTTTCCAGTACGGTCACATCAAATCCACGGCGAGCCAGCAGTTCCGCTGCCGTCAGACCTGCAGGCCCGGCACCGACAATAACCACCTTGCGCCCATTGCCGTTTTGTACCAACATTGTGCGCTCTCGACCTACAAACGGGTTCACGGAGCAATGACCGTGCTCGCCTTTATAGGCACCCTCCATCATACTCTCAAAGCAGTATAGGCAGTTGATACAGTGGCGAATTTCACCGGCCTTCCCCTGCTCTGCCTTATCTGCCCAGTAAGGATCGGCAATCAAAGGGCGGCCAAGGCCTACAAAGTCCTGAATACCTTGTGCAAGCTGTTCTTCCGCCTGCTCCGGGGTGCGGATCAAATTGGCAGCTATCACCGGAATGTTCACCACTTCTTTGACCGCTTGGGCAGGTGCCTGCGCCAACCGCAAGGGAAAGTTACCGGCTCCAGCCAGTAATTGAATGTATCGTAGCACGCAGAAGACACGTCAATGGCGTCAATGCGTTTGTTAGACAGAATTTTGGCCATTTGCAGGCCTCTTTCAAGCCGTAGCCCTTGCCGGGCTGGCCGATGCGATCGTACATTTCATCTACCGACAGGCGTACCACAATGGGAAAATCCCGCCCGCAGGTGATGCGAATGCCGTCAATGATCTCCGTCAAAAAGCGCATTCTGTTCTCCAGAGAACCGCCGTATTCGTCCGTTCTCCGGTTAGTATTCGGTGACAGGAATTGCTGAATGAGATAGCCATGGGCGGCGTGCAGTTCCACACCGTCACAGCCGGCTTTCTTCACTCTTTGTGCCGCCTCGATAAACTGCAAGATCAGCCGCTGCACGCCCCGGTGGGACAGACCGCGGTTGACACTTTCGCTCATTTTGCTTTTTTCGCATCGGCTGGGTGCCACGGTGCGTGGCACAATATCCTTATCCTGCAACTTTTTGCCGGGAGGGATTACACTGCCGTACAGCAGCTTGGCATAAGCGGACCCGAGAAAGCGATCTCCGGCTACGCAAATGGGCAGTGTTCCCACCATCAGCCCCAGATTTTGCCGCCCCGGATGGTGCAGCTCCACCATCAATTTGGTGCCATGACGGTGTACCCGCTGTGCATGGTGCGCAGGGAGTCAATTTGGTAATCATGACTCATACCCAGTTGACCGAAGGAGGACGCGCCGGTTATGTCGTTGACACGGGTGATCTCCGTAAAGATTAGCCCTACGCCGCCCTTGGCCCGCTCTTCGTAATAGTCCATCATGGTATCTGTGGCCCGACCGTCAAATTGACCGAAGCCAAGGCACATCGGCTCCATAATAATGCGGTTCTTACCGTCACATTGCCGATTTTGGCGGGAGAAAACAATAAATCGTAGTTCATAAGCAAACCTCGCACTGCCGTCGCAGACTTAATTGTTGTGTTTCTTTTTATCTTTCTCTCTGACACCGTGGGCAGCCAGCTTTTGGCGCTCCTCATAGCGAGCGTCCAGCCGATACCAAATATAGATCAGTACGCAAACGGCCACGGCCACCAACACCCAAAAAACAACCGTCAACGTTTTTTGAATGGCAAGCACTTTTTCCGCTGCCTTGCCCAAAAAAGCGATGAGCACCTGGCCGTTATTGCCGTCCTCTTTATAAGTGCCGCCGGGCAGATCCACTTCCTTGCCGCTTGCGTCTTTATAGTAGCAAATGAACATCGGCTCGTTGGGTGCCTTCTTCTGGTCATAGTCCGGGTTGATTTTTAGGTAAAAGGTCTTTCCGTAGTCCTCTATCTTATCCGGCGCCAATGCGATCACGACTTATTGTAAAAGGCGTAGCTGTTCACATGGGTCGCCATGTAACCGGCAATGCCTACCAGCAGTATCACTACGGCCACCACCGTACCGGCGATTATGCCTTTTTGCTTGCCACTGAGTTTTTTCTTTGCTTTCTTTTCCCCGGTTGGGGTCAGTTCTTGCTTATCCTCTGCCATCATATCACTCCAATTACCGTATGCTCTTTTCTACTATTATACCAAAACCGGCCTTGCCGGTCAAGGCAACAAAAAAGGAGCCGCAGGCTCGGCGATCTGCCGCAGCTGTGCCGCTCCTTTTGGTTTATTTCTTGTTCTTACGCTTTTCCGCTTTGGCAGCCAGCTTTCGCTTGGCTTCTTCCACCTTGGCTTTTTCTTCTTCCTGGGCTTTCTTGGCAGCCTGTACGCGCTCCAATTCCCGCTTTTCATCAGCCAGGCGCTCTTTTTCTTCTTTTGCAGCTACCCGCGCCAGGCGTTCGTTCTCCAATTGCTCGTCAGACTTGGCAGGCGCCTTGACGACGGCAATATTCATACCGGTAGCCACAAGCAGCAAAAGCAGTGCCACAAAGTAGCCCCAACCGATGGCACCGCTGGGAGCCAGTGCCGCGTTGCCGCCAAAGCTGAATGCGCCCAGTTCCTCGCCCCGCTGACCGCCAACGGTAAAACAGATTACGGCGGCGACAGAAGCCGCAATGGAAAGCACATCAAATACAATGGTCGTCTTGGTCTTGGAATTCTTGCAGCGGATCAGTACCATAAAGAATGCGATCACAATAAATAAAGCGCTGAGTAAGAATAGGAAGTAGCCAATCACACCAAGGGTCACCGGACCGCCGTAGCCCTCCATACCCATAGTGGTGGTAAACAGTCCTACATCGCCAAAAAACGCCTTGAAAAAGTCAATCAGCGACTTGCTACCGTCAAAAGCAAGAATACTCAACACAAAGCTGGAGCCAGTGCTTTTGATATTGGACCAAGGTAAAATGAAACCCACAGCCGGCAAAAAGGTCAGCACCAGGCGAGCAATGCGCAGCTTGGTGCCCCACATGGAATATGCCATACGGCTGAGGGTGCGGTTAAACACGCCGAAGGCTTTTTCCGCATTGCGGTTGTCCTCCTCCAGTCTAGCCTCCCAATCATAGTTGGGAATGCTCACACCGCAGGCGGAGCACTCCGCCTTAATGTTCCAAAAATGTAATTTTTTGCCGCAGTTGGGGCAGGTCGATGCCATAGTCTACATCCTTTCGGCGCCGTGGCGCTGGTTCAGTTATCAATGAATATGGAAACGATTGTCAGTGCGTTACAGCTATCATATTCACCAAAATATTTTATAATGTTTGGCGCCGGTTGTCAATAGAATTGCCGGCAAAAATCAAAAGCCTGGAGAAATGTTACACACCGTTTCTCATCGTGCATTATCTTGTTACTTTTGTACAGAAAAAGGTGTTGATTTGCTCTACTTCTTATGCTAAAATTATAGTGTTATGATTTTGTTGGGCTACGGCCCTGAAATGAGGGAATGTTTTGGCAGAAAAAGTCGAGTCTCAGCAGCTGAACGATTCTGAACTGGAAGAATTGGAAAAGCTGGCTTATACCAAAAAGCGTTACTTGTCACCGAAGGAGATCGCCGCCTTTGTACTGGTGAACTTCGGTAAGAAGAACTTGGACCAGTTTACCAGTGCGTTCAAGGAATTCTTTATGATCCAGTTCTTAAAGCTGAACACCACCGCTTACGCAAACATCAACCTGTTTGCTTCTATTTATGATGCGGCGGACGATACCATCAGCGGACTGATCATTGACCGTACCCGTACCGTTGGGGTCGTATTCGGCCGTTCTTGATCCTGTCTCTGCCTATGTGGCTCATCGGCGGTTATATGATGTTTACCGCTCCGGATCTGAATTCCACACAAAAGATCGTTTGGTCCGCCATAGGCATATTACTGTACGGTCTGGGTATGAGCTACTTCGGCGCCTACTGGCTGCTTGTTTATAACATAACGCCAAATAACGACGAGCGAAATAACTTAATTACCACCACCAAGTTTTTTGAGCTGTTCGGCACCTGGCTACCCTCACTGGTTCCTGTGTTTGTACAGCTGCTGCCAAAGGTCAATAAGAACATTACCATGCAGGGTGTGTACTCCGGCTTCGCTACTGTATGTTGATCCTTTGCGCCGGGTTCTCGGTGTTCGGGTTCTTTAATATGCGGGAACGGGTGCCGCTGATGAGCCGCGAGGAGATGAACGAGACCTCTGTTCTCCAGTCCATCAAGGAGATCTTCTCCAACCGTCCCCTGTTTGCCATCATTCTGTCTGATTTCTTCAACAACTTAAGGCTGTAGGTGGCTCCTCCGAGCAGTACTTCTGGCTAAACAATACCGGCGCCATTATGAACCAGACCATCTGCGGTCTATTTACCGGTATTCCCAACTACCTGATGGTGCCTATGGCTGCCAAAATGGTCAAGAAGCTGGGTGCTCGCGTAACGGCAATCCTGGCCGGTGTGTTCGGTGGCGTGGCCTACTTTACCCTGTTCTTTATCGGTTACCACCCCTTTGGTCAGACTTTCGCCGATCACAGAATTCTCAACTTCATTTGGGTGGTCTTTGGCCTGACCATTTGCGGCCTGCCCAATAAGTCATTCAGGTAGTTAACCCCATTTTGACCGCTGAAGCGCTGGACTATATGGAATGGAAGCACGGTCTGCGTAACGAAGCGCTGGTAACTACCGTACAGGGCTACTTTACCAAACTGGCAACCTCTATTACTTCTTGGATGTCCGGTATGGTACTGACCTGGATTAACTACATTCCCCTCACCGACTCCCTGGGCAACGCTGTGCCTCAAACGGATCCCGGTATTCTGTCCGGTATTTGGGCGGTATTCTGTATTCTGCCCGGTTTAGCCCGTGGCCTTTACGGTCTGTCCTTCCTGTTCTACAACATTCACGGTGACCTGCAGCAGCAGATGATCGTGGAACTGGCGGAGAAGCGCGCTGCCCGTTTGGCAGAGCAGAACGAAAAAACTGCCGACTAAGTCTTACATACTATTTTATAACGATAAAACAGTACGGTTCTGCCGTACTGTTTTTTTATGCACACGACCGACTGTTTTTGGCAGGTATACGAAATCTTATGCACTTATATCGCCTTTTTTGCATATTTTTGTCTAACATAAACAATTCTTAATAAGCGATGGCATTTTTGTTTGTTGACTTTTTCTTACAAGTATGGTAAAAATAGATTAAAGTATAAGAATTCTCGGCTTTGCCGGAATTGGACCGGGAGTGGTTAATTTATGGAAAAGTTATTGTACCTTGTACCTGTGTGCGGTTTGGTGGCGCTGCTGTTCGCCCTGTTCACTGCACGCTATATCGGTAAGAAAGACGCCGGAACGGCAAAGATGAAAGAGATTGCCGATGCCATCGCCACCGGCGCTCGCGCCTTTTTGTTTGCCGAGTATCGAATTCTGATTGTTTTTGCCGTGGTACTGTTTTTAGTGATCGGCTTGGTGATCAACTGGCTCACTGCCGTTTGCTTTGTGCTGGGCGCTCTGTTCTCTACTGCCGGGTTCTTTGGTATGACTGTGGCTACTAAAGCCAATGTGCGCACCGCCAATGCTGCCCGGGAGCGAGGCATGAATAAAGCACTAAAGATTGCCTTTAGCGGCGGTGCCGTGATGGGTTTGTCTGTGGTCGGCCTGGGCGTCATAGGCGTGGGTTTAATCTTCCTGTTCCTGAACAGTAAGTACGATCTGGTGAGCAATGCCTCTGCTCTGAATATTCTCACAGGCTTTAGTTTGGGTGCGTCTTCTATCGCTCTGTTTGCCCGTGTCGGCGGCGGTATTTATACCAAGGCTGCGGATGTGGGCGCCGATCTGGTGGGCAAAGTGGAGGCCGGTATTCCGGAGGACGATCCCCGCAACCCGGCAACCATTGCAGACAATGTGGGCGACAATGTGGGCGATGTAGCGGTATGGGCGCCGATTTGTTTGAAAGCTATGTTGGCTCCATTATCTCTGCCATCACCTTGGCATTTGCAGCTACAACCGTCAGCAGTCGGCTGTATGCGGCTATCTTCCCGCTGGTGCTGTGCGGCGTGGGCATTCTCGGTTCCGTAATCGCCACATTCTTTGTACGCGCCAAGGACGGCACGGACCCGCAACGCGCCTTGAACCGGGGCGAATATACGCAACGGCGCTGGTGATCCTTGCTGCCGGGGTGCTGAGCCACTTTATGCTGGGTACCATGAACGGCTTTTGGTGTGTGCTGTGCGGCCTGATCGTGGGCACTGCCATCGGTAAGCTGACGGAAATTTATACTTCCGATCACTATAAAGCTGTAAAAGAAATTGCAGAAAGCTCCAAAACCGGCGCTGCAACCAACATTATCAGCGGTATGAGCGTGGGCATGCGTTCCACAGCCATTCCGGTGCTGTTTATCGCTGTTGGCATCCTGCTGTCTTACAAATTCTTAGGTCTATACGGTATCGCACTTGCTGCCGTAGGTATGCTGTCTACCACCGGGATCACCGTGGCGGTGGACGCTTACGGTCCGATTGCGGACAATGCCGGCGGTATTGCCGAGATGAGTGAACTGGATGGCTCTGTGCGCAAAATCACCGATAAGCTGGACAGTGTAGGTAACACCACAGCCGCAGTAGGTAAAGGCTTTGCCATCGGTTCTGCCGCCTTGACGGCGCTGGCGCTGTTCGCCTCTTTTGCAGAAACTACGAATATCACTAGTGGCGGTATGAGCATTTTGGATGCCAAAGTTGTGGTAGGCTTGTTCCTGGGCGGTATGCTCCCCTTCCTGTTCTCTGCCTTTACCATGAGTTCCGTTGGTAAGGCTGCAAACAAGATGATCGAGGAAGTGCGCCGCCAGTTCCGGGAGAAACCCGGCATCTTAAAGGGCACGGAGAAGCCGGACTACACCAAGTGCGTGTCCATCTCCACCACCGCAGCACTGAAAGAGATGATTCTGCCCGGCATTATGGCAGTGGTGGCTCCCTTACTGGTAGGCTTCCTGCTGGGTGTTGAGAGCCTGGGCGGTCTGCTGGCAGGTGCGCTGGTCAGCGGCGTTATGATGGCCATCTTTATGGCCAACAGCGGCGGTGCCTGGGACAATGCCAAAAAGTACATTGAGGGTCTGAAAGACGGCGGCAAAGGCTCTGAAGCCCATAAGGCTGCCGTGGTTGGCGACACCGTAGGCGATCCCTTTAAGGACACCTCCGGCCCGTCTATCAACATTCTTATTAAGTTGATGACCATTGTGTCTTTGGTGTTCTCCTCTGCCTTTATGGCAGTCAACGGCGGCGCAGGTCTGCTGAACTTCTAAAACCAAATCAGATACAAAAAGCCCCGGAGTTTGTACTCCGGGGTTCATTTTATTTAAGCTTACTCGGTTTCATCATAACTGTCCAGGAACGAATGAAGCTGACCATGTTGCTTGTAGCCGATCACTGTGTCAATATTCACATGCTCCACACTGCGGAAAATGTTGCTTTCCACCTGCGGACTTTCTGCATGCAGCATTTGGATCAGTTCCTTGGTACGCTTACGCTTGGAAGTATTGTTCGGGTTGCAAGAGGTGCAGGTGTCCGTAAACTTGCAGGCGCACTGGATAAAGTGCAGGCCGTTATAATCCCGCCAGTGCTCAATGCTGCTTTCCCGCACCAAGTACAGCGGGCGGATCAGTTCCATACCGGCAAAGTTGGTGCTGTGCAGCTTGGGCATCATGGTTTGCACCTGGCCGCCGTACAGCATGCCCATTAAAATCGTCTCGATTACATCATCGTAATGGTGACCCAGGGCGATCTTGTTGCAGCCCAGCTCCTTGGCCTTGTTGTACAAATGCCCACGGCGCATACGGGCGCAGATATAGCAGGGCGACTTTTCAATATGCAAAACAGATGAGAAAATATCTGTCTCAAACACGGTAATGGGCAGTCCTAAGGTGCGGGCGTTGCGCTCAATCACCTCCCGGTTCTTGGGGCTGTAACCCGGATCCATCACCAGATACACCACTTCAAAGGGAAAGCGACTGTGCTTTTGCAGTTCCTGGAACAGCAGCGCCATCAGCATACTGTCCTTGCCGCCGCTGATACAAACGGCCACCTTATCACCCGGCTGCAACAGTCTGTATTCGTCCAAAGCAGCCGTAAAGCGGCTCCAAATTTCCTTGTGGAACTTCTTGTGAATACTGTGCTGCACTTGTTTCGCTTTATCCGCCTCAAAGTGCAGGCTTTGCATCAGGTAGCCGTAGTAGCCGCCCTGTAAATTCATGGCCTGCACCCCATGGGTGCGCAGCTCCTCTGCCACCGCATCACTAAGGAGACCGCTTTTGCAGCAGATGATGACCGGCATATCTTTCGGCAGGCTGTCCGCCGCTTCCAAGATCGCCGCCTGTTCTTTATGCTCTGCACCGGGAATGGCACCGTAATCAAAGGAATAGCGATCCCGCATATCATAAAGCAGGTAGCTGCCCGGCTCCAGTGCCAGCAACTCCTCTATGGTGATTTGTTCTTTCATATACCCTCGTCCTGTCATAAAACTTCCCCGCTATTATACTACCAAATTCGTCCAATGGCAACCGCCATTTGCCACCGTTATCAGACGATCATAAATATTTTTGTCTACTTATTTACAAATGAAAAGGTTTGTGTTACTATGAGGGCGTAAGGAAGTGATGAGAGGCCGCGGAAATATTTATAACTTCAAACCGAATCTTACCGGCGCAGTACGGCCTCATTGGTTAGTCCAGGATTGCCTAACCTGATTGCCGCCCGGGCGCTGGGTTGGACCTATTTTAATCTACTGCAAAAAATGATAGACACACGATGGAAATTCTAAGGAGCGTGATCAGCTTGAAAAAATCTGCATATAAACGTGCTTTGTGTGCCCTTTTCAGCGCTTTTTTGGTGCTGACCATGGTGTTCCCGGGTGAAGTGGCGCTGGCAGCTTCTGCACCCGGCAATGTAGCCAGGTTCTCTATGACCGGCTGCTCTGCAAGCACCGTCAGCCTAAGCTGGAATAAAGTGAAAGGTGCCAGCGGCTACCGCATTCGCCGGTATGACAGCAAGAGCAAAAATGGAAAACGGTGCTCACCGCTACCAAAGGCAGCGCAATCAAAGGCACAGTCAAAAAGCTGTCCCCTGCCACTACCTATAAGCTCCAGATCCACGCCTACAAAAAGGCGGAAAGAAAACATTATATTCCAAAAAAGCGAAAACGCTGACCGTCGCCACCAAGCCGGCAAAAGTTACCTTGCAGTCTGTAAAAGCAAACGGTGCAAAAATCACTGTCAGCTGGAAAAAGAGCGCTGCCAGCGGCTACCAGGTGATCTACGCCCGCAATAAGCAATTCAAAAACGGTGAGAGCATTTTGGTGGGCGGCAGCAACAAGACGACCACCTACTATGCGCCATACAGCGGCACATATTATGTGCATCTGCGGCCTTATAAGAACTTAAACGGAAAGAAGTATTACGGCTCTTGGAGCAATACCAAGGCTGTAAAGTCAATATCCCCAAGCAGGCGTACCACACAGAGACAGTTTGGGCCAAACGGGGCAAGAACCGCATCTACGGTCAGGTCTATGTACCGGACGGCGTCGGTTATCACCGACCCACAGTTATTTTGTCCCATAGCTTTGGGCTGACCTACAAGTCCTTGAACGCTTACTGTGCCATGCTGGCCAAGAACGGCTATGTGGCCTACTGTTTTGACTTTTGCGGCGGCAGCAAGAAGAGCAAGAGCGACGGTAAAACCACGGATATGACCGTCTTTACCGAAGTAAAGGACCTGGAGTCCGTATTAAGTAAGGCACGGGCGCTCAAGCGGGTGGACAAGAACAAAATTTTCTGTTGGGCACCAGTCAAGGCGGTTTGGTGTCGGCACTGACGGCTTCCAAGAACAGCAGCAAGGTGCGTGCTGATCCTGATGTACCCGGGACTGAATATGGCAGACGAAATGACCAAGAACTACAAAGGCCATGTGCCCAAGACTGCCAACTTTCTGGTGATGACCGTGGGGCACGATTATATTTCCACCCTGATCGATTATGATATTTACGGCAACATCAAGAACTTTAAAAAAGACGTGATCATCATTCACGGCACGGCAGACAGCCGGGTCCCCATCCGATACTCAGAAAAGGCAGTTGAGACCTACAAGTCTGCTACCTGTATCGCATTCAAGGCGCAAATCACGGGTTTAACAGAGAGAATTACGCCATGGGTAAAAACTATGACAGCAAGGTCAATCCTCTGATTTTGTCTTACCTGAAAAACCATGTCTAAAGTATCGTTATAGAAAAAGCGGCAGCCAAACGGTTGCCGCTTTATTTCATTAAAGGCAAAAAACAACGCTCCGGAATACTCCGGAGCGCATATTTTCATTATGTAGGATTACTCGCCCTTCATTTCCAGCAGCTTTGCTTTACCCTCAAAGGAAGCCTTAGACAGAGCAATGGAATCAAAGATGGCAGCCTCAATATCATCGGGGGTGCAACCCAGTTCCTTGGTGTCATCCGTGGGAATGAACAGATCCATACCCATAATGTCAGCCAGACCTACGGGATCAATACCGGACTGTACATTGCGTTTTGCATATTCCTTGCGCATATGCAGACCAAAGGCCTGGAAAGTCCATTTAGGTACATCCACGATCTTACGATCCTGAATACCATCCATGGCACGGTAAACAATCTTCAGGAACTCTCTCCAGTGCATATTGTAGCAGGAGATGCCATAAGCACGGAAGCCCTGTACCTGCTCCGCAGCGCCAACGATGCACTCACCTACCTGGCGCACGGTCAGCATAGCCGTACCGCCGGCCGGATACATAGTGAAAGGCAATTTCTCAAACCGCTGCAGCTGCTCGATCAGAATGACCCAAACAGGACGACGACCGGGCTGTGTACCAAAGATGTAAGGCAGCTCCAGCACGCCAACACCCATGTTCTCATCAGCATACTTTGCAGCCACTTTCTCCTGATCAATACGAGAGCGGATATAGGGGTGCTTTGCACAAAGATCCATTTCCGGGTGCGTCTTAGCCAGCCAGGAGAAATAAGAACCCAGCACAACGCAACGCTTCACGCCGCACTTCTTGGCCATAGCCAGGCAACGATCCACAGGATCAATGTTGTACTTCTTATAAGCGTCATATACGGGAGCGGGGAACTCTACACGCTCGTCCACACCGGCAGCATAAACAAATGCATCCATGCCGGTCATAGCGGCTTCCAGCTGCTCATCGGACAGCTCCAGGAAGTTGCCAAATTCGATCTCCATTTCCTTGGGAATAGGTGCGCCTTCCGGCAGCGGGGGCAGTGCAATGGTCTTTACATGATGCCCTCTGTCGATAAAAATCTGTGCTGCGGCGGAGCCCAGCAAACCGGTACCGCCAAAAATCAATACGTTCATGAAAATCCCTCCGTTAAATTTTCTGAATAGATTATAACACCGGCTGTTAGCAAGGTCAACAAAAACTTACACTTAACAGCCTTTTTTTGTGTAAATAGGCATTTATTGCAAAATCTGTACGGCATTGCCTTTTATCTGTCTCACTTTCCGGGTTACCGGTGAGCAAAGAACGGCAAAAAGGCGAAGCCGAAACTTCGCCCTTGCAATTAAACTGCGTGGATCTTGTTGTCCATATCGTCGTGTTTGCCATCCAAGCCGTACTTTTTATCTCTTCTCTTTTGGAAGAACTTAACGGCAACCTGACCGAATTGTGCATAGGAGAGAACGTCCTCCTCCTGCTCATAATACTCGGCGATGTCTGCCTTAAAGTCGTCGATCTTATCATGGATCAGATCGGCCGGGCGACAGGTGATAATTTCTTCGTCACCTACGATCTTCTTCTGGAATTCAGGGTCAATGGGGCACGGCGTCTTGCCGTACTTGCCGGCAACCATGTCCTTAAACTCCTTGGTAACCATCTTGTAGCGCTCGCCGGTAATGACATTAAACACGGACTGCGTGCCCACGATCTGAGAGGTGGGGGTCACCAGCGGCGGATAACCGCTGTCTTTACGCACGCGCGGCACTTCGGCCAGCACTTCCTCCAGTTTGTCCTCCTTGCCGGCTTGTTTTAACTGGCCAAGCAGATTGGAAAGCATACCGCCGGGTACCTGGTACAGCAGAGTGTTGGCGTCCACGCCCAGCATTTTCGGGTTCAGCAGACCTTCTGCCAGATATTTCTCTCGCAGGGGGACGAAAAAGTCACGCACCTCGGACAAGGCCTTCAAATCCAAGCCGGTGTCATACGGGGTGCCTTGCAGAGCCGCTACCATAGACTCGGTAGCCGGATGAGAAGTACCCATAGCCAAGGGCTCATGGCAGTGTCAATTACATCAACGCCGGCTTCAATGCCCTTTAAGTGGACCATAGACGCCAAACCGGAAGTGTAATGGGAATGCAACTGAATGGGAATGTTCACTGTCTCTTTCAGTGCCTTAACCAGATCATAGGTGCCGTAAGGGGTCAACAAACCGGCATATCCTTAATGCAGATAGAGTCTGCACCTGCGTCCTCCAGCTCCTTCGCGTAATGACAGTAGTATTCCGTGTCAAACACCGGACCGGTGGTGTAAGAAATTGCAGCCTGTACATGACCGCCGTATTTCTTGGCTGCGTTAATGGCAGTCTGCAAATTACGCACGTCGTTGAGTGCGTCAAAAATACGCAGAATATCAATACCGTTATCAATACTCTTCTTTACAAAGTAATCCACCAGCTCGTCGGAATAATGCCGATAGCCCAGCATATTCTGCCCGCGGAAGAGCATTTGCAGCTTCGTATTGGGGCACTTTTTGCGGATCAAGCGCAGTCTGTCCCAGGGATCCTCATCCAAAAAGCGCAGGCAGGCGTCAAAAGTGGCACCGCCCCAGCACTCCAGAGAATGATAACCGATCTTGTCCATCTTCTCTAAAATGCCTTCAAATTCATCCGTGCGCATACGCGTGGCGATCAGGGACTGATGCGCGTCACGCAGCACGGTTTCCGTAATGCCGATTTTAGCCATTCTTGTACCTCTTTTTTATCAGTTGAGAGAAGCAAGGGTCTGACCGGCTTCCACGCTGTCACCCTTGTTTACATTAATGCTGGCGACCGTGCCGTCCTGAGGCGCCACAATCTCGTTTTCCATCTTCATAGCCTCCAGAACAAAGAGTACATCGCCGCTCTTAACGGCAGCGCCGGAAGCCACTTTAATATCCAGAATGGTACCGGGCATGGGAGACTCAACGGTTACAGCGCCGGTGACTGCGGTATCAGCGGCAGGAGCCGGTGCGGCAGCAGGAGCGGGCGCAGCTGCGGGTGCGGGAGCGGCAGCAGGTGCCGGAGTAGCTGCAACAGGCGCTGCTGCGGGTGCGGCGGAAGTCCCCTCCTCTACGGATACATTGTAAGCTGTACCGTTCACGGTAATGGTGTAGTTCTTCATAATATTGAAACCTCCAGATTATTTAACAGAATGTTTTCTCGGCAGCGTATTCTCACGCTTACCGGCCAAAATATCCAGTGCAGCCATTACCTTTGCACGGCTGTCAGCAGGTACGATCACATCGTCAATGGCACCGCTGGCGGCTGCGGTATACGGAGACGCCAGTGTCTCTTTATATTCTTTCACCAGAGAACCACGATTCTCCCCTGCTGCTAAGCGATCGCTGTACAGGAATGCAACGGCAGCTTCTGCGTCCAGCGGAGAAAGCACAGCAGTATCCCAAGCAAATGTCAAATCCGCATTGGCGCCCTTACCGGCCAGCGCAATATACGCACCGCCAATGCTTTTGCTGGTGATCAATGCGATCTTGGGGCAAGTGGCAGTGGCATAAGCCGTCTCCATACGGGTAGCTGCGGTAAGCATAGCGTTCTCTGCATCTTTTACAAAGCCGTCAGCGTCTGCCACAGTGAGGATGGGCAGATTGTAGGCGTCGCACAACTTTACGAAAGCCTCTGCCTTATAGGCGCAAGCGGGGCAAACCGCAGAACCGTCAAAGGCCACAAAGCCGACGGTGGTGCCGCCAACGGTTGCCAGTGCGGTTACGCAATGGGTGGCATAGCCGCCCTTCAGTTCTACCACGCTGCCGGCATCCGCCACAGCACAGATCACATCCATTGCAGACGCACCGGTGTCCACAGCCACAGACGGTGCAGTAAAGTCATACACTGGTGCCGGGGACAGGTTGTTGCCCGGCAGCAGAGCCACCACATCTTTGGCGGCGGTCAGTGCGCCGTCCAGATCGTCTGCCAAAATATCAACCGTGCCCTGCTCGTAGCAGGTATCCGCAGTTACATCACTGGGGGTGGTTACATAGAAATCGGCGTCCTTTACGGCGATCACCACATCGGCCATATTGGCCATCAGGCACTGGCACCCAAACAACTGCCGGCAATAATGGAAATCTGCGCACAAACGCCGCTCATCGCCGTAGAAGCCTTCACCAGTTCGCCGTAAGCGGACAGTGCTTCAAAGCCCTCGTCCAGCTTTACGCCGTTGGAATCATAAATACCGATCACCGGACAACCGGTTTTGGTCGCCAGGTCATAGATCTTCTTCAATTTTGCGCATTGGGCCACACTGATAGCACCGCCGCTTACATGCACATTCTGTGCAAATGCGTAAACGGGACTGCCATTCACCGTGCCGAAACCGGCAGCAGCCTCCACATCGCCGGACGCGGATTTGGCGTAGCGTCGATCTCAGTAAAAGCGCCGTCGTCAAACAGGGCAGTCAGCCGATCCACAGCCAGCTTGTCCTTCTCTGCAAGTTCGCTCACTTGTTGTTCCTCCTGTACACTCATTTGCGCTCTCGCTCATTGCAAAAGCGCAGTTCGGCAAATGCCGACAGTATTCTCTGTCCAAACTTACCTACTGTAATTATACCACCGTTGCCCCGGAATAGCAATAGCATATTCCGTACAAAAAGCGCAGAAATTCCGCTGTATTTTCAGCAGATTTGGCAAGGCAGATCACTTCTTTGTATCCTCTGTTTGCAGCGCACCGGAGCGCATGAGTTTTTGCACCTCGTTGTCCGTCAGCTCGCGCCACTTCCCTACCGGCAGCATACCCAGCTTTAAGGAGCCTACGGCAATACGCTTTAAGCGGATCACTTCCAGTTCCACTGCCTCGCACATACGGCGGATTTGGCGGTTGCGCCCCTCGTGAAGCACAAATTCCAGCACCGTACGGTTCTCCTCTGCGGTCAGGACGGTCACATCACAAGGGGCGGTCATACGGCCGTCCAGATCAATCCCCTCTCGCAGTTGCAGCAGCGCACTGTCGTCTACCTTGCCGCGAATGGTCACCCGGTATTTTTTACTGTACGCATGACGGGGGTGGGTCAGGGCGTTGGCAAACGCACCGTCATTGGTGAGCAGCAGCAAACCCTCTGAGTCCTTGTCCAGCCTTCCTACCGGATACAGGCGGGCGTCAATATCCCGCACCAGATCCATCACTGTTTTACGGCCCAATTCGTCGGACACGGTGGTCACATAGCCCCGGGGCTTGTGCAGTAAAATATAGTAATTCCGCTGGGTTTTGCGCACTTTCTTTCCCCGAACGGTTACCAAATCTCTGCGCGGGTCGATCTTGTCGCCGATTTGGGCCACATGGCCATTGACCTTCACCTTACCGGCAGCGATCAGCTCCTCGCTCTTTCGGCGAGAAGCCACGCCGCACTCGGCCAGGTACTTTTGCAGTCGTTCTTCATTCTTCTGTGGCATAAATTTCAATATCCTCCTGTGCCCGCATAGGCACGGTTATTTGATTAATACAAGCGTAGCCGATCACATCGCCCTTTTTCACCGGCGCATAAACAAAAGGATAGTAATAGAGCCGCACGGTATAAGTGCCGTTCAGCGCCGTTTGGCTGTACCGAAACTCGGCGGGCACATAGGACTCCCTACCGCCCACTACCGGCACCTGCACATGGCGGTCCAGCTTGTAGGTGGTGTACTGCTTTTTGCAGGCGTCCAGCAGCCTGCGGTGATCCACCCAGTCGTCCGGATCGGATAGGGTTACGCAGATCAGCGTGTTCCCCTTATACTTGACAGCACTCACCAGGCACCGCCCTGCCCGTTCCGTATAGCCGGTTTTTACGCCTATGCAACCATCCAGCGAAGTGAGCAGCCGATTGTGATTGTATACCGTTTGCGATTTGCCGTTGATGGTCACTTTGGCTCTGGGCGCGGCGCAGATTTTGGCAAAGGTCTTATTCTGAAGGGCGTGAGCGTCAGCAGCGCCATGTCGTAAGCGGTGGAATGATGATCGCCCCGATCCAGCCCGGAGGGGGTCACAAAGCGGGTGTGGTGCATACCCATTTCCTTGGCTGTGCTGTTCATTTTGGCAACGAACGCCTGCGTGCTGCCGGAAAGAAAGACGGCTGCCGCATTGGCAGCGTCGTTGCCGCTGACCAACAGCATGCCTACCACCAGATCGTACAAAGAGATCCGATCCCCCACATGCAATCCCAAGGACGAGCCCTCTGTGTCTTTCAGCATAGCGGCTGTTATAGGCACCGTTCGCTGCAAGTCCCCGGCTGCGCAAGCCAGGTAAGCGGTCATAATTTTGGTGGTCGAGGCCATAGGCCGTTCTTCATAAGCATTTTGTTCATACAGCACCGTGTGTCCGGCAGCGTCCATCACCACGGCGCTTTGGGCGCCGGTGGATGCCAGCGCCGGCATCGGCACCAGCAAAAGCAAACATAAGAGAACGGCAAAAATACGCTTTTTTACATACAAAAGAATCACCCACACAAATATATGCGGGTGATCCGTACATCATTATTCGGCCGCGGGGGTCTCCGCCTCGTCTGCTTTGCCGTCCTTGGCTTTCAGCAGCTCGGTGAGTTTGTCTACCAACTCCGGAATCATAGACACAGCACGATCCGCAGAAGAAGTGTAATTGTTGATCTGCATCATACGGCACTTGCCCTTTTCGATCACAATAAAGGCCACCGGGGTAATGGTGATGCCACCGCCGCCGCCACCGCCGAACAGCTCTTGATTCTGCTGCTTGGTGGGCAGATCCGTACCGCCGCTGGTAAAGCCGTAAGTCACTTTAGATACCGGAATAAGCGTGGTGTCGCCGGTGACCATCGGGTCGCCGATGATGGTAGAAACATCTACCATTTCACGCATTTTTTCCAGCGTGTTTTCCATAATCTTGTTTACCGGAGTTTCTTTCATAGCACTTTCTCCTTACTTATCCTTAATAAAATTTTTCAAAAAGACGATACCGGCCCGCAGGAGCATACGCACCAAAGACCGACGCTGAGACTGCCGATGAGCTGGAACTCGTACTCCGAGCGGGGTGCGATAAAATCCGGCTGTATGTAATCATCGTATTGGTCCACCTTCATGCCGTTTAAGATCATACCCTTAACGGGATAATAGAACGAACAGAGGGTGCCGTACTTCTCAGCTATATCTGCGGCATCTGCGCCGCCGACAATCATTTTAACATATAATGAATAAATATGGAAGCCCCTAAATAAAGTTGTTACCGCAGAAGACGCAGTTTCCACCAAATTGCTGATCAACAGCAAGTAACCGATCACGCCATCCTTGTCCCAAAGCTGCTGGAAGTAGTTGGGCTTTTTGGGCTTTTCTTCCGCCTTAGCGGGCGTCTTTTCGCTCTCTGACTGTTCCGGCATCGCCTGGGTCGTTTTCTCGTCTTCCGTGGGCGTATTTTCCGGCGGAAGCTCCGTGGTGTCTTTCTTGTTCTCTTTTTTCTCCTTGCCTTTTTTCTTAGCCTGCTCAGCGGATTTTTCCGGGAACAGGATAAAGGAAAGAATCTGGGACAGCACAATGTCTTTCTTAATGAACAGCACTTGTACACTGGTATGCCAGCCGCCGTCATAGATCAGGGTCAGAGTTGCAGACAAAGACATCAGCAAAGCTATGAGCACCACCAGCACGCCCACTATAATCAAAAAGATTTTCAAATCCTCACCTCTCCCGCTCAGATCTCTTTTTCATCGTCATTATTGGCACTTTCCAGCGCGTCTGCCGCTGCGGTGAGCGGGTCGTCCTTGCCACTCTCTTTCTCAAACAGGGAGGTTTGGCCGTTATCCTTGGCGATCTGCTCCACTTCCTCTGTAGATGGCAGATCCGGCAAATCATCCAGGGAATTCAGCGAAAAACAGCGCAAAAACCGATCTGTGGTGCCGTACACCAGCGGGCGGCCCGGCAGGTCCAGTCTCCCCTTCTCCTCGATCAAGCCCTTTTGCACCAAACCGGAGATGGGACCGGAGCAATCCACGCCGCGCACCTGCTCCACAAAGGAGCGTGTCACCGCTTTATTATACGCCACAATGGCTAAAACTTCAAATGCGGCCGGGCTGAGAGGCGTATTTTTTTTGATCTCCAGTAGGGCACGCACACCGTCCGCATAGGCTTCTCTGGTGCAGATTTGGTACTTGCCGTCTACTCGGATCAGCCGCAGTCCGCTGCCGCTCTCGTCGTATTTAGCCTCCAAATACCCCAGCATTTTGATCACATTTTCAATATCCAGTTCCAGCACATCCGCCAACTTTTCCGGCTCCACCGGATCGCCGGCGGCGAAAAGCATGGCCTCTAACTGGGCAATGGTGTTGTTCTTCTCACTCAACGGTATTTACCTCGTTTATGATTTGCACGTCCGGGTCCTCCATGGTCCCGTCAATGGTGATCTTCTTGGTTTTAGCCAATTCCAGCACTGCCAGAAAGGTAGCGACCATATCACTGCGGGTTTGCGCATCCTGAAAGAGAGACAGAAAGCGTACTTTCTTGCCGTTCCACAGCTTGCGCAACACCGTCTGTACCTTAGACGCCACATTCACAAACTTGCGGGCCACAATCACCTTGAAGCTGTCCAACGGCGGCGGCAGCTTGCGCTGTGCGCGACCGGCAGCGTTGATATACGCCTGCAAAAGCTCCTCCCCCTCGTGGAATCGCTCGTAGGCATAATTTACATATCCCTCTTGAGGCGGGCGCACATAGCGATCAAAGCCGTCGGTGTGTGTGCTCAGTTCCTTCGCCATCAACTTGCAATCCCGGTACTCAATCAGTTCACCGGTCAGCTCTTTCTTTAAGGTCTCCGCCTCCTCGTGGCGAGGCAACAGAGATACAGTCTTAATATAGATCAGGCGGGCAGCCATCTCCAGAAATTCCCCGGCGATGTCAAAATCCTCTTCCTGCATCTTTCGTACGTAATCCAAATATTGATTTACAAGCTCAATAATGGGAATATCGTTAATATTCAGTTTATGCTTAGAGATCAAGTGAAGGAGCAAATCCATCGGGCCCTCAAAAATCTCCAGTTTATAACTCGGTTGTTCCATATTACCTCAAAAAGATTAGCGCCGGGATAATGGAAATAAACTTCATCATCGCCGTACTTAAAGTGGAGATCACGCCGTCCAGCGCGCCCACAAACAGCAGGATCATCAGTGCGATCATGATATATTGCTCATAGCGCATATATTTATTGTATGCCTTATAAGGCAGCACAGCCGCCAGCACCTTAGAACCGTCCAGAGGCGGAATGGGGATCAAATTAAAGACTGCCAGAGACACATTGATCCAGGCCGCAAAATAAAGAAAATACTCTACGGCACCCAAAAAGCATCGGCACCGGGTGCTTTGCTGTAAATAGCGATATAAATAAAATTGAAGATAAAGCCATCAGCAAATTGGCAGCGGGTCCTGCCAAGGAAACCAGCGCCATACCGCTTTTGGGATGCTTAAAACGATTGGGATTCACCGGCACCGGGCGAGCATAACCAATCCCAAAGAGGAAGATCATAATGGTACCGATGGGATTTAAATGCGCCAAAGGATTAAAGGTCAACCGGCCCTCGTCCTTGGCGGTGGTATCTCCCAACTTATATGCCACCCACCCGTGTGCCAACTCATGCACAGGCAAACAGCAAAACACCACAAAGCAACTGGAAAGAATAGAAATCAGCGCCAGCAGGTACTCACCCTGGCGCAAATAAGAAAGAATAGAAAGCATAAGCGCACCCTTATATTATAATGATAAGAATAGCATACCATTATCCCTACGCAATAGTCAAGAAAAATTACGCAACGGTGGCGATTAATATACGATCTTCGCCGTAAATGTCCTGCCTAACCTGCACATTTTTGCAGGTGGCAAACAGGTTTTGCACCGCCCTGCCTTGCTCGTCGCCGATCTCCAAAAGCAGCTGCGTGCCGCTGGCCAGTGTTGGCACGATCTTTTCAGCAATCAGGCGGTAAAAGTCCAGTCCGTCCGTGCCGCCATCCAGTGCCATCATCGGTTCCTTTAGCACTTCCGGTTGCAAGGTGGGCAGCACAGCAGCAGGAATGTACGGCGGGTTGGATACCAGCACCTGCGGCTTGGGCAGCGCAGTCAAATCGCCGCTGATATCTGCCAGTACAGGGCGCACATTGGCAACAGGCATCGCGTTCTTTTGCAGATAAGCAAAGGCGTCTGTCGACTTCTCCACACAGTAAACCTGTGCGCCTGGACAGGCCTTGGCAATACTGATGCCAATGCAGCCGCTGCCGGCGCAAAGGTCCCATACAACAGGCGTCGACCCTGCATTTTTGACCTGTTCAATAGCCAACTGTGCCAGTTCTTCCGTCTCCGGTCGAGGGATCAGTACCCCGGGACCCACGGCAAATGTGCTGTCTAAAAAGTCCCACTCCCCCAGCACATATTGCAACGGCGTGCCGCTTTTCAATTGCCACAGGCCGTCCGCCAACTTCTTTTGGCTCACCAGGTCGCCAGGTGGCTGTGGTAGTCCCGGTTGGCGATCTTTGCCAAATGACACACCAGCACTTGGCCTTGAATTCTTCTTCATCTACGCCGTTGGCGCCTAAAAATACACACTATAATTATAGGCTTCCTGAACCGTCACTTGATTTCATCATCCTCCGGGTTATCGGTGATTACAGCCTTGAGTGCGGCAATGCCCACCTCCATCATAGAGTCGTCCGGCTCCCGAGTGGTCAGTCGCTGCATCCAAAGGCCCGGTGCGCTGACGATCTTGACGAACAAATTATCGTGCTTACCGGCATAGCGGATAAATTCATAGCCAAGCCCCATTAAAATTGGCAAAAACACCAATTTCAGCAGCATCCACAGCACTCGCTGGGTAGCGATCACCGGAAAACACTTGGCTAAAACAGAATAAAAAATTACGCTGAAAATCAGCATTACAAAAATAAACGAAGTGCCGCACCGAGGGTGAAAGCGAGTCATTTTCTTCACATTCTCTACCGTCAGCTCCAGCCCGGACTCATAGCAGGCAATACTCTTGTGCTCTGCACCGTGGTACATAAAAGTGCGGCGAATGTCTTTCATTTGGCTGACAAGCGCAATATACACAACAAAAATGATAATTTTCGTTACGCCCTCAATGGTACCTTGGGCCGCAGTAAGCGTGCCGTCAAAGTGTTTGTTTAGCACATTAAACAGCAATACAGGCAGATAGAAGAAGATCAAAAATGCCAGTGCAAAGCCCAGCACGGACGCTACACCGGTGAGCACTTTCATCAGTTTGTCGCCCAACTTGTCCGTCAGCCAGCGCTCAAACTTGCTCATTTCTTCCTCCTCCACTTCCTCCATACCGGAGACCTCAGCGGAGTACATCAGGGTCTTGTATCCGATCACCATAGATTCAAAAAGTTCACGCGCCGCGAATCAGCGGCCAGCCCAGAAACTTATATTTCTCTCGCAGACGGTGGAATTCGTGGTATTCGGTTAATATATCGCCGTCCGGCTTGCGCACGGCAGTAGCCATACCTTTGGGGCCTTGCATCATAATGCCCTCAATCAGTGCCTGACCGCCTACCGATGTTTTATGCGTTTTTTTCTCCTGCATTGGCATTGTTTCCTCTCAATTCCATACTTTGATCCACTTCTCTGGTCTCTGCCGTTTGTGGTTGCTGAGCCAGGTCCTTTTTGCTGGGGGCACTGTTGATGGCAGGTAAATGGTCACCAGCGTGCCGGTGCCCTCCTCGCTGTCGATCTCCAGGGTGCCGCCGTGCAGCTCCACCAGTTCATTGGTGACAGCCAGTCCGATCCCGGATCCACGCACGGACATATTTGCCTTATAGAATTTTTCTTTCACATGAGGCAGATTTTCCTTGGAAATGCCGCACCCCTGATCCGCAACGGCGATTTTCACATAATCCTGACCGCCTTTTTTGGCAAATTCCGCCTTTACAAATATCTTAGCAGGCGCTCTGGAATACTTTAAAGCGTTATCCAAAATGTTCATGAACACTTGCTTTAACCGGTTGGCGTCTGCATTGGCCGGAGCCGGCAGATCGGGAATGCTGTATTTTAATTCAATTCCTTCGCGCATGGCCCGCTCACGGAAGGTGAAAACGGTTTCATCCAGCTCGGCAAAGATATCCGTAGGCGCCAGGCGCAGCTTCATGCGCCCGCTTTGCAGACGGCTAAAGTCCAGCAGCTCCTCTACAAATCCCTCCAGTCGCCCGGCCTCGTGGACGATCACTTGCAGTCCCTTGCGGGTGATCTCGTCCTCATTATCATTCTCTGCAAACGCCAGCGTTTCGCCCCAGCCTTTAATGGAAGTCAGCGGCGTGCGCAGCTCGTGAGAATGGTGGAGATAAGTCGTTTTTCATTTTATCCGTTGCAGAAATATCCTCAGCCATTTGGTTGATGGAGTCCGCCAGATCACCGATTTCATCATTATATTTCTTCTCAATACGAACGGAGTAGTCCCCTTGCGAGATCTTCTTAGTGGTTTGGTTGATCTCCTGCACCGGATAATAATGGAACGGATAAAGAACAGGTTGGAGTACAAAATCACCGCAAAGATCAGCACCAACGCCAGAAAAATCAGTAGCACAATGGTACTGATCTGACGGTCGATCATCTCTAAAGACTGATGACCCGCACGGCGCCCATCGGCTCGCCGTCGCCGCTGTAAATAATGCGTGTGACGGCCATGCATTTTTCGCCGTTATCGGTAATGTGCCCTACATAGCGGGCACGCCCTGTATCACCGGCCAGGGCCTCCTCATAATCCGGCATACGCACCTTTTCTACCGCAAAACCGCTGGAGGAGGTCACTACGCCGCCGGCATTGTTAATGATCCAAATGGTGGTCTTGTCCCGGTAGCTGAAGCTGTCAATAAAATCCGCAGCCGACGCCTCTAAGGAACTGCCGCCGTCCAGTCGGCCGGAAAAGTAATTGGTGGCCGTGGTGGACGCACCGGAATTTAAGATACTCTCAACTGCATTATAATAGTATGCGCGAATGGTAAAAGCGGAAACCACAAAACGATCACAAAGAAAAGGGCGATCACGCCTAAAATATTGATCACCCACCGCTTTGTGATACCCTGCATCCGCAGGTCTTTCAGTCGACCGGCTGTATGTAATTTTTTCAGCCATTTCTCTTCCATTGCGCCGTTTGTCCTCGTTGCTTAGTTATTTTTGGTGACCCACTTGTAACCCAGGCCCCAAATGGTGGTCAGGTATACCGGGTTGGATGGATCATCCTCCACTTTCATGCGCAGACGGCGAATGTTCACATCCACAATCTTGTCATCACCAAAGTAGTTGTTGCCCCATACGGTCTTGAGAATATCCGTGCGGGTAAGCGCTGCGTTGGGGTTCTTAAAGAAATATTCAATGATTTGGAACTCTACCTGGGTCAGTTCAATGTTGGAGCCGTTCTTAGACAGGGTGCGATTGCGTAGGTTGAGCTCAAACTCGTCCAGCACAACCGTGTCCCCGGTGGTGTCGTTCTTGCGAAAGCCCCGGGTCATCTCCACCCGGCGATAAACGGCATCTACGCGCCATCAGCTCACTGGGAGAAAAGGGCTTGGTCACATAATCATCGGCGCCGAACATCAACCCGGTGATTTTGTCCATCTCCTGTGTCTTGGCGCTGAGCATAATGATGCCCAAGTCTGAGGATTTGGCGCGTAGCTGCTTGCACACAGCTAAACCGTCCACCTCCGGCATCATAATGTCCAGGATCGCCACATCAAAGCCGCTTTCATCCTTGGCAAATTTTTCCAGCGCCACAGCGCCGTTCTCCGCCTGTTCCACGGTATAACCGCTGCGGGTCAGATTGATTACAATAAATTCGCGAATGGACTCCTCGTCCTCAGCAACCAATACTTTCTTCATACATCCTCCTGTTAAAAGGTAATGATCCAGTCTTTCAGTGTGTCTGCGGTTACGGCAAAAGCCGCCGAATCGCCGCACTTTGCTAAATATACATAACCACCCTCTCGCAAGATTCGGTATAATCCTTATAGTTGCCCGAGTTGGCGTCGTACTGTGTTTGAAGCACCGGCAACACTTCAAAGGCAGTCTTTTTGTCCGTCTTGGACTTCACCGTCAATGTGTGGCTCTTGTCAGCATAGCTGACAGTTACGGACTTAAACTGCTTATCCGGCAGCACCATTTGGTAGCCGTCCTCCTGTACTGCCAGGGAGTACCCGGTGTGAACCAGTACGGAGCTTTTGTATTTGCACCAGTCTACGCCGCGCACCTGTGGCGGCAAATCTTTCACTGACGCATCCGTAGGAATCTCCAGCAAACCATCGCCGTTTATATCCACACAAGGCACCATCACATCCCGACCGGTATCCGCCGTCAGGCCCGTGTTGTAGCTGTAAAACGGGGAAACGATGGAGTCATAATAATCGCTCCAACAGATCAGCTCCGTGAGCATAGACGCCCCATCCGATTTTACCGCGTCCGCATACACCGCCGGTTTACCGTCTGCCTTGCCCACCTGTAACTTGCGGTAGGCGCTCACATGCCCGTCCACGCGGGTCTCGCCTAACAAGGTCTGCTTGTCTCCTTTGTAGGAATACAACGCCGCACTGGCGGAAAGGGACTTCATTTGATCCGCCGAGAAGAACAGAATCTCCTGCACGCCGTCATTGTTCAGATCCGCAGGAATATAAGCACTGTACTGCATCGGCTCGGCTAAAGCCGTCAATTTTGATTCCTGGCCCGAACCGGTCATTTTGTACACAGACATCAAGTGGCTGGTAGAGTAGCTGATCATATTCCAAGAAATCAGAAATTCCGTTTTGCCGTCGCCGTTCACATCACAGAAATCCACGCTGTACACATCCGTGCCTTCGCCTTGAATATTGGCAATTACCTGCCAATTCTCCCCGCTTTGCTCCAGCACGGCCATATCGATTTTGCCAAGGGCGTCATTGGGCTCATAAAATGCCAGAGCTTCTTTTGACCGTCATTGTCAAAGTCATAGAAAATATAAGAAGTGGTATAATTACCTGCCGCGGGGATCTTTACAGAATAGCCGCCTTTACAATAGGCGTCCATAGCACTTTGGACGCTGGCGTCCGCCCCGGCAGGCGCCACAGGCGAAATAAGATCATCTATGGAAGACGCCAAATGAAATCCGCCGCAACCGGAAAACAGCAGAGCAATGCACAACATCGGAATTAGAATTTTAATCGCTTTCACCGCGCTGCCCTCCCGGCTTCTGATTTACTGGCCGATATGCGCCGCCGCATATCTTACCGAACTATTATAACAGAACTTGGTTACAAAATAAATACCAAAATATCAAAAAAATGACAAAACCGTGACACGAAAGCAACGAACCGCCTGCGCAGTTTATGATCTGACTTTTTACGCCTGATCTAACGATCTTTGCGTTTCCTTCATTCCAAATCCACCGCCTTATCCTTGAATAATCGACACAGGATCAAATGAAAATGTTCTTTTCGTCATCATTAAGCAGATGAAATATCACAATTTGCAATATTCTTGTGGGACTTTTTGTCGAATCTATTGACAACTATTCACATTTTTACTACTATGTAAGATGAGATTTTGTTTTATATTAATTCATACGAAAGGATCGGGAAGAAATGGAATTGATCAACACGAAAGAACTGTACGAAAATGACGCATTTGTCATAATTGAGGCGAAATTTGAGGACAGCGAAACCAAAAAGCGAATGCAGGAAATTTCGCTGGGGCTTAAAAACAACCAAGGAGATATTACAAAAATTCGTACCATTCACCGCAAGCAAATTTAATCAAAAAGGACCCAGCGGCAGTCAAACGGCTGTCACCGGGTCCTTTTCTTATTTCTGTTTGCACCGCGTTATTTTCACTTTCCATCCGCAGTGTTATGCGGCAAGAAACGGCAAGCTTTTTCCAGCGGCGGGAAATCCACAGGCGTGCCGGTAAAGGTGCGGTCCGTAATTTCCTTTTCCACATAAAACACGCCGTCGTATTCCGCAACAATCACAAATTCCGTTCCACAGATCGGTGCGTGATCATAGGCAAAATACAGTGTGTACCACCCGCTGTTGGTATTTTTCTGAAAAGTCTTTGCCGCCGGGTCTTCTTCCTTTTTGGCGATGGGATTCTCATAATCTATATTGGAGCGTTCCTCGTTCTTCGCCTCTTGTGCGCGATATTTTTCCTCCTTCAACGCGGCGCAGTAAGCCACAACCTCCGGGTCATGGATGAATTGCCCTCTACTTTCTCCGCCACTTGGGCTTACCAGAACGGAAGTGATCTGATTTCGGCTCATTTGATCCACGCTCCGAGCGGAAAGCCGCGTGTACAGAATGTGATCCCGAAAGGCAGTACTGTACAAATAGTCGCCGTTTGGGTCATTCTGCAGCGTATAATAGGCACGGGAAAGCACCACGCTCGGCTTGTAGCTGACCCGATGATCGGTTAAAAAGTTGCAGTATTCACCGGTGAGACCGTCCATGCGATAGTAGGTACTGCCGTTGTATTCCACCCAGGTCACCGGGCCGCCTTGCCGGTGCTCCTTCACCTGATACCCAACAGCGTAGCACCAAATTGCCACACCCGCAACACACACGGCCATCACAGCCATAAACACGATAAGCGATAATTTGCCGATTTTGATTTTGGTTTTCATAGGCCCCTCCCATATCATTTGGATCTACAATTCAATATTTATCTCTATTTCCTGTATATTTTCAACAATGTTGTGCAGTTTGTGAAATATTTCCAATAAGTTATGTAAAATGTATTGACAATCTCGCTAAATATGTGTAAGATATACACAGAATGATTGCTTGAGCAGTCATTCGACACCTGAAAAGGGAAATGAAAAGGAAAGGGCGGCGTACCGTGCGCGTTTATTCTCTTAGAACGCGCGCTCTGTACACCCGACCCACACCGAAACGGTGCGGGGAAGAGCAGGTCGTAAGGCCTGCTCTTTACTTTTGCATAATCAGCTTTTGCGTAACAAGGAACCGTCCCCTGTTCTATGATGTTTCCAAAAAATAGCCGATTCTTATATTGCCATAAGTGCATATATGTAGCGTATGAGTGTGACTATTATAACTAAAGCTATCACCAGTGGGGTTGACTACGATTCCATACATATAATTTAATCCCATGTTGTCATAATTTCTAATAATGGTTTTGTCGGTACGAAGTGAACTCTTGTCAATGTTCTCGTTAGTGCAGACAATATATTTATTATATGAACGATTCTTGTAGTTTATTGTTGAATAACCTAGTCTGCCGTCTTTTGTTTGATAGATACACATAATTATATCGTCCACAGTAATACTATCAATAATGTATTCGGGCTCAGATAATGAACCTGTAGCCGCATCTTGTATTAATGCATCTTCGATAGTTTCATTAGATGTATCATAGTGCAAATAACATATTATACTGATTATTGCTAAAATTACTATAGCTAACTTTAT
>ENA-OQAS01000053-OQAS01000053.1-human-gut-metagenome-genome-assembly--contig:-NODE-53-length-56672-cov-3.544434_pt1 | contig 56672 bp, 66 predicted proteins | sample MGYA00242733_ERZ504523 | MGnify/ENA primary metagenome ERZ504523 (study PRJEB26092, sample SAMD00036239) | human gut metagenome | host: Homo sapiens | study: EMG produced TPA metagenomics assembly of...
AGCAATTCTCCTTTGTGTATTCCAACTCTTGACGAAGCAGGGACAACGTGTTGTCCGTGGCTTTTTTAAGGACGGCACTGACTGTAAGGAAGTGGGGCTTCTTTTCATCAATTACACAGCAATTGGGAGATATGCTTACTTCACAATCAGTAAATGCATAGAGCGCGTCCAAGGTTTTGTCCGAGGATACTCCCGGAGCAAGGTGCACTAGGATTTCCACTTTTTCAGAAGTAAGATCTTCCACTTTCCGGATCTTGATTTTTCCCTTTTCACTGGCTTTGACAATAGAGTCGCATACCCCCGGGACAGTCTTTCCGAAAGGCACTTCGGCTATGGACAATGTTTTGTTGTCTATTTTATTGATTTTAGCACGTACTTTCACCATTCCGCCGCGTTCTCCATCGTTGTAGCGTGATACATCAATAGAGCCTCCTGTCTGGAAATCGGGATAGAGTTTGAATTCCTCACCACGCAAATAGGCAATGGAGGCATCACACAGTTCGTTAAAATTGTGTGGCAGGATTTTGGAAGAAAGGCCCACAGCAATACCTTCTACTCCCTGAGCGAGCAAGAGCGGGAATTTGACAGGTAGGGTGATCGGCTCTTTGTTTCGTCCGTCGTATGATGCTTGCCATTCGGTGGTTTTGGGATTGAAAACCACATCCAATGCGAATTTGGACAGACGTGCTTCGATATAACGGGGGGCAGCGGCACCGTCGCCTGTCAGTATGTTACCCCAGTTCCCTGACAGTCTATCAACAGATCCTTTTGGCCTAGCTGCACCAACGCATCGCCTATGGAAGCATCGCCGTGCGGGTGAAACTGCATGGTATGTCCTACAATGTTTGCAACTTTGTTATATCGGCCGTCATCCAATCTTTTCATAGAGTGGAGGATACGTCTTTGGACAGGTTTCAAACCATCATTGATGTGCGGTACGGCACGTTCCAGTATTACGTAAGAGGCATAGTCCAAAAACCAGTTCTGATACATTCCGCTCAGCTGGTGCTTCACCCCTGTTTTTTTGGTATCGGCAGGTTTATAGTCCAAGTGTCCGTTCTCCGGCGTGGGGATATTTTCTTCGTTTTGTTCCTCTTTATCAATAAAATCGTCGCTCATATATATTTAAATTCCTTAATGTTCTGATGATATGCACGCAAAAATACGACTTTTATTGAAAAAAATCATTTACTTTGCATATTATTTCGCCCTTATTAAAGGTTGAAAACAGGAAAAAACAACAAAAGTGTAAGAATAAACAGATAAGAAAATGGCACAAGAAGATGTTTTTAAGAAATTAGTATCGCACTGTAAAGAGTATGGTTTTGTATTTCCGTCCAGTGATATCTATGACGGACTGGGCGCTGTATACGATTACGGTCAGATGGGAGTGGAGTTGAAGAATAATATCAAGCAATATTGGTGGCAGAGTATGGTGCTGCTGCACGAGAACATCGTAGGTATTGATTCTGCTATTTTTATGCATCCTACTATTTGGAAGGCTTCCGGACATGTGGACGCATTCAATGATCCTCTGATTGACAACCGCGATTCTAAAAAACGTTATCGTGCCGATGTGCTGATTGAAGACCAGCTTGCCAAATATGACGAGAAGATAAACAAAGAAGTGGCCAAGGCTGCCAAGAGATTTGGTGATGCTTTTGATGAGGCTCAGTTTCGTAGCACCAACGGTCGTGTTCTGGAGCATCAGGCCAAGCGCGACGCTTTACATGAACGGTTCTCAAAAGCTTTGAACGACAATGATTTGGATGAACTTCGTCAGATTATCATTGATGAAGAGATTGTTTGTCCTATTTCGGGAACCAAGAACTGGACTGAAGTACGTCAGTTCAATTTGATGTTCTCTACCGAAATGGGTTCTACTGCCGATGGTGCCATGAAGATTTATCTTCGTCCGGAAACAGCGCAGGGTATTTTTGTCAATTACCTGAATGTACAGAAGACCGGTCGTATGAAGATTCCTTTCGGTATCGCTCAGATTGGTAAGGCTTTCCGCAACGAGATCGTAGCCCGCCAGTTCATTTTCCGTATGCGTGAGTTTGAACAGATGGAGATGCAGTTCTTCGTAAAACCGGGTACTGAGCTGGAGTGGTTCCCCAAATGGAAAGAAACTCGTTTGAAATGGCATAAGGCATTAGGTTTCGGTGATGATCATTACCGTTTCCATGATCACGATAAACTGGCACATTATGCCAATGCAGCTACAGACATTGAATTCCTGATGCCGTTTGGATTCAAGGAAGTGGAAGGTATTCATAGCCGTACGAACTTTGACTTGAGTCAGCACGAGAAGTTCAGTGGCAAGAGCATCAAGTATTTCGATCCGGAATTGAACGAAAGCTATACTCCGTATGTTATTGAAACATCTATCGGTGTGGACCGTATGTTCCTTAGCATTATGAGTGCTGCTTATACAGAAGAGACATTGGAGAATGGTGAAACTCGTGTGGTATTGAAATTGCCTGCTGCTCTGGCTCCGGTGAAACTGGCCGTGATGCCGTTGGTGAAGAAAGACGGCCTGCCCGAGAAGGCGCGTGAGATTATGAATGACTTGAAGTTCCATTTCCACTGCCAGTATGATGAGAAAGACAGCATCGGCAAGCGTTACCGTCGTCAGGATGCCATCGGTACTCCGTATTGTATCACAGTAGACACCAGACTTTGGAGGATAATTGTGTAACTTTGCGTAATCGTGATACCATGCAGCAGGAGCGTGTAGCTATTTCGGAACTGAACAATATCATTGCCGATAAAGTAAGTATAACAAGTCTGCTGAAGACTTTGCAATAATAAATGTATTATGAATAAAAGTATTCTTTGGCTGATTGGTCTGCTGTTTGTTACTTCCCTGTCCATTGTTTCATGTAGTGAAACGGATGGGACAGAAGATCCATATGCAAACTGGGAAGAGCGTAATCAGCGGTATATTGACTCCATTGCTACAGTGGCGGAAGCCAATCGAGGCAATGGAGAAGGGCAATGGAAAATCATCCGTTCCTATAAACTTCCATCTTTGGGATTGAATGAAACAGGAAAGATCATTGATAATGTTTACTGTAAGATTCAGAAAGTGGGAGATGGTACTGAGAGTCCTATTGCTACGGATACGGTAGCGGTGAATTATCGTGGTCAATTGATTAACGGTACGGTTTTTGACCAAAGTTATCAGGGTGAGCTTGATCCGGAAACTGCCACTCCTAGAAAATTTCTGGTAGGTGCGGTGATAGCAGGGTGGAGTACGGCCTTGATGAAAGGATTTGGTGGTATGAAAGCCGGTGACCAATGGAAGCTTTATATCTTATCCATTGGCTTACGGAAAAGATGGTACAGAAGGTATTCCCGGATATTCAACGTTGATATTTGATGTGAATTTGGTTGATATATTCCCGTTGAAGGGTACGGGAAAAAGCATTGATGATACCTTGGATGCTAAAAATAGCTATCATAGAATATTGGAAAGAAGAGAGTATTGCAGTTTGTTGCAATGCTCTTTTTTTATGGTGTTTTGATTCATGTCGGTTGGACGAGACGGGGGGGGGCCTGTCAGGTGAATTGTTTGGGGATTTGCTGAAATGTTTTTGGGAAGTATGGCGTTTTCCTTGGTATGGTTAATGGTTCTTTTATCCGCTTGCTACGCGTTCCATTGTCTGTAAGGAATGGTTTAAAGGTTGGGGTAAAACGGCTTAATTATATTATATTAAGAAGAACTCTTGACGGAAACAAGAAGATTGTTTTATCGGGGATATAAATAAAACACTTCGTTTTTTCGGTATCCGCCGAAGTGTTTTTCCTTTCAGCATAATGTTGTGGGATAGTTTGACGGGCGAATAACTGTAAGAAACAATATAATCTTTATCTTGGTCAATTCATTAAACCAATGATTGACGCAAAGATAAAGATTATGACAAATTATTTAATAAATTATTTCACGTTTCCTACTTTGATCAAGTATTCGGCAATCTGAACAGCGTTCAATGCCGCACCTTTCTTAATCTGATCGCCTACAATCCAGAAAGTCAGTCCGTTTTCGTTTGCCAGATCTTTGCGGATACGACCTACGTAAACCGGATCTTTACCTGCCAGGAACAAAGGCATCGGATATTCTTTCTTTTCGGGATTGTCCATCAGTACCAGGCCTTCCCCTTTGGCAAAGCTTCACGGGCTTCTTCAGGAGAAATGGGGCGTTCAGTTTCTACCCAGATACTTTCCGAGTGAGAACGGAGGGCGGGAACACGTACACACATGGCGCTAACCTGAATGTCGGAGTGCATAATCTTGCGTGTTTCGTTGAACATCTTCATTTCTTCTTTGGTATATCCATTGTCGGTAAATACATCAATCTGGGGAATCAGGTTGAATGCCAACTGGTAAGCGAATTTCTCTACGGTCACGGGCTCGTTAGCCAATACCTGACGATATTGTTCATACAATTCATCCATAGCTGCTGCACCTGCACCGCTGGCAGCTTGATAAGTAGCCACATGCACACGTTTTATGTGTGAAAGATTTTCGATGGCTTTCAGCGCAACTACCATCTGGATAGTTGTACAGTTGGGGTTAGCTATCACGTTACGGGGACGATTCAAAGCATCTTCCGGATTCACTTCGGGCACTACCAAAGGCACGTCGGCATCCATACGGTAAGCGCTGGAGTTGTCAATCAGTACGGCACCATGTTTGGTAATGGTTTCACAAAACTCTTTTGTGGTACCTGCGCCGGCTGATGTGAAAGCGATATCTACACCTTTAAAGTCATCGTTGTGCTGAAGGAGTTTCACTTCAATCTGTTTACCGCGGAATGTGTATTTTCGTCCTGCACTGCGTGAAGAACCGAATAACACTAACTCATCCAACGGGAAGTTCCTTTCATCGAGCACACGCAGGAACTCTTGTCCTACAGCTCCGCTCGCACCAACAATTGCTACTTTCATTTTGTTTTTGTTTTATAAGATAAATTTAGTAATACTTTAGAACTATCTCTCAGCATGTAAGTACGTTCTGCGTGCAAAATTAGAACATTTTAGAATATAAATCAGTAAAAAAGAAGTTTTTTCGTAATTTTGTCGATATTATGGTATAAAACTTAAAAAAAGATGAAACTATTCGACCTTAACATACATTTTCCGGTCACAGATCCTACCTGGATATTCTTCCTGGTACTCATTATCATTCTGTTTGCCCCTATGATTTTGGGGCGTTTACGCATTCCGCATATTATTGGTATGATACTTGCCGGGGTAGTGGTAGGCAAGTATGGCTTTAACATTCTGGAGCGTGACAGCAGTTTTGAATTGTTTGGAAAGGTAGGACTTTACTACATTATGTTTTTGGCCGGTCTTGAGATGGATATGGACGATTTCAAGAAAAACAGGACAAAGGATTGGTCTTTGGTATGTTTACTTTCCTCATCCCGATGGGGCTGGGCATATGGAGTAGCATGAGTATGCTGAACTATGGATTCCTGACTTCTGTGCTGCTGGCCAGTATGTATGCCAGTCACACCTTGATTGCTTATCCTATTATCAGCCGGTATGGCTTGTCGCGGCAACGGACGGTCAGTATCACTATTGGTGGTACGGCGGTGACTGTGGTGCTGGCTTTGATGGTGCTGGCTGTTATTGGTGGTATGTATAAAGGTGAGGACGTAGGCGGACTGTTTTGGGTGCTGTTGGTTGCCAAGGTGGTTTTGCTGTTCGGACTTATCATATTTTTAATGCCTCGCATCAGCCGGTGGTTTTTCCGTACATATGAGGATGCGGTGATGCAATTTATATTTGTGCTGGCTATGGTGTTCCTGGGCGGAGGCTTGATGGAACTGGTGGGGATGGAAGGTATTTTGGGAGCTTTCCTTGCCGGGCTGGTATTGAATCGTTTTGTTCCTCATGTTTCTCCTTTGATGAACCGGCTGGAGTTTGTGGGTAATGCGCTGTTTATTCCCTATTTCTTGATTGGGGTGGGAATGATTATTGATGTACGTTGCCTTTTTACGGAAGGTGAAGCGCTGAAAGTGGCGGTTGTAATGACCGTAGTGGCGACATTCAGTAAGTGGCTGGCTGCATGGATAACCCAGAAGATATATGGCATGAAAAAGTGGAGGGCAGCCTGATATTCGGATTAAGCAATGCACAGGCTGCTGCGACTTTGGCCGCTGTGTTGATAGGTCACGGTATTATTATGGAAAATGGAGAGCGGTTGTTGAATGATGATGTTTTGAATGGTACGGTGGTCATGATTTTGTTCACTTGTATTATAAGTTCTGTTGTGACAGAGCGTGCCGCACGCAAAATGGTGACCCAGGAAAATCTGATGGAGGGCAGCGAAGGTAAGGAACAGGAACGCATCTTGATTCCGGTAGCTAATCCTGAAACCATAGAAGGGTTGGTAGGCATGGCTTTGATGATGAGGCATCCTAAACAAAAAGAGTCATTGGTGGCACTGAGTGTGATCAATGATAATAATACTTCAGAAACCAAGGAACTCATAGGCAAGCGTAACTTGGAGCGTACGGCGATGATTGCTGCTGCTGCCGATGCGTCTGTAAAGACTGTGTTGCGTTATGATTTGAATATTGCGCAAGGTATTATTCATACGCAGAAAGAATATGCGGTAACGGATATTGTAATAGGTTTGCATCGTAAGACGAATTTGATGGACTCTTTCTTTGGTACAATGACGGAAAACTTGTTGAAGGGCACGAACCGCCAGATTATGATCGCTAAATTATTGATGCCTGTCAATACGTTGCGCCGGATTGTGGTGGCGGTTCCCGATAAGGCGGAATATGAAAAAGGTTTCTTGAAATGGATGACACAGCTCTGCCGTATGGGTAAACAATTGGGATGCCGCGTGCATTTCTTTGCTACGGAAGATACATTGAAGCATTTGCGTGCCCTGACAGAAAAACAGGAGGCGAATACTTTTACGGAGTTTTCTTTATTGGAAGAGTGGGATGATCTGCTTTTATTGACCGGACAGGTGAATTATGACCATCTGTTTGTGGTTGTGTCTTCGCGTAAAGGTTCCATCTCTTATCAGACTTCTTTTGAACGTCTGCCGTCACAAATCAGCAAGTACTTTGCCAATAACAGTTTGTTGATTGTGTATCCGGATCAGTTAGGGGACGATCCGCAAGAGATTGTTTCGTTTTCTGACCCTCGCGGGCAATCGGAAACACGAGTATATGATAATGTAGGAAAATGGTTCTACAAATGGTTTAAGAAAGGTGATGAACGAAATTAATATAGAGTGGCAGCAACGTACGGAGTTGTTGCTGGGAAAAGATAAGATGAAACGCCTGCGTCACGCTCATGTGCTGGTGGTAGGTTTAGGTGGAGTTGGGGCGTATGCTGCGAGATGATTTGTCGTGCAGGAGTAGGCCGTATGACAATAGTGGATGCAGACATTGTGCAGCCCAGTAATATTAATCGTCAGCTTCCGGCCCTTCACTCTGCTGTGGGACGTCCCAAAGCGGAAATTTTGGCGGAACGTTTCCGTGATATTAATCCCGATTTGGAATTGACTGTATTGGTGGAGTATCTGAAAGATGAGCGTATTCCGGAATTGCTGGATAGTGCAAAATTTGATTTTGTGGTGGATGCCATTGATACGGTAGCTCCTAAATGTTACCTTATATATAATGTGCTTCAACGCCGTCTGCCCATTGTGAGTAGTATGGGGCCGGTGCTAAATGGATATTACTCAGGTTCGTTTTGCCGATTTATGGGATACTTACCATTGCGGATTAAGCAAAGCCGTGCGGAAGCGTTTGCAGAAAATGGGAATGAAGCGAAAACTTCCGGTTGTATTTAGTACAGAGCAGGCCGATCAGGATGCGGTGATATTGGTAGATGATGAGAAAAATAAGAAATCTACTGCCGGAACCGTGAGTTATATGCCGGCAGTCTTTGGCTGTTATCTGGCGGAGTATGTGATAAGAAGAATTTGATTATGGTAGAATTACAGGGAATAACGAAGAGTTTCGGGACATTGCAGGTACTGAAAGGTATTGACTTGATGATAGAAAAAGGAGAAGTGGTAAGTATTGTGGGGCCAGCGGTGCGGGGAAAACTACATTATTGCAGATTATAGGAACGCTGGATAAGGCGGATACGGGTACTATTTTACTGAATGGTACAGAAGTGAGTTGTTTGAAGGAAAAAGAGTTGTCGGCTTTTCGTAACCGGCAGATTGGCTTTGTGTTCCAGTTCCACCAGTTACTTCCTGAGTTTACAGCTTTAGAGAATGTGATGATGCCTGCGTTGATAGCAGGTACATCTTCTTCCGAAGCTATGCGGAAAGCCAAAGAAACGCTAGCTTTTTTGGGCTTGTCCGAACGTGCTTCGCACAAACCGGCTGAATTGTCGGGAGGGGAGAAGCAACGGGTGGCGGTAGCGCGTGCATTAATAAACAACCCGGCGGTTATCCTTGCGGATGAGCGTCGGGCAGTCTGGATACTCGCAATAAAGAGGAACTTCATCAGTTGTTCTTTGATTTACGTGATAAGTTAGGTCAAACTTTTGTTATTGTTACTCATGATGAAAATCTGGCTCGTTTGACAGACCGTACTATTCACATGGTAGATGGCAGGATCTCTTTGAAAATTTAATAGAGCAAAGATCAGTTTAATGATATGTGAATACTGTCATGCTGTTCTTTCCATTTGTCTATCTGGAATTCTCCGGTATCTCCCTCTTCCAGTAGTACACCGTCCATACTCAGGTTGACTGTTGTTCTTGTCCCGGCATTAAGTTGTGTAGTTAGTTTTTGTTGGTAATGCTTTATTGTTCCGTTACTTAACTGTACAAAGATTTGAAACATAGGATTAGGCTGAGAGGGGAACACCGATACAAAATTATTGTTGAATTCTGTACGGTTAGTGCTGGGTTTCAACCCGAAGCTGATTGTTTTGAAAGTGCCTTCGGGCCGGGCTGAAAAATAATTCAGGTTGCTATGGATATTACTGATGTATATCCACATTGAATCAATGGCATCACTGAAAGCATCACCGTTTGTTTCAGACACTATGACGCTTAAGGCTGCTGAAGCATGTTTAAGATGTGCTTGCAGGTCATCTTTCCCTATATTTATATTTTGTGTTCCGTATACAAGGCTATGTATCGGGTAGTATACCGTATCTCCCGGTATTTTCCTTAGTCCTAAACTGGTTGTATTCAGTTTTTTGCCTATAATTAGCGTGGGATCTGCCAGATAGGCATCACCTGCTGTACCAAAGTAATCGGGATATCCCCAATATATCACATTGTATGTACCTACAGGAAGCCTTAAAGGATATTTTTGGGATTTTCCTATTCCATTCGTGATTAAGTAATATGCTGGAAAAGGAACTTGTTTTCCCTTGCTGTATAATTGCCTATATAAAAACTTCCATTCGTTTCACAAGGTAGTACTTCTAATGGACCATTGTAAGGATCTGTGCTACTTTGGCTCAGAGTGGCATATAGTGCCGGAGATACCAGATCTTCTGGTTGGGGGGTGACAATGTCACAATCCTCGTTTTTACCGCACGAAGCTAGCAGTGCCAGTAAAGGTAAAAATAAAAACTTTCTCATGTACATCTTTAGTTTAGGTTTGAATACTCCCTATAACAAGATATGGATGAGAAAGTTTGAATGGTATAGGAGAAAGTTATGCTTATACTTCTCGGGAAAACTGGCTTTCAGGATCTCAAATGCCCGGGCATAATCTTTTTCGAAGACTAGAACCTTTATTTCCATTCCCGGAATATAAGCCAAAACTTGGGCTGTATATTCTCCCTGCAACATGGATTCTATACCTTCATTTTTTAGAAGATCCTGTAACATGTGTGCGCGGACATCACTTTTGAAAGAAGTAAGAATAACTGTTTTCATACTCGTTCCTTCTGTATCAGTTGTTTCTTTTTTCGATTTACAGTTTTGCAGAATCCGGCGTGCCACTTCTCCCGTTACATCACCGTCCTCTCCGTATGCTGCGCCTCTCTCATTGAACCGGCGTACTATTTCTTCAATGGTATCATCGCCTATTCCTGCTTCATCCAAGCGAGTCTTAAGTCCTAAATTTCTAAAGAATTCTTCAGTTTTTCTATGGTTAGCGATACCCGTACACTGGGAACTCCTGAAGTAACCCCCCAGATACGTTCGCCATATTGTAGTATTTTGTCACGTTTTTTATCGGCGAGTGTCCGTAGAGTTCCGGGAAATACGATTGCCAGGGTCTGGCCGTGTGTCATGCCATGTAGTGCGGTCAGCTCATGCCCTATCATGTGGGTGGCCCAGTCTTCGGATACTCCCATAGCAATAAAACCGTTCAAAGCCATAGTGGCGGACATCATAAATTCACTCATCAAGTGATAGTCCTGTTTGTTTTCTTTGATTTGCGGAGCGATTTGTACCAATGTACGAAGGATGCTTTCGCTCCAGCGGTCCATTAGATAAGATTCGTTTGTTTTGGTCATGTATTGTTCCATGACGTGTACAAAAGTGTCTGCCAGTCCGCAAGCTATCTGATAGTCGGGCAGTGAGAAAGTTACTGTCGGATCTAGGATAGAAAATACAGGATGGGAGGAGAAAAATGGATATTTTTCATGAGTTTCACGGCATGAAATTACAGCTCCGTTATTCATTTCTGAACCTGTGGCGGGAATGGTTAGCACAGTTCCTAAAGGAATCGTGTTTTGTGCACTGCCTTTTTTAACCAGTTCCCAGGCATCTCCGTCGTAGGGAATACCAGCGGAAATCAACTTGGTGCCGTCTATAACTGAGCCGCCACCTACTGCCCAGCAGGAAGTCAATGTTTTTTTCTTTTCCTGATTCTATCGCCTTTTTCAAGGTAGATATATCGGGATTTGATTCTATTCCCCAAAACTCCGTGTAATCACGTCCTTCAAGGGCTTGGATTACTTGTTCATAGACTCCATTGGTTTTTACACTGCCACCTCCGAAAGTGATCATGATTCTCTTGTCGGCCGGTATCTGTTGGGACAATTGGGCAATCATGCCTTTGCCAAAGATGAGGCGTGTAGGATTGTGAAAGATAAAATTATCCATAACTAATTGGGGTTTTCTTGGTTAATACTGAGTAAAGATAATGCTTTTTTCCTATCTTTGAGAAAAAATTTAGCTAATGAACGTAAAACTGGGAAAATACAACCAGCTGGAGGTTGTAAAAGAAGTAGATTTTGGTGTTTATTTAGATGGAGGCGATGACGGAGAGATTTTATTGCCTACGCGTTATGTACCGAAGGCTGTAAGCCTGGCGATGTGCTGAATGTCTTTCTTTATCTTGACAATGAGGAAAGGCTGATAGCTACCACTTTGCAGCCGTTGGTGCAAGTGGACGAGTTTGCCTGTTTGGAAGTGGCATGGATTAATGAGTTTGGTGCGTTTTTGAATTGGGGATTGATGAAAGACCTTTTTGTACCTTTCCGTGAACAAAAGATGAAAATGCAGAAAGGGAGAAAGTATATAATACACGCACATATAGACGAAGATAGTTACCGCATTATGGCATCTGCTAAAGTGGAGCATTATCTTTCTAAAGAACATCCCGACTATCGGCTGGGACAGGAAGTGGATATCCTGATATGGCAGAAAACAGATTTGGGATTTAAGGCTATTGTGGAAAATAAGTTCAGTGGTTTGCTTTACGATAATGAGATTTTCCAACCTTTAGAAACCGGTATGAGGCTGAAGGCTTATGTAAAGCAGGTGCGTGAGGATGGTAAGATCGATTTGGTTCTGCAAAGTTGGGCGCAAAGAAGGTGGATGATTTTTCGGAAGTGTTATTACAATATATTAAAGATCATGAAGGCTTCACTCCATTGAATGATAAAAGTGCTGCTGAGGATATCTATGATGCTTTTGGTGTCAGTAAGAAAACTTTCAAGAAAGCGGTGGGGGATTTATATAAAAAACGCCTGGTTGTTTTGGAAGCTGAGGGGATACGCCTCACTTAGTGGAGCTTTTCCCTACCGGATATAGGAAAAGCCCTATGAACTTATGGGGAAAATCAATTGTGGGGGAAAGCGATTTCCCCTATTTTTGTGCCATAGAACTAACAAACTAAAAACGGAACAGCTATGAAAAGATGGACTACATTACTGATAGTGATTTGTATGCTAGGTATAACTATTCCCGCAATGGGGGCCATGAGTATCAGCAAAATGAGACAGAACACTCGTTTCCTTACCGACCGTATGGCATATGAACTGAAACTCACTCCGCGGCAATACAATGATGTATATGAGGTGAATTATGATTTTATCAATAATGTCCGTTATCTGATGGATGATGTGGTAAGAGGCTATGATTATGCGTTGGAACGTTACTATGATTTTCTGGATGTGCGTAATGATGATCTTCGTTGGATACTTTCCAGTGCGCAATATCGTCGTTTTATGAGGACTGAGCATTTCTACCGTCCCATTTATGCGCATGAGAACAAATGGCATTTCCGTATTTATCTGGTATATAATAATGTGAATTTTTTCTACTATGGCAAACCGCATCACTATGCTAGTTATTGCGGAGGCATTATCGTACTCATTTCAATAATGTCAGTTATTATAAGACCCATTATCGTGACCATTACCGCCATGATGTGTACGATGGCCATTATCGTATCCGCCATGATAGAATGACGTATGATATGCACCGTCGTCGTGATTTCAATATAGCTGTTCGTCCTCCACAAAAGGAGCATCATCGCCCGGCCACTCCTCCTCAGACTCGTCCAAACAGACCTCAAATCCATCCTGACAGGCCGTCGGGTGATCATCGTCGTCCGTCTGTTCCACAGGCAAGGCCGGACAGACCGAAGAAGGATCAGAATAACAAGCATGATGGGCGCCCTTCACGACGTGGACAGAACTCACAGGTTGATAAAGACCGTCATGAAAATAGGCGTATTACTCCATCCGGCAGGGATGTGAGAAGAGGAAATGGTAAGAAAGAGAAAGATTCGGACCGTTCAGGAGGAAGCAATAAAAGTAATTCTAAGGAAAGAACAGCAGTGCGTATGCGTACGGTATAGTATGATTTGAAAAACAACGAAAGCCGACATAAATAAGAGTCCGAAACACAATGAATTTTCCGGAATTGTAAAGGTCGTTTTTATGATGATTCACCACAGGTCAACGCAGAATCTGATTATGAATAGACTGTGAAAATCTGTGGTGAATCTTAATAATTTATTCCAAAGTAAGAGGAACTCCTTTGTAGAAATCCAGAATCTTGGTACGGAACAGATAGTCATATTTTGCTTGAAGCATATCCGAAACGGCTTTCATCCAATTGGTACGTGCCTCATTGTATTCAGTAGCGTTGGCTTTACCATTGGCATATTTTTCGCTCATCAGACGGAAGGAAGCTTCAGAAGCATCCGTAGCTGTATTACTGCTTTTGTATTTGCTTTCGGCAGCTACTGCATTATAGTATGCTTGCTGTATTTCTTTGAAAAGAGCCTTTTTGCTTTCTTCCAACTTCCATGATAAAGCAGTGCGCTGGATGCGTGCGTTCTTTACTTTATTTCGTGTGTCAAAACGGTTGAACAACGGAATGCTGAGTGAGAATTGCAGGTATTTATTAAAATTTTGATGCCACTGACTGCTGAATGAAGCATTTTCTACTCCTGAAATATTATAGTAGTTTGTTCCTATACCTGCACTGAAGTTTAATTGCGGATACCAGGAACTTTGGGCAATACGGATATTTTTGGCCGCACCTTCCAGACGAAATTGGGCTGCTTTAATACTTGGTTTGTTCAGAACAGCTTGTGCATAGATATCTTCGGGAAGTGAAAGCAGAGTAAAATCATCCTCTACACGGGGAGATACTACTCCAAATCCGTCAGGAGTAGGAAGTTCCAACAGCTGGCTCAGTTCTAACAAGGCTAACTGATAGTTATTGTCAGCCTGTACTGCTGACATTTCGTCTTGTGCGACGCGTGCGCGGGCTTCATAGACTTCGGCTTCAGATGCTTTCCCATTTTTGAAATAGGCTTCTTTCAATTCCAGCTGTTCCCGGCTTAACTCTACTTGGTTGTGAGCTACTTTTGCCAATTCTTCATTAAAAAGAATTTGTAGATAGGCAGAGGTGACAGAAATGCTGATATCTTCTTTGGCCTTGTTCAAGTCTTCTGTAGCTGCTTTCAGGTTCAGTTTGCTGAGAGCGATGTTGTTCGGTATCCGCAATCCTGTAAATAAAGGAATACTGGTACTGAGTGAGAAGTTGGTGTTTTTGGTATTACGGTCGCCGTACGTATTGTCTGCCTGCAAGGCACGGCCGAAGTTAAATGACTGGCCCACATTACCGTTCAGATTAGGCAGCCGGCTGTATTTAGCAGTATTCAAATCCACTGCATTCTGATCTCTTGCAGCTTCCTGTTGCTTGATACTCAGGTTGTGTTCTATAGCATAATCAATGCATTTACGTAAATCCCATTTTTCTTGGGAAACGGCCGGTAATGCAGTCAGGGTGGCCAAGGCTATAATGATTTGTTTCTTCATAATGATATTCTGTTATTTCTTTTCTGCTCCGCGTACTTTTTCATTGACATTCAGACCGTTCTTTATTTCAATCTGGATACCGTCACTCATACCTGTAATAACGGCACGACGGCTGAATTTCTGTGAAGGTACACTATCTGTCAATACGTATATAAAAGTAGAGTCGTTTTTAAACTCAACAGTACTTTCGGGTACTGCCAGTACCTTGCTGGCACGTGCCAGAACGATTTCCGCATTTGCGCTATATCCGGAACGATGGTAATACTGTCGGGGACTGTGATGGCTGCTTTGATCTCAAATTGGTTGGCACCATTTTCTTCTACACCTTTAGGAGAGATATATTCTAGTTGTGCATCAAATTCCATGTTTTGTAAGGCTCCTAAAGTTATTTTTACCGGCATGCCTTCGTGTATGCGTCCTACTTCCGTTTCATCAATATTGCCTCGGAAAATCAGATCATTCATGTTGCTACGGTGGCGATAGTGGTTCCGTCATTGAATGTGTTGCTCATTATGACGGAGTTACCGGCTTTACGGGCACATCCAAAATCAATCCGTCAATAGTAGATCGGATAAGGGTACTACTGAATGAAGCCTTGTTTTTAGTGATACCTTCTTTGACTATTTCCAGGTTATCTTTGGCTGTTTGTAATTCTTCACGTGCCTGTTTTACGGCTACTTCACTCTTTTCGTATTCTTCACTGCTGATAAGTTTGCTTTCGAACAGTTTTTTCATACGGGCAAGTCCGTTTCTCCTTGTCTGGCATTGATTTCTGCCAGTCTTACACGGCTTTCTGCCGAGTTTAGTTGTCCCAGTTCGGGGATCACCTTTACTTTGGCAATCACTTCTCCTTTCTTTATTTTTTGTCCGGCTTCCTTATATACCTCGTCAATGATACCTGAAATCTGCGGCTTAATCAGAATCTCGTCACGCGGTTCTATTTTTCCAGTAGCTACAGTGGTCTTTTTCAGATCGGTGATTTCTGCGTTTAATATAGTATACACGCTGGCTTTGGGTTGTGATTTTTGATAGAGAAATACAAATGTTCCGATGAATATCAGTGCAACGATGACTAATAGTGCAATTTTTACATACTTTTTCATATCTGTTTGTTTTATTATTTTTTATTCTTGTTTGTTCTTGCATGGAAACTTTATCCGTTACGTCGGACGGCTTTATTCGTCTCTTATAGCCTCAATGGGTTTGATGGCCATAGCGCGATAAGCCGGTGCCAATCCGGCCAGCATACCTAGGACCATCAATAAGATGCAGGCCCCGACGGCCATCCAGAAGCTGATTTGGAAATGAGCCTCTGTACCCGAAGCTGCCGTTCCTATTTCCAACCCTTGTAAGATCAAGACTCCGAAACTAATTCCCATCAACCCTGCAAAAGTTGTCAATACCATGCTTTCAGAAAGAATTTGGTTTAGAATATCTTTAGGGCGTGCGCCAATAGCTCGGCGGATGCCGATTTCGGTTGTACGTTCTTTCACGGTAACCATCATAATATTGCTTACTCCGATAGCTCCTGCCAGCAATGTTCCCAAACCTACCATCCATGCCAAAATTTTGATTCCTGTGAACAGATTGTCAATCATGCTGAACATTGCTTCTGCATTGACCATGATCACCGCTTGTTTGTCGTCCGGGTGGATATAGTGCGCTTTCTTGATTACTTGTTCTATTTTGTCAGCTATACTGGTAACGGTCACACCCGGTTTTACGGTAATACAGACTAAATCAATGCGCTTTCCAAAATTGTATGCTTTTTGCATGGTAGTAAATGGAAGAGTTACACTATCCTCTGTTCCTGCATTGATATTCATGTTACTGGTTGATAAGCTAACACCTACAATCTGATAGTAAATACCATCCACACGCAAATATTGTCCGCATGGGTTTCCTCCTTGGGGAAACAGTTCGTCGTATACTCGTTTTCCTATGGTGCATACTTTCCGGCTTTCCAGTATGTCTACGTCATTGATAAAGCGCCCCATTGTAATATTTTGAGCTTCTATCTTTTCATAATCAGGTTGTAACCCTCTGACGGCACAGGAGCTTTTCTTGTCTCCGAAAATAGCAGTAGAGCCCCATCGGCTGATATTGGGAGTGATAACTTCTACTTCCGGTACGGCTTGGCGGATACGTTCCACATCGTTAAATTCCATATCCCAATAACGTCCTTTTCTAAATCCTTTATAGGCTTCACTGGTTTTATTACTTCCGAAAAAAACGGAATTGGTGGCGAATCCTTTAAAGTTGGCCGACATCATATCTTGTAGTCCCTGACCACCCCCCATAAGCAACCAGCATGAATATGCCCCAAAAAACACCAAAAGCGGTCAATAGGCTACGTGTCTTGTTTCTGGTAATGGTGATGAATATTTCTTCCCACCTGTCTAAATCTATTCTCATAATTTTAATCTGCTCTAAGTGCTTCGATTGGTCGGATCATGACGGCCTTGCGGGCAGGAAAGAAACCTGCCAGTGTACCGGCTATCACCAATGTCATGGTTGCTTGTATGGCTATACTGATATCTACTGTGGGATTGAGGAAAACTGTTTCGGTGAAAACGCCTGCGTCTACAGTTTGGTTTCCTGCCACTGTGTTCATGTATTCCGTGGCAGCAATGCCTGCCACCATTCCTATATACCCGAAAAAGGTGGTAATTGTTACGCTTTCGGCTATGATTAGCCATAAGATAGATATAGGTTTGGCACCCAACGCTTTGCGGATACCAAATTCACGGGTCCGTTCTTTTACTGTGATCAGCATGATATTACTTACACCTACGATGCCACTCAGCAAAGTGAATATGCCTATTACCCAAATGGCTATAGTCAGAATGCGCATACCTTTTTCTTGTTGCAGGAATTGGGTGAAACGGTTCCACATCCAGATAGCGCCTTTGTCATCAGCTGTAAACCGGTGGTGTACGCCGATAGCTTTGCGGTACTCCTTTTCAAAGATTTCATTTTTTTCTTCTGTATCGAGTCCTTGTGTCATAAATATCAAATTGTTCAGCTTGTCACCTTTATTATATATGAGTTGTAAGGTGGTGAATGGAATGAAGGCGTTAGGTTGGAAACTTCCCTTGTCGGTAAAAAGGCCTACCACTTGATATACTACTCCATTGGCGTTGACAAATTTTCCGATAGCTTTGTCTGCGTCTTTTTTAAAGAGCATTTCTGCGGTTTTTGTATGAAGAATGATTACTTTTCGCCGTTGACGGATATCGATGTCATTGATAAATCGCCCCCCTGCAGGTTTTACTCTTTCTACATCCTTATGATTAGGGTATACTCCTTCCAATGTGGTGGATACATAGTCTTGTCCATATGTTAAAGTCACATTACTCTGACGTACGGTAGCTCCTACACTGATGACATTTTGGGGAAAATCGGTTTCGGTTATCCGATAGTCTTTATTGTCCAGTTCAATGCGGCGTCCTTCTTTTAATCCGTCGTATGCTTTGGAAGTCCAGCCGGGAAATACTTGATGGAATTCATAGCCATATCTGCAGATGAGCTTTCGAAAGCATGGATTAGTCCGTTGCCTGCCCCCAGCAGTACGATCAGCATGAAGATACCCCAAGCTACGGCAAAGCCGGTGAGGAACGTGCGTAATTTATTGCGCTTTATTGTTCCGAATATTTCTTGAATAAGATCAATCATGTGTGTCAGTTATTTCATGAATCCGTTCTTGCCGAAAGGAGAGGCATTATGGTCTATGTTTTCTTCAATCCGTTCAATCAGTCCGTCCTTGATATGGATGATTTTGTCCGTTTGGTTCGCTACTCCACTTTCATGAGTGACGACAACAATTGTCAGCCCCTCGTTTTTATGCAGTTCTTTCAGAATATTCATCACTTCCACGGATGTTTTGCTGTCCAGGGCTCCGGTAGGTTCATCGGCAAGGATGATTTGCGGTTTGGATATCAAGGCACGTGCTATGGCTACACGTTGTTTTTGTCCGCCGGACAATTCATTGGGCATATGATGCGCCCATTCTTTAAGACCTAGTTTGTCAAGGTATTCTAATGCCATTTGATTCCTTTTTTTTCGGCTCACTCCTTGATAGAAGAGGGGAAGAGCTACATTTTCTACCGCATTTTTAAAAGAAATCAGGTTGAAAGACTGAAAGATGAATCCTATCATCCGGTTTCTGTATTCGGCAGAGCGGGTTTCACTCAGATTCTTGATTAATACATCGTTCAAATAATATTCTCCCGAATCGTAATTGTCCAAGATGCCTAAAATATTCAATAAAGTGGACTTTCCGGAACCTGAAGCCCCCATAATGGAAACAAACTCACCTCGTTCTATGTCGAGGTTGATACCTTTCAAAACATGTAGCGGAGCTCCGTTATGATAGGTTTTGTTGATATTCTCTAAATGTATCATTACCGATGAATTTAACTTGTGTTTGTCTGGTTAGACGTGCCGAAGATACAAAAAGTTGCAATGCTATATGAAATAATTGAAAAAAAATTTGCTCTCTTTTTTCTCATTGTGTACATTTGCTCAAAATAACTAACCCTAAATAATAATATATCATGGTAACAGGCATGGAAAAACCCTACGTAGTAGGTATGGACATTGGCGGAACTAATACAGTTTTTGGCATCGTAGATTCGCGTGGTAACGTATTGGCTACCGATTCAGTTAAGACACAATCATTTTCTAAGATAGAGGATTATGTAGAGGCTGTCAGTTCAAAATTGCGTCCGTTGATTGAATCGTTCGGTGGCGTAGAAAAAATTAAAGGTATGGGTGTAGGTGCTCCTAATGGAAACTACTATAACGGAACCATTGAATTTGTCTCCGAATCTTCCTTGGAAAGGGGTGATTCCCTTGGCTACTTTGTTTGAAGAAGCAATAGGTGTTCCTACTGCCTTGACAAATGATGCTAATGCTGCCGCTATCGGTGAAATGACTTATGGTGCGGCTCGTGGCATGAAAGACTTTATTATGATTACTCTTGGAACCGGTGTTGGTAGTGGTATCGTAATAAATGGACAACTGGTTTACGGACACGATGGTTTTGCCGGAGAATTGGGACATGTGATAGTTCGTCGTGACGGACGTCAGTGTGGTTGTGGTCGTAAGGGCTGTTTGGAAACTTATTGTTCGGCTACAGGTGTGGCACGCACGGCACGTGAATTTCTGGTTGCCCGTCCCGAACCTAGTTTGTTAAGAGATATCCCGGCTGAAGATATTGTATCTAAAGATGTTTTTGACGCGGCTGTAAGAGGGGATAAATTAGCACAAGATATCTTTGAATATACAGGACGTATTTTGGGTGAGGCTTTGGCGGATTTCATTGCTTTCTCCAGCCCGGAAGCGATTATCCTGTTTGGTGGATTGGCAAAATCAGGTGATTATATCATGAAGCCGATCCGTAAAGCTATAGATGATAATATCTTGAAGATTTACGAAGGTAAGACTAAATTGTTGATTTCTGAATTGAAGGATGCTGATGCCGCCGTGTTGGGAGCTAGTGCATTAGGCTGGGAAGTAAGAGAATAATGGAAAACAAAAAGCAAGGATATAAAGTTCGGAAATATCAGGGACCGGTAAAACGTTATTGCCAGATGTTGAATCTGAAAAACGATGCGGCCTTGATAGCCGAGTATAGAAAGCGTCATTCGGAAGGCAAGGTTTGGCCGGAAACATTGGCAGCTATTCGTGAAGTCGGTATTTTGGAAATGGAAATTTATATCCTGGGAACTAATTTGTTTATGATAGTGGAAACTCCTCTCGATTTTGATTGGGATACGGCCATGGCCAGAATGGCTACGTTGCCTCGTCAGGCAGAATGGGAAGAGTATATGTCTGTCTTTCAACAGGCAGAGCCGGGAGCGTCTTCGGCTGAAAAATGGCAGTTGATGGATAGAATGTTTTATCTATATGAATAACTTCATTCTAGATAATAATAAGAAAAGGATATGATAAAAATCATATCCTTTTTCTTATATTATAAAATTATAAACTTGTGTTCTTTATGGTAGAGCTCATCAGGCATTAGCCTGTTGGCTCATTAATTTCTGAAGCTTGTATTGCAAAGATTGGCAAGCAGCTCCCTTTCTCATTGCTTTGTATCTTCTTAACTGATACTGCAACATCTCGATTGTGTCATTTGTTCTTTTCATAATTACATCTTTTTTATGTTCTCCCGTTTGGAGAACTGGTTATTCCTAAAAACCTTTTGTTTTCTCTTTTACTACTGCAAAGATAACACCAAAATTCCTATTTATGTTTTAAAACATAGTATCAATCCGCTTTATTTAACTTTTAATGTGTATTTTGTCTTATGGTTTAGTATACGTTAAGAAATATAACTGTAAAAATGTCACTTATAATCTGACAGGGAAATGTTCATTAACAAATGTGGCGGATCTCCTTAAATCATGTTAGAGAACATAATTTTCTTTTTGTCGAATTTGCAAATTTCAATAATGTTCGTACCTTTGCATTGTGTTTTTCATAGTATTAGATTTAAGGTTAACAAAGGTTGGAGCAAGGCGTTGCTCCTTTTTTATGTCTATATCTCTGCATAAAGTTTCCTTTTTACAAATTGTTTTGTTACATTCGCACCATACTATTGATATTAAACTACTATTATGAAACACTTATTTATCACAATTCTGCTCTTATTACCATTGTGCCGCATGCTGGCACAGGAGAGAGAATACGTAATTGTTGTTCATGGAGGTGCCGGTGCTATGGAAAACCTCGAAGACGATAAGGAGAAATCAACCTTGTATTATGCGGCTTTAGATTCAGCTTTGAGCATTGGAAATGCTATACTGTCTGCCGGAGGCGAAGGGCCTGAAGCGGTAATGGCAGTTGTCAACTACTTTGAGAATAACCCCTTGTTCAATGCAGGCAAAGGGGCTACTTGTACCAGTACCGGTACTTTTGAGCTGGATGCTTCTATTATGGAAGGTAAGGATTTGACAGCAGGAGCTGTCGCCGGGTTGAAAACGGTGAAGAATCCGATTAATGCAGCTTATGCGGTAAAAACTAAAACACCTCACGTGATGCTGGCAGGTGAGGGTGCTGACCGGTTTGCAAAGTCACAAGGACTGGAAATTGTGGATAATATGTATTTTGCTACTCCTAAGACGTTGAAGTGGATAGAGGATTTGAAGAAGGAGAGCAAGAAGAATGGAACTGTGGGCTGTGTGGTACTGGACAAGCAAGGTAACCTGACAGCGGGAACAAGTACCGGTGGTATGTTCAAGAAGCAATGGGGCCGTGTGGGAGATTCTCCGGTGATTGGTGCAGGTACTTATGCGGATAATGAAGGTTGTGCTGTGTCGTGCACCGGGCATGGGGAGTATTTTATCCGTCACGTCGTAGCTTATAATCTTTCTACTCGTGTGAAGTTGCTGCATCAGCCTGTCGGGGAGGCTGCCGATTATATTATCCATCAGGAACTGAATACCAAGGAGGGAAATGGTGGATTGATTGCAGTGGACAAGAAAGGTAATTTTGCCATGCCGTTTAATAGCGGAGGCATGTTCCGTGGCTACTTGTATAAGGAAAAAGGAACAGGCAATTTCTAAAGCAGTGGGCATAGGGAAGAAGATGAAAACTTTATAATTTTAGTTCCTGTTTGAATTTTCCTCCCACCTGCAACAGAGTTTTGCAAAACTGCTACCACTACTACCATCCTCTTTCGTAAACATCCATGAACAGGGCGTTTCAAAGGTGGTGGTAGCAGCATGAAAAAACATCTGCTACCACCACTTTTTATCTGTTATCACTTCCCTTTCCTCTGGTAGTTTGGGAATTCCTGTCACATTTTGTCTTAGCTTCGTTACCCCTTGGAATAGACACATCTGTTTGAAAGCTGTAGGCTGTATGTAACGATACGGACGGTTGGTATGCTTATCGGGAACCGGTACGGATGGCATCTCGACTATTCACTGACGGAAAAGTTTTGGAGCTGTAGAATGTTAGCGGGACTTTCATCCGAAAAAGGCATCTGCGAAAGACTTTGGCATCCGATTCGTCCTTAAAGGATCTTATCCGTATCCCTAACCCTTTCCTGACGTATGGTTAAGGCTTTTCTTCCTGCCTGTTTTATCTCCGCAAGCTTTGGAGTTAACTCCATAGCCTTGGGAGATAACTCCAAAGCTTATGGAGATAACTCCAAAGGCTATGGAGATAGAACATATCCGTATAAAAAGGCTTAACCTGGAGAAAGAAAAGGCTTATGCTATAGGGTAGGGAGTGATATACATTCAATTGAGGCTTGACTACTCCTACAGTCATGATGTTTGAAGCGATGCTGGATATCCTGCCGGTTCGCTGATGCGGCTGTAACCGGAATATAATATGCGGCAGACTGGTAATGATCAGGCATTTAGGGAATGTTTGGATACTATCCGTAAATACGCCGCTTTGCTATAAAATGCTGTCTCGCTGCGGCTTGATCGGTTGCAGGTGCACTCACCTGAGTATGAGGTAAAAAACATTGGCGGAATTAATTCAGTCTTTCAAATACAGTCTGGATTAACTCGCCAATAGGCTGCCACTATCGGATATCTTATTTATAAGTAACCGGTATCAACCTTACACTACCATTCAATCCCGATGGCAATGGCTGCCAATCAGTATAAGGTATCGGTTTGTATTGCAGATTCACCACATTGATTTCATTGAAGATACGCCATTTCTCACCCCGACGATCCATATCCGCAATGCGGTTGGCAGGCAGATTGGTCACTTCTATTTCTATCTTGTTATCTCCCGGTTTCAGCCATTTGCCTACTTTCACTGATAAGGTACGGCCCATGCCGTTCCGGCATCTTGTCCGTTGATGCGCACACGGCACTTTCCCGCACATCACCCAAATCCAGTATCCAGTCATCGGCGGGAATATGGGGAACAGTGATGATATTGGTATATACTCCCGTCGCCATGGTGATCGGAGCGTTGGGGTGAGCAATTTCAGTCCACGAAGACGGAGTGTCGATATCAAATGTACCTTCTATCTGGGGAGTGCTTTTTGCAAAATGAAGTTTCCAGCCGTGATCAAGGCTGAGGCTGACAGGTTGTTCTTGAACGTATTTCCATTCGGCAACGTCTGTCAGGGCATGGTTGAAAGTTTGCAGGATCACGCTTTCGCCGGAATGCAGTTGGAGGCGTACTTGGGTTTTGCCTTCTTGCTTGCGGGTTTGTGCTTTCCCTTTTTCTCCCGTCATCGGATTGAACAGCATGACACTTTCTGCGGGAACGGCTAAGGTTATCCAGTCGTTTACTCCTTTTTCTTGCAATGAGGAGATGAAATAATGATGTCCATCGGCATGGGAGCGGCGGATACATTGTAAGCCATACCGCGTTTTCATCTCTTCGGGAACAACACCGCTTTTTTCCAAGGCAGATTGATAGTTGTTTCCTGTAATGATGATCCCTTTTTGATAAGGAGTTGCCACCGTCTCATCGAAAGAAGCAATTTCCGGAAGTTGCTTTTGTAATTGCGCAAAGCCTTTCCGGCGTGCTTCCAGTTTTCCATAACCGGGTACATCCTGCGGATAGTTTTCGGTAAAGATGATAGTAGCTCCGGCTTGTGCCAGCTTTAGTAAATGGCCGAGTACCTCGGACGGCATTAGTTTTACAGCAGGAATGATGATGGCCTTATAGGAAGTTCCTCCTTTGGTCAGTAATTTGCCATTTACGCAACGGGTACTTTTCACAAAGTTGTCAGAGATATAATCCATGTCATAGCCGCAATTGCTGATGGTATGAACGGTTTCTATAAACTTGGGAGCACGTTTTGCCATATCATGGATGCTGAACAGCAAAAGACGGCCCGGCTGTTCCTGCCACATATCATATACAGGCAGATAAACAAGAAAATCATTGTCCGGTTTCCCCATTTGCAGGAAAGACTGGCAACGGGTGATATATTCAAAGAAAGCAGGAGCATCCTGCCAAATGTTATTGGTAGGAGACATGTCAATAGAGGCATAGAACTTCCATCCCGGCCATTTGGCTTCTTTGGGACTGTAGGGAGTTCCGTGGAAAAACATGTGGTTTACACCTGATACGAACATCAAATCCATATCCGGTTTGCACTGGGAAAGTGAGGTACGGAAATGTTCTGTCAGCCAGGTGAATGTTTCGGATGAGGTGTAGGGCTTTCCGGCGATATGAGCGGCGGAAGAAGCATATTTCAGCATGGAAAGGTCGGAGTCATTCTTACGTGTCAGGGAATCTTGACGCAATCCTTTAATATGGAATTGCGACAGGCCGAACCCTTCGCATTCGGGAATGTCCACGGAGGCATAGGTATCTATCAGATTGGCAGGGGAACCGTGTGCCTGGTTACGGGTGATGCTGCCGTGACCGTGTGCCCAGTTAGTCCATTGGGTACTGAAATTCTCAATCAATAAATCGGAGATGGTTTCGCGATAGTCACTGACTATGCGGGCGGTGGTTTCATTACGGTCCTGAGCTATAAATTCAGGGAAGTGTTCTTCCAGTTTATAGCCGCGACGGCGGGCGAATTGTTCCAGAAAATCAGGAGTCCAGTCAGCACCATATACTTCGTAAGAGTCATTGAAAAAAGTATGTGGAAAATTGGTCTTGTTTTCTTTAAAGGCTTTGTCAAAGTTGGCAAAATAGCGTTTTACGGCTCCTTTATCCAGGTGGTTCATCACATAGCCTTCTCCACCGGGAGCAGCACGTTTCACTTTTTGGAAAGTCTTGCCTATATATAAGGTGATGATATTCCAATGTCCTGCCGGAGCTTTCCATTGTAATTGTCCGTTCTTCGCTTTGGAAGTGAGGTTAAGACATTGCTTATTGTCCGCATTATAGGCCATAACCCGGCTTAAAGTGGCTACAGGGCGTTGTTTTTCTTCTTCTACTTTCAAATCTAGCGTAATTTCTTTTCCACCCTCTACTTGATAGGATTGAAAAATAGCTTTGGTAGCAGCATCTGTCATACTCACGTGAGGACCGCCGAAGGGCCATCCGGTACCGGTGTTCATATCTACTTCAATACCGATACGTTTCCTTCAGCTTCAGTATGTTGCAACATATTCATCCATTGCGGGCTGAGGAAAGGAAGGTTATTCTTATCGTTGCCTTGAACACCATAAATAGGAGTGATTTCAACACCTCCCAGTCCGGCTTTGGCATATTCTTCCAGATTGTAGGTCAGATTGGTTGCATCGACAGCACTTCCCAGCCACCACCAGCGGGTGGCGGGGCGGGCTTCGGGTCGCACTGCCGGCCATTCTTGTGCGTAAAGGCTGCTTCCGGCCAGCAACAGGCTGAACAATAAATATTTTCTCTTCATTCTATTTTGTTTTTATTAGTTGGCTGTATTGAACTCTTTTCCATCCACTGTGATGTTCCTGTATCTGATATCACTGGCATCATCCGTGACAAACAAGGGACGTCCGTCCGCTTTCTCGTAATGGAAGTTTACATTGTCCAAGGTGATGTTGCGTGCGTGGCGGATGTAGAAACCTTTGGCGGGAATCGTTCCGAACATCCACGGTTCAGGATATACTTCTCTTGTTCGGGAGGAGTCAGAAGTCCGTCGGCTTCTGTATATCCTCCTTGGTGATAGATATGAATATCGCTCAGTGTCACATCTTCAATAAGGGCTTCCGGTATTCCGCTGATAATGGAGGAGTAGCGCGAGTCGGCATTAAATACATTGACGTGGCTGATGAGGATGCGTTTCATTGTGCCCACGGGCGTTCCTTGCGGGCTGCGCATCCGGGCTCCTAACCGCAGGAAGATGGGGGCGTTGACAATATCGCGCATCGTGATGTTACTGATGACGATATCTTCCAGTTTGCCACCGTCTACCGTTTCCAGGGCAAGTCCGCGACAACGCTCGAAGATGCAGTTGGTGATGGCTATGTTTTGAAACCGCCGCTGGATTCCGTTCCTAATTTAATGCGTCCCGTTACAAATCCGTGATCCGGCGCTTGGGGTTCGTCCCTTTGCCAAGTGCAATCCAATACACTGCCACGGTCGTATCCGCTGACGAAACAATCGGAGATGGTTACATTTTCCGTATCCTTGAAATAGCCTAATCCGTAGGACGCTTTAAGCACGATAGCGTCATCCCAGGGAGCGTTGACGGTGCAATGACTGATGCGGACATTTTTGCAGCAGTCTATGTCAAAACCGTCCCGGTTGGTATCTACTTTCACGTTCAGAATGCTCAGATTGTCTACTCCTGTAGCCAGCAGACCGAAATGACCGCAATGCAGCAAAGAGAAGTCTTTCAATGTCACGTTCTTGCAGAGTTTCAAGCTGATGGCTTTGTTGCCTACACCGGGCAGGCGGCTTTCCTCACGGGTGAGTCCTTTGCCGTAAATCAGTCCCGGTCCGCTGATGGTGATGTCTTCCAGACCGATTCCCCAGATAAGTGAGTTCTTCCAATGACTGTGTCCGAAATCCTGGAATTGGGTGTGTTCATTCGGTTCTGCCAGGTCATAGCCTTCCGTTGCTGATGGAAAGGCGCCGACAATCCGTGCTCCTTGTTCTATATACAGATGTATATGGCTGGCCAAACGTATGGAATAGCAGGCGTATTCTCCCGCAGGGAAATAAACGGTTCCTCCCCCTGGGAGGCAGCTTCCTCAATGGCCCGGTTTATGGCGGGGCTATCAATGGTAGTACCGTCGGCTTTCGCTCCGTAATCTTTTACATTATAGATCTTTGCCTGTGCTGTCCATGTGCTGAGGCATAAAAGGAAGAGTATGAGTTGTTTCATGGTCTGTCTTTGCTTTTACTGAATGGGCATTAGTTTGAATTTGCGTAAATAAGATGCATTGCCATACATGGTATGCTCATCGGATAAATTCCAGAATCCGTCTTTAGAGGCAGGGTGGGCATCCCAGTCAATCACCGCCCAGCATAGTCCGATTTCATTTCCTTCCTTTAATAAAGTAGGGCGAGATAGTTCGGGACCGTCGGCATCCGCATGGTCAAAGGGGGTGATATAGAATTCCAATACCAGCTTACCCGCTTCTCCCTCCTTGAAAGAGTACTGATAGGCATAATCAGCGTATGGCTTTTGTTTCAGCCATACCTGAGGACCCCATAACATACACCAGTCATTGCCGTGAGCCGGGGTGAAGATGTGATAGTTCTGGGCATGGCATCCGTGAAATTTGAACCAGGCTTGCCACACATCTTTGGGAGCTGTGGGATGAAAACGGTCGATGAACGGCCCCCCTGAACAATCGCCATCCACCACTACTTCAAAAATATCCGTGTTCAAGGAGTTCTCACTGAACCGCCAATAATTATCGTATGCTTCATATAGAAAATACAACTTCTGAGTTTCTGCACACCAACCTACTTTGACACTGACTTTCAATGTGGTAGTGTCCGGCTGTGCATGTTTTCCCTCGTCTTCCTTTAAAGCTGCTTCCGTTATCTTATAATCAGCGGAACGCAATCCCAGTCGTGGGTATTGCCATCTATGGCAGGAACCTTATCTGCCGGAAATTGGTACACCTTGAATTCCTGTGCCTGGGCAGACAGGCATAGGAAAAGGAAGAACAGGTATGGATACAATCGTTTCATTTTGATCGGGTTTTATGTTCTTTCCCGAATAATCCGGGTAGCATGAAATAATTATAATCGCCTCGTTGGTAGAAACAAAAGTAGAGCTTTTCTTGCGGTTTCCACGGGCATAGGGCAGAGATGACGGGGGCATCTGTCTTTTTACCGGAGTTGAATAAAGCAAGCGGGGATGCTTGTTTATGTCCGTCGGACAGACGAATTTCGGAACCGATGGGAGATACCCCATGAACCGTTCTCAGTTTCATGCTTTCACCATAATAGGTGGTAAAAGCGTTTCCTTCTATACTGAATACATTATGGAAGCAGGAGGCTACCGGAATACTGTTGTCTGTTACGGCAGAGTCGTCTGCACCGTCGCATGCACCGAAAGCCCAGCAAAGTTTGAACTCTTCGGGTAATCGCTCACCCGAAACCTCCATGATAAAACCATTACTATCCGTCAATGGACATACAATCAGCTTTATTTCACCTTCTTTCCATAATTTATCTTTAATGGTATAAGCCTGTCCCTTTTTCTTGACACTGCATTGGTCCAGCCAGCAACTTTCATTGCCGCAAACCACTCCCAGACGGAAAGTTCCCGCACCTTTGGATAAACGGAAGGGAAGAGTCTGGGCGTTGTTGCCAAAGACAGACAACAGCATACAGAGAAAGAACGGAAGTAGCCGCCGGCTATAATTCCATGTTGTTTTCATAGCTGATATCGATTTGTGCGTTCTTATTGTTTTTTTCTTCCACACGACTGCCGTCTTCTACTTGTAACCGGACATCTTCCAGGTGGAAGTCTTCGGTAAAGATAATGCTTCCTGCTTTATTTACCTTGGCTTTTATGCCGGAAATATGGAAATTCTGCAAAGGCAGTTCCTCATTCCAGCCGGCAGCAGTGATAAAGATTTGCACATTAGTAGCTTTTACATCGCTGAGCCATACATTACGGAAATGCGGATACCTTTTTCTTTAGGTGTGACAGGAGTCAGCATAACCTTCCAATGTTCGGGAATTTCCTTACCTTCATATTCAGCCGGCAAAGTAGAATAACTATAGCTGGGGTTCCAGTTCAGGTCCGCTGCCAGTACATGGCGGACATGGTCTGCTGTCACTTGGGTCATGTAGATATTTTCTACGGTTCCGCCGCGGTTCATGGCAGATTTCAGACGGAGGGTGGAAGAGGTTCCGTATGCTTGGAGGTTATATCCCAATACATTTCGGATGCAGCCTGAAGTTTCGCTGCCGCAGGTAATCAGTCCCGCACCTTTACGTGCAATGCATCCACGAACAATGATATTTTCTGTGGGGCGGTTTACGCGCAGGCCGTCGGCATCCCTTCCGGCTTTCAGGCAGATATTGTCATCGTTGCAATCTACTTCGCAGTTTTCAATCAGGATATTGGTGCTGGAATCAATGTCAATACCATCCGTACTGGGACCATGCCCCCCTACGTTATTATTGATTTTCAGTCCGTTCAAGGTACATTGGTCGGAATACAGCACTTGGCAACCCCAAAATCCGGTACGCATCAAGGTAAAGTCTTTCAGTGTTATATGGCGGCTGTTCGAGATGAGCATACCTCTTACACGTTTGCAGTCGTAGTCCACAATCCACCGCAGTTTGCGTTTCTCGTAATCCTTCCGCATGGTCCAATATTTATCCCAGAATATTTTTCCACGACAATCCAACGTACCTGCTCCGCTGATAGCTGCGTTTTCCGCATCCAGAATATTGATGACTGCCGAGGGCCATACCATTTCGATACCTGCCACGCGGGAGCGCATTTCGGGGTATAAATCAATATTCTCACTGGCTATCAGCGTCGTACCTTGGTTGAGGTGGAGGTTTACATTACTTTTCAGGTAGATGGCACCAATCCGGTAGTATCCCGGGGCTACTTCCACTGTTCCCCCTCCGGAACGGTGGCATTCGTCAATGGCTTTCTGCAGGGCGGCAGTGCTTAACCGGGTGCTGTCATTTTTCAATCCGTAATCGGCTGCTTGGAATATTTTTCCCTTCGGATAGGTTTTGGCTCCTACTTGGGCAGTCCACGAAAGGTCAGGAGTTCCCATCCCTTCTCCCCATTGGAATCCGGGGAGGGATTGGGCATTGGTAAAGAGGGTACCTAAGGTAAATGATAGGGTTAATAATAATGTTTTGTTGTTCATTTGTTCCTACTTTTAAATTAATTGCCGTCCGGCTTTTCAATTTCTGTAAACGGGCTGTCATTCCATTTGAAACTGTCCAAAGCATCCGGATGTGCAGGGTTGTAACCGGAATAGTCGCTGCGTAAATAGTTAGAGATAGGTAATCCCGCTTTCTTTATCCCTTCAATGATACATTTGGAGATTTGATAAGCTCCGTAAGGATTGAAGTGGGTATTATCTGCCAATACCCTGTTTTGTCCCGGATAGGTTCCGGCAGGATAATGTACGAATGCCTTTTTGGAAGGTTCCACTCCCATTGCTTCATAGAGGGTACGGGTCATTTCGTTGAGATCGATCAAAGGAACGTTTTCTTTGGCAGCCAACCAGCGCATTGCTTCGGGATAATCTTCGTGAGTATCTCTGATTTTCCCGTTTTCATCGAACTGCGGCGTTGTGTCGGGGTTACCAGTACAGGATAGGCTCCTCGTGCCCTTGCCTCATCAATGAATGTTTTCAAGCTGGTCATAAATGAATAATAAGCTCCTTTACCGGGACCTTTTTGCTTTTGGTCGTTGTGACCGAATTCCATAAAAATATAATCTCCGGGTTTCATTTGTGTCAATGCCTTTTCAGTCGTCCTGCACCGATAAAAGTATTGGCGCTTTCGCCGGATTCTGCATAATTGGCAAAACAAATGCTGTCATTGAAGAAGCGGGGAATCATTTGTCCCCAGCTTGCCCAAGGTTCATTGTCCTGGTCTACTACCGTGGAGTTACCGCATAGGAATACGGTGGGTACATTATTTACTTTCTCAATAATCAGTTCGGACAATTGGGGTGCATCCCCGTTGAATTCCAAAGTTAGTTTGTCATCCCAGTTCAATTTTTGGCGTTCACGCGGTTTGATGCGCACATTTTCTTTTTCCGAAATATGTGTGTTGCGCTTGTTGATCACGAATGTACAAGGTTTTAACTCCCCTTTTTTGTCTTCACATTTTCGAAGAAAAGGCGGCGTGATTCTCCTCGCACTGTTGTTTCTCCGGCAGCGCGTTTGTTTCCTATCACGGCTGTGACATGGTAGTTGCCATCGGGAACCGTAACAGAGAAAAAGAATGGAGCTGTACTTTTACCTTCCGGAGAGGGCTGTCTGTCATATCCGTATCCCTTTTCCTCCGAGTATCTGTCGGCGGGAGTTATTTTGGTATAACCGTCTTTCGTCTTTTTACCTGTGGTAATCGATTTGTAAGTTTGTGCTTCGACTCCTAATGTCGCTAAAAGTCCAAGAGCTAATAGGGCTATCTGTTTCATGATTGATATAGATTGTTATTAATTGATTTTCGGTTTTAGTTCATCCGGAGAGTCATTGGTATAAGATTTGATATCACCGGCTGTTTTTGTGAACAACTCACTGATTTGTTGAGGCGTTACAGTAAATTGCGGACGGAACTGGTCCGAATTCATATAATCCAAAATGGCTTTATGCATCTGACGAGCTACAATGCGTTTCTCTGGCTGGGAGGTAATGTCCATGCTTGTCATGAGCACTTTCCCATTTAATACATTGGCTTCGAATAACATACCTATCTTGCGGCTTATAAACCAAGTGTCGATACTTTGAACCGTAGGTTGGAAAGCGGGTGGAAAGTGGGTGAATTGCATCACTTGAGCACGATTCAGCAGTTCCCACCATTGCAGATTGCTGTGATATTCTGTCGGAAACTGACGGAATAACGGGTGTTTGGGGTTCACTAAGATACCTGTGGTATGAGGAGGACGCATTTTGAACCAGGAGGTGTTCCAGAATACAGGAGTGAATTGCTGGACCACTTCTTTACCATAACTCACTTTGCCCGCAGCTGTAATAAGCACATTTCCACCATGCTGAAGAATTTCCAGGGCTTTCGAATCCAAGGTGTCGGTAGTGTATACTTTTCCTTCGGCTATTGTCACTTGAGCGGGATAAACCCAGAAATTCCAGTCATTTACAGCTTCTGTTCCCATAATGCGTATTTCCAGATTCAGCTTTTTAGCCTCTTGGATGTCAGTGAGCGGAAACTCAAGACTACCCGTGTGATTTAAATTTCCGACAGGAATGTCTTGTGTTGCCAATGTGCCTTGCGCATATACTTTGCCATATTCGTCTTTTAACGTATATACAATTTCTGCTTGTTTTAATGCCTCGGCACCAAAATGAGCGACTTCAATATCCGCCTTTAAAATTTCCTTGTTATTATATACAAATTTATCTGTACGCATCAGTGGAACTGTAGGTGAGCAGAAACGTCTCCATTCTGCGGAGTTGATATATCCTTTTTCTTCAAAGAACATCGAGAACACCTACCAGTGCAGTTCCCTGACCCGAATAATCGTTCAGTGCCAATAATTGGAAACCGGCATAATCGGGCGTGCGGAGTGTCTTTTCTATTTCATATTTGTAACAAAGGCTTGCAACTTTCCGCTGGCCATCATAAATAGATGGGCTTGGTCGCTCATGTGGTTGTCAGCCAGAATGTCTTTGAAAATCTCGAAGTTCTTGGCTTTATTGACGCCTGTATATTTACGTATTTCATTGAAATTGGGGAAAGCGCACCATTGACCTGTTTCATGGGATACGTAGGGCTGTCTCACGGTGTCAAGATGATTTTGGAAACGATAGTCGTCTTGGGTGGACGGTTGTTTCTTGGACCAGGTCAGGCCACGTGCCCCAGCCTTTACATGATATTGGTTGCGAGGTTGCCATTGCCATCCGTTGCCTACCGATGCTCCGGTATATACATGTCTGGGATCCTTCTTTTCCCAATATTCTACGAACTTGGTCACCCATTCTACCCAGCGTCCGCTAGGTTCGTTTCCGCATGCCAACATGCAATAAGAAGCATAGTTGCCATATTCTTTGGTTAATGCGATGGTTTCGTCCATCAGATATTTGTCAATAGGTTGTCCCAAACCTAATTTAGGACCATGATTGGGCCAGCTCGGACCTTCGGGTTGCAGATAGAATCCTACCCGGTCGGCAGCCATAAAAGCGGCTTCGGGAGGACAGAATGAATGGAAACGCATGTGATTCAGTCCATAACTGCGACAGATACGGAATACCCGTTCCCAACTTTCTACATCCATCGGAGCGTAACCGGTCAACGGGAAGTCACAGTTTTCAACTGTTCCGCGAAGCTGGGTTTTGCGCCCGTTTACATAAAACCATTTACCTTTGATTTCAAATCGGCGCATACCGAATTGTATTTCCTTTATCTCAGTTTTTTTCCCATTGGTGACTTCTGCTTTCAGTTTGTACAGGGCCGGATGAAATTCATCCCATAGCAGCATATCATTCCCCATAGGTAATACCATTTCTGTTTCCGTCACTCCTTTGTTGAGTTTGATTTCTTGTTGTATGGCGGGAACTATATGCTTTTTATCCGTATTGAAGCTCTCTGCTGATAATTTTACTTTTGCAGTGCCTGTACCTTTGATGACGACTTTGACACGTGCCAGTTTTTGTTCTGGTTCCGGATATATTTGAATATCATCGAAATATGTTTTCGGAGTCGTTTGCAGACAGATGCGTCCTACAATGCCGTTCCAGTTTCCTTGGGTCTGGTCGGTTATGCTGTGCGAATCCGGTCCGACATTGATTTCTTTGATACGATTATCCACCGGATAGTGATAGTACATTTTCCGGGACGGACATAATGGGTTATATCATATTGATGGGGAACACAAAGACTATTCTGCATTCCTGTCTTTTGTCCGTTCACCCATACGGTTGTTTCTATATGGGGACGTTCCAGGAACAACAAAATACGTTCACCTTTCCAGTCGGCAGGTATATTCACCTCTTTCTGATACCAAGCAGCTCCTACATAATGTTTGTCGGGAGTCAGAAAGAATGGAAATTTAATATTACCTTCTTTACGGTATTTTTCCATGTATGGATTATAATAGTAGGAACTGTCATAGAGACTGCCTGTCCATTGGTCTTTGCGGTAACCTCATCACCTTTCAGTTTCTCGGGCATGGAGCCGGGCAGGTTGATGCAGTCATTCAATGTGTGGCTGAACCATTTTTCTTTTTCTCCATTATCCTGACGGTCTATACTGAATGACCATTTTCCGGATAAGTCAATAATTTTTTGTGCGCTTAACGAGAAGCACATCCATACTAGGCAGATTGTCAATAACGTTTTTTTCATAGTATCTTTTTACTTTGAATTTGATGTTGCTAAATTAAGGTCTTTTCATCTGCATGTAAATAGAAAGAAGTACATATAGATGGAAATTCGTATAAAATAGGGGTAATGTGCGATATATTTGTACGATTTTACATGGATATGCCTTGTATGTGCAGAAAAAAGTCCAAATCTCTTTTTATCTTTGTATACTCACAATTAAATCATTGTATACATGAAAAAACGATTATTCAGTTTGTTCTGCTTGTTAGGGGCAGTTTCCGAATTATTTGCCGGTGATACGGCTTATTTGTTCTCTTATTTCATTAATGACAGTCGGGACGGTCTTCATTTGGCTTATAGTTTGGATGGGCTGACATGGACTCCTCTGAATCATGGAAAATCTTTCTTGATACCTACGGTCGGGAAGGATCGTCTGATGCGTGACCCTAGTATTTGTCAGGCGCCGGACGGAACCTTTCACATGGTGTGGACTTCCAGTTGGACAGACCGGATTATAGGTTACGCCTCTTCTCCCGATTTAATCCATTGGAGTGAGCAGCGTTCTATTCCGGTAATGATGCATGAGCCTGCTGCACATAATTGCTGGGCACCTGAATTGTTTTATGATGAATCTTCGCAAACTTATTATATTTTTTGGGCAACGACCATTCCCGGACGTCACAAGGAAGTGCCGGTCATTGAGAGTGAGAAAGGGCTGAACCATCGTATTTACTATGTTACGACGAAGGATTTTAATACATTTTCTGAAACCAAACTGTTCTTTAATCCCGATTTCAGTGTGATTGATGCAGCTATTGTACGCGATCCGGTGATGAAAGACTTGATTATGGTGGTGAAGAATGAAAACTCGTTGCCGGCAGAGAAGAATTTGAGAATAACACGGACAACACGGATAGAGGATGGATTTCCTACTACCGTTTCTCCTTCCATTACAGGAAATTATTGGTGTGAGGGACCTGCGCCACTTTTTGTAGATGATGCTCTTTATGTCTATTTTGATAAATACCGTAATCATCAATATGGAGCTGTTTGCAGTCGTGATCATGGAAAGACATGGGAAGATGTATCTGACCGTGTATCTTTTCCAAAAGGAACCCGTCACGGAACTGCTTTTACCGTAGAGAAGGCTGTACTTGATAAATTGCTTCGTATCCATCACTTCAATCCTCTTATTCCGGATAATATCGCTGATCCTTCTTTATCCAAATTTGGTGATACTTATTATCTTTATGGTACTACTGATATTGATAAAGGATTGTCACAAGCAGGGACTCCTGTGGTATGGAAATCTAAAGATTTTGTAAACTGGAGTTTTGACGGATCACATATTGTGGGATTCGATTGGCATAAAGGACATGAATATGTCAATGCCAAAGGAGAGAAAAAGACGGGATATTTTCGTTATTGGGCACCCGGCAGAGTAGTGGAGAAGAATGGTGAATATTATCTTTATACCACTTTTGTAAAACCGGATGAGAATGCACGTACCTATGTGCTGAAGTCCGACCGTCCCGAAGGTCCTTTCCTTTTTGCCGGACGTAATTCTATATCTTCTCATTCTTTGGATGGGTTTGATCAATCTTGTATTGCTCCGGATATAGATGGGGAACCTTTTGTGGATGATGATGGAACTGCTTATTTATTCTGGCGCCGCCGGATGGCTGCCCGTATGACTGACGATTGGCAGCATTTAACCGGTGATACTGTTGTGATGAGTACGGCTCGTCAAGGGTATTCGGAAGGGCCGGTTATGTTTAAACGTAAAGGTATTTATTATTACATCTATACTTTGAGAGGGAATCAGAATTATGTAAATGCTTACATGATGAGCCGGCAGTCCCCTTTGTCGGGCTTTGAAAAGCCCGAAGGCAATGATATTTTTCTTTTTTCATCCATTGCCGATAATGTTTGGGGGCCGGGACATGGGAATGTATTTTATAATGAAGAAACAGACGATTATATTTTCGTATATCTGGAGTACGGTGACGGAGGAACTACCCGCCAAGTATATGCCAATCGGATGGAATTTAATGAGGATGGCACTATAAAGACACTTGTTCCTGATGAAAAGGGAGTTGGTTACTTGGCTGTCAGCCAGGAACAGCGCGAAAATAAGGCGCTGAAAGCTTCTTTCAGTGCATCCAGCGTACGTTCTCCCCGTACTTCTAAGGTTGAAATAGAAACTCAGCCTAATTGTCCTTTGGCTGATAAAACTTCGCTTGTCAAGGTGGAACGCACACATATATATCACCCTGGAAATGCAGGCGACCGGTCTAATGGAACACGCTGATGGCAGAAACAAATGATGATCATCCTTGGCTGATGGTGGATTTGGGTGAAGCCATGCAGGTAACGGAGTGTCAATTTGCCTTTGTACACCCTGCTGAAGGCCATGCCTGGCATCTCGAAAAATCCAATGATGGTACTAATTGGCAACCTTGTGCCGGAGTAAAAGAGGTGAAGGCATGTTCACCTCATGTGGTAACGGTGGGAGATAAAGTACGTTATTTGCGTTTGCACATAGATAAAGGTGCAGCCGGATTATGGGAATGGAAAATCTATTAAATTACTATTTTATCATGAAAAACGATTTGTGACCGTTCTTTTGGCTTGTTCTTTGGCCGGAGGACTTTTTGCACAACAGCTTGGTTTAAAGACAAGGATTTGACCTTGACCGGTGCTTATTATTATCCTGAGCATTGGGATGAGAGTCAATGGGAGAGAGATTTTAAACAGATGCACGATTTGGGTTTTGAATTCACCCATTTCGCGGAATTTGCTTGGGCGCAATTGGAACCGGAAGAGGGAAAATATGATTTTGCCTGGTTGGATAAAGCGGTGGCTTTGGCTGCCAAATATGATTTGAAAGTCATTATGTGTACTTCTACGGCAACTCCACCAGTATGGCTGAGCCGTAAATACCCTGAAATTTTGATTAAAAATGAAAATGGTACCGTGCTTGATCACGGAGCACGTCAACATGCTTCTTTTGCTTCTCCCGTTTATAGAGAACTGGCTTATAAATGATAGAGAAGTTAGCTCAGCATTATGGAAATGATTCCAGAATAATCGGCTGGCAGCTCGATAATGAGCCGGCCGTACAATTTGATTATAATCCGAAAGCCGAACTGGCTTTCCGGGATTTTTTACGTGAAAAATATCATCATGACATTAAAGCATTGAATGATGCCTGGGGAACGGCTTTTTGGAGTGAGGTTTATTCTTCTTTTGATGAAATAACTCTTCCTAAAACTGCCCAGATGTTTATGAATCATCATCAGATTTTGGATTACCGCCGTTTGCTGCCAGTCAGACAAACGACTTTTTGAATGAACAATGTTTGTTGATTAAAAAATATGCAAAGAACCAATGGGTGACTACTAACTATATTCCTAATTATGAGGAAGGACATATAGGTGGCAGCCCTACACTTGATTTTCAAAGTTATACTCGCTATATGGTGTATGGAGACAATGAAGGGATCGGCCGTCGCGGATATCGAGTGGGAAATCCGTTGCGTATTGCTTTTGCCAATGACTTTTTCAGACCCATACAAGGTACTTATGGAGTAATGGAACTTCAGCCAGGGCAGGTGAATTGGGGGAGTATCAATCCTCAACCGCTGCCTGGAGCTATCCGTTTATGGATGTGGAGCGTATTTGCCGGTGGAGGCGACTTTATCTGTACTTATCGTTATCGCCAGCCTCTGTATGGCACGGAACAATATCACTACGGCATTGTAGGTACAGACGGAACAACGGTAACTCCCGGTGGACGTGAATATGAGCAGTTCATGAAAGAAATCAGACAGCTGCGGGGACAGGTTGCAGCTCGTGAGGTGAAACCGGCCGATTATTTGGCGCGTCGTACTGCCATTCTTTTTAATCATGAAATTCATGGAGCATTGAGCGCCAGAAGCAAAATCGTACATGGAATACATTAGGGCATATTGAGAAATATTATCGCACGTTGAAATCTTTTGGCGCGCCCGTAGATTTTATCAATGAAAGCAAGGAGTTCTCCTCTTATCCTGTGATCATAGCTCCGGCTTATCAATTGGCTGACAAGGCATTGGTAGACAGATGGACTGATTATGTAAAGAAGGGTGGTAATTTGGTCTTAACTTGCCGTACAGCCCAAAAAGACCGCCATGGACGTTTACCCGAAGCTCCTTTCGGTTCCATGATAAATGAACTGACCGGTAATGAAATGGAGTTTTATGATTTATTACTTCTTGAAGAACCGGGCAAATTACGGATGGATGGAAAAGAATATACGTGGAATACTTGGGGAGAGATATTGAAATCGGGTAAGGATTCACAAGTATGGGCTACTTATACACAGGAATTTTATGAAGGAAAACCGGCAGTCACTACTCGTAAGTTGGGAAAAGGTACTGTTACTTACGTGGGAGTGGATAGTACGGACGGATTATTGGAGAAAGATATTTTGAAGAAACTATATGCGCAATTGAATATTCCTGTGATGGATTTACCATACGGTGTTACTTTAGAGTACCGCAATGGTATGGGGATTGTACTGAATTATACAGATAAACCTTATAAGTTCGTACTTCCTTCGGGAGCCAAAGTGCTGATAGGAGAGCCGGTAATTCCTACAGCAGGAGTATTGGTATTTTCTATTACTGATTGAAAACGTATGATTGATAGAACAAAAAGGAGCGGCTTCACAGTCGCTCCTTTTTACTTAACCTAAATCTAACCTTTAAATCATAGTCTATGAAAAATCGATTCACTAACCAATCATATTATTAATTTAATTTGTAAACCTCACTTCCGGCGAGCAGGAAACACCCTACTCCAAAATCTTCAAAATCGGGTACTTTATCGTATGTGACAGGTTGACTGTCTTTCGGTTCTTTTCCGGTTCCTTGTACAAGTCCTAGGAAGCCGTTAGGGTGAACGGCATCCTTCACCATAGCATTCCATGCTTTCAACAAGACTGGCAGGTATTCTTTTCTGTCCAACAGTCCGTTACGTACCCCCATGCCATGCCATATACAAATAAAGCGGTGCCACTGGTTTCTTTACCTCCGAAGTTTGATTCGTCATGCATACTTACATTCCAAAAACCATCAGTACGTTGGCAATTTTTGATAGCTTTACTCATGGTCAGGAAATCATTGATATAGTCGGCGCGATGTTTTTCATCAGTAGGAATTTCATTCAATACACGTACCAGTGCTGCATATACCATCCATTACCACGACTCCAATAGCAATTCTTACCGTTAGGTTCTTTGTAAGGGGGATCAAAGTCTTGGTCTCTCCACCACAAACCTTCTTTTTGGTTGTACATGCCATTCTCACCATGTTTGTTACGGGTATATTCATACATATCCCACATTTTGTCGAAATATTTTTGTTCTCCGGTCAATTTTCCCAGTTTGGCAAATACAGGCATTCCCATTTGGATGGCGTCAATCCACCACCAATCATTTACTTGAGGAGTGTTGACCAGCATATCTATATTGGCTTTGACCTTACGGATTCTTTCCGGATCGGGACAATGTTATATAAATCAATGTAAGTCTGGCTGGCACAGTAATCATCAGCATTGCGAGTGGTGGTACCGTTGCGGAATCCCCATTCGTGGTAATTTGACCAATCGACAGCGTATTTATAATAGTCATCGCGTGGATAGACGGAGTAAAGAGCCATTAATCCTTCATAATATACTCCGCGTGTCCAGATATTACTGGGACGGGTTACATTTTTACAAAAGAAGGAGTACGATAATCGGCATACTTCTTCATGAAGTAATCATTGACTTTTGTAACAGTCTTCAACGTTTCTTTTTTGTCCGGCAAGTCTTGTGCTTTTACAACTCCAAAACCTAATGCAACAAAAAAGAATGATAGTATTAATTTTTTCTTCATCATGTTGTTTTAGTGTTTTAATGGTAGCGCAAAAATAGGATGGTCTGGGATTCCTACAATGGAAATGTGTACATCTTCCTTGAATATTATGCATGTGTACGCATTTCGAGTGTATTTTTTATTTAACAGTGTTCTTATTGGGTTATTTGTCTTTATTTGCAGACCGTTCATAAATCTTTTCTCCTTCTTTTATCTCTAGTTCCAAACCTTTAAAATTAACATTGGCCACATTTGAGATGCTTAATCCTTTTTGAGCTTTGATATGGCAATTCTCAAAAAAGAATGTATCATTTCCGAATGGAGCCTCTTTAAAACCATACATGGTTCCTGCTGATTGTGCTTCTCCATTTATATTCTTGAAATGGATATTGCGCAAACAGGTCAGCGGATAATGTGCAGGTGAAAGCGGAGGAACCATACGCCATTCCATATTGATATCAAAGATACTGCGCGCTCCTTTGATGGTAATATCTTCAAAAGTGATATTTTCCACAGTTCCGCCGCGGCTGGGCTGACTTTTAAAACGTAAGGGGCTCCAGTTTTCGTTATCCATCAGGCAGGAACGTATGGTCACATTGCGTATGCCGCCTGATATTTCACTGCCCATAGCCACTCCACCATGACCGTATGCAAAATGACAGTTTTCTATCAGAATGTTTTCACTGGGACGTCCTACTCTGCGTCCGTCCTCGTCTCGTCCGGATTTGATGGAGATGCAATCATCATGTGCCTCAATGCGGGTGGAAGTAATCAGTATATCATTGGACGAATCAATATCTATGCCATCGGAACTGGGTATATATTCCAATGCACGGATATCGATTCCATCTATAGTGAAGCCGTTTGTGTAAAGTACATGAAGACACCATGAGGCCTGATTTATCATTTTTAAACCGGAAATCTTACCTCCCGGGCAATCTGTGAAACATAACAGTCTAGGACGTCCGGAGTTTCCGAATGGAATTTTTTTCCATTCTACTCCTTTACCATCGATAACTCCTTCACCATAAACTTTAACTCCGTCTGAATGGTCGAAATTCAAGAAAGCACATCGCCACCTTTTTTCTATACCTTCAAAACGGGTAGGGATGACAGGAAATTCATTGGGGTCGACAGTGCTGATTAGTTTGGCGTTTTTTTCTATACGTAAATCTACACCACGTGGGAAGAATAGAGCGCCGCTTAGATACTCCCCGGCAGGAATAACTATCGTTCCGCCTCCATTGTGAACTGCTTCATTAATGATACGTTGTAAAGTGGCTGTTTCCGAATAGCCATTTCCTTTTACGCCATATTCTTTAATGTTATATTCTCTATTGCTTTTTCCGATGGATATGAGCTTGCTTTCCCATGCTTCCAGTTTAATGGTCAGCCGGGTGCGGTTATTGACAATTGTTGCATTTATCGGTTGGAGTGTGCCATCTGTTGCATTCCATTCTTTTGCAACTCCTACTTTATCAAAGTCTGCTGTAAATTCTGTAGCTTTATTCCCTTCATTGAATATGAAGTAGAGGTCGCCATCGGGCATTACTCTGCGTGTGTATCGGATAGAATCATTGTCAGGTGAAATGATTTTCATTTCTGGTTCCGGAAGGGAAGAGCTTACATGTGCTGTCCATCTGGTGGATGGCTCAATCCTGCTATTGGTTAAATCTGATAAGGAACCGGGAGCAGTGAAACTTTTGTCAATGAAAGAAGCAGGCTTCCTTCCCCAAAACAGGACCTTTCCTCCACGTGAGGAATGTTTCTATCACTTTCCAGGCTGATGCGGAAAGAACATCCGATGATGGGATAACCAATGTTTCATATCTTTGACCGCTTTTATTTTCCAGATAGCCGGGACCTATGGTCAGTGCTTCCGTAAAAGCATCATCGTTTATGTAGTCAAAATCTCGTTGATGAGTTAACAGCTGTTGGGTGAGGGCGACGATATCCTTATAAACTTCATTGTTACCCAGCCACATAGTAGATGTGGGGTAATACATGGCAATCCGTGCTCCCGGCTTCCCCTGGCTCATCAGGTAAGTGGTGCGATTCGTATATTCATTCAGGCCTTTCATACCGGGATCACTCATCCAATTGCGATGTTTGGACCCTGCCAGCCAGAACATGAATTCAAAGAAGTTAATCCCACGGGCAATTTGATGATCTACAACAAATTTGGCTTGGGGAATGGTGGGAGAGATGTGGTAAGCTGCAAAACTTTCGCTGAATGCTCTAGGTTTTCCATAAACATGAGCTACAGATGAGGCTAGTTTGGGGAAATCATTAAGGGTACCGGGCCATATTTGGTTCCAGATTGCATCTACTCCGGGTATTTGAACTTTACTTAAATTCCGGAAATAATCTCCTTCAGCTTTAACACATGCGGGCATTTCATGTTCTTTGTTAAGATGGGTAATGTGGGCTACTCCATTAGCAGCACACCAATCGGCCTGTAATTTGAAAAAGTGGGTGGCGAACAAGCTGGACCAGACATCCCAATAATCGGCTTTTACCCTTTGTTCCTGTATGGTGGGCGAAGCGGTAAAAAGGAGGCCAGATAGGGAGTCGGATCGTACCCTTTTGTTTCTTTGAATGTTTGGACAATGGAAGGAGTCCAAGGTAAATGTGCATAATCGGGCTCATCTCCCCGGAAACCAAGTACGGTAGTACCCAGCTCTTTACCAAGATATTTTTTATACTGTTCGTGTGTCCAATCAATGAATTATTGTACGGCAATAGGGTTCAGATAATCACACAGAGAATTAGTGGCATCTTTACCGCCATTGGGATTATTAACGGCTCGGGTTACGGCCGTCCGAAAGTCGCTTTTGACCAATAGGACCTTCCAGTCATCCAGTCCGGCGTTGAAACTTATTTCACCATTATTAATTGCTACAGTTCTGTTAGGAGCACCGGATGTACTGACGGCTACCGCACTGATGATTTCCGGTGCTATTTTATGGTTTGTCATTACTTCTCCCCGTTTTATCTGTATGGTATCACCTATCACAAGAGCTTGCATTCTCAAATCGGGACGTTCCTGTGAGAATTTTCCTCCTGCAAATCCGCTGGGATATTTTCCTTCATCAATAATCCAGACTTTCATACCTCGCTTTTTGGCTTCAAGTACTCCGGTACGAATCGCTTTAAACCATTCTTCGGAAAGATATTTGAAGGGTAGTTTGTAACCTGCTTCAAATATTACGGCACGGAATCCTTTCTTTTTGATAGAATCCAAGTCATTGCAAATAGTCTTTTTATCCATTTTCCCTTCCCAACCCCATATTACATGGTTGGCAAATTCCACAGGAGGTTCTGCAAATTGTTGTTCTAGACAGGAAAGGGGCGTTTCATGAATGCCTTGCCAGGATTATTTCATTTTCTGCGAGTATAAAGTTGAAATAAAAAAGGGAAGCAATGAGTAATAGTATCTTTTGCATGATGTTTATGATTAGGGTTGAATTTTATATGCATAAGGGCGCATCAAAGCGCCCCTACAGCAAAAGGATATCCGTTACAGTTTTTAGAGGAATCCTTCATGCTAATTTTAATATTATTCTCCTAAATAATAGGAGGGGACAGGAGCTTGTGGATATCCCATGGAACGATGAGCTACATAACTTCTATATATTCCGTCTTGCATCAATGTGGTGCGACGGTCTTTTGCCGGAAGATTGGTTGTGTAGATACGTATTTCACCGGGCAATGCGGTGATTATTTCTTCACGCCAGTCTCCATATAAGTCTGCAATCATTAAGATATCACCTTCAATTCCTTGTGTCAGTGTTTCTCCTTTCCATTTTACAATACTTAGTGAACGACCGTTTGAAGAGGAACTTGCCCCCCATCGGTTATCGTCCCCTTTGAATGTTTCGCGCAATAAGTCACCGTCCCACCAAGCCCAATTACGGCAGGAGGGCACTTCCTCATTTTTACCTAAAGGTTTACCGTCAGCTGAAAGTAGATATTTGTCTGTGCTGCCTCCTTTACGGTCTTCGCTGGCAAAACATTCCAGACCTTTGTGGACCGGATCAAAATCAGCAACCATCCCATCGCCTACATGGAATGTCTTATGACCGATATTCCATACCGGTTGTCCTGTTCTGGCATCCACAACACAAACGCCACGTCCGTTCTCGTGCCAAGTTCCAGACAAAGGAACACTTCCATACCCGGACGATCCGGGTCGATATCAGTCAGATAGATTTTATCAGGGTGTCCTAGTCCGGTAGACCATAGTAAAGTCCCGTTATCATCAAGCACGCATGAGCCTAACAGAATTTCATCTTTTCCATCTTCATCCACATCACCACATACCATATTATGGGAACCCATGCTTCTTACTACGGGATTTTCTTCATCGCCGTCCCATCGCCATGCACGTTCCAGTTTGTTATCTTTCAGCTGCCATGCATCTACAGTCATCAGTTGTAAGTGCCACGACATGCCAATATATAAGGGGTCTTGCCGTCCAGATAGGCCATTCCTATTTGGTTACGGTTCTGCCGGACCAGATTTCCATACCTATCATTCCGTTCAGGCCAGTTCACGCGGGCAATTTCTTTTCCGGTCATTCCATCCCATACACTTAGATACTCCTCACCGGAGTCTACCCGTCCTTTTTCATTTCGTTTGGTTGTTTCCGGAGCTGTTTTTAAGGCAATTTCTGCTTTGCCATCTCCATTGAAGTCATATGCGATGAAAGGGGAGTACCAAACACCGGGCTCGATACCTTGTCCTAAATCTTTAGACCATAAAAAGTGCCGTCACTTAAATAAGCCTCAATTTGATAAGTTGAACCATCCAAAGTACCGGGCATTCCGGGATCCACATTTTTTTCCGGGGTGCGGATGATATAATCGTAAATGCCATCCCCGTTCAAATCAGCAACGGCTATTTTGCCTGCTTTTATATTATGGTTCAATTTAATGGACTGATAGTTTCTCAATATAGAACAGTCCACATCCAATTTAGAAGATGTGTCAATTACTTTTTTCTTTTTATCTAATGCACAGATCCAATAGGTTGCTTTTTCAGAAACGGGAGTTTGGTCAACAAAGTCACAGGTGTTTTTAATTGGATTTTTTGATAAACGCTGTGTCTTGCCGTTTGCAGAACGGTAGAGGTGGAAGGAAGTGTCAGTTCCATCTTGTTCCAATAGTCTCCAACTGAGGTAGATACCTTTCCCGTCTGCAGATGGAGTGGCCGTTAATCCTCTGTCTAAGTTTTCTTTTATTCTTTCAGTTGCAAAACCTTTGATTTCTGGTTTGGGCTCATGGCGTGGTTCTAGTATTTCGTAATAATATGTACGTTCACGCAAGTCTTGGGCTATCATGTTTGTTGATATGCTAAGCAACAGGGGTACCGAGCATAATCCTATAAGCAGGTTCTTGTTTTTCATCATTGATTTATATATTAATTATTTGTTTTTAAAATATTTGTCAGCAAAGCGAAGGAATTGTTCCCAATCGTATGGAAGAACAGCATGAGTCCTTTGCGATTGTGGTATGCGATAGGGCCATTCATGTAGGGTGTATCTACGGGAGGCATTTCTTCACAACCTATTCCGCCCAAACCATAGAGGGCATATACAGGTTCAGCTCCTTTACCTCCTAGAAATTCACCTTTTTGGTCGGACCAGTTGTCTTCTTCTGCACTGGCTATATATATAGGTCTTGGAGCAATTAGGGCAACAAGTTCGTGCTGGTCGAAAGGTAAGTATTTTTCCCTGTCATTAAATTGTTTGTAATTACCACAGAACCAATGAGGAAAACGTACATTCATAGCTTCTACAGTCTCACCGAAACAACGACGTGAGATGGCAACTCCACAACATCCCGAATTCCCGGATATGACTAAAGCAAAACGCGGATCGGAGGCTCCGGCCCAGACAGCGGTTTTGCCAAGACGAGAATGACCTATCACGGCAACTTTTTTAGCATCCACTTTTTTGTCTGTTTCCAGATAATCCATGGCACGGCTCATGCCCCATGCCCAAGCTGCAATGGAACCCCATTGATCCGGATCTGGGAAATTCTGCCCTTTCTCGTAATAATAAGGATGCACACCATTTTGGAAGTCATCGTCAAAATCGGGATCCACATCATTATAACAGAAAGTGGCCAGACCATATCCGTGTTCCAAAATTTTATCAAGCTGCCAGGATTTTTCCATTGATCCCCTGAAAGATCTTTTCTTCATTTTTTCATCTGTTATTTCGGGGACAGATAAATCGGGATCATCATATATCGTGTAATTGGGCATGAAGCTGATGCTAGAAAAACCGGAATTTTTCCTGATACATGATTAGGAAGATACAGTTGCAAGTCGATGTGCCCCTGTGGATCGTCTGTTAATTGGATGGTTATTTCTTTCCGGGTGGCACGTCCGTTCAGAGCTTTTTCATTGATCCGACTGACTGTACAAGGCAGTTTGTGTTTTAATACAGGTGCTTTGCCAAACATATAAGTCGTGAACAGGTTTAAAATTTCGGGGCGGCGTTTTTGCTCCCATTGTTCCTTGGTCTGAACCATTTCTCCGTCGTGGCACATTAATACGGAAGGTAAGGTATATTGCGGAACCTTACTTTCATCATAATTAGCTAATTTGGCATAGTCTTTTCTAGGAGATTTTCCATTTTGGGCGTCAGTATAAGTTATACTCAAGAGGAGCATAATCCATATCATTATGTTTTTCATAAGATCCAGTTTTTATAGAAGTTTGATAACGATTTTTTATAATTAAATTTGTCTTACACCTTTCGGAAGTTTTACTTTGGTTGCGATTTTACCATCGGCTTTCTTCTCGTGGCTGACTTCTATCACGCCCCAAGGGGTGGGATAAGTACCTTTGGCCCATTCTAATTTACCCAAGTGTGGCTCAATACTGATCTGCTTGCGTTCCACGTCCACGATTTTTATACCTAATACATGATCTGACAGCCATGTGGTAGGTCCTGAAGACCACCCGTGGCAAAGGCTGTGACGGAATCCGGGATAGCAATAGGCGCCGAAATCGCCATGTATGTCTTTTTTCCCGGCTGGAACAGGTTCGTCTATAGGAGCGGCATTAGGAATCCAGTCCAGATTGAAATCTTCCCAAAACGTGGTTGCTCCCAAATCCAGCATGGCCCCCCAGAAAGTATTAATGATATCTATTGCTTTCTCATACTCACCTGCTTTGGCTAATGCTTCCAACATATAATACCCGTAAAAAGTGGAAAAACCTTTTCCACCGCCTACAGAGACAACTTCATCGCAAGCCTGTTGGGGATCCATCAATCCGGTGATGGCCATTAATGAAGCTGCCTGTTTCAGATTGTTGTGAGGTAATATCTTTTTTTTCATCCGGTTGATAATGTCCAGACATAATTGAGCATCAGAGGTGTTGCCAAGTTTTAAAGACAATTGATGCGCATCTTGCATGGCCCATACGATCAGTGCGCGATAGCCTGCCTCAACTCCGGCTTTATTTCCGCTGGATGGCCAGTCCAAAAAGCGGGCAGGTGCTAACGTTTCATTTCCCGCATCATCCACTTTTCCGTTTATCAGATGGATTAATCCGCTGATATAGTCGGAATGTTTCTTTAAAAAATCAATATCTCCGGTCTGGTGATACCATTCATATTGGTTGATCAGATACCATAGGCTGTATGCACTCATGCCATTCATCCAATCGGGTAAAGGAAATTGTTTGCAGGCCAGGTCCAGACTGTTGGGAATCACCTCATTGTATCCGAAAACACGGCTGATGGTCATTAATTCAGGATGCATATCGCCCAGCCAGACTACCCGGTCACGTTTGATGCCATCCCATAAAAACTCCTGCATGTTCAAGTGGACAGTATAGGCTCCGGTAATCCATATTTTGTTTAAACGTTGGTCGTTGCATTCAAAAGACCCCAGATAGGGAATATCACGGTAGCGCAGGATAGCTGAAATTTCTTTTAAAGAGATAGTAGCGTTGTTTTGCAGCAAGTCGAGGCGGACAAAGCGGAAACCGGTATTGCCTATTTCAATCATGCCGTCACGGGGAATTTCCATGATGATATCACGTTTGGCATGATCGTCTGTTGAAAATCCCACTTTCCATTCGGAATTTGAAGTGCTACTGTTAGCTTCTCCAACAGATTCTCCGAAACGTATCCTTACCAAAGAAGGTTCCCTACGCTGGAACTGCCCATGACGAGCTTTAATCCTCCATGCAGTTCACTGCCGAAATCCAGTAATAAGGATGCCTTCTCTGTTTCAGTAGAAGTCATTATGCAACATTTTTTTCTGTTCATCTCCGATTGGCCGTTTCCACGCTCTAACAAATAGTGTTCGTCTTTTATTAGATTATTCTTACATCCTGCGTATTTGGTAACAATACGTTTGGGGGTGATGTAAGCACGGTTCATGATATCTTTGGTCATTCTTTGTGAGGCATCGCTTTGTAGGGTGGGAGGGATACCTGCATATAGAAGTGCGGGTAGCAGAACGAATGCAATTATGCTTTTTCTGATTGTTGGTAATAGTTCCATAGTATCTTTGATTTTTGATTTATGCAAATATAGACGAAGAAGGTGTCTTACCTATGGAATTTTATTCATTTACATGGAATATTGTTCATCTTCTTTCTGTTCTTTTTCCATATACGGATAACAATCTTTATTCATCTTGTTGGATTTGTATTGGATTTAGTTATTGATTTTTTGGGGGGCTGACAGATAGATTCTTTATATGAAAAGAAATGAGTGAATGAACTGTACAGAACTTGTTGATATCACCTTTCTTTTATAATCCATATTCCTTCAAAAAAAGGAGCCTCACCTCGTAGCTTTCCTTCTTCTGTTTTATATAGTCGTGCGCTCACTATATCGTTGATTTGTATTATATAAATATCTCCTTCTTTTGTGTAGTGGCTTGTCAGAACCAATGGTCCTGGTGCGACAAATCGGCATAGCGTGTCGTTCAGGAAATCTATGTAATCTATTTGTGGATTGCCATCTACAAGTTCATAGCGTATAGTTTTTTGTTGTTTGCATCCCGCTATTAACAAGAATAGTGTAGTGAAGCATATAAACCGACCGATTTTTTTCATTATAAAATAAGTATTTATGGTGTGGAAAATAGGGGAGTACAGAATCCGGTACTCCCCTTATTAATTATTGACTGCAAAAATCTAGTCTGTTAATAGCCTGGATTCTGCATTGCGGCTTTTTCTTCATCACTTAAATTCGTACCGTCTTCATGTTGAAGTTGGTCTAAGAATGTTTGTGGAATAGGACGAAGCAAATGTTTGTCTGCTATATTGGCAGCTGCTTCCGGATTGAATAATTTAGCACGTTGAACCAAAGTCTTGGTACGGCTTAATTCTTCCCAGCGGTTCCATTCACCTAGCATTCGCGGGTACGTTCGTTTAAAATGAAATTGATCAAACGGTCTTTGTCCCCATTTACGCCCATAGCTGATAGAATAGCTTCATCCTCGGCCGGTAATGATGAATAACTTGAAATTTGCAGACTGGAAGCATCTGTAGTGCGTTCTATACCAGTTGAAAGATAGTAAGTGTTCTTTTGAAGGAAAGAAGCCTTGAATGCCTCTGTGTTATTGATTTTGGTACCATTGGCATCTTTGCATTTACCTAAAGTGCTTAGTGCGGTTGAATTATCTTCGTCACCACCTGCGCTTTTCAAGAAAGCCATAGAACCATCGGTGTAGTATTCGCGATCTTCACCATTTTTCCATTCGGCACGTGCACGGAGCTGGTTGATGGTAGAGATAGCATCCTGGAAGTTACCGGAACGTACTTGAGCTTCCGCTTTTATCAGATAAGTTTCGCCTGTACGGGCCATAATGACATCACGATGTGCGTCCCCTTTTTCTGCTGTACGCGAGCCGTCATCAGTTTTATTGATACCACAGAAGACATTGGACTGTGCTGGATTTCCGCTAACACCATAGGTGTTCAATACATATTGACCACCGGCATATACAGGGAACACATTCGGCACCCATTTATTTGTTTCGGGGTTTACAAAGGAGTGGGCTATACCACCACGACCTACTGTTCCATAATCGGAGTTTGTGGCGTCTTTAAAACGGTTGTCACTTTTTTTATTAAGAATAAAGATGATGCCTTGGTCGCCTAGTGTTGGAACCTGATCGGCTGTAATACCGTTTGTAGCCACTACATCATCTGCTTTCGATGCAATATTATTCAATCCGTAGACAGTTTTGAATGTTTTCCACATACGTGAGTCATTCACATTGTCAAAGATAGCATAAGCGTATTCTGTAGGGCGGCAACGTTGGAAGTCCATACCACCAATATATTGGCCACGTTGTGTCCAACCACCGGAGAAGTTGGAGAATTGTGGGTTGAAGTAACTATAAGTACGGTTTCCGAAACGTCCGGTTGCCGAAGAAGTGTGTTGGCATGACATTAATATTTCATTAGACTCCTCGGCTTTGCAGTCTATACCGGTCCATTTGGCGTAAAGGTTATTATAATCACTTTCTAACGGACATTTTGAGATGACTTCATCGCATAACGTAATCGCTTTTTTCAAATCAGCATCAGCAGGATAACTTGAGTTCCAGTCGCTGCAACGTTCAGACTGACGGTACAGCAAAGCTTTTGCCAGGAAGTGTGCTGCTGTGTATTTAGTCCATGTACCTGTACCACGCCATCTGTCTGTAGGCAGTTTGTCGTAAGCGTTCTGCAAGTCATCAATCACTTGGTTTAATGTTTCTTCTGCAGAAGCGCGAGTAAAGGTTCTGACCACACCTTCAGTAACTTGGGTTTGCAGAACCACACCACCATATTGTGCGAAAAGACGATAGTAGTTATATCCACGTAGGAAATAAGCTTCACCCAAGCATTTTTCACGGACTTCCGCATCAGTAACATAGTCAGCTGATGCGATAACTTGATTGGCAGAAGCGATGCCGTAATACATCTGATCCCAAAGAGCTGATATACCCGGACAGTTATTGTTGGCCGCTCCGTTTGCTTTTGTACAGTCCAATGGGTTCAGACGGCTGTCATAAGTGTTCCATGGTTCTGCCGTCAGGTCAGAGCCGTTTGTGAATTCATCAGTGCCGTAAAGGGTAATACCATACGCCCATTCATAACCGAAATGCCAACGGATGTTACCGTACAGTGCGGTAGCCAGATCTTGAATGCCCTGTGACGTTTTGAAATAATCAGTGGTATAGGATGACTTGTTTTTTTCATCTAGGAAACTATCGCTACAAGAACTGAAACCGGCAGTCATTGCGACAGACAGGGCAGCTGTGAATAATGTATATTTTAAATTTTTCATTTTAAAAACAGTTTAATGTGTTATTATCAAATTAGAAACCAACTTGTAAACCGAAAGTAAAGCCTCTATTGTAATAAGTAGTGCCTAAGTCCAGATCCATAAAATCTACTGAAGAATAGAGGTTGCCTATATTCTTAGCTTGTGCATATAATTTAAGAGAACTGATTCCGATGTTCTTTAATGCTTTGGAATTGAAGTTATAACCTAAAGAAATGTTACGGATCTTGATGAATGAGGCATCTTTAAAGCCTAGCAGACTTGAATAAGCATCACCACCTGCTGTACTGTAAATCGGTTTTTGATAATCAGCACCAGTGTTGTCCGGAGTCCAATAGCTTATTTCACGTTGGTTGTACATACCGTATTGGCCTTCACCACCCGTATCAACCATATAACCAAATCGTCCGTTTAGCTCGATACCTAGTTCAAGACCTTTATAGTTGAATGTATTGCTCCATCCCAGTACCCATTTAGGATTTTTGTTGCCAAGAATAATACGGTCATTACTGTCTATAATATAGTTACCATCCTGATCAACTGGTTTAACCATACCTGCTTCAAATTTATGTCCGTTGGCATTGAATTTAGCCATTTCTGCCGCATCACTTTCCTGCCACAGACCATCGCTGGCAGTACCATAGAAAACATTGATTGACTCACCAATGAACCAGGCATTGGAAATGTCATCCTGCTTGCCGTTGGCAAGTTCTACGATTTCATCTTTTTGATAGGCTGCATTGATAGTGGAACTCCATTCAAAGTCTTTGGTTTGTATGGGAACCAAGTTCAGAGATAAGTCAACACCGAAGTTTTTTGTTTTACCTACATTGGCATAAGTAGAATTAAAGCCGGTTAAGGTTGGAATAGTCATGCTTAATAATAAGTCATTGGTGTTAGAGTGATAAATATCCATTGAACCGCTGATACGTCCATTCAAGAAACTGAAATCTACACCATAGTTATATTGTGTTGTCTTTTCCCAACCTAAATCTTTATTTGCCATTTTTACTTGAGAAGAAGTGTAATAAGGTTCATTTGTAGCATAAGCAGGTGTTAGAGTAGAGCCAAAAGGTACATAGAATGACTGGATATTACCTAATGTAGAATATGCACTTACAGCTGAGTTACCTGTTGTTCCCAAACCGAAACGAAGCTTTAACTGGTTTATCCAAGAAATATCTTTCATGAAGTCTTCTTGGTCAATGCGCCAGCCCAAGGCGGCAGAAGGGAAGAAACTCCATTTGTGTCCGTCTGCTAATACAGAAGAACCGTCATAACGTCCGGATACAGTCAATAAATAACGGTCGTTGTATGCGTAGTTTATACGTGCCATGTATGATGCCAGCTGATTTTCAGACATACCGGTACTCATACCAGCACCATAAGTTGCTGCATCTGTAATGTCTACACTGCCCATGTTGTACCATTCAAAATTCTCATTAGGAATGCGTTAGCACTTTCGGAACCACTTTCTTTATTATATTTGGAAGCTGATTGCAATAAGGTTACGCCTAAGTTATGTTTGCCAAATGTCTTGTTATAGTTGATCTGATTATCCAGTGTCCATGACAAGTAACGATCTGTTGCATATTTAGCATAGTTTTTTGAGCCCATTTTCACGGCAGAGTCTTTGCTGATAAAAATACCTTGACGATAGTGGCGGAAATCAGGACCGAAAGAGATTTTATAGCTTAGTCCCTCTAGTGGTGCCCATATTTTTCCAAAATCAAATTGTCCGTAAAAGCTGCCTAGTGCAAGGAAAGTTTGGCGGTTATCGGTTGACTTATTCCATTCGTCAATCACAGTATAGACATTGGTGGTGGAGCCACAGGGGTTGGTAATGATATTGCCTTCTTCATCATAAGGAACACCAAAGCGTGGAATAGCTTTTGCCGCGCTATATATATCAACAGGGCCCGAGCCTGAAGATTGTCCGGTACGGGAATAACCATAGTCTTGAACCGCCCATGAACCGTTGATAGATCCGCCCATTTTAAACCAAGGTTTTACTTGTAAATCGACAGACATTGAGAAATTATAACGTTCATATTCCTGTCCTTTCTGAGTACCTTGATTATTTAGATAACCAATAGAGAAGAAAGCTTGTGCAGTTTCGTTACCGCCACTACCACTGATGGTATGTTCATGTGTGATACCTGTTTGGGTCACTATGTCTGCCCAGTCGGTATCTGTTACTCTACTTCCATCCCAAGTACCGTTATTCCAACCTTTATTTACATTAGCCAAAGCTGCGGGATCACCTGATGCTGCGAAATAAATTTGGTCTTTATCGTAGTTAGGTTGGTCACCGCGAGGATTGTTTACCGGATCTGAGTTATAATAAGCCCAACGGCGCCAGGTAATATAATCGCTTGCACTCATGGCAGGTGATTTGTCTTTTAGGGTTTCTAATGTGACAGAACCTGAGTAGTTTAAAGCGAGTCTACCTGCTTTACCGCGTTTGGTGGTTATCAATATGACACCATTGGCACCACGAGAACCGTAAATAGCTGTAGAAGAGGCATCCTTTAAGATATCAATGGATTCTATGTCACGCGGATTGATCGTTTCAATTCCTCCAGCACTCAAGGGCACTCCATCTACTACATACAGAGGGTCTGATGATGCGCTGATAGATCGGTTACCACGAATACGGATTGATCCTACAGTACCCGGACGTCACTTGAGGTGATATCTACACCGGCAGCTTTGCCTTGTAAGGCTTCAAAAGCATTGTTCACAGGTCTTGTATTCAATTCTTCAGAATCCACACGTGCCATAGCACCAGTCACATCACTTTTTTTCTGAACACCATAACCAACCACTACCACTTCATCCAGTGTTTCGGTATCCTCCTCCAAGATTATTTTAACGGTAGATTGTCCTTTCACTTGGATATCTACGGTCTTGTACCCCACGAAACTTACTTGGATCGTTCCATTATCAGGAACATTCTGAAGTGTGAACTTACCATCAAAGTCGGTAATTGTACCATTGGTAGTACCTTTCACCACCACGCTGGCACCGATTACAGACTCACCTGTTTTGTCAAGGACAGTACCCGAAACGGTTTTGCTCTGTGCAAAGGCCCCTACAGCCAATACGGATAACAAAGCAACGAAGAAAAGCCGCTGGAACTTCTCCAAACGACGTAACAGACTTGAATTCTTTCTGTCTTTCATACTTTAATTATTAAGTTAAACAAAAGTTAGTTTTCTATTCTCTCAGGAGAAATAGGTCTCCTACCTGTGAAAAAGTGTTGCAAATATATGCACGAATATTAAAAAAGCCAATGTAGGATTGTACAAAAGCATGGAATTTCCCGTCTTTTCAACTGAAAAATAGTACAAACTTCTGTGAACAATCTCAAAATGGATAGTTTCAAGAGCATTTTTGTTATACAAGAGTGCTTTTATTTCTGATTGTTACTTTAATATTGTATTGTAAAACGTATAAACTAAAATTTGAATATGGCTAATCTTTCAATAGTAATTGTACCTGCTAAAAAATTATCTAACGGTAGACATAGAGTCAGGATCGCAGTGGCTCATCGTTCACAAACGAGATATATTTCAACTCAATTCATTTTGGATTCTGCAAATCAAATGAAAAATGGACGAGTAGTAAAACATGAAAATGCAGCTAATATAAATGCTTGTTTGCGCAAGTTGATTAATGAATACGAAGAGATTCTTTCGTCTATTCATTATCAGTCGAATATTTCATGCACTGAATTGATACATGTTATAACTCGGGAACAACAAAAAAAAGGAATAACCTTTAATACGGTAGTGAAAGAATATCTTTCAATGATGGAAGCAGACGATCGTAAAAAATCACATAAATTATATAATATAGCTTGTGCAAAGTTCCTTAAACATATGAAAGGTGATTTTCCTTTGGTACAACTCAGTCCGACACATATACAAAGTTTCGCTGATGTAATGAAGGCTGAAGGATTAAAAGAAACTTCTATCAGAATTTACCTCACTTTAATAAAAGTAATATTGAACTATGCCAGGAAAATGAATTATGTAACTTATTTAGTTCATCCTTTTGTTTTATTTAAAATGCCAGTTAGTAATATCAGAGAACTAGATCTGTCCGTTGATGAATTAAAAAAAATACGTGATGTGAAATTATTCAAGTCTGTGCATATCATGGCTCGAGATATATTTATGTTAACTTATTATTTAGGTGGCATTAATCTAAGAGACTAATGGAGTATGATTTCACTAAAGGAAACTGTATGAGATATATAAGACATAAAACCCGTAATAGCAAAAAAAATGAAAATGAAATAGCTTTCACTATCCAGCCAGAAGCACAGACAATTATTGAACGATATATTTCTGAAAATGGGAAATTAGTTTTTGGCAAATATGAATCTTATGAAAAAGTATATAGTTTGGTTTTTAGACATATAGGGAAGGTGACTGATCTGGCAGGCATAAATAGAAAGGTTTCATATTATTCTGCAAGAAAAACATTTGCACAACATGGTTATGATATAGGTATCGAAATAGAAAAAATAGAATATTGTATTGGTCATAGTATGAAAAACAATCGTCCTATATTTAATTATATACGAATAATGCAAGAGCACGCCGATAAAGTTTTTAGAGAAATCTTCGATCAATTGCTTAAATAGTCAATGTTATTATATATGCATAAATGTCTTTCATATCATGTAAATGTTATTATTGTATTACCTTAAAAAGTAAGTGTGGTTCATAAATCAAGCAAATGCACTTAGACAGCTAATAAAGTACACTTGCTTTTTGGGGATATTTTTTAAGTTTAAGTCAGGATATAAACTACTCCATATAAATTTGAGAGCAAAGTGAAATATTTCATAAATACTAACTAAAAGAGTTTTTTTTCCCAACAGCAATAAGAGCACTTTATATTCTCTATTATTGTATCATCTATATTAACGTGAGTTCGAAATAAGAATAAATATATTTCACTTATAATTAGAAACATAGCGATAAAAGTATTAAATTTATAGTGCTGAATTATAACATTTAAACGATTACCACTATGTTTCCAGAGTCTAAAG
>ENA-OQAS01000054-OQAS01000054.1-human-gut-metagenome-genome-assembly--contig:-NODE-54-length-55561-cov-2.221218_pt1 | contig 55561 bp, 75 predicted proteins | sample MGYA00242733_ERZ504523 | MGnify/ENA primary metagenome ERZ504523 (study PRJEB26092, sample SAMD00036239) | human gut metagenome | host: Homo sapiens | study: EMG produced TPA metagenomics assembly of...
ACGTAGCTGTACATCGATCGATGCTCAGACGTACGTAGCTGTACATCGATCGATGCTCAGACGTACGTAGCTGTACATCGATCGATGCTCAGACGTACGTAGCTGTACATCGATCGATGCTCAGAACGTACGTAGCGTCTTCAAGAAAGCTCGTAGAACAAGAATGGCCAGGATTGGCACCAAAATCATTTTTCGTGGATTGGCTTTCCTTTTTTTCAACCTTACCCTTAACTGAAACTTCACATGAACAATCGATTCGTAACCCCTGAAGAGCAAAATCTAGATCTTCAGGCGAGAAATTCCACTGACGTGCTTGCTCATAAACGCTACGGAGCGCGCTAATTGCACTACCCTGTTCTGCTCTGAATGCTTGATCTTTTCAGGAATTTCTGCGGCAACATCATAGAAATAATCTAAAACAAGTGACGCATCGCAATCCCGGAACAATTCTTCAAACGTATCAAAATGAGGAGACATCAAACGAATCATCGCATGCGCCTCTTCGCAGCTCAGCTCCTGTTTCCCCGAACAAGCGCAATCACCTGAGCCCTACGAATTGGCTCTATTCCTGAAAAAGGAGAGTTTACGTAATCAAGAAGAGCCGCAAGATCGTGAGACTCATCTAGCAAGAAGTCTTTAAGGCCATAAAGCAGCGCCCGAAATCTGTTTCTTCAAACGGACGACTAGCGTAAAGCTTGCACGTTGTTTTTCAGAATCGCTGAAAGTAACGAACGAGATAAGTAGGAATATAGTTTCTGGGCCTGAGAAGAGACGATAAAAACTGAAGAATGGCGCGATTCGCGAGCGTTTTGAAAGTCAGCCAAAAAACGATGGACTGTCTTAGTTATAAGATAATTTTGCGCAGAAGGACCTGTCGCGAGTAACACAAGAGGCTGTACTGGTTCAGAAACTTTTGAAATTTGAACAGGGGTAACAATATCATCAATGAGAGATGGAGCAACGCTCCTAAAAAACCGTTGAAAGCAAAGAGGAATCTCAAAAGATGATCCCCATTCAAAACTAAAAGGAAGTGAACGTTTGCTAAGAATAGACAGAGCATCACCCTGCTCTATGAGGCCACGTTCTTTCAATAAATCCCTATAAGGATCAATCAAAGATAAAAGTAACTGTTCCGCTTTTGAGAACGAATCACTCTGTGAAGTGAGCGCATGCGAATATTCTTCCGAGCCAACCACATCAGCAAAAAATCGACTGACAAAAGAAATTACACCTTCTGTGGGAGCTAATGCCGATGCAATTTCCGGGCCTTTAGCTGACTGAATAAGATACTTCACGATGAAAGCTCGCTCGAGCGAAGAAACGAGTTTGGTACCATCACCAAAACGCTCCCAAGCATCTTTGAGCCAAGTATAGGGAGTTTCAACACTAATATTTAAAATGCCTGCAGAATTAGCTTGCGCATGGCTCTTTCTGTAAAAAAGAGCCTGTTCGTAGGTAGGAAATAAAAGAACTTTTCTTTGCACTACGCTTCGCTCCTTTTCTATAAGCCCTACCTCTTTACGCTCCCCGAGATAGCAGGCGGTGTCAAGACTTTAATTTTAATTATAGAATCGTATACTAAAAACATGCCACTTCCGCATTTCGCATGGACCGATGAATATTAATTGGGAGCCTCAGATTACGGGTGGAATGGAGATTCGTATCCGTTGATACGAAAGCCAGGAAAGTCGTTGCGGGCACACCTAGTGTAAGGTGGGTTCATCCAATTAAGCGGGGGTGGTTTTTTCTATTCAGGAGTATTTTTCACTTTTCATTATGTTGCTCATGGGCAAATTATGGACAAACCGTCCAACCAACGATACCTGGTAACCCACCTGATTTTGATACACATATTCAGTGAACTGCGCCATAAAGATAGCCCCACCCATGAGAAGAAAGCGATGAATTGAGCTGAGAGCAGAGCTTGTCACGCGTGAAAATTATGGGTGGCAAGAGATTTACTACTTCTCGCAAATCTTCATTTAAGCCAAAAGCCTCAGCCTCTAGAATAATTTCCAATCGCGAGTATTCAAGCAGCGGATCAGAGGCAAACAAGCCATCAACAAATTCTTGCAACACTCCAAAATCTTCACTCTTCTGAAGTCGAACCATTAGTTGATCGCCTCCACATCCATACCATGAACGGCGGCATTTAGAGCGCCAGTATATGCAGGAGTTGCTGCCCCCACTGCGCGTAAAAACTGAACTCCTACCTTTTGAAGAGCACAGGCGGCATTAAAAAGTTCATCCGGGGTAGGATATGGATTCTGATCTGTTGGTTCAAATTGACGTGAATCTTTTTTGTTTATGTACACTTCACATAAAAGAGGTTTATGGGTTGTTTTTCGCATGAGAGAAGAAAGATACACCAACCGCTCAGGTTTAGCAGCTGACACCATCCCAATAACATCAGCTCCAAGTTCATCACATTTTTCCACCCCAAGCGCAAGGTTTCATCGGTTGAAAAATCGCTCTCATCCGATACCGCAAGAGAAATCATGAGTGGCCCTTCAAACACTTCACGTGCTCCTCTAAGAGCACATTCAGCATCCGCTAAGGACGAAAAATTGGAAAAATATAATGCATCAAAGGGATAGCGCATAAGTACTTCTGTGGCATCACGATATTGCTGTATCGACTGCTTTACCGATGAGGATATGCTGGTATCAAGAGGTAAACCAGTTGGCCCAACAGCAGCAATAAGATGCTGAGGAGTAAAAGAAGAACCCACTTCATACGCAATACGCGCCATATCTTCAGCTTGTTTCTCAAAACGAGAATAGGCAAGGCGTGCTCTTGTTATACCTTCCGTTGCGGTAACTAAACAAGGAGTATCCATGAGCTTTTCAACTTTATATACTTCTTCGATTAGATCTGATTCGCATAGAGCAACATATTCACGATCACCTGGATTGGTAAAACCCTGCGATTTTAATTGATAATCTATAGGAGTAGACAAAACGAGCATATCTTTATTGAATCGAAGAGCAATATCAGGCATGGTATCCCTTTCGTTCTTATAGTTGGTTGCCCCATTGTACCGCGAGACTAACTTTCTAAAGAAATAACTATACTTCCCTCGCTATAAGCATCCACCTAGCAAAAAATCTCACTACAGATTTTCAATAAATGTCTTCAAAGTTAATCGAAGAAAACCTCTTTTAAAGCTTTTAGAAAATTACCGATTTATTACCAAAGAATGTAGGAATTGAGGAGAAAAGTAACGTGAACCCGTTCAACCCATATTTTTTTACCATTTGAACGTGTTATCAGGTTTTCTCTCTTGTGCACGCGCTAATAAGGTCGTATATTTCCAAACAGCAAATGTGGTCCCCTCCCAAATTTGCAACTGCTTTCCCCAAAAGCAGTCGGTGCCAGATCCCCAAACATAAAAGGCACCGGAACTCCCTCCTTGTGGGCCTGTAGAGATCCCCTCTCTCGGGCCCCTCCTCTTTTTTAAGGAACATCTTTAGGCACAATCCATACTTCAAGGACAATCTAGATTTTACGTGCAATTCAAATTCTTCCTTATGGAAACAAAATACCCGTACGCATTAAATCCGATCGTGTAGTTTAATCGACAAATCTAATCGGAAGGTTCAATCGGTAAATGCAATCGCAAAATGAATTTTGCCAGGAAGCTCAATAGACAAATTTAATCGGCAAATCCAATCAGGAAATTCAACAGGCATTTTTAGAGTTACCCACATTAAACTTCTTAAAAATTGACAAGTTGTGCAGAAATTGACGATTATGCACGATTAATTTGTCAAACAAGAGGTAATAAGGCATGTTTAATGGTCAAATACTTCAATTAGAGTAGTAAATACACTTCAGATTACCCCTATTACCTCTCTAGCGAACGCACAACCGTTATTTCTGCACCAACTTGCTAAAAATCCCGTTATTTGAAAAAGGTTATTGAAACACTCGCAGTTTTTATTTATGAGACTACCCAAAAAATTTAAGCTAAGAAAAAACTCTATCTATTAGCCGTGCATTTTTTTGTATAGACGGTTATTCGTATCAAGCCAGCTTTCGATAGTGCCCGTATCATATCCCTCTTCGGGATCAATAACGAGCGCATACATTTCCTCTTCCTGGAGAAGAGCATCTAGTGCATCGGTTAGTTGAATTTCGCCACCTGCACCCGGTTTAACCTCGGCAAGCAGGTCCATAACACGCGGAGTAAGGAGATAGCGACCAAATACCGCTAAATTAGAAGGTGCTTCATCAACAGGAGGTTTTTCAACAAGAGAATCAACCTTCCAAACACCCTCTTCCACTTCCGATCCCGCAATAACACCAAAACGATCTACCTCTTCTGGAGCAACAGGCAAAACCGCTATAACACTTGCGCCCTTATGAGCATCGGAAACTTCCTTCATGCGAATAAGCATCTGATTATCGGGAACTAATACATCACCCAACAAAACAAAGAAGGGCTCTCCGTCAATACAATCAGCAGCACAATGCACAGCGTGGCCTAAACCCAAGGGCTCTTCCTGATACACATAGGAGACATTTAAATTGCCCGCATGTGCAACCTTATCAGCATATTTATCCTTACCGCGACTACGGAGATCTGCTTCAAGGGCAGGATTTGGAGTAAAGTGCTCCTCGATAGATTTTTATCCCTGCTATTGATAATAATTACCTCATCAGCAGCGGACGCTAAACCTTCTTCTACGACATATTGAATAGCGGGACGATCCACCACCAATAGCATCTCTTTAGGCTGAGCCTTAGTTGCTGGAAGAAAACGACTACCGAGACCGGCAGCAGGAATTAAAGCCTTCATTGAAATCCTTTCAATACGAACAAAGCAAATTCATCTTAGCAAATCAAACAGCACAACATCCGACTTATACCCAAGTAAGATGAAAGTCCTTAATCTCTTGACAAGAAAACACGTAGTCGTAGAATAACAACGCACTGGGGATGTAGCTCAGTTGGGAGAGCGCAGCGTTCGCAATGCTGAGGTCGTGGGTTCGATCCCCATCATCTCCACCAGTAAAAAATTAAGCCGACAGATCATCTGTCGGCTTTTTTAATCTGCGTCTTCCACCCAGTTGAGGACGCAAAGCGTCCGAAATCAGCACCACCCGCATAGTGGGTGGTCATGATTGGATTATGGTTGATACCTAAATTCAAGACTTAATACTCAAAAATGTGTCCGGGTGAATTATGAATTATTCAATGCCCCTAAACTATCTTTAGTGAATCTGTCTTACCTTGTTAGCTAAAACCACACAGCCAATCAGAAGAGCCACGCTAACAATATTGCTTCCGATAGTTGTTAGATCACTCACACCAGAAGTAAGTGAAATAATCAGATTAAGAATAGAAAGCACCAAACCAATTATCGAAAACACAAAGAAAGGTCCAATTTTCCGAGGATCTTTTGCTCCGCGCAACCCAAAAATACCAATGAGTAGATCTATAACCCCACTGATAAGTGCACCAGCACCAAGGACAAAAAATAAACCAGCACTGCTTACATAAAACTGCTGATCGATACTTGAAGCTTCAGCACCTGCACCAACAAGCGCCATACCACCGGCAAAAGTAAGCAAACCAGCAATAAGAGCTACGATGCTACCACAATTAATACGATTGATATGATTTTAATTGCCTTTTGCGAACCTGTCATACGCATCCTTTCATCAGCGCTATTTGCGTTAAAGGCTTCTTTGAAGCCACAAATACGAGCTTTTTAACCTAAAGCTGATTTAGCGTAGCGTTTATAAAGCTCTCATAAGGCAAAAAGGCTGCGATTCAATTAAGAGTAGAACCTCCATTTGAACCGAAAAGATTGCATATCATGCTAAAGGTTCAAGGCATAAAGGTTTATGGCGTAAATGCTCATAGTGTAAATGCTTATGGCATAGAGGTTCAAGGCGTAAAGGTTCATGATGTAAAGGTTTATGCGCTAAATGCTCATGACGCCTAACAGAAAAATACACAGTGCATCGAAATCGGTGCTCTGTTTACGAATCAGCACTCAGTTTGTTCTACTTCCCTTCAAGCAATTGTTCGTCAAGTACCTCTTTTATCGCCTCAAGAAACTCACGAAAGTGCTCTGCCGGTTCTGGGGAATGTAAAAGACCATAAGAAACCGAACACTTCCAATCGGTTGGAAGTGTCTTTAACATGGGATGAACCCCACCCCATAAAGCTAAAGTTGCAAGGGTTAAATCCTCATTTGCGCATTGATTAAACACCTCGGCACGATATTGGGGAAAATCAACAAGATTGATCTGAGGATGAGATTCGAGTATTTCATCACGTAAGGCATCAATATCGACATTCTACCCGAATTATGCGTTTTTCGGCACGTTCTGCCCTACGGGCTCGACCGATAGACTCTTCACTACAATTTTAGTGACTAGCGACTTCGCATACCCCAAAGCAATGCTGTTTGGTTTTGAATTAAGTGTTTTCATATTCTTCAGGCATACTCGATAACACCACTTTCCCACAAGAATCCGTACCGAATCGATGTGGGACTAGTACAAAGTTTGGTAAGGTTTTGCGAGAATCCGGCAGGAGCGCATCATCAGAGACTGATCCATATTCTTTGCGCAACGAAACAATTTCGCCAACCTTCAAGCACCTCATCGTACAGGCAGCAACACAAGCAGGTTCTTTACCCTCTTGTATGCGCTCAAGGCACATATCACATTTGTACGTTTTCGTAAATCTTTAAATACTACCGGAGCATGATAAGGACAGGCTTTAACACACTTCCCGCATCCTACGCAAAGCGACTCATCTATTTGAACAATGCCTGTTTCATGGCTTTTAGTAATTGCCTTTCGCGGGCAAGCCTGAACACACACAGGATTCGTACAGTGATTACAAGAAATTGAGAAGCTGTAGCTAAAAACCCCAACAGGACTAACAATAGAATCTTTCTCTAACCATGCACCTGATTCACCAGATAAGACTCGTCTAAACTTTTTCCCCGGTGCCAAATTATGAATGTCCTTACATGCGATAACGCATGCTTTACACCCACTGCATTCATTCGCATTACAAACAAAGCCCAATTGTATCTGTGAGCTTTTTTGCGAAACCGAGGAGTTATCCTTAAGACTATCGCCACTCATAATGTTTCCTCTAACTCACCATCAAATGACATGAGGTAATCGAGATCAAGAGGATCTCCTGTCCATTGGTCAATTCTCACTAAGGTGGTATTCCACGTGCAGTGCCCTTCGCCGGTAAGCTCACTGGACTGCAACGTATTTGCATTTCCCCCTCGATCCAAACCATCCTTATCAAGCATTGACCACGCACCCTGCCCAAGAATAACTACCCTCGGCATAACCAAAGAAGTAACTTTAGCCCGACGAACCAAAGATCCACTTTTACTTGAGACGACAACGAAATCACCTTTTTGGATGCCTATTTTTTGTGCATCAAGCTGATTAATCCAAACATCGTGAGGAAAAACTTCACGCAATTGAGCAACATTATTAAATAATTGATGAGAGCGATTAGGACTATGAACGCTAATACATTGCAAGGAGAAATTCTGACCTTTTAAGTCATTTTTATCTTGGTATTCCTTTTCTGATAAACAGGCATGCGCTTCTTCATAACCTCCTCTTGCAGGAACATAATGCGCTACTGGATCAATCTCACTCAATCCAAATTCTTTAAATCTAAGAGGTAGTTGCTCGCAATATATTTCAAATTTTCCAGACGGGGTTGCTACGGGACAACTCTCTGGATCAGCTCGAAAATCAGCATACTGAACATGACCAAAGCAATCATCCTCATGACGAGGAACCTGATACACGCCCGTTTCGAGGAATTGATCAAGAGGGACACGCCCCTCATGGGGAGTTCCCTGAATTCCCCTTCGATCTAAATCCTCTTGCGTAACCTTAATGAGAGGTTCCCAATCGCCATTCTCACAAATAACCTCAGCACCAAGCAATTCGTTAAATGCCATCTGTTTAGTTGAAAGTGGCTGAATTAACAAAGGATCTATTCCCCAGCGCTTTGCAAGCTGCGCTTCAATCCATAGATCCTCTTTAGCCTCCCCTGGAGGGTCTACTACTTTTGCGCAAAGATGAGGGTCTCACGATTGATCTGTGTCAGAACTTCAGCATCACGCTCCCACATTGAAGAGGCAGGCAAAACAATATCTGAATAACGAGCATCATTGGTCATCCATAAATCACTTGCGACAGCAAATTCAACTTTTCTATACGCTTCAACAGCACGTGAAAAGTTTGGGTTTTGATTCATTCGTCCACCATCGCCAATTTTCCAAATCATACGAATATCAATGGGCTGAACACCGTGAATAAAATCGTGATAATACCCACTAACTACCGCATCCCACACTTCTGGCATCGCAATACCATAATAAGCTTCCGGGTCATAGTTCCCTTTCGCAAGCATTCCGCCTCCGCGTGGTGGTTGACAAAGAGGATTTGCGGGCCAGGTGCACCCTTTAGAACCAGGACGAACTAATGGTGGCCCTCCAAACACCATGTTGCCAGCCGAACCACCTGCAGAAATTTCTGATCCCGACACTCCCACATTGCCCGTCATCCATCCAACGGTATAAAACGCTTGAACGAATCTTGCGCCATTATCGGTTCTCGCAGGAGCTTGACTTGCTCGCATGGTCATAGGTTTTACGGTTGCCATTTCAAGAGCAAGCTGTTCAATCTTTACAGGTGAAACACCACAGATTTTCGATGCCCAGTCAGGCGTTTTAGAGGTTTGGTCATAGGTGCCTAAAACATAGTCTTTAAAGTTATCTTCACGAGGGGCACCAGAAGGCATGTGATATCTGTCAAAACCAACACAATAGGTATCAAGGAAATCTTGATCGTAAACCTGATGAACAATCATTACATAGGCCAACGCAAGAAGAAGAGCGGTATCGGTTCCAGGGCGAATAGGAATCCATTCATCAGCCAAAACCTGCATGGAAGGATTAAACCAAGAGTCGATGAAAACAAAACGAGCTCCTGCTTTCTTTGCCTGAAGATAATGATACATAGGGTTTCCTGCTTGCGACCAAGAAGGATTTTGGCCCCACATTACAATGAGCTTTGCCTTTCGAATCTCGTAACGATCCGAAAAAATCCGTTGCCCCTAAGTCATAAGAACCCTTCATCGAATTCGCCACGAGCGGAAAGGCACCCTGAGATGCTTGCCCCCAGGTAACCGTACAACCACCATAGGCATTAAGCGAAGGAGCGGTATAGAGCCTGGAATTACATTTCGATATTCATATCCCGTAGCAAGAATAGCTTTGTTTCCGTACTTATTTTTAATACGCGTTACCTCTGAGGCAACAATATCAAGAGCTTCATCCCAGCTGATACGTTCCCATTCGTCACATCCTCGCAGTTCTTTGTCTCCACCACCAACACGCCAATGTTTACGTTTTAGAGGATATTTCAGTCTATCTTTGGAAAAAATTGCATGTCGCAATGAACGGCCTCGCGCACAGCCTCGCTGTTGAGGATAATCGGGGCTATCGGGATGAAGAGAATCCGTGTCTTGGCAAATGACTTTACCGTCTCGCACCAACGAACGATTTACACAACGCCTCCACAGGCAAAAAAACACGCATGAGTAATCCATTTCCCCTCAGATTGTTCCCAATCCATCTTCCCCATTGCGACTTCCCCACTCACTTTTTAAAGGGCGAATAAAGCACATAAGTATCGTAGCGCGAAACTAAGAACAGGTACACCGCTTCTGCGATTCGCTCAAAACAGAGGTATTACCCTCGAGTTTCTTTAGATCCGAATAAATTTTGGCGTCGGTTTCCTGCTGACCTCCTTCTAAGACAAAAGAAGAGAGGGTTATTTTTACGTTAATCCAACTGCTCTAAAACAAGCACGTTGCCTCATATTTTCGACCGCGTACGCAATATTACGTCTTTGAACTGCTAAACCTGCGCTACAAAATACCTAGACGAACAAGATTGCCTTCCAACTCCCGAACTAAGGAGGCAACAATGCCGAGGTCATGGTTCGGCTCGTCCGCTTTATCTACGAACGTAGCCGCGTTATATCTTTTCTTGCTTGAACGAGCGAGTCTGAGAACGTGCGCTAATCACAGAACACAACCAAGCAATCACATACCTAATCAACTTGGAAATTTTGGTTTTAGCATCTTAAAAAACAAAGTTTTTAAGAACTACGACTTGCTTTCAGTTTTCAATTCTCGAATCCACTCCTCAATTCTTGATGTGTTTTCAGATGGCATCTTTTACCTTCCATTTTCTGTCCCCCATGCCGAGAAGGAGTCTCATGAGAACTGTTAACCTCACCGAGACAACCAGGCAAGAAAAAACCTTTGTTGAACAAATAAGCAAACAAGCAAAGGTAAATCTGCATGATTGTTATCAATGCGGGAAATGTTCTGCTGGGTGTCCCATGGCAGAAGCGATGGATTTACCCCCTCAGCAAATCATGCGCTTACTGCAAATGGGAAAAGTCCAACAAGTTCTTGAGGCAGAATCCCCCTGGATTTGCGCCCAATGTAATACCTGCTCTGCGCGCTGTCCGCAAAAAGTAGACACTGCAGCCATAATGCGTGAAGTCCGAAGAGCCTCCCATGAAACAGGACACCACAAGCTTCATGACAGTAATGTATTCGAGACCTTATTTATAAAAGGCATCAAAAGCAAAGGAAAATCCAACGAACAATATTTAGCAGCTCAATACAACGTTGCCTCCGGCCACTTTATACAAGATGCGCTCAATGCTCCTAAGATGTTCCAGAAAAACATGATCGGCATCTCCATGCAGCAAAGTGAAAACCCTGCTGCTATCGCGTCAATTGTTGAAAAGTGCCAACAAGAAACCACCTATAAGTCATTTACGGACTTTGAAGGAGATGAACAGTGATGAACAAAGCATTTTCCTTCTTTCCAGGCTGTTCTTTTCATTCCACAGGAATATCGTACGCAGAATCCACCCGCTACATCGCAGGTTGTTTGAATATTTCACTTTACGAAATAAAAGATTGGAACTGTTGCGGTGCATCAGCAGCACCAACAGTAAACGACGATTTGATGTATTCTCTTTCAACTCGAAATTTAGCTCTAAGTGAAGACCAACATCCGTATTTGCCCGTTATGACTCCTTGCACTGGCTGTTATGCAGCTTTAAAACGTGCAGAAGTAAAAACGAAATCAGATGCGAGCTATCGAACCCGCATCAACAACATTATCGACATGAACTATCGCGGTACGGTTGAGGTAACAAGCCTTCTCGATGCGCTCACGGATCCTGAAATGATCGAGGAAATTACCAAGCATCTTAAGCTTCAACTTGGAGGAATGAAGATAGCCTGTTACTACGGATGTGGTCAGGTTCGCCCTCAAGAAATTACTAATGCACCTAATACAGAAAACCCTCTTTCAATGGAGCAGCTTCTTAATGCTGCTGGAGCTGAATGTGTTGACTGGAATTTCAAAACAGAATGCTGCGGAGCATCCAACCACGTTATTCGCCCCAAGCAGCACGAAACGCTACCGAACGAATTTTCCATAACGCCCAGATAAACGGAGCCGAATGTATCGTCACCGCGTGTCCGCTTTGTTGGATGAATTTGGATATGCGTGAAGAAAAAATTAATTCTGAGCACAAAACCAACTACCACATGCCTATCTATTTCTTCACTGACTTATAGCTCTAGCACTTGGTGCAAGCCCCGAACGAGCAGGAATCACTCGTCATTTTGTTCCAGCCGAAGATCTCGCAATGCAAAAACTTGGTCCTCTCGTCCCTAAAGAAGAACCAGAAACTGAAGAGGAGAAAAAAGCAAGAAAGATCCGTGAAGCGCTTGCTCGAAAAGCAGCAAAAGAGAAAGAAAAAGCAGAACAAACCACAGTCAAGGAGGTGGACTAAATGAGCAGAATTGGCGTTTTTGTTTGTCAGTGCGGTACAAATATTGGTGGTGTAGTAAACACCCAAGAAGTTGCTGAATATGCCTCCACCCTTCCTAATGTTGTTCATGTAGAAAACAATAAATATACCTGTTCAGACCCCAATCAAAAACAAATTAAAGAAGCTATAGAACAGAACAATCTCGACCGCATTGTCGTAGCAGCTTGTTCTCCCTCTATGCACGAACTGACTTGGCAAAAACTTCTTTCGCAAACCTCAGTGAATCCTTACATGCTCGAAGTGGCGAATATTCGTGAACAATGCTCTTGGGTTCATACCGACAAAGAAGAAGCTACCGCAAAAGCCAAAGACCTTCTTAAAATGGCTGTTGCAAAAGTCGAAAAAGATACTCCACTTCATACCGAGCAGATTCCCATCACCAAACGAGCGCTCATTGTAGGTGGTGGAATTGCAGGAATGCAGGCAGCACTTGATATTGCGGATGCAGGATATCAGGTCACCATCGTTGAACGAAAACCAACAATCGGTGGCAAAATGCCCAAGATTGACAAAACGTTTCCTACGCTTGATTGTGCAGCGTGCATTTGCACTCCCAAAATGTCAGAAGTAGGAAACCATCCCAATATCACCATTAAAGTGTTATCGAATGTAGAAAAGGTAGAAGGGTTTGTTGGTAATTTCCAAGTAACCATACGAGAAAAAGCTAAATACGTCGATCATAACCTGTGCACAGGATGTGGCATGTGCACTACCAAATGTCCCGAAAAAAAGATTCCCAATGAGTTCAACGAAAACATGGGATGTCGAACCGCCATATATAAAACCTTCGAACAGGCAGTGCCTTCTAAGCCCATCATCGATGCCCAACACTGCCGAAAACTCACTCAAGGAAAATGCGGTGTTTGTGCAAAAATCTGCCCCACGGGAGCCATCAATTACCTTGATGAAGATAAAGTTACGACCGAAACCTATGGTGCCGTTATTTTAGCAACCGGATACGATCTTATTCGTTGGCAAGATATTTATCCAGAATATGGGGGCGGCGCTTATCCTGACGTTATTGATGGTCTGAGCTTTGAGCGTCTTGTAAATGCTTCAGGTCCTACCGAAGGTCATATCCTACGTCCTTCAGATGGAAAAGAGCCTAAAAATCTTGTCATCGTCAAATGCGTAGGAAGCAGAGATCCACACAAAGGCAAGGGCTACTGCTCTCGTGCGTGCTGCATGTATGGAGCAAAGCATGCACATCAATTCCTCGATAAAGTACCAGACGGCAATTGCTTCGTGTTCTACATGGACGTACGTACACCAGGTAGAAGATATGATGAGTTCTATATGCAAGCAAAAAACGATGGGACTCTCTATGTTCGCGGTCGCGTAAGCAAAATCTATCAAGAAGATGATCACCTGGTAGTCATGGGAGCAGATACCCTTTCAGGTGAAAATGTTGTGGTTAATGCCGATATGGTTGTTCTCGAAACGGCAATGGTAGCCTCTCCTGGAGCCAAAGAAACTGCCATGATGTTTGGGGTTCAGTGCGATGAAGACAACTGGATCACTGAGGCACATCCTAAACTGAGGCCTGTCGAAACTGCTTCACGTGGTATTTTTCTAGCGGGTGTTGCTCAGGGTCCAAAAGATATCCCTGATACCGTAGCTCAAGCAGGAGCAGCGGCAGCGAAAGTAATCATAATGTTTGCCCATGATTCGCTCGAGTCCAACCCTCAAGTAAGTCAAGTGGACATTTCTAAATGTAGCGGATGCGGCACTTGCATCAATATCTGTCCTTACGGCGCCTTGAGTTTGGTGGAAAAGAACTTACGAGAAAACTCTGTCAAAGTTACACGCACTGTTTGCGAAGTAAATTCAGCCTTTGCCAAGGATGCGGTGCTTGCGCTGCAGCTTGTCGCAGTGGTGCCCTTGATTTGCTTGGATACACCGACAATTCAATCATGAAGGAGGTTGACGCTTTATGTCAGTGGTAGATACTTCACCCACCAAACAACAAGCTCCCTTTTCAACCGCTGTCCCTTTAGCATCGGCTCCTTTTAATGATGCCCTTATAAAGAACACTTCTCAGTCGAGTGAATCTTTCAAACCTAAAATCCTTGCCTTCACCTGTAAATGGTGTACTTACGCAGGAGCCGATCTGGCAGGACTTAACCGCATGAAATACCCTGCCGATATACGCTTGTTGCGAGTCCCATGCTCAGGACGCGTGAATCCTCAGTTTGTCCTTGAAGCAATTCAGCGTGGGTGCGATGGAGTAATAGTTTGTGGATGCCACCCAGGAGACTGCATTATTCAACAGGCAACTATTATGCAAAACGAAGAATGATGATCTATAAGCGCCTTCTCGAATACATCGGGCTTGAACCCGATCGATTCCAAATTCGCTGGATCTCAGGTGCTGAAGCAGGAAAATTCCGTGACGTCATTACTGAATTCTGTAATCGAATAACCGAATTAGGACCCATCGAAAATGACTTCAATTTAAGCGACTCCATTGGTGCAGCGGTTTATGGCTCTCATCTAACAAAACCTGCCTCAGAAGAAAATGAACTACGCAACGATATCCATGAGCAAGCAGAGAGAGGTGAAGCATAGATGGCTACTATCCAAGATAATCTTCGCAAGCGTGCTCGTGCCCTCCTTGAAGACGACAGTGTTTATGCTGTTGTTGGATGGGAAGCGGGACGCTTTGAGAATCAAACCACTCCCCTTATATGCTTTACCCCTGAAGATACCGACCGCCTTGTTTTCAACGAATACTGCTACAACACCCTGTCGAAATACATGCAAGATTTAAAGGGAGAAGGGAAAGTTGCTTTTGCGGTTCGTGGATGCGATGGACGTGGCATCAATCGCATGATCCAAGATAATCAATTCAAACGAGAAGACGTGTATTTACTAGGTATCCCTTGCCCACGTATGAAAGACTCGCAAACAGGCGAGGTTCTTGATAAGTGTCTTTATTGTAAGCATCTTAATCCACCTGACTACGACGAACTTCTAGCAGAACCCGTCTTTGATCATGCGCTTGAAAGCGGTGAAGAACTTGTTGTCGCAATAGCTTCAATGAGCCGTGAAGAAAGACAGACATTTTTGACACCATGTTTGAAAACTGCATCCGGTGCTATGCCTGTCGGGATGTTTGCCCAGTCTGTACCTGTCGAACCTGCTTTGTTGATGAACGTAATACGGGATGGCTGGGAAAGCAGAACAATCTCAGTGAGAACCGATTTTATGGCATTACTCGTGCATTTCATATCTCTGATAAATGCATTGGTTGTGGTGAATGCGAACGAGTCTGTCCCATGGGTTTGCCGCTCATGACACTCAACAGAAAGCTTCATAACGATATGGAATTCTTATTCGGTAAAACGGAGTCTGGAATGACTACTGCCAATGAGGACGCCCTTAATCACTTTAACCGCGACGACATTGAAGAATTCATGTGAGAGGAGGGAATCAATGAAACTCTTACCCAAAGACAACTTTACTGACCTTATGGATGCTCTATCGCAGCAAGCTTTAGTGTATGTACCTAAAGAGGTAGCAGGTGTTCTTAAATTTGCTCCCTACTCAACACCTGACCCCCTACGTCTTGATGCCACTAATACCCTCCTTCCGCCAAAAGACATGCTGTTTCCGCAATGTCAAAAGATGTATCACTACGGCATAGATAACAACAATGAGATGTTTATTGATCCAATAATTGAATCATGTGATCAAATTCTCTTTGGAGCACGACCTTGTGATATCAGATCTCTTGAATGCCTAGATGAGGTGTTCTTAACTAAAGGCTTCATTGATGAGTACTATCAGGAAAAACGCGACAAACTTTTAACCGTAGCAATTGGATGTACTCAGCCAGCCAAGACCTGTTTTTGCGAATCAATGGGGCTAAATCCCAATGAGGCACCAAGCGCAGATATCATGCTGCATGAAGCGGAAAATGCTTACACCGTTGAAGCGCAAACGCCTAAGGGAGAACACGCGCTCAATGCATGGGAGCCATTCCTCACCGAAGGAGAAGTTGAAACAGCTGAAGTTCATTGCACTCTTAACGTTGACAGTACAAACATTAAAGAAAAACTCGACAAGCTGAGTACAAGCCCAGAATTATGGGATGCCCTCAGCATCAAATGCCTTAACTGCGGTACTTGCACCTATCTGTGCCCCACCTGCTATTGTTTTGATATTTCTCAAGAAAACAAATACAAAGAGGGTGTGCGTTTCCGCTGCTGGGATAGTTGCATGTTTAGCGAATACACTGAAATGGCTGGTGGTCATAACCCAAGACCAACCAAAAAAGACCGCGTCAGAAACCGCTTTATGCACAAACTTAACTACTTTGAAGATCGCTACGGCAAAATGCTCTGTGTTGGGTGCGGAAGATGCGTAGAGAAATGCCCTGTCAACTTAGACATAACCGTTTTGATCGATAGGATTGGAGCGTTGTCGCATGAATAAAATCGAAATCGCACACGACTGCGCCCATGGCGGAGAACCATACATCCCTCTGATTTGTAAGATTATTCAGATAACCGAAGAGACTAAAGACGTAAAAACATTTCGTGTACAAAAACTGGACGGCACAAAACCGTTTGATTCAAAGCCAGGCCAACTTGCTATGCTCTCCCCCATTCCTGAAGGTGAATCAATGTTTTGCATCTCTGGCACAGGAGAAGACTTTCTTGAATTCACTGTTAAGCGCGTTGGCCACAATACTGAGGTACTACATTCAATGGAAGTGGGAGACCAAGTAGGTGTTCGTGGACCTTATGGTAATTGGTTTCCTTATGAATCTTGCAAAGGACGTGATCTGCTTTTTATTGGTGGCGGTATTGGTATGCCACCAGTTAGATCATTTCTACTGTACTGCATTACTCACCGCGAAGATTATGGCCATATCGACTTTGTATATTCGGCCAGCAATTATGGCGATCTAGTTTGCAAGCAAGACCTTTTCGAGAACTGGCCCAACGTGCCCGACATGGATGTGCACGTAAGCGTATACCACGGAAGCGACGAATGGGACGGACCCGTTGCTTATACAGCACCGTTCTTGGAAAGCTTAAACTTGCCCGTAACGGAAAACACTGTCGCAGTACTCTGTGGAGGTCCTTCTCTCTACCGGACCTGCAGTGAAGCACTTGAGAATATGGCTTTGAACCGGGACAGATTGTAACTACTTTAGAAAAACGCATGAAATGTGGCGTGGGAAAATGCGGACGATGCAATATCGGAAGTCATTTTATATGTCTCGAAGGTCCCGTATTTACCAAAGAAGAAATTCTAGAAATGGAAGGATAGAAAAGTGTGAGCATCCATTTCAGGTGCTCGCTTTGTTTTGAATCACACCGTATTTTATGATGGTGTCTTATCTCGCCAGAAAAAATGCTCTGGCAAAAAGCCAGAGCATTTTAATGATTTTAGTTACTTGGAAAGTCCAATAATTAAAAGCAGACTATTTCATAAAGACCAGGCTATTTCAAACCTGTAGCTTCCCCATCTATATCCATCGATCTTGGAGATATTCTTTCATTGGCTCAGGACCTACATCTTCTAACTCTTCGCTTTCGACGTGCCAGCATTCCGTCTTCGGCATACCTTCAATTCGATCAGACACAAACACTGGATTCAAACCGCGATTACGTTGGCGGGTGTAATCATCAAGCGCTTTGAAAGCCCACTTCCCAAGAAGGAAGATCGCAATAAGGTTAACAATTGCCATGAATGCCATCGTGATATCAGCAAAGTTCCATGCAAGAGTAAAGTTATTAAGGCAGCCAACCATAATGGCAATAAGACAGGTAAAGCGGAAAACGTTAAGAACCACATTGTTCTTAGTAATAAAGCGAATGTTACCTTCTGCATAAAAATAATTACCAATTAAACTGGAGAAGGCAAAACAGAATATTGCGAATGTCACAACATGAATGCCAAATTCTCCAATTGAAGAATTAATTGCCATTTGAACTAAAGGCATACCATTTAAGTCGCCAAAAGTACCACCTGATTGGACAAAGAAAATAAGTACGATGAAAGCAGAACAGGTGCAAACCAACATCGTATCCAAATACACCGATAACGTCTGAACGAGACCTTGCTTACAAGGATGAGAAACACTTGCCGTTGCTGCAGCATTTGGCGCGGAACCCATACCAGCCTCATTCGAGAACAAACCACGCTTGATGCCCAAAACAATTACTGAACCAGCAAAGCCACCGAAAATTGATTCAAAATCAAAGGCGGATTGGAAAATGTAATAAAACGCATCAGGAAGCAAATACCAATTAGTTACCGTAATAAAGAGCCCCATACCAAGATAGGCAATAGCCATAACAGGAACTAAAACCGAAGAAATAATACTGATACGCTTCGCGCCACCAAAAATAACAAAGCCCGTCATAACACAAAGCACAATACCAAGCGCAACCGCAGTTCCGTTCGTTGCATAATCAGGAATGTAATATTCAAGTGCACTAGCCATGTTGTACGCCTGCAAACCATTGAAACCATAGGCATAGCAGATAATCAGCAATACCGCGAAAACGATACCTAACCAACGCTGACCAAGAGCTTGTTCGATGTAATAGGCAGGACCACCACGAAATTCGCCATTCTTACCGCGAACTTTCCAAATCTGTGCCAAAGTGGATTCCACAAAAGCTGAAGCAGCGCCAAAAAGTGCCATTAACCACATCCAGAAAATTGCACCTGGGCCACCTAAGGCAACTGCAGTAGCAATGCCAGCAATGTTACCAGTACCTACACGCGAAGCAGTAGATACCATCATCGCCTGAAAAGAAGAAATGGATTTTTTACCAGGAACATGTTTTTTCTCAAACAGCTGAGTAAACATATCCTTGAAATAACGAATCTGCACAAAGCGTGTGCGAACCGTAAATAGATTGCTACGAAGACCAACAGAAATACCAAGATGTAGGTATACAGGAAGTCATCGAAAGCGCTCGTAACTGAAATTAACCACGTATTAAAATCTGCATTCATAAATTTTACTCCCTCTACAAAACCCAAATATTGTACCAATGTTTCACAAATTCTTGTAGATTTATCAAAATTGTTTTGTAGGTACCCAACATTTGCAATGAATTGTCAAGACATAACATCAAAGACGATATGAGCAAGATATAAAAATTAAAAGCTCCTCCTGCATGCATATTCGTGGATTACGCCACCAAAAAAAGAGCCCGACCAAAGTCGGACTCTAAACGTTTAATATAAAGATCAAACTGAAGAATACTTTTGGTAATTAAATAACCTTATTATACGAGCGATTCTTCAACCTGTTTTTCTTCCTGGGTATTTGCCATACCCTCTTCAGCTTCATCATCTTCAATAAACTTGCCGAAAAGTGGTTCGCCATTTTGGCTTAACTCAACCATACCAGTCAGAATATCGACATACTGATAGGACTGACGAGCGGATGCACCACGCTTACGCTGTACTTCCATAATGAAAAGCTGAGGGTGAACTTGCATTAATACCCCTTCGCTTTCAACAATTTTTGAGCGACCCATGTTGGCACGAACACGAAGTTTTTGCCCAACAAAATCGCTCAAGGTATCATGAATGTTGGTAATAATTTGTGCTTGCTTAGCTAAATCCATAAGTGATAATTCTCCGATTTTGGGTACACTAAAACTTGTTTATAATAACACATATTTAAATCAATCGAAATAGGACAAAAAGGAGCCTTCTATGGCAGACGTGCTAGAAAAAGAACAAAAACTGCTCCAAACCTTGATGATGGAAATGATCGCGTTTGATACAGGAGATCCAAAAAGAATAAATCATTTCATTAAAGTTCACAGTCTTGCACGAACTATCGCCTTAGCAGAAAACGCCAACACGAAAGCTCAAATTATCATCGAAGCATCTGCTCTCGTTCACGACATCGGAATTTTACCTGCAGAACGCAAGTACGGTCATTGTGATGAAAAGCTTCAAGAACAAGAGGGTGGAAAATATGCTCGTACTCTCATGAAAGAAGTAGGATTCTCCGACGACACCATTGAACGAGTAGTATGGCTGGTTGAACATCATCACTCTTATGACGATATCAAGACTTTTGATCATCAAGTATTAGTTGAAGCTGACTGCCTCGTAAACCTCTACGAAGATAAAATAGACGAAAACGGCGTCCGAAAAACTCTCAAAGAAGTCTTTAAAACTGAAACAGGAATCGAACTGATCTATACCATGTTTGGACTTTAATATAACTATAGCAACAAAGGAATCAGTAGAACTTCATTTGAAAGAATGGCTTATCTTATTCGTAATAAGATAAGCCATTTTGTTGATAAGTTTTTTATTGATGAGCTTTTTTCGAATGCATAGATACAAATATCGTTGCAAAACTTACGCTTATTTCATCAAATTATTTTTCACTATTCTAAATACGCACCTGTTTGCCTGCTCCATAAATGGGCATATTCTCCCCCGTCTTCAATAAGCTGAGCATGAGGACCATCTTCTACAATCTTACCCTGAGAAAGAACTACGATTCGATCAAGACTCGCAACCGTCGATAGTCGATGAGCAACCACAATTGAAGTTCTACCATGCATAAGCTTTTCTAGAGCATCTTGAACAAGGTGTTCACTTTCGGAATCGAGCGCACTGGTTGCTTCATCCAGCACCAATACGGGACAATCAGCCAGCATAGCTCGCGCAATAGCCACACGCTGACGCTGACCACCCGAAAGCTTCACACCCCGCTCGCCAGTAATAGTGTCAAATCCTTGGGGAAGCTTTTCGATAAATTCGAGCGCATTTGCCTGACGCGCTGCCTCACGTATTTCTTCCATCGTTGCATCTGGCTTACCATACGCAATGTTTTCGGCAATACTGCGATGGAAAAGCAGTGCTTCCTGTGGGACATAGGCAATCTGTCGGCGCAAAGATTGCTGCGTTGTGTCAGCAACATTTTGCCCGTCAATAAGGATTTGCCCTTCTTGAATATCAGACAAGCGCAGTAACAACTTGGTTAAGGTAGTTTTACCTGCACCGCTCATTCCTACTAAGCCAACTCTCTGGCCTTCAGGAATATGAAGATTGAAGTCCTTAAATACCTGAGTGGTCGTATTTCCATCAGTGTATGAAAACCCAATATCTTTAAAATCAATCCTGCCATTGGTAACCACCATTGGCTTAGCGTCGGGCTTATCATCTACCAACCGTGGTTCATCTAGATGATAGTCATACCACTTGCATCACCAAACGCACGGTTGAAGCGCTGCAAGCCATTGTTGATGAAATTAAACTGATTAGTAATGGTGTAGGTATACGTAAACATAACAACCAACGTACCTGGTGTAATACCATACCATGCATTGCCGCCCGCAATAAACACCGTTACCACAGCCATAATCACAACCGTTATGCAAGCAGTAATGATGCCACGCAAAAGTGAAGCCCACATACGCTTCGAATCACGCGCAACCACTTCTTTGTTCGCCTGATCAAACAGACCTCGTTCATAGTCTTCACGTCCATAGGTTTTTACCGACAAAATATTTGCGACCGAATCCGAAAGCTCGCCTGAAAGCTGATTTTGGGCACTTGCTGCTTTTTCATTTAAGTGAAGAATACGCTTATACATGTAATACGAAACACAGGCATAAATAGCCAATAGAATCATAAGAATGACCACGTAGCAGGAACACGAGGTGCCAAAATGCTACAGGTGAAAATTACCGAACAAACAACAGGCAGAAAAGGAAAGGTAATGGTTTCGATTATCTGCTGGTAAGCACTCATAAACTTAGAAGTTTGACTTACTAAGGTGCCACCAAAACGATTCGAATGAAAAGACATAGACTGATTACAAAGCGCATCAAATGACATCGTAGCAAGGTCATATGCCGCTGCAATCTCAAGTTTATACATGGTGTAATCTTGTAACTTGCTTGCAGCCTGTCCGAAAACATTAATTGCAATAAGCGCAATAATATACGGCGCAAAAACTTCAAATACTTTATCAGCAGGAACCGGATCAGCGCTTACTCGATCTACCACCAAGCTCATCACATAAGGATTACCGTATGTCAGTAACGCAACAAAAGCAAACGTTGCCGCCATCAAGCCGAAGAAATACCCTTTATGACGTTTTGTAACGAGCCAATAATAATGAAGAGTGCGTCTCGTTGTAGAAGGAACTCTCGATTCGGAAACCATTACAATACCTTTTCGAATGCTATGCGAATATTCCCATCCTCAACTCCCCCAACAAGCCTAATAAAGCCACACTCTAAAAAACCAGCTTTACTAAGCGAGCGCATCATGGGTTTATTGTCAGGATGAGTATCTATTCGAACTGAAGTAACACCAAAAGACCGGGTCAAATCAAAGGCAAAATCAAACATTCTGCCTACAACTCCTTGACCTTTATAGTTTTCAGCAACACAAACTCGATGAAGCGAAGCATAAGACCCATCTTCGATACTATCGCCAGTCAACCATGCTCCATCGATTTGCTTATAGGAAGGATCCTGAAAAGTGAAAAATGAAAAAGCTCCCATGACCGCATCCGTTGATTCATCGAGTGCGATATAAGCACGTCCTTGCTTGAGATCTTCTTCCCATACTTCCCTTGAAGGATAGCCCTTTTGCCACTGATCAATTTCCATACGCTTTAATTGGGCCTTTGCTCGTTGGTTATATTCATTATTGCGTCTAAATGCTTTTGAGTTGCTCGTTGAAAACGCATTGGCGCCTCTTTCAGTTATCCATCAGATAAGTGATAGTGAGATAAAACTTATCGCAAAAAATAAATCTTAAACTCATCAAAACTTCCTTCAAAGTTTAACCCTATCCCTTTAATCTAAATGGCTACATTCACGTAATTAAAAGGACAAAAATGCCCCGAAAAATACTTTTCAGGGCATTAGATTGAGATTGCTATAATCCTACGCTTTAGCTTAAGAAGTCGTCCAAGATTTCCGCTTCAGCTTCTTCTTCAGTTAATCCTAATGTCATAAGCTTTGTAATTTGATCCCCCGCGATTTTCCCAATCGCAGCTTCATGAACAAGCTGCGCATCCTCGTGAGCTGCTTCGATACCCGGGATCGCCTTAACAACCGCATTTCCCATAATAATTGCGTCGCATTGCACATGGCCATGACATGCTGCCTCGCCCGAAACAAGAGGGTTGAATATTTGGACTGAATTATCCTGTGCAACACTACGAGAAATTACCTGAACATTTGAGTTGTCTCCCACAAGACGAATATTCATGTTTGAGGTGGCTTTTTGATCACCATCAGTAAGAAGCTTCTCGGTCAGAATTAATTTGGCACCCGCACCTAATTCGGCATCGGTATCGCGAACCGTAGAAGTTACACCACGAATTTGCACCATTTCCATTTCACAGAAAGAGTTTTTCGTCCTGAAAAACCTTAGTTACAGGATTCAAGATTCGTGCACCATCACCCGAACCTTCGCCGTAGTGATTTTCAACATACTTAACCCGCGAATTTTTACCAATATGGAACGTATGAATGCCATCATGCTCTGAAGCTTTATGACTATCATTATGAATACCACATCCTGCAATGATAGTTACATCGCAGTTTTTTCCAATATGAAAGGTGTTATACACAACGTCTTTTAATCCTGCTTTTGAAACAATAACAGGAATGTAGACGCGCTCGCCTTTGGTACCGTCCTTGATAAAAATATCAATGCCGGGATTGTCTGTTTTGGTAGCAATTTCAATATTGGCTGAATTGTGACGCGTAAGAAGTTCACCATCTTTACGAATGTTGTAAGCACCTCGGGAATGCCATGAACATTCGTTAGAGTCTTAAGCAAATCAGCATCTATAGGGGAAAGATCTACTGCCATTTTGATCTCCTAACAGGTAACAGGAATTTCGGTAAGATGAATCTCGGGTGGTTCCGTGAAAGAACAATAGCTATTGTTCTTTTGGGAAAAGCCCAGTTTAGGCATGATTTCATCAACGGGACCACGAGCTTCAATCTTGCCATCGCGCAAACAAATTATTTCATCTGCAAGCGAAATAATGCGCTCCTGATGCGAAATGATAATGATGGAATGGCCATTGCCTTGCTTATAGATATCTTCAAAGGTTTGCGTCAACCGATCAAAACTCCACAGGTCAATGCCCGCCTCTGGTTCATCGTAAATAGCAAGCTTTGGATCAGACGCTAGTATAGTGGCAATTTCAATACGCTTTAATTCACCACCGGAAAGATTTTTATCAACCTCACGGGTAAGATAATTCGCTGAGCAAAGCCCCACTTTACCCAAATACTCATTACAGGCAAGCATGGGAAGGCGTTTTCCTGCAGCAATTTCCAACAACTTTTTAACTTTCATTCCCTTGAATCGGGAAGGCTGCTGGAAACCATAACCAATACCAAGCTTAGCTCGATCAGTGATAGACATATGAGTTATATCGGTTCCATCAAAAAGAATCTGACCTGAAGTTGGTTGTTCGATTCCCATAATAATCTTGGCTAATGTTGACTTTCCGCCACCATTTGGACCAGTGATTACTACAAACTTATTTTCATCTACAGTCAGTGAAATATCATCAATGATGCGCTTAGTTTTTGAAGAACCTTCTTCGACTGGCACGTCGAAAACAATGTTCTTTAGTTCTAACATGCGTGCTCCTTTTCTAAATGACACCGCAATAATAGCATTTTGCTAATACAAGAAAAGTATTAATAAGTTAACGGTTTGTTTTCCGATAGGAATTGTACGTCTACGTCAGGAGCATATGCTCAAAAAGTGCTCATTATTCTTTTATCCGCATTTCTTACCCGCTAAACAAACAAGAAAATAAGAAATACTCGAGAGCTTTATACTTAACTTCTGGTCTTTGTTACTTGTTTGTAATAACTTAACATTGGCACTTGAGATCTAACAATATCTCAATAATTACAAAGTACCGATAAGGAAGGCACTCAATGGGCGGATTCTTTGGTGCGGCATCCAAGCGTGATGTTGTCATAGATGTATATTTTGGTGTTGACTATCATTCCCACCTTGGCACACGCCGTGCAGGCATGATTATTCATGATATCGAAGATGGATTTCAACGCGAAATTCATTCAATCGAAAACACGCCATTCCGTACAAAATTTGAAGACGATCTTGATAGTTTCCATGGCACGAGCGGCATAGGATGCATCAGCGACACCGATCCACAGCCCTTGCTGGTACGCTCGCATTTGGCACTTTCGCTATTACAACCGTTTGCGCTATCAACAACGCTGATGATTTAGTGGATCGATTTTTGTCCGTTGGCGGGCGCCAATTCATGTCAATGAGCTCGGGAGCGGTAAATTCAACCGAACTTGTTGCAGCACTAATCAATCAGAAGGATGACTTTGTATCAGGCATTCAATTTGCTCAAGAAGTTATTGATGGATCACTTACGCTTTTGATCATGAAAGATGACGGATCAATCATTGCTGCACGAGACAAGGTGGGCCGCCTTCCTGTTCTCATCGGAAAAGATGCTGATGGTCATTGCATTTCGTTCGAATCATTCGCTTATCACAAACTGGGTTATGACGATGAATACGAACTAGGCCCTGGTGAAATTGTTCGCATCGATGCCGATGGTTACGAAACACTTGCCCAAGCGGGCGAAGAAATGAAAATCTGCGCCTTCTTGTGGGTATATTACGGTTATCCTAACTCCAACTACGAAGGCGTAAACGTCGAAGTAATGCGCTACAACAATGGTGCCATTATGGCTCGTGACGAAGCTGCACGTGGCGTGTTGCCTGACGTGGATTATGTAGGCGGCATTCCTGATTCAGGTACTCCTCATGCAATTGGCTATGCAACTCAAAGTGGAAAACAATTCGCACGCCCCTTTATTAAATATACTCCCACCTGGGCACGCTCTTTTATGCCTAGCAACCAGGAAGTACGCAACCATGTTGCAAAGATGAAGCAAATACATATACCTGAATTGATAAAGGATAAGAAGCTTCTCTTTGTTGATGACTCCATTGTTCGCGGCACTCAGCTTCGCGAAACAGTTGAATTCTTATATGAAGCAGGCGCAAAAGAGGTACACATGCGCTCTGCCTGTCCTCCTATTATGTTTAGCTGCAAATACCTCACCTTCTCTCGAGGCAAGTCAGATATGGATTTAATTGCCCGTCGTGTTGTACGTGAACTTGAAGGTGAAGAAGGCGATAAGTATTTAGAAGAATACGCTGATGCTCATACCGAACGTGGTAAATGTTTGCTGAAGTCTATCTGTGAAAAGATGGGCTTTGACTCACTGGAATTCCAGTCACTTCCCGGTATGCTTGAAGCCATTGGCATTGATCCAACTAAAGTATGCACCTACTGCTGGGACGGCAAAGAATAAAGCACCTCTTGAATTCATTTTAGTCACGTTGGCCTCTTGCTATGGGTTAGCCGCCCTTTGCAAGAGGCTTTTTCATATACTAAGCAAGCAACACTATGAACACTATTGTTGCTTTACTCAAAAACTCATTGCTTCATCAAATGATGTCTCATTCAATAGAGTCCCATTTAATTGAGCAGCCTTAAATGGGACATCATTAAGTAGATCAACCTTGAATGGGAGACATTAAATAGAGCATCATGACTACAAGGTTTCTCGTAGCTGCAAATAAGCCTTTCCTAACGCAATAAATTGATCTTGCTCCAATGATTCCCCACGCGCATTTGCAGGAATACCTGCCTGTAGCAGCAAATCACCAATATGAGGAACAATATCCTCCGGCAAGATAGCCACAGATGAATTCTGATCGAAGCTACCCGTTACACTTTGAGGATTACTAAAGTAAGTCTTCATTGAATTCGCTATGGTTTTACGGCGCGTTGCAAACACAGCATCCGCCATAACCATAGTAGCCCTGCGTAAATCATCAGGTAGTATGTCGCGTTTTCTATCGAGACGAATCACTGCACTTTTAACCCGTGGAGGCGGAAAGAAATTGCCCTCCGACACCGAAAAACGCCCCGCAAACGCTGCCCACAAGCCAAGTTTTACCGTGTAAGCGCCATAGTTTTTCGTCCCTGGTTTTGCACACATCCTGTCTGCAACTTCTGCTTGAACCATAATGGTTTGACTCTCTATAGATTGAAAACGCTCAAAATAATCCAAAACAATAGTTGCCGCAACGGCATACGGTAAATTTGAAACAAGCTTATTGGGAGCAAAAGATAAATCTTCAGGCGCAACTTCTAGGCATCGCCACTAATAAGAGTAAATGAATCTTGCCATGCTTGCAGGTTTGCGCCAATACCTGAGGTAGATCAGTGTCACGTTCGATAGCGATTAACTTCCCTGCACGTTGCAAGAGAGCTACCGAAAGCGTCCCTATGCCAGGACCCACTTCAATAACCTTATCTTCTTGAGTAAGTTCAGCTAAATCGCAAATGCGTTGAACGATCCCATCATTGATGAGAAAGTGTTGTCCAAGTGCTTTTTTAGTCATAAGACCATGCTGTTCTAAAACAGAGCGCGTTTGAGACACAGAAGCTAAAAACGAAAGCTTAGACATCACTCCCCCTTATCTCTTACATGAAAATACTTCTTCGAATTGAAGATGTTCAGACTTAAAACGGGTAATACCAATAAGTTTTACTACTGATTCAACTTTAAAACCAACTATGGCAAAGGATGAACGTACGGTAACAAGAACTCCCTCATAACCATGAGGATCTCCCCCATCCCCTAAGATATAAAGAGAAAGGGGGCGTTTAGACGGCAATTCGCCCGCTTCTCGTTGCCTGGTATATCGCCAATATACTTGCTGAAAACGGTCAAGCACTGCTTTAAGTTGCGAAGGGACTCCCGCAAAATAGGTAGGAGTTACCAAAACAACGCGATCTGCCTCTTCCAGTAAATCAAGTAATTCCGCCATTTCGTCTTCAATGATGCATTCATCTGTAGTGTTGCAAAACTCACAACCATTGCATCCTTCAACGGGATGGCGAGCCACCTCAAACACTTCAAGTTCAATATCAGGCAGTTTGTTTTCTATGAGCAAGTTAGCATACGAATCACTTTGGCACTTTGTCCATTGATTCGTGGCGAACCATTGAGTATGAGCCATTTTGCCATTACTATTATCCTTTGCAACCGTAAATCTATTGAGATAATTGCCACGCAGTAGGCTTACGGTCTAAAAGCTCTAGCGCGTTTTGGTAGAGCTGATTCAGTAATGCCTTCTGCGAAAGACTATCTTCAGCTCCACGAACTTCCAACATTTGAGCCGCCGTAAAAATAGTATGCTCTGGGCCGCATTCCATACCTCGCATAGGCTCTGGAGTCATATAAGGGCTATCGGTTTCAGTGAGAAGATGGTCACAGGCAACAAGTTGCGCACTCTCTCTTACCTCATCTGCTTTTTTAAAAGTAAGGGGTCCTCCATAGGCAATATAACAACCCGTTTCAGCCCACGGCTTCATCGCTTCAGCATCTAAATTAAAACAATGCAATAAAACTCCCGCTTCTGGAAAGCCTTCTTCCTGCAGGATAGCAAACCCATCATCGTGAGCTTCTCGCATATGCAAAATAAGAGGAACTCCTGCCTCTTTCGCAAGACGAATTTGTTTTCGGAACACCTCCTGTTGCACCTCACGGGGAGAAAGATCGTAATGATAATCAAGACCAACTTCCCCTAAAGCGCAGGTACGCGGATCATGCAAATAGGTAATCAAAGACTCCTCTACCGTTTCTTCAAAATGTTTTGCATTGTGGGGATGACACCCGATAGCAATACGAACATGAGGAATCCGATCAATAAAAGCACTGAGCCCCGCAGAACAAAGCAAAGATTTAGCTTGTTCCTGCCAAGTAGCTAACTGCGAATAGGTACGGTCTGGATCTTCGACAGGATCGGTCATAGCGCACACAAATTTAACCCCATACAAGGCACACCGCGCTAACCGTGCTGCGGGATTTGCAACATCTGGAGATGGGCATGGGTATCGGCAACTGGCGCAGGAAACGTATACGAGTCAGCGTTCCATAAAGTAGGCACGTCAACTGCTCTAAATTTCCCTTTTTTTCGTCGTTGCAAAAACACAGGAGAAAAATTCCCCTGACAAGGAGCATCACTTGGCATGACTTCGCGATTATCTTCGTCGCTTGATGCTACCTCGCGATTCTCTTCGTCGCTTGATGCAACTTCATGATTCTCTTTGTCGCTTGGCATTACTTCGTGATCCCCTTCATACGAATTCGATGGTTCAGACTCATTTCAAAGGTAGCGCTATTTCAGAGGCAAAAGACCCCTGCCGAAATGTTAAGGCGCGTACAAGAAATCAAACAGTAGCTTTAATCAAGCGACAAATCGATTGAATCTACATCCAAACGGGGATACAGAGGATCGCCTACCGTTACTGAAGAACCCGCTTTAAGCTGACCCCATACACTGGCAGATTCGATATCTTCCATTTCAGAAATATCACCCAAGCCAAGACGCTTATATACCTCAGCAGAAGTGTTGGGCATAAAAGGTGCCATATAAAGAGCGATGATACGAATAGCTTCAAGCGCATTGTAAATAACCGCAGCAAGTTCATCTGCTGTTTCTTCACTTTTAGCTAAATTCCAAGGCGCAGAATCTTCCACATACAAATTCACACGACCTGCAAGCTTCTGAACAGCTGCTGCTGCACCAGTAAAATCAACATCGGTCATGCAGGCATCGTATTCTTTGTAAAGCGTATCGGCAATTTCTCGAAGAGGATTATTTTCTGCACCTGCAGGAGCAGCAGGAACTGAACCTGAAAAATATTTCTTTGTCATGTTGAAGACACGACTGCACAAATTGCCCCACGTATTAGCAAGATCCGCATTGTATACCTGAACCATACGCTCAAGCGAGATTGATCCATCATGACCAAATTGAACGTCAGACAAGAAATAGTAACGGTAAGCATCAACACCAAATACTTTTACTAAATCCTCTGGTTTAACGCCATTACCCTTAGATTTAGACATTTTCTCACCCTTGACCAATAAGAAACCATGGCCAAATACCGTGTGAGTAATAGGCATACCAGCAGCCATAAGCATCGCAGGCCAAATTACGCAATGGAAACGTGTAATATCCTTACCTACAAAGTGATATTGCATAGGCCAACGGGCTTCGAATTCACCTTCGCGCTTGTCATCACCATATCCAATGCCTGTCAGATACGCGAGCAAGGCATCTGCCCAAACATAGGCAACATGCCCCTCGTCGAAAGGCAGTGGAACGCCCCAATCAAACGTAGAACGAGAAATGGAGAGGTCTTTCAATCCGCTCTTTACAAAAGAAACGACCTCATTGCGACGCGTTTCTGGACGAATAAAATCAGGGTTTTCCTCGTAAAACTTCAGTAAAGGTTCCTGGAAATCCGAAAGCTTAAAGAACCAATTTTCTTCACCGCTTGCCTTCTGTACTGGACGCTTGCAATCTGGGCAAACAAATTCACCGTCGTCATTAGTTAGCAAGTCGCTTTCATTGTAATAAGTCTCTTCGTGAACGCAGTACCATCCCTCATAAGAGCCCTTGTAGCAATAACCTTTATCATAGAGTTTCTGCCAAAAATCCTGAACCGTATGAGCATGCCTTGGCTCAGTAGTGCGAACGAAATCGGTATAGGTAATATTGAGCAAATCCCAAACATCACGAAAAGCTGGCTCCATAGAATCGCACCAATCCTGAGGAGTCATACCCTTAGAAGCTGCGGTATCTGCAACTTTTTGACCATGTTCATCCATACCTGTAACGAATGCAACGTCATAACCATTCATGCGCTGATAACGGGCAACCGCATCTGCTGCGATGGTGGTATAGGCAGTACCCAAATGAGGGGCAGCATTAACATAGTAAATTGGGGTCGTGATTGAGTACGTTCCTTTGCTCATATTCAAACTCTCTTTCTAGGTGTCTTACGACCAATGATGCCGCGACAACTTCGTGGTAACAAAAGCAAATGGTACTTTTGTTCACCAGATGAATAATGTTCGCTTCTTAACTCATAAGCACAACCCATGTATCTTACCACGCAAACAAGTTCACCAAAAACTACTTCTTTACCTTCATACAACGCATTGCATTTAAAATCGCCAACACAGCAACCCCAACATCAGCAAACACGGCTAGCCACATAGTTGCTATACCAACTGCTGCAAGAATAAGCACCGCAAATTTAATACCTAGCGCAAAGATGATGTTTTGCCACACTATTCGCATCGTCTTGCGGGAAATATGAATTGCACGAGAGATATTACGCGGATCATCATCCATTAAAACGACATCTGCTGCTTCAATTGCCGCATCAGATCCCATGGCGCCCATAGCAATACCAATATCTGCACGGGTAAGAACTGGAGCGTCATTGATGCCATCACCCACAAAAGCAAGTTTTTCCTTTTTGCCCTCACGCGCTAAAAGTTTTTCAACTTTTGAAACTTTCTCTTGAGGCAGAAGTTGTGCATGTACCTCATCGATTCCTAAATCACGTGCAACCGCTTGCGCAACTTCAGCCTATCACCGGTAAGCATAACGGTCTTAGTAACGCCTGCGTCATGAAGCATGGATATAGCTTGCTTGGCTTCAGGCTTAACCACATCAGCAATAACAATATGACCTACATATTCACCATCAAGCGCCACATGTAATATTGTCCCTACCATCGTGCAATCATGGTAAGCAACACGTGCTTCTGCCATTAATTTGTCATTACCAATGAGCACCACATGGTTGTCCACGAGGGCACGAACTCCATGACCTCCCTTTTCAACAACCTCTTCAATGCGCGTTGAATCAATTTCGCCGCTATAAGCTTCTTTAATGGAAAGAGCAATGATGATTCGAATAAGCTTCTGCATGAGCAGCAAGAGAAAGAAGATACTCAGGATCAAGTTCGTCGCTTTGTATTGACTCATTTTTAAGCTGCTTTTCAGGATGGATTGCAACCACCTTAAAAGCTCCCTTAGTGAGCGTACCTGTTTTATCAAAAACAACCGTATCAGCCTTAGCTAAAGCTTCTAAGTAGTTGCCCCCTTTAACCAGAATACCCAAACGCGATGCGCCACCAATTCCGCCAAAGAAAGACAAGGGCACAGAAATAACCAGAGCACAGGGACATGAAACTACCAAGAAAGTCAGACCGCGTTCAACCCAATCAGCCCAAGCAAAGCCAAACAGCAAGGGAGGCAACAACGCGATAACTAATGCTCCAATCGTCACAACTGGCGTATAGTAACGTGCAAACCGCGTAATGAAGTTTTCGGTATGTGCCTTCTTTTCACTGGCTTCCTCAACCAATTCAAGAATGCGAGAAACGGTAGATTCTTCAAAAGGTTTTGTGGCACGAATAGTAAGAACACCACTCATGTTGATACAGCCAGAAATTACTTCCTCCCCCGTTTCAACATGACGCGGAACAGATTCACCAGTTAAAGCCGATGTATCAAGTTGCGAAATCCCTTCAACAATTACTCCATCTAACGCTATACGATCACCGGGCTTAACAACAAATTCATCACCGGGAGAAAGTTCATAAGGGTCAACCTTTACCAGCTCACCATTTTTCATAACGTAAGCAAAATCGGGAGCAATATCCATCATCTCGGCAATTGAGGCACGAGACTTATCCACCGCATAATCTTGAAAGAGCTCTCCTACTTGATAGAAAAGCATTACGGCAGCACCCTCTGCCATATGGGGGTCTGACCCTGGGAAAAGGACCAAAGCAAAAGCGCCAATGGTGGCAATACTCATTAAGAAATTTTCGTCAAATATCTGACCATTACCAATGTTTCGAAGAGCTTTATATAAAACGTCATAACCGGCAAGCAGATACGGAATAAGAAATAAACCAAACTCTAAATACAGAGCATTGATATCCCCACCAACAAGCTGAGCAACGGGGAAGAACTCCGAAAATACAAACACGCAAGCAAAAATAGCAAGTGCCACAATGATGCGAATACGTTTTTTACTTTGATGCGAACTCATGATTAATCCTTGTAAATAACGTTATAACCTAGCGTAACTTGCTGCGAATTTACCTGAGAATGGTCATGTCGGGCTCGATCTTCTTGCAGACCTGAACTGCTTGTTCAACAATAGCGTCCATGTTTGCTTCATCCGCCTCGATAACCAACTTCTGGGTCATAAAACGCATTGAAGCGTTTTGCACTCCTTCAATCTTCTTAATAGCATCTTCCATTTTGGCGGCACAATTTGCGCAATCCAGGTTTTCAAGCTTATACACTTTACGCATGGTAGTTCTCCTTATTTGAAACGAAATTGGTAAATCAATAGGGCTCGTTCTATTCACAAATATGAGTCATACCTTGATCGAGAATAGAATGTACGTGATCGTCAGAAAGCGAATACACAACGTTTTTGCCTTCTCGTTTTGCGCGTACTAAACGAGATTGTTTAAGTGTTCTTAGCTGATGGGATACGGCGCTTTGAGTAGCACCGATCGCCTCAGCAAGATCGGCAACACAAAGATCTTGCTCCATTAAGGCATAGAGAATTTTTACTCTCGTAGTATCGCCAAAGGTTTTAAAAAAATCCGCTAAATCGTAAAGCAGCTCTTCGTCAGGCATAAACGTCATCTCTGAATCTGACTTATTCTGAACATCTTCACTCATGTCTTAACCTTTCAACATATGAGCAACTGTTCATTAGTATAAAGCAAAAAGAGACAGATTCAATAGATATATGAATAATTGTTCATACGTTTTTTGAATTGGCTAAGCGGTTAGATCTGCCTCTCCTACCGGTAAAACGGCTTTTAAGGCATCAAGACTTGTTTCGATTTGACATCCAATCTTTCCACCAGAGAAAAAAATAGATTCGTAGAGTGCAGCTGATTCATCAATAGTAGTTACAAACCGCTTTTTCATTCCAAGCGGCGAACAACCCCCATGCACGTACCCCGTCAAACCAAGAAGCTCTTTTGATTTAACCATTGAAATGGCCTTTTCGCCCACAACTGCAGCAGCTTTTTTCAAATCAAGCTCCAACGCAACAGGAATCATAAAACATAATGGTCGCCGCTTTTTCCTACGGTCACCAAAGTTTTAAACACACAGTCAGGGTCTTCTTCTAACAGATGGGCTACCTCTACACCTGAGAGCGCTTCAGGGCATTCAAACCAGTGAGCCTGATACGGTTGCCCTGAGGTATCAAGCTCGCGCATTGCATTTGTTTTCTTTTCTACATGTTTATCTGCATGTTTCACCATACTACTTGCCTACTCCTACATCTGGAGAAACCGTCATATTATGGAAACGCTCCTGAAGCCATTCATCAGGGAATACTTCATCTAAAGCATGATCGATAGGTGAAGCAGCAGGAATTCCTTCCGAGCGTTGACCCTCTCGATGAAGAGCAAGCACCGTGACCACGGCATTTACAAACATGAACACAATAAGTATCCACGTTATTGTCTTGTAAACCTTATGATGCGGATGGGGAAAGCGAAACTGAATACGTTTTATTATGGGCAGAACCATACGAACCCAAAAAAGCCCCAGAGTTCCCCACATCACTCCAAAGAAGAAATTCGTTCTCCCTGCAATGGAACCAAACGTACCCGTATAATCCCAAGCGATTGCGTTCCAAAAATATTCCATCATCCAACTTGCGCCAAACTCCAAACAGGAGCCCAAAACCATAGCAACAAGAAAAATAATAAGATCATGCGTGTAATAAAACCTATTCAGAAACAAGGTAAGAACTACGGCCCCTACCCCATAAATAGGAGAAAACGGACCCCACACAAAACCTGCTCGGCTTTCCCATCCGCCATATACCACCAAATGAAAAATATCTTCTAGAAACAATCCCAGAATGGAAGCCGAGAAAAAATCCAGAACAACGTGAAAAACGACAGATGCAAATAGCGCGGAGCTAACTGCGCACGAAAAGACCGAATCAGCTTGGTGTCAATTATGTAATCTCGAAAGGAAACCATAGTGGATTACTATATCAGAAGAATAGAAAGGCTTTCACTTTACACGAACAGTGAGGGCTCCAAACAAAAGTGTGCCTCAAACGAGACAGCTCATAATGTGACATCATTTTTGGATCTTTTATTCCACTAAACTAACCCCTTAGAACTACGCGCGAAATAGCTCGAAGTGAGTTAGACTTAGCACATTAAAAATTAACAACTTATTTCTTATCATTCGAAAGGTAACACTTTCCTCGCAAGAAGGATGGCACTTTATGCGCCTTCTTGAAGAACGTATCCAAAAAGATGGAAACGTAAAAAGCAAAGATGTACTAAAGGTTGACGCCTTTCTTAATCATCAAATGGATGTTCAACTTTTTAACGAAATGGCGCAAGAATGGAAACGTCTTTTTCAGGAAAGCCATCAATAAAATTCTTACGATCGAAGCATCAGGCATTGGTATTGCCGCAATTGCAGGATCCGTCTTTGATGTACCTGTTGTTTTTGCCAAAAAAGCCCAGAGCATCAATTTAGACGGTACGCTCTATGCAACCCGTGTTGAATCGTTTACTCATGGCAAGGTTTTCGATGTCATTGTTTCAAAAAAAATTCGTAGGTCCTGGCGATCATCTACTTCTCATAGATGATTTATGGCTAATGGTTGCGCAATGACTGGCCTCATTGAAATATGTGAAGACGCAGGTGCTACCATCGAAGGAATTGGTATCGCGATAGAAAAAGGATTCCAAGGAGGCGGACAGCGCCTTCGCGATAAGGGATATCACGTTGAATCACTTGCAATTATTGATTCCATGGATCCAGAAACGGGCGTGATTTCCTTCCGATGATGCACAAAAAAGCCGAATTTAGCGCACCTACCTATCCCGAGCGTGACATAGCTGCACAGCTCGCAAATTTTGATGGCAAGATTTCTATTGCGCGTGCATTCCCTTACGGAATACAGCATGTACTTGCTATGTTCGTTGCAAACTTGGCGCCGATTGCCATTATTGCAGCGGCTGCAGGATTTGACGACGTTACTACTTCCATCCTTATCCAAAACGCAATGATTATTGCTGGCATTGGAACTTTTATCCAGCTCTTCCCACTTTGGCGCGTAGGCGCACGCATGCCAATTGTTATGGGTGTGAGCTTTACCTTTGTCACCGTGCTCTGTGGCATTGCGGCTCAATACGGATATGGTGCTGTAGTAGGAGCTGTAATTGTTGGCGGTATTTTCGAAGGGGTATTGGGTCTTTTTGCTAAATATTGGAGAAGTTTATTACCCCTATTGTATCGGCAGTAGTAGTAACCTCTATTGGTTTTTCTCTTCTTTCCGTAGGCGCAGAATCATTTGGCGGTGGTAGCGGAGCGCCCGATTTCGGATCCCCTGAAAACCTTATTCTAGGTTTCGTTTCCTTGGTTGCCTGCCTACTATTCCAAGCACTCGCCAAGGGAAGTGTAAAACAACTTTCCGTGCTGTTTGGCCTCGTAATTGGTATATACTTGCAATTTTTATGGGCAAGGTAGATTTTAGTGTGTTTCAGAACCTTGCCGTATTTTCGCTTCCTACCGTGATGCCTTTTACTCCGGAATTTCAGCCGGCGCCATTATTGCGGTATGCCTTCTTTATCTTGTAAGTGCCGCTGAAACTCTTGGCGATACAGCAGCCTTTCAAGCATTGGCTTCAAGCGCTACCCCACCGAACGTGAATTTTCCGGAGCTGTCGCAGCTGACGGTTTCGTAAGTTCACTCGCAGGTGTTTTTGGATGTTCTCCCCTTACAAGTTTTGCCCAAAACATCGGTTTGATCGCTATGACTAAAGTTGTTAATCGCCGAGCAATTGCCTGCGGTGCAGCTATTCTTGTTTTAGCGGGATTTATTCCTGCAATAAGCGCAATCTTTAGCTCTCTACCTGATGCGGTATTAGGCGGATGCACCATAATGATGTTTGGCAGCATTATCCTAAGCGGATTCCAAATGATAGCAAGCGCCGGTTTTTCGCAACGCAACATTACTATTGCTGCAGTCTCTCTTGCATGGGAATTGGTTTTACTCAAGTAAGCGATATTTTTGTGGCATTCCCCGACTTTTGCAAAACATTTTCGTTGGAAACAGTGTTGCTCTTACGTTTTTAGCAGCAGTCATTCTCTCTGCTTGCTTGCCGAAAGATACTATTATTGATGGTCCCTTAGTACACAAAGAACGAAGCGAAGGTTCAGAAGGAGATTTTTCATAATGAATTCTTCTCATGTCAAAACTGTTCTTATCGGAATAAGTGGCGGTGTTGCCGCCTATAAATCATGCGAAGTGTTGCGAGGACTACAAAAAGCAGGTGTGAGAGTAAAGGTTGTAATGACCGAGCACTCTACTCATTTTGTTAATCCACTCACTTTTCGTGCCCTCACCAACGAACCAGTAGCCATCGGTTTGTTTGATGATCCCCAAGATCCCATTCATCACATTTCATTAGCTCAAGAAGCCGATGTTTTTCTGCTTGCCCCTTGCACCGCGAATGTGATAGCTAAAGCAGCACATGGCATTGCAGATGACTTACTGTCTACAACCATTTTGGCAACCACAGCACCTATTATGGTTGCTCCTGCCATGAATGTTCATATGTATGAAAATCCTGCAACCCAAGAAAATATAGCTACACTCAAACGCAGAGGGTTCAGCTTTATTGAAGCAGGCGAAGGTTATTTGGCTTGTGGCGATGTGGGTAAAGGCCGTATGGCAGATCCAGAGATTATCGTAAATGCCGTACTTAAAAAACTCGAACAAATATCCAATCCTACTCAAAACAATCTCACCACTATGGTTACTGACACCCCTACTCAAAGGCTTCCTCTTGTTCAGCTTCATTTGATGATCCTTTCGAGGATAAAACCATGGCATTTCCCGCAGTTACCACCGAGACCCTTTCTCATTCTTCAACCGAAAAAGATCTCGCAGGTAAACGCATTTTAATTACAGCGGGACCTACCGCAGAACCCATTGATCCGGTGCGCTACGTAACTAATCGCTCATCAGGAAAGTTTGGGTACGCTTTAGCTGAAGCGGCGGCAAAACGCGGTGCTCAGGTCACCCTTATCTCGGGACCAGTTGCGCTTCCTGCACCTAATAATGTAGATGTGGTCTACATCGAAACTGCTCAAGAGCTTTTAGATGAGTGTCAAAAGGTTTTTTCAGAAGTTGATGCAGCACTCTTTGCTGCTGCAGTTGCGGATATGCGACCAGCAAATCCCGCTGAAAAGAAACTAAAAAAGGGTGTAAATGATAAAGAGCTTTCTTGTATCGAACTTACTGAAAACCTGACGTTCTTGCTACCCTCGCAAAAACAAAAACCCACCAGGTAGTCGTTGGTTTTGCTGCCGAAACCAACGAAGTGCTGGAGTATGCAACAAAGAAACTCGACAAGAAAAATGCCGACATGATTGTGGCAAATGAAGTGGGAGCAAAAAAGACATTCGGTGAAGATCATGATGAAATTTGGCTTGTCACTAAAAACGGCACTGAACATCACGATCGCGCAACAAAAGCTGAACTTGCCCAGGTAATTCTTAATAAGATTAAAACTTTTTGGAATTAACTTGCGCGCCTTGAGTTGCTTCTCGTTTCGGTTGTATTCGTCCTTCACTAAATAGTTATTGCGTAAATTATTTTCACGTGATAACATACTGCCTTGCGTTAAGAGACGCATCGGGACGTGGCGCAGTTTGGTAGCGCACTTGACTGGGGGTCAAGGGGTCGCAGGTTCAAATCCTGTCGTCCCGACCAGCTAATAACAAAAGGTCGTAAGCTGTTTTGCTTGCGACCTTTTTTGATTTTGACAAAAAACGGGGTTATAGACAAAAAACATGTCTGCTATTTGCCATAACCTATGAAATCACCTTAAATACCGATTTATGGGGTCAAATGGGTGATGCGAGATTATGCAGCTTTACCAACGACACCGCCACCATTGCTCCAAACAGTACGGCACATTTCACCGTCCAGCCCAAGACCAGCCTTGCAATCGGTACATACAGCGAAACCATCACCGTCACCGACTCTAACGGCGCCAGTACATCGCTGACCGCAAACTTACGGTGAGTGCCGTCCCCGCCACCGATGACACTTCCCCGATTAAGGAGACACCTGAAAACACCGCACCTACAAACGACAATCAAGCGCTGCCCCAAACAAGCGACAATAACTTCCTGTTTATGACCGTGCTTTGCCTGATAAGCCTCGTATCGTTAATTTCGGGTCTTATCGCGCTGCGCAATTTAAAACGCGTAAGTAAAGTATTTCTACAAAGCAATAGCATTTCTCCTGTTAAACGCTATGATGGAGATAGTGATCCAGACTATATTGTCTGATTTGGGGATCGCTACATAAAAAGGAGGGGCACCATGAATAGAGAAAAAATTCGTGTTGTTCAGTACGGATGCGGCAAAATGTCAAAATACACGCTCCGTTATCTCTACGAAAAAGGTGCTGAAATTGTCGGTGCCATTGATAACAACCCAGAAATTGTCGGAATGGATGTAGGTCAATATTGCGGACTCGGGTTTGATCTAGGAGTAAAAATCTCAGACGATGCCGATAAAGTACTTGATCAAACTGATCCCACATTATTGCAGTACTTACCTTGTTCAGCTTCATGAGTGATATGCAGCTTCATATTATGAAATGCGTTGAACGAGGTATTAATGTTGTCACCACGTGCGAAGAAGCTATCTATTCTTGGACCACTTCTCCTGAGATAACCAACGAAATTGATGCTCTTGCTAAGGAAACTGGTTGCACAGTCGTTGGTGCTGGTATGCAAGATATCTATTGGATAAATATGATTGGCGCTGTAGCAGGTGGCGTACACCGCATTGATCGAATCGAGGGTGCCACAAGCTACAATGTTGAAGATTACGGATTAGCACTTGCAAAAGCGCATGGTTGCGGTTTGACTCCAGATGAATTCGAAGAACAAATTGCTCACCCTGAAACTCTTGAGCCTTCTTATGTTTGGAATTCAAACGAAGCATTAGTTAATTTGTTCGGTTGGTCTATTAAGTCACAAACCCAGAAGTGTGTTCCTTATATTTCCGATCATGATGTTTATTCAGAAACCCTCGGTGAAACTATTCCTGCAGGAAACTGCATTGGCATGAGCGCGGTTGTTACCACAGAAACCTTCCAAGGGCCCATCATTGAAACTCAATGCATCGGCAAAGTATACGAACCACAAGATGGCGATATGTGCGACTGGAAAATACTTGGCGAACCTAATGTAATCTTTGGTTTAGAGAAGCCTGCCACCGTAGAGCACACCTGCGCTGATATAGTAAATCGTATTCCTACCGTCCTTGAAGCAGAACCAGGCTACATAACGGTCGAAAAGCTTGCTCCCGTAGAGTACCTTTCCTACCCCATGCATCTTTATACCAACGGCGGCTGTGGTTGCGGAGCGGATGTCACTGCCACTAAGGTAAGAAATTGATTTTACCGTTGCAAACTTATAAAGCTCCATGCATTAAACTCAATAGCCTCCTCAAATGAGGAGGCTATTGTATAAACCTATCAAACATGAAAGGTGCGTCATTGGTTTCAGAAATATACCTATGATAATCATCGATATATTTCCGCATCTTTAATGTACCTTCTACTTTAAAAAACGTCAGGATAATAAATGCGCACCTTTATAGCACTTGAGCTGCCCCAAACATATTGTGCTGAGACTGAAGCACTTGCAAATCAACTCTCAACTACTGTGCAAGGTAGATTCTTAAAACAAGATACCTATCACCTTACCCTTGCATTTCTTGGAGAAATAGACGAAGCAACCGCCCAAAAAGTTATCGGAATCCTAAACGCAACCTTCGATAAATTCTGTGCAAACTTCCCCAGTTGTCAGAGCGGCATTGCTCTTAATGCAGTTGGCTTAGGAAAATTTGGAAAGTCGAATGATTCCACCTTATTTTTAGAAATTCAACTTACCGAAGCACTTTCAGCTCTTTCGACTACCCTGCGCGAAGAGCTCAAGGCACAAGGGTGAATTTCGATCAAAAGAAATTTCGACCCCATATTACCCTTGCACGGCGAGCAAATCTCTCAAAAGGATCCCTCAAAAACCTTGTATTTCCTGCAACCGACACTGCTACAAAGCTAACCTTCTTTAAAAGTACTCTCACTCCAAAAGGAGCTTTGTACAAACCACTTTATACCGTTGATTTAAAAATCAAACACGTCCCCAACACGCGCGGGAATGCATAAATCAGCCTGCCTATCAGATGAGGTCGGCTGCAAATTGACTATAACCAGATGTGAACCGTTAAAGAATTCCAAAAGCCCTGCAGCGGGATAAACCACTAGCGATGTTCCCGCAACTACCATCAAATCAGCACATGAAATCTCTTTAATAGCAGCTTGAAGTACTTGTTGATTGAGCTTTCTTCGTACAGCACAACATCAGGACGTACAATGCCACCACACTCAGGACAGCGCGGCACACCAAGATAATTTTCACCCTTCATTTCGTCAAGAAGCGCGCTCTGACGCAAGGCCATAAATTCCTCTAGCGAAAACGCTTTTTGCACTTAACGCAGTAATTCTTAAGGGAACTTCCATGTAATTCTAGAACTTTTGTTACTACCTGCTTTTTTGATGAAGCCCCATCAACATTTTTGCGTAATTACCGAAGAAAGAATACCCTCTTGTTCCAGTTCGGCTAACTTGCGGTGCGCCTGGTTGGGTTTCACTTCCGGAAAGATCATATGATTAAAGTAAAAGTCAAAGAACTGTTCTGGATATTGCATAAAAAATGAATGCGAAACAATTTGCTCAGGTGGAATTTGATAGTCCTGCATAAATAAGCCATCGGAACTTCGAAAATCCGGAATGCCGCTTTCAGTGGAAACCCCAGCCCCACCAAAAACACCATACCACCCTTCTTACATTCGCGAATCCAGGTGTGAAGTTGTTCTATATCACGTGCAATGCTCATAGCTTGGCTCCCTCATAAAACTACGATTCAAATGACACACGAACGCGGCAATTATCATTCTTTATTATCTTACTGATAAAACAAGGCACCGCAAAAGCGATGCCTTTAAAGAGATACAAAATTGACCCGAACAGGTTTATCTTGCAAGAATACTATTGCTATTTCCCAAAGAAGAATTACAGCATATGAGCACGCAGCTCTTCGCCACTTTGTGCAGAAAGATAAGCAGGTGCAATATCAAAAATAGTCTTGCAGCCGCTCTGTCCTTCTTGATTCATGCGATAAGCAGCACGTGCACAAGCTGCCAAAACACTGCCCGTAAATTCGGGATTAGAGTCAAGCTTTAAAGAAAATTCAATTACATGCTTGTTAGTGCCATCACCCGTTACACCCGTGCGGAAAACAGAACCACCGTGAGGAATACCCTTATGATCGCGGTCTAATTCTTCCTGAGAGATAAAAGTTACCGTAGTATCGTAATCGGCAAAGTAATTAGGCATTTCAACAATTGCCTTTTCAATCGCAGCTAAATCTGCGCCCTGCTCTGCCACAACAAAGCATTCGCGCGTATGCTTTTCGCGAGTTGAAAGAGTTGGATTTTCGCCTGCACGAACTGCTTCAAGAGCAGCCTCAACAGGAACCGTATACTGGCGAGCATCTACTACGCCAGGAATTCGACGAATTGCATCAGAGTGTCCCTGGGAAACACCACGGCCCCAGAACGTATAATCATTTCCATCAGGCAAAATGCAGGTGCTATACAAACGTGCTACCGAGAACATACCCGGATCCCAACCAACCGAAATAATACCGACCTTGCCACTTTCTTTAGCTGCCGCATCAACCGCTGCAAAATGTGAAGGGATGTTTGCATGCGTATCAAAAGAATCGACAACATTGAACAATTTAGCAGCTTCAGGTGTTTGCTGAGGCAAATCAGTTGCACTACCGCCGCACAAAACAAGTACGTCAACATCTTCAGTATGTTGCGCTAAATCAGAAGCGGAATATACTGGCACACCTTCCGTAAGGGAGATAAAGAAGCGGGATCACGACGGGTAAACAATGCAACCAGTTCCATATCTTCATTTTTTTGAACGGCTAATTCGACACCTTTTCCAAGGTTGCCATAGCCTAAAATACCAATGCGGATTGACACCATATCCTCCTCGTACTATTTCATACACTCAACAACTTTTTAGTTACTTCCTATTTGTTTCCAGTAGGGAAACAAATACCGCATAAAGTAAGATCTAATAAGGTTTTCTCGGATAATAGGTAGATCCTCAAAACTATTCGTGGCCTTTCATTAGACCACGGCAATGAACATCAATAACAAAGGGATAATCACAAACGAAGAAATAGTAGATAAGATTGTTCCTTTCGCAGGTAAAACAGCATCTTTTCCATAGCTTGCGCAAAACATAGAACACATTGACCCGACAGGCAACGCAAACATCACCACAAAAATGCCCAAAAGAATCGGATCAGAAATGAACATCCTTAAAACAAGGAATGAAAGTGCCGGTGCAATAAGTTGACGAAGTAGTATAAAAGGATAAAGACGCCATTCACTAACTACTTCACGCAGACTTTCTTGAGAAATAATCACACCGACAAGCATCATAGCTAAAGGTGCAGTTAATCCACCGATCGTAGAAAGTGATTCTTGTAAGATAGAAGGAAGCTGGACCTGCGAAAAAAGCAAAATTAAAGCTAAAACAGCGGCAATAATAAGGGGACTTAAAACAGCACGAAGCACTTGAGTCACTCTGTTACTTTTTGAGGCTTTAGCCAGATTATTGCTTTTTGGTTGCTCTTCCTTATCGGAAACTAATATTCCTACTCCAATACTGTAAATAAGTGTGCTCGTTGCCATGATGAATACACTGCATAACAATGCAGCACTTTCACCATACAGAGCGCTTGCAACAGGTATTCCCACAAAACTCGTATTAGTTAACACACTCATAAAACAATACACAGAGCGCTGCGATTTCGGAACACGAAAAATCGCAATGAACAAGTAGCAATTGCAAGCCATAAGAAAAACTCTCCTGCACCGAACGTCAACATCAGAGGAAGTTGCGGTCCTAGTAGTGCCACATCAACATTTCCTGCTGAAGCAATAATCATACAAGGAAGGGTGATATTAAGAAGCAGATCAGTGATTTTGGTTTTAGTGTGCGCATCTAAATAACCAAGCTTGGCGGCCAAAAAGCCACCGCAGTTATAATCAATAATATGGTCATTTGAAAAATCGCGTGACTAGCTTGGTCCATTACAACCTCTTACTCCACAGAATTCATTCTCTATAAAGGAGTTTAAAAATACGCGCTAAGCATTACAAATGCCTATACTTAATAAATATTTATTCAATAGGTGCATACATAAAACCCTGCTTAAACCCTATTTAGGAGTCCTATGAGTTTACCCAACAATACTTCGCAAAAACCCAAAAGAAGAGACCATCCCATGCGTAGAAAAACCAACTGCTTCCTGATGAGATGTGTAGTTCGATTCTGAAGAAAGCACATACGGGTACTCTTGCCTTAATTGACGAAGATAATTTTCCCTATGCACTGCCTATAAACTACGCTTTTGAAAATGACACGCTCTACTTTCATTGCGCGCTTGAAGGGCACAAATTACAAGCGATACGTCACTGTAATAAGGCTTCATTTTGCGTTATAGACAAAGATGAAATTGTTCCAGAGAAATTCACTACTGCTTATAGAAGTGTCATTGTTTTTGGAGAAATACAAATCGTAGAAGAGGTATCAACCAAAAGAAAAGCCCTTGAATTATTAGGACGAAAATATTCGCCCGGTTTAGAACAATCTCTTCAAAAAGAAATCAACCGTGCTTTCGATCGTACCTGTGTTATCGAACTTAAAATAGAACAAATGACTGGAAAGCAAGGAATAGAATTGACTAGAAGTAAAACTAATTAATTTATTCCTTGTACGCTTTATAATTACTCCACCAATATACGTAAGGAGCCCCATGAAAATTACCCATGCTACTGTTTTGTACTTTACTGGTACTAATACCACTAAACGCTATGCGGAAACGTTTGCTGAAGCACTCCCCTATGAAACTGAAATTCAACCCATCCGCTTAGATAATCCCATAACCAAACATTTTGCCTCCAATGAACTTCTTGTTCTTGCAGGACCAGTATTTGGTGGCTATCTCCCACCATTTGTATGGAAACAACTTGAAACCGTAAGCGGCAACAACTCTCCAGCTGTATTACTTGCGGTTTATGGCGCACGTGATTACGACAACACTTTGTTAGAAATGGAAACCAACCTTGCCGCAAAAGGATTTGTAAGTATTGGTGCAGCCGCCTTAGTAGCTCGACACTCCATAGCTACCTATATTGCAACCGATAGACCAAACGAACAGGACCTTGAAGAAATAAGTGCCTTTGCAAAAACCATTGCAGCACGTCTGACGGATATGCCTTCTATTGAAGCAGCGCCAAAGTTTAACTTTAAAGGTGTTTTGGACGGCAAGCGCCCACACAATCCTGCACCTGAAGTAAATGAAAAATGTACCGAATGCGGAATATGCGCCATGGAATGTCCTGTAGGTGCAATTCCAGAAGAAGCACCTAACACCACCGACAGCGAAACATGTATTGCATGTCTACGATGCGTGGAAATGTGTCCTTTTGAGGCGCGCTGCACTCCTGAGGCTGTTCTAGAAAAAGCAAAGGGCTTCCTGAGTAAAACTGCAAACCCAGAAAAGCCCAATGAGTTTTTCTAAAAACTAGTGAACACAGAAGTGTTTTTAGCACTCTTCTAAAAACACTTCTGGCCTTCGCCAAACAACAATTCATTTAATCGATCCAGAAGCACGAAATACAACACAGTCTTAGTAGATTCAATCATAGAAGTAAACGGTTGAGCCTCTTCAGAAGCAAGAGCAACAAGTAATGCTACGACTGGATACAACGAAGCGGTTTCTATTTGGTAGTCAGAAACAGACTTTTCTGGAGCTCCATTCAAGCAGTAGCATCAAGAATTGCCTGATAATTTTTACACCAAGATTTGTTTTCGGCAAATTTGAGAATGTCTTTCTTTGCGCACCTAAGAGCAGGTTCTACCTCACTCATTACTTTTCCTAAATACAGAGAAGATTCGTCAAAGTCAAAATCATCCTGTGGCGCTTCAATAGGAGTAAATCCATATTCTGAGATAATTTGTACAGCTTTATCTGAGAATGCAAAACGATATGCACTAAGATGCGCTAGCTCAATTGAACCAGGAAATGAAGCAGCTGGATGAAGCTTTTGCTCTGGGAAACCAAAATGCGCAACAAGTAACTCTATTACTTTGTCGAACTCTTCCGGATACCAGTTACTGCCGTAATACTCTTCGTCATCAATCGTCAAAGACCACTGATTTTCACCATAAAGAGAATTATCCCAGCGATGATACCAAGACAGAACTCCAAGCTTTTCTACCTCAGCAAAAAATGATGCAACCTCGTCATTCGAAACATTGAGGGATTTTTCTGCACTTGGAGTATGAAAAGACTCGATTTCCAGCAAGTAGTCATCTTCTTGCTTTGTAAGCGAAAGCGAATCCCAAATAGGGTCTTGTTGCTCAATAGCAAATTTAAACGTAGTAAACATAAGCCCCTCCTGCTTATTCGGCGCATGTTGTGTAAACCTAATCCCCAAAAGAGTATACCGAATAGGTGGCCTTTTTGCTGAGTTCATGAGTTTGCACTTTTTTCATGATTGATGGTATTCTGTGCACTGCTGCAGACATTTAATGCGTTCCTCCAAAACCATTAAAGCTTGCAGCAAATTATTATTCACCCCGCAAAGGCCCATATGCCAAGCCTTTGTTCAGGTTAGGAGATTGATCAGTGAAGTTCTAACGTCAATACCAAAGTACCTTTGGTTTTATTTCTTGTTACATGTTTGCCCATAAGGCTTTCTGTCGCAAGTCCACGAAACTGACACCTATCTTCTGGTGGTTTCTCTTTCTAAGGTACCCCCTGACGTTAATAAAAGGAGACTTCACATGACTCAGTCATCCATTCTTACTCTTTCCCAAGTTTCATACACTTTTCCTAGCGCTTCAGCACCTACCATAGACCATGCCAGTGTTTCCTTTCCTAAAGGATGGACAGGTATTATAGGAAATAATGGTTGTGGTAAAACCACCTTAGCTCGTCTAGCATGTGGACTTCTAACGCCCGATTCTGGGCAAGTATCACCTCGCCTTTCCTACGCCTATTGCGAACAGGATGCTGGAATTCAGCCCGAACTACTCTTCGATTTCTCCTGTGACTACAACAAAGAAGCACAGAAATTGCGTTCGCTTTTCAATATTGACGATGAAATGTTGTGGCGTTTTTCTGAACTAAGTGCAGGCGAACAGAAAAAGATTCAAATTGCTGTTGCCTCTGGACAAACCCAGAGCTTCTTATATTAGATGAGCCGACTAACCATGTAGATGCCGCCTGTCGAAACGAAATATCACATGTTCTGAGCACCTACAAAGGAACGGGACTTCTTATTTCACATGATCGCACTCTCTTAGACAATCTCGTAACCCAATGTCTGTGTTTCGAAAACCGCAAAATTATTATGCGACCTGGAACCTATTCAGAAGTAAAACGCAATCACAGCTTGAAATTATGAGCGCAACACGCGAAAAAGAAGCACAGAAAGCACGGATTCAAAAACTGCAGACTGAATATGCACAACGCTCACATAAAGCAGCGCAAACTGCAAAAAGAAGAAGCGCTAAAAATCTTGACAAGCACGACCGAGATGGACGAGCAAAAATTAAACTTGCAATTTATACGGGACAAGACGGTAAGGCAGGAGCACTTGCAGCGTCTATGGATGCCCGTTTAAAGAAGGAACAAGAAAAATTAGCAGCACTTCACATTGAAAAAGAATATCAAAGCACTCTTTGGGTCGAAAGCAAACCTTCGCCCCGAAAAACCCTGCTCTATCTTCCTGCACACCAGATACTTACCGCTCAAGGAAGGCGGTTAACTATACCTACCATCTCGCTTGAAAACACAACACACCTAGGAATTCAGGGGCAAAACGGTATTGGTAAAACAACTCTGGTTAAGCAAATCGTCTCTCAGATCACCCAAGAACAAGATAGAACTCCTCTGCAATTGCTCTATTTGCCTCAAGAACTATCAAAAGAAAAGCGCGAACAAATCTTAACTACCATTCGCTCTTTACCTAAACAAGAGAAAGGAAAACTACTCTCAATAGTCGCTCAACTTAATTCAGATCCCAAACGCATACTTGACGGCAATGAAACAAGCCCTGGCGAAACACGTAAACTGTTTTTGGCGCTTGGTATACTGCAAGCACCTGAGTTAATAATTATGGATGAACCTACCAATCACCTTGATATTCACTCAATAGAAGCACTTGAGCAAGCACTTGCAAACTTTCCTGGTGCATTATTGCTAATAAGCCATGATGAAACCTTTATGGAAGCGACAACAAATGAAATTATTACCCTTACCTAGATACTTCAATTCATGAAACTTTTCACAATCTTGAAAGACATACCCTCTGCAACCACAAGCATTTACTAGGAGCTTTTATGAACTTCAAACAAGCACATCTTTCTGACTTGCCAGAATTTAAAGTCGGGCACGCTCAAAATCTCGATGCGGCTACAGGATGCACGGTCGTACTATCAGTTGAAGGTTCCACCTGCAGTGTTGATGTTAGAGGCGGAGTCCTGCAACACGCGAAACCGACTTGTTGAAACCAGAAACATGGTTGAAGCTATTCATGCAGTAGTACTAAGCGGCGGAAGTGCTTTTGGTCTAGAAGCTGCAACCGGCGTCATGCAAGAACTCGCCAACCGCAAAGTAGGGTTTGAGCTATGCGGGCTACGAGTACCTATTGTGGTAGGCGCTTGTTTGTTCGATTTATCCTACGGACAACCTGAACACCCCACTGCAAAAATGGGCGCAGAAGCCTGTTGTAGTGCCTTGGATAATTCCTGCAAATCCAAGCAACCCATGGAAGGGAATGTGGGAGCTGGCTGCGGAGCTACCGTCGGAAAAATGCTTGATCCTCAACAAGCAACCAAATCAGGACTTGGCATTTATGGACTACGAGCACCAATCAATGAAGAAGAGGAGGTAGTGGTAGTCGCAATAGTTGCGGTTAATGCACTCGGCACCGTATGCACCCCAGAAGGTACCCCGCTTGCTGGACATGTAAACGAGAATGGGGCTTTAATGGATCCTCTCGATCCAGTTTTACTATCAATGACTTCCTCTAATAACGAATCAACTCCTAGTGATGAAAAAGAAAAGTGCATCTCTTCAGATAGTTCTCGCAACACGCAAAATTTCACAACTACATCGCCATGCACAAATACCACCATTGGCGTAGTGCTTACCAACGCAAAATTAACTAAAGCTCAATGCCAAAAGGTTTCTTCCATCACTCACGATGCCTATGCTCGTGTCATCAAACCCGTTCACACCTCTGCCGACGGCGATACGATTTTTACCATGGCATCTGGAAAGCAAGAAGCAAACTTTGATCTCGTTGCTATTATGGCAACAGAAGCAATGCAACACGCAATCTTACGAGCAGTTACCCTCGCCACTCCCGCATGTGGACTTACCGCTGCAAGCAAAATAAATCCAGAACTATGCAGAGAAATAGCCCACTGAGACTCGGCAATTAATAGAGTGAGGCTCCTTGAAGCTGCTGCTTCTTTACTAATTCACCAAGCATCCAACCTACTACATTGACATCAAAATGATCAAAGATAGGAGGAAATGCTGGGTCCTCCAACGAAGTAAATTTTTCTAAATCTTCGGAAGTCAGCTCAAAATCAAACACATCGAAATTTTCTTCCATACGCTGCTTATGAACCGTCTTTGGGATCACTACCCACACCTTTTTTGCATTAAGGCGCGCAATACTGCCTGTCCTGGCTTTTACCGTATTTCTCACCAATCTCAGAAAGAATTGGATTTGTGAAAATATTGTTTTTACCTTCCGCAAAGGGAGCCCAAGCCTCATGGACTACTCCAAGTTTATCCATATTGGCATGCGCCTCATCTTGCTGACGGAACGGATGGGTTTCTATTTGATTAACTGTCGGAGTAACTTCAGCCAGCATGCAAACATCAGTCAAACGCTCAGGGTAGAAATTCGATAAACCAATAGCCCGAATCTTTCCCTGCTTATAGGCTTCTTCCATCGCGCGGTAAGCCCCTGGATAATCCCCCATCGCTTGATGAAGAAGCATCAGGTCAACATAATCAGTTCCGAGCTTCTTTAACGTTTCATCAATAGACACACGTGCTCTTTCATAATTCATGTTGGAAACCCAAATTTTACTGGTAATAAAGATCTCTTCACGAGGAATTGCCACTTTTGCTACCGCGGCACCCACTCCCTCTTCATTTCCATACGCTTGCGCAGTATCAATTAGACGATAGCCAACCTCAAGAGCCTCTTTAACGCAGCGCTCGGTTTCCTCGGGAGGTGTTTGGAAAACACCATAGCCCAGCATGGGCATTTTTACTCCATTATTGAGTGTTACGTATTCCATAACCGTATTCCTTCTTTCGATTAATTGATTACGCTTGCTTGCTGTAGTCGTTATGGTTAAGCACGAAAGCTGGTGCTTCTTCTGAAACTACGTAATAGGCTTTTTGAGGCAAGCTGTTAATTGCCGCCATTTCTTCATCGGTCAATTCAAAATCAAATATATCTAGATTGTCTGCCATATGCTGCGGGTTAAGCGTTTTAGGGAAGATAACGTTTCCTTCCTGCAAGTGCCAACGCATAATAATCTGAGCGGTTGTTTTGCCGTACTTCTTTGCTAACTTAGCGAAAACAGGCTCATTAAGCAGGTTTGCATCACCATGTCCTAAGGGGTACCAACCTCAAAAGTAATGTTTTGTGCTTTGAGCTGCTCTTTTAATTCATGCTGATTCCAGTAAGGATTGATCTCAACTTGAAGAACTGCAGGCTTAATTGTTGCAGCATCTAAAATTTCCTGAATCTTGTGCATAGGAAAATTCGAAAGACCAATAGACTTTACCTTGCCTTCCTGTACAGCTTCCTCCATAGCCTTCCAGCCAGAAACGTATTCACCATACGGTTGGTGGAAAAGCATTAAATCGAGATAATCCAACTGCATACGTTCAAGCGTTGCGTCAATATCTTTCTTGCACTGTTCGTATTCATAGCTTTGTGGGAACAGTTTCGAAGTAATAAAGAAATCTTCTCGTGCTATGCCAGATTCCTTTATAACTTTACCTACCGCAACTTCATTGAAGTACGCATTTGCCGTGTCAATATGACGATACCCCGCCTCAATAGCTTCAGGGAGATGCTGCTCAACCTCTGCAGATGACATCATAAAGACACCATAGCCAATTGCAGGAATATCCAAACCGTTATTCATAGTGAAATTGATCATAATAGCCTCTTTTCCTTAACGTTTTTCTAAGACTATTTTTCCAGGCAGAGACTATAAAGTACAATGCAATATAAGATATCTCTTATGCACAATGGTTATATAGGGGAAAACGCATGAATTTTGAACAGCTACATCAATTCCTCTGTGTCGCGCAGCTTGGAACCGTAAGCGCAGCGTCTGAACAGCTCCATATTTCTCAGCCTGCGTTGAGCCGATCACTTGCACGATTAGAACAAGAATTAGGTATTCAGCTTTTCGATCGCAATGGACGAGCAATCTCTCTCAACCAAGCAGGAGCAACTGCCTTGGAATATGTTCGTAGCATTCTTCACGAGGAACGCCTGATGCGCATTGCGCTTAATGATTTAGCACACAGAGCAACCGCGCTCCATGTAGGCACTGTTGCACCCGCACCCCTCTGGCGCCTAACCGCATTGGCGGTCGAACGATTCCCAGATCAACTTCTGTCTTCTCACATCACCAAACAAGAAGATGTAGAACGCGGAGTGATGGATCAATTATTCGATCTCGGTATTTCTTATAAACCAATTACGTATCCCGCAATGCGTTGTTGCCACTTGATGGACGAACATCTTTCCGTTTCTATCCCTAATTCACATCCCTTAGCTAAGAAAACTTCTCTTAGCATCTCCGAATTAGATGGAGAAAACGTTTTTGCTGTATGAAAACATAGGATTTTGGCGAGATTTGGTCGATAAAGCTCTTCCTCATTCAACCCTTATTATTCAGGAGGATTATTCCGTATTTCAACAACTAACCCAATCAAGCTCTGCTCTTTGTTTTGTTACTGATGCTGCCTATTTATCGAGAGAAATAGAAGGCGCACCATTGTTCCTCTTACTGAAAAAGAAGCATGCGCCCATTTCTATCTCATCGTAAATGCCGAAGCATCCAATCAAGCTTCAGCATTATTTGATTGGGTTGAATCACACTCAAAAACAGGTAATTCATAATAATCAACTTATGATTTATTCTGCGATCGAGCCTAAAGAATGCGTGCACGTCTTACCATCCGACGTTCATATACTTCAAACCCTGGAGCGTAGAGTTCATCTATCAGCTCAAACCCTAGATGCTCATACATATGCTGCAATCTATCTGCGTAACACTCCAGATAACAATTAAGACCATGATCGTCAGCAAAAGCAAAAAGAGGGTCTAAAAGCTTACGCAAAGCGCCTGTTCCACGTGCTGAAGGATCAACCGCCCACGCATAAAAATAAATATGGTCATTGCCCTTCTCTAAATGTCGAGCCCAATCAAATTGTGAAATGGGCTCCATTTTGCGAGCTTGCTCATCAAGGAGCTTTAGCTCTTCATCCGTAGCAACTTCAGTTAAATGTTTACCCGTTTGCTCTTCAAGCTCAGAATGAGTGGTGCCCTTAAGCTCACTAAACCTATAAGCACCTGTTGCTGCCGTTAGATCTGGCAATGCATACACCCCTTCAAACGGTGCATGTACTTCTAAATCATCAAGAAAAACCGCATGCATCAGTTCTTCTTTTCGCTGCTTTGTTGTTTCCAAAGCATCTAACGCGGAAAGCCAAGTAATAAACCAGTTTTCTTCTAAGAATGAAGTGCCCATCATAACGGCAACATCCCGTAGAAGCTGTTCTTGATTCGGCTTGATCGTAACTAAACCTGGAATATTCATACTTGCCACCCTTTTGTACTGAAAAACTTAGGTCAAAGAAAGACTATACTGCACTTCTTGATAAGCTACCATTTTGGATACACTTTTCATGTTTTCGACGATTATCTTCCACTAACCCTAACAAAATGACACCAATACAGTCTCCTTATCGCGTATCAAAAATGCTCGGAGTATAAATAAACAAAAAGCAACGATTTTAGGAGGTCATACTAATATGGACTTCAAGAATATCGTAGTAGCAGGCGGAGGAGTTCTCGGAAGTCAAATTGCACTTCAATCCGCCTACAAAGGATTTGAGGTTACCATTTGGCTGAGAAGTGAGGCTTCTATTGAGCGTGCCACGCCAAAACTTCAGCGATTCCGCGATATCTATATTGCTACCCTAGAAGCAATGAAAACCAATCCTGCTGCTTATGCTCGGGGACTCGCCGATTCACCTCAAACTCCCGCAGAAAAACTCGATCAACTCAAAGAACAGGCAATTCATGCATTTGAGAGCCTAAAACTAACCACAAGCTATGAAGAAGCATTCTCTCATGCCGATTTAGTGATCGAAGCAATTGCTGAAGATCCTCAGCAGAAAATTGATTTCTATACGCAAGCTGCCCGTTTTCTTCCTGAACATGCAATTATTTGCACCAATTCATCTACTATGCTTCCCAGTATGTTTGCGTCATACACAGGTAGACCAGAAAAATACTTAGCACTTCACTTTGCTAACGAAATATGGCGCAACAATACCGCCGAAGTAATGGGACATGCAGGTACTGAGCAAAAGTATTACGATCAAGTTGTTGAATTCGCTGAGGCGATTGGTATGGTTCCTCTCTGTCTTAAGAAAGAACAACCAGGTTACATCCTCAATAGCATGTTAGTCCCCTTCCTTTCCTCAGCACAAATGCTTGCCGCAACAGGAGTAGCTGATATTGAGACCATCGATCAAACCTGGCGACTAGGAACGGAGCTCCCCTTGGACCATTCCAAATTAGACATCGTCGGACTGACAACGGCATACAACATCATTGCAATGGATCCTGAAGCAAAAGACCCCGAATCAGTAAAAGGCAAAATTGCCACAATGCTAAAGTCTTATATCGATGAAGGTAAATTGGGCGTCAATGCAGGCGAAGGATTCTATTCATACCGATAGGAAATTCTATTCAGGAGATCCTATTCGTACCGATAGATCAAAACGAACTTACTTGATTTATTTTGAGCAATGCCACTAAACAAAAATTGCGTCGCAGAAAACCTGCGGCGCAATTTTTAAACTCAAAAGGTAGATGTTAGCTAAACGACACCAAGCGCTTATTTATGCACGTGCCAGGCCATCAACGGACAGCACAACGCCCGTCACATAGCTAGCAAGATCAGAAGCTAAGAATAAATATGCATTTGCAATATCTTCCGGTTCGCCCATACGTCCAAGCGGAATCGTAGCAATAAGAGGTTTAATCATTTCTTCAGGTAATGCGTCTACCATATCGGTATGAGTAATGCCTGGTGCAACCGCATTAACACGAATGTTATCAGGAGCCAATTCGCGACCTAAAGACTTAGTGAGACCATTGATTGCAAATTTTGACGTAGGATACGCGCATCCAGAAGGCTGACCATAAATACTTACCATAGAGGAAGTATTGATAATGACCCCGCCCCCTTGTTCCTTCATGATCGGAGCAACAGCACGACAGCATAAAAATGCCGCATTCACATTGAGTTCCATGGTTTTCTTGAAAGCCTCAGGATCATATTCATAGATCGACTCACGTGCTGAAACGCCCGCATTGTTGCCTAAAATATCAATGGACCCAAAAGCCTCTTTAACTTTGTTGAATTCAGCAGTAATAGAATCAAAATCAGAAAGATCAGGAGTAATACCCATTACAGGATAATCGGGATTTTCCTCACGAAGTTTTGCCAGTGCCTTATCGACGGTCTCTTGGCGCGACCCGCATAAAGCAACCTTTGCCCCATTCTCAAGATAGGTTTTCACAATGGCAAACCGATTCCACGTGTACCGCCAGTAACAATTGCGGTTTTTCCTTCGAGTAGGTTCAATTCATAGAAACCCCTTTCAACAAAAAGTTGAGCTTTCTACGAGTCTAGGCTAACCTCCAAGCACTTCTTTGATAAGTGAACTTATACTAGGCGAATGCAACAAATTCAAACCCGAAAGACCAAATAATCTCAATGAAACAAATCGACTCTATAAAACAAAACTACAAATTATCGCAACGTTTTTATAGTTTCTCTTTAACAAACTATCCTGAAACAAAACCCTATAACAAGTTTTTACGGATCTTTTTCGCACTGCTTCTTTCTCTTTGTGTGCTTCCCTTTTCAGGATGCACTGAGCATCGAGACTATGGCCAATACGACTCCTCTACCACCCAAACATCCAGTCAAACACCGAGTGATTCAAATCCTGAAATCTCGGGTACAAAAAAAGCCCGCACAAAACATATAGTCTGTACGAGCTATTAAAGCTGTGAGATATTCAGTTGTTAATAAAATGCTGTTAGGTAGTGTATGACCGTATAAGATTATGCTTAAAACTTTCCATGACAC